>Ga0209648_10006163_pt1 | contig 10321 bp, 9 predicted proteins | sample GraSoi2013_115cm_FD_185830 | JGI IMG/M metagenome (GOLD analysis project Ga0209648, IMG submission 185830) | Grasslands soil microbial communities from the Angelo Coastal Reserve, California, USA - Sample 9_17_2013_115cm (SPAdes) (version 2) | ecosystem: Environmental > Terrestrial > Soil >...
GATCTCATTGTGAGTCAAGATGACCGACGCGCCGTTAGTCTGTGTGCCTTTCACCTCTACGTATCGGAGCCTTCCGTCCTTTTTACACATGTAGTCGTAGCACTCATATGAAGCAGTTTCCTCAAAGCCATCGTAGCCTCGGGCCTCGAGGGCTTTTCGCGCCCTTCCCATCGCGTATTCCTCCATAGCTCGCCGAATTTTTGGATCGGATTGGAAACCTGCGGCGCGCTCTTGGGCGATGGACGGATCGTCAGAGTCTGTATCAGTCTGTCGACCTCCAGGTGCGAACCGACTCTTCAGCAGGCCAATTAGCGTGCGGGCTTTCTGTTCTTGTATCCGTTCACTGGTCTGAATGGGCAAATGGACGCCAATCTTCCTGATTCCGCTTATTGGAAGGGCATCTTCTAAATTCTCGGTTCGTTCTTTCCAAGAAATTCCTTTCAAGCGGTGACGATTAAGGCTTCGGGGAAATACGTCCCGAACGCTGCCTTCGCCAACTAAGGCGTATCTTGGCTCCTCGACCACACCCCAGCCGATGGCCCCGTATCCCCCGGCATAGACAATAATTCTGTCACCCGCGATATAGCTCTTGAGTAGCTTTTCGCCGCGATCGCCCGGTTCGTTCTTCCGATTCGCTGAGACTTCACCATTGCGGAGCAGGTACCGCCACCAATTGTTCCTCCGAGCGAGCGAGATGCCTCGGCTGGCCTCTCTCAAACGGCTGCTAGCGTCACCCTTTGACCGAAAGCCGACATTGTGCCAAAAGAACTCAGGCTCTCGGGTGTTTCGATTTTCCATTGCGTTCTCCGGTTCTTTAGGTTCGCGATCCCTGTTTGGCTCCCCTGCTATTCGAAGACGCGGCCTATAATACCCCCCAAAGTCTTCACTACTGGAGAAAGGCATGGCTTATTGGCGAATGGCCTTCCGGGACGGAAACAAAGGACCATCAATGTGGGAGCACTGTCAGCTTTGGGGTGTAGCAGCAATTACGTACGATCCGATTGCAAAGACCGACCTGACAAGACTCCGCAGGGATGAAGCTTATGGATCATGGGACCAGTTGGCACCAGCACAGAAGGCGAGCTTGAGCAGAGTCGCCTACGAGATGAGGGGAGGCGATGTAATCTACGTCAAAGAGGGGCCGACCATTATCAGCAGAGGCAGGATCAAAGGTACGCGTGGAAGCAGGGCTTACATGTTCGATCAAGCAGAGCGGATCATCGATTTTCATGGCGTGCCCTGGAATCACCAGGTCCCGGTCGAATGGGCCACCGATTTTTCGCCTGTGCATGTTCAGGTAGGTGGAAGCCAACGGCCCGTGGTCGCGAAACTAACTAGAGCTGATGTCAGCAAGATCGAATCAGCTATGCGGTCGACGGAGAGTGCCGAGGCAGTGTCCCGAAAGGCTGCCCTCATCGAGGACAAGTATTATCGCGATTCCAGCGCGCGACGGGATCTCATTATTCCGCGCCACAACAAACTTTCAAATGCCTTCTGCCGCTGGCTTCGGAATGAGCATCACGTTTATGCAATTCAAGAGCGCGACCAAGTGGATATCCGATTTCAATAAATTCGAGAAAAGTTTTGGCCGAACTCGAGGTTTGTCTTGGCTGCGGATCCAGGAAATCGATCCGGGAGGCCCTTGGGCAGCTTCTCGAATACAACCACTATCCAGGTCGTAATGCCGCTGAAGATTGGCTCGTCATTCTTGACGAGCGGCCATCGAAAGACGATGTGCTATATATCAAGTCCTTGCGACGTCAGTATTCCCTGCCGGTTATCCTTGGGTGGCAGTCCCGGCAGGGATTTGACTTTCACCCGATGTGGCCCGCGTAGAGCGCCGGCCCTCCAAAGGAGGCCGCCGCGCCTCAGTTGGCTCGCAATTCGGTGACGGCGGGGGGCGGAAGGCTGATAAATTCGCCGGGGAAATCGCGCCCGCTGACGACAAGGGCGATGTATTTGCCGCTGGCGTGATCACTACGCCAGGCTTCCTATGTTGGGCTCAGCCGGCGCCTTGGTTGTCGGTGACCATTTCTTCTTTACAGAAACCATGCCGAAGCAGGATGATTGCAGGGCCCTGTTTTTGCGTACGGAATCCCTAGACGAGCACCCCCACCCTGCTTGTCGGATTTGATGGAGGACAACAGTGTGGCGGAATAAAGAGTCGCAATCAACCTCGCCGAGCACGCCTTCGGGACGCACGGCGGAAAATTCGAACGCCCCAAAGTTTCTAGCCAAAAGCAGCAGCCCGGCCGGCACGACCGCCCAGGCCGGTTCGTGGCTGAGCCCAACGATGAGAGTGAAAGGACAAATCTCCGGCAACGAAGACCTGCTCGTCGATGGCAAGGTCGAAGGGCCGATCTCGGTGGGGGAACACAGGCTAACCGTGGGGCAAAACGGCCACGTGACGGGCGGGCTCGCGGCCCGAGAAATCGTCATCTGTGGCAAAGTCGACGGCAATCAAGCCGTAGTGTGTGAAAGCATCGAGATCAAAAAGGATGCTTCGATGATCGGCAACGTGACCACTCGACGAATCGTGATCGAGGACGGCGCCGGTTTCAAGGGCAGCATCGAAATTGAAGAGGACGGCAAGAAGGCTGACTCAAATGTGGATAGCTCCACTGCTCGAGCACTCTCCAAGTCGGCTTGATAACCCCTCTAGCAAAAGCAGGGTCGTCACAAAACACGCAGGCGAGGATGCCGCGCTAAAGACCGAGTGTAAATCGTACACCCGCTACGATTAAATCTTTTTGCGCGCGTCAATTCGCTCGCGATACGTTCACCGACGGCAAGCGGAAAGCCACGAGTTCGCCGGGGAAGTCGCGTCCGCTGATTGAAACGATGATGTACTGCTGCCCATTCAGCATGTACGTCATGGGCGAGCCGCTTTGCGGCGCGGGCATATACACAGCGCCCACTTCCTTGCCGGTCGCTTTGTCGTAGGCCCGCAGCATGGCGCCGCGCGTGCCGGAAGCGGTGGTCGTGAACATAGGCTCACCGGCGATCACCAGCGATTTTGTGGTCAGTACGCCTACCAGCCCTGCTTGGCCGGTGCGCGGAATCGTGAGGCCCTTAAGCGCCGGATTATTGCGCACGTTATCTGGCGTTTCGCCGTGCGCCACCTGCCATGCAATTTCACCTTTATCCATGTCATATGCCGTAATCCGCCCGTAGGGAGGTTTCAGCAAGGGCATTCCTCGGACAGTGAGGGTAGCGCCACCTTCACCGGCGTCCGGCGCCTGATTTGCCGCAGCAAGAACGGCTGGACGGGAAGCGGGCGGCGCGCCCATGGGCGTGCTGTTTCGTGGCTCTTTGCCCGCTACGCCCTGCACGTATTCCATGTCGGAGAATTGAGGTCCCGGCGTCGGGACGAGTCCCAGCAGCGCGATCGCGGTCTGTGAGTAAACGTAGAGCTTGTGCGTCTCGGGGTCGTAGGACCCGCCCGGCCAATTCGCTCCGCCGGTTGATCCCGGCGAAGTGATGGTTCCCAGCGTGCCGTCGGTCGTGCTGACGGATGGCGGCGTAAACAGAGGCCCAATGCGATATTTGGAGACGAGCTTCACGGCTTCGGCGCGAAGCTCCGGCGTGAAGTCGATCAAGCTCTCGATGGAAACGCCTTGATTATCGAAAGCCGGGGGCTTGGTGGGAAATGGCTGCGTTGGCGAATACCATTCGCCGGGCACGTCGCCTTTGGGCACGGGGCGTTCTTCCATGGGCCAGATAGGCTCGCCGTTTTCGCGGTTGTACACGTAGAGGAAGCCCTGTTTGGTGGGCTGCGCTACGGCCTTCACCGTGCGCCCGCCGATGGTGACGTCCGCCAGGATAGGCGCGCAGGGGATATCCATGTCCCATATACCGTGACGGACGAGTTGGTAGTGCCACTTGCGCCTGCCCGTTTGGAGGTCGACGGCGACGATGCTCTCGCCGAAGAGCCCTCTGCCGGGCCGATCGCCGCCGTAGTAATCGCCGGTCGGCAACTCCACGGGTAGATAGACAAGTCCTAGCTCCTCGTCGACGGAGATTTGCGCCCATGCACCCGTGTTGCCGGTGTAGGTCAGCGACTCCTTCTCCCACGTGTCGGCTCCATACTCGCCGGGCTTGGGGATGGTGTGAAAAATCCAGAGCCGCTTGCCGCTGCGCACATCGAAGCCGCGCACGTAGCCCTTCACATTTTTGCGGCTCTTGGGATCGCTGCCGGTGAGGTGTGCCGCGCCGACGATTACGACATCCTTGGCAACTGCGGGCGTGGAATGCAGGCCCACGTCTCCGGTCACGAGGTCGATATCCTGATCGTCGTCTTGTTTCAAATCGACCACGCCATTTTTGCCGAAGCTGGGGATCGGCACGCCCGTCTTCGCGTTCAGCGCGATCAGCCGATAGCCTGGCGTAACGTAGAGAATTCGCTCTTCCTTGCCATCCGTCCAATAAGCGACCCCGTGCCCGGAAAGTTGCCGCGGCGCGTAGCTGCCGCGCATGCCTTCGTCCTCGCGATGGACCCACAGAAGTTCGCCGGTCGCGGCATCGAGAGCCACCACCGCGCGGCGTGAACCGCCGGTGGAGTACAGCACCCCGTGAACCATGAGCGGAGTTGATTCGAACTTGAATTCGGGACGCGGTCCGAGGGAATCCGTCTTGAAGCTCCACGCCAGTTCCAGCTTGCCGAAATTATCCCCATTGATCTGATCGAGCGGCGCGTATCGCGTGCTTCCCAGGTCGCCTCCATAATTGCGCCACTCGCCATTCTTTGTGCCCGATTGCGCGCGCGCGTCTGTTCCCACAAAAAGCGGCCAAAGCAGGGCGATGCAAAGCAGGCACGGCACCAACAACGAGCGAGAAGATTTCAGCATGACGGTCCTCCTACGCGGATCCCTCAACATTACGGTGCGCCAGGCGCGAATTGCGCGTATTGTCTTCCGATTCTCGCCTGCAAACAAGGGAATTTGGAAAGAGGTAGTGGGTCAGTTTGAATTTTCTTGATCGTGACACGAGAGGTCAAAATTCAAACTGACCCACTACCTGGAAAGAGCACACCTGAGAAATTATCCAAGGATAAAAACGCTTCCAGGGCTATACTAACCCCAACGTCGGAGGGTCGATGGTCGCAATTGGTTTTGCGACCTCGGTACAGGGCAGTTGAATTCTTATCAGGGTCTTGGGCGTTCTGCTAACGCCGATGTCCAGGTCCCAGCCACCACGTCAGTATGGCTGTCTGACGCGCGCTGGTTTGGCGCGTCCGTCTGGGTTAAACGTGTCTTTCGGCTACTTGTAACGGCACTCGCGCTGATTTGCATCGCCGCGCTCAGCTATGCCGCCGCTCGGCGCACCGTAGACTTTCCCGTATATCATTACGCCGCACGAAAGATGCTGACCCGGACCGGGCCCATGTACGGCCCCCAAAGCGGTATTGGGTGGCCACAGGTCTATCGGTATCCGCCCGTATTCCTGCTGCTATTCATTCCGTTTGCTCTGCTGCCGTTGCGAATCGCCGCCATTATCTGGGCGGCACTGAAGTTCGCGACCCTCGGGCTTCTCGCTAGAGGGCTTCTTTCCCGGCTGCGAACGCAGGGGCTCGGCTTCCAAGTTCTGTCACTCCTTCCGGCCTTGCCTTATTTGGCCGTGGAATTTCACTATGGCAATGTCCAGTTTTTCATCTTTGCGCTGGTCGGTGCCGCGCTTCTGTGGGCTGACCAACGGCCCTTCCGCGCCGCGTTGGCCCTCGCTTTGGCGATCAGCGTAAAAGTCTGGCCCCTGTTTTTCGTGCCTTACCTGGTGGCACGGAAACGCACTGCTGTGGCCGCTTCGGCGCTGGGGCTCACAGTTGTGCTGACACTGCTCCCGGCCGGCTATTTCGGCTGGCACGAGAACGCTTCGCTACTGCGTCAGTGGACGGACCAGGAATTCGGCGTCTCTTCGACGGCCGGAGAGCCTGCCATCATCGGCTTCCCCAGCCAATCGCTGCATAGCGTCCTGATGCGCTTCTTGGTGTCCCTCAATTATGCCGCGCTGACCGACTCGAATTATCCCCAACTAAACGTCGCAAGCTTTGATCCGCGAATTGTGGAACTGCTTTGGCTTCTTTTGGCGGCGGCAGGTTACGCAGGAATGCTGTTTCTGGCCCGCCGCGCCAAATCGGACGATCTGACGCTGCATTCGGCCGCATTTTGCTCGCTGTTGCTGCTGCAACCTTTTACGCAGATGGGCGATCTGGTGATTTTGCTTTGGCCGATTGCGGTTGCCGTCGCGGCTCTTCGCGATGACAAGGATCTCCCGGCATGGGTACGCGCCGCTCTGTACCTAGCGATGTCCATCATGGTGCTGAAGCCGTTGGTGCCGGATCGAAATGCGCAGCGCCTGTTTCAGGTGCTGGGCGTGGATTTCGTGGCGACTTCCCTGCTCGCGGCCGGGCTGATCGGGAAGTACCTCCGGAAACCTCCCAGAAGGCCCATTCCTGTGATCCCGAAGAAGGAGTTGAGAGTCTCCCTGGGTATTGGACCGCACGCCACTTCAAATAGCCGGTCGGCGTGATCGAGCGGTTGCGCAACCGGTGGGATTCCGCTCAATTTAAGGATTGAGACTCGTGTCAGTGGCTTTCTTTGCTCGGAGAGGTCTCGCTGACGGGACTGGCAATTAATTTTTCGTATGCCGCGGCCTCGGACGGCGAACAGATCATCTCCCTCACATCGAAATCGGGGGGCTGCAACCTCATCGGAAATTTGTCGAGAGCCAGCCAGGGTTTGGTATACATCTTCGGATCGTCAATAGTCACCGTCCACTCCAAGTGCTCGCGATCGACGCGGTGGAAGCGCTCCTCGACGCGCAGATTGTCGCTGTGCGGGCGCCCAACAAGGTCAAGCCACGTTCTTTCATCCATGCCCGAAGTCTCGACGACCAGAGCGTAATCATCGACCCATTTACCTACCGAATAGCCGAACCACCTGGGTTCGGGTTCTGCGGGGAGTTCGCGCCCGTCAGTCCAGATGACTCGCCAAATCTGATCGAACTGGTAAAGGATCATAACCTTCTGGGGCGTCTGAACGATCTGAGTGGTTCTTAGTTGAAAAAGGTCCTCGCGCGGCATTCCTTGAGGATCACAGATGGCTACTGGATCATTTGTGTCCGCAGGGAGAACCATTCTAGGCCCGATGGTCGGCTTCGTCCCCTTGTACGTTTCCAACCCTAACGGAGTGAACGGCAACTGATGTTCAGGCTTTCCGTCTTCCGGCATGGCCTTCGCACCAAGGAACCCACCTCCGTCAAGGGGCCCATTGGCCGGTTCCCAAGTGCCGGAAATGTCGTGACGTCGAGCGGCGGCTGGTTTTTGCCCCTTCACGGGCGGCGTTATGGCCCTACCCCAACCATCATGGATTATCGGCGCCGCGACGGCAGGGGCTATCTTCTCATCCTTCTGAGTTGCCGATTGGGGCGGCACCCCCGACCGGGTCGGCGTGCTTTGAGCATACGCCAAAGGTGAAAATACCAACACCGCGACTATGAGTTTCGGGCGAGTAAGACGGCTCAGCATCGCGGACGTTTGTTCATCTTATTGGGAACTTATTAGCGGCCAGGCGGATCGCTGGCGGGATTGCCGATCAATTTGTCGTATTCATCAAATTCCGCCCGCGAGCAGATCATCTCCCGGACGTCCATATCCGGCGGCAGTAATCTCATGGGAAACTTGTCCATGGCCAGCCAAGGCTTGGTATACATCTTTGGATCGTCTATTTTTACCGTCCACTCCAGATGGTCACGGTCCACGCGATGGAATGTTTCCTCGACGCGCAGATCGGAGGTATGCGGACGGCCCGCGTGATCAACCCAGGTTCTATCATCCGTGCCGTTGGTTTCGACGACGAGCGTGTAATCATCCACCCATTTGCCGACTGAATACCCATACCATCGCGGTTCGGGATCTTTAGGGAGTTCGCGACCGTCAGTCCAGATGACCCGCCACACCCGGTCAAATTCATATAGCATATAAATTTTCCCGGGAGCCTGAACGATCTGAGTGGTCCTTAGTTGAAAGAGATCCTCGCGAGGAAATCCCTGAGGGTCACACAGGAGTTCCGGATCGTTGGTCTCCCCGGGGGGAACCATTCTGGCTCCGTTGCTCGGTTTGGTGAGGAGATAAGCTTCCAGTCCCAGGGGAGTGTAGGGAGGCTCATGTCCTGGCTTGCTATCTACCGGCAGTGTTTTTGCGCCGAGGAACTGGCCACCGTCATCGGGACCGTTTGCGGGGTCCCAAGTCCCCGAAATGTCATGCCGTTGAGCGGCGGCTGGCTTCTGATTCCTGATCTCCCAAGGTATTGGCTTTCCCCAACCGTCGTAGTCGACAGGCTTCTGTGGAGTTCCTGATTGCGGCGGCGCCGTTTGAGCGTGAACGAAAGGTGAAAGGAGTAACGCTGCGAGTAGAAGTCTTGGAAACGCAAGCTGCTTCAGCATTGCAGAAGTCTTTCCATGATTACCGCGAACCTATTTGTGACCTTTTTCGCTGGCGGGATTGCCAATTAGTTTGTTGTATTCCGCAAACTCCGACGGCGAACAAATCATCTCCCGGACATCGAAATCGGGTGGCTGTAAATCGAACCGCAGATTGTCCAAGGCTACCCACGGCTTCGTATACATCTTCGGATCATCAATCGTCACCGTCAGGTCCAAGTGATCGCGATCCACTCGATGGTATCGCTCCACGACTCGCAATTCGTCGCTGTGCGGACGCCCAGCCCGATCGATCCACGTTCGGTCATCTAGCCCAATGGTCTCGACGACAAGCGTGTAATCATCCACCCATTTGCCAACCGAATAGCCGTACCACCTGGGCTCGGGATCTTTGGGAAGCTCGCGGCCGTCGGTCCAGACGACCCGCCAAATCTTGCCGAACGTGTACATGATCAAAATCTTCAGCGGCGTCTGAACGATTTGCGTCGCCCTCATCTCGTAGAGGTCCTCGCGGGGCATACCCTGGGGATCGCAGGTTACCACCGGATCGTTTGTCTCGGTCGGCAGAACGCTCCTGATCGTGTTGCTCGGCTTGTTCTGGCTCAGGGCTTCCTGCCCCGCTGGAGTGTAAGGCAGCCGATGCTCCGGCCTGCCGTCTTCCGGCATGGCCTTCGAGCCGAGCTGCCCGATTCCGCCGTCGCCTGGGTCCCACGTTCCCGAAAGGTCATGGCGTGGTGCAGGCAATGGTTTCTGACTCTTCGGCGCCGCGGTCACTGGCCGTCCCCAACCATCGTGGTCTTCGGGTGCAGGGGCAGCGGCCTTAGTTGCCTTCTGATCCTTCGCCGGTCCTGATTGTGGCGCGGCTTGAGAGGTGCGAGGTGAAAGGACGCATACAACGAGCACAAGTCCCGTCGCAACGAAATGCTTTAGCATAGCGGGAACCTTTTCATGACCTGAGTCTCACTCGAATTCCAGCATATAAGCACCCTGACACAGGCGCGCCCGGATCGCTCCTCTGGGGGCCCTTCACTGTTTGGCAGGGTCTTCCGGGTTGTAGGCCGGCAGCTGCGGGATCACCCGGCCGGCTAGCTTCTGGCCATTCGGCAACACGACCTCTGCGATGCGCCCAATCGGTTTGCCATTCTTGACCGTTATCATCGTCACGGTGACTTCATCTCCGGGCTTGAAAGAAGTTTTGGTCCAGCCCGTGTGCGTCATTGTGGTCGGGTTTTCAGTCTCAGCGCCCCAGTGCACCACTTGGCCGCTATCGTCCTTTGCGTCGAACTGAAGTACGCAATGGGGATTGGCCCAAAACCACTGCGTAACAGTCCCCTTCACGGTAATTCTATTTTCCGTGTCGTACGCCGCGTTCCCGTGGTGTGCGAATAGCGGAACGCCGAGAATTGAAACAACCATGGCAATGGCAAAGAACCTGAGGAAATTGCTTTTCAAGGGTCACCCCCTCCTTGCGAGGACAGATTGCGCCTTTGGGTTGGATCCGGCCGATTTCTACAAGACTGAGGCGATTCTAAAAGACAGCCTCGGCCGCAGTCAAGCGCGCTTGCGCTCAAAATCCGATACGCGATTAGCAGAGCTGTCAAGCCGGCATCCCTGCCTTAAGCTTCCGCGCCCACAGCGAAATCGTCAGGAAGGCTCGGCGAAAATAGGAACGATAAAGCGAGAAATTCCTGGCCTGAGATTGTTCCAAGCCGTAAATGGCGGATTAGGAACAGCCCTGACTCGTGGTGCGACCACAGCCGCATTTTGGCGCTATTTTGGTGCAGGGCACTGTTGCATCGCTGCCGCCTGTATTTTTAACGCCGCGAACACTGAATGAAACGATATCTGTGCATCGGATTGCTGCTGGCCGTGGTGGGGCTCGTTT
>Ga0209648_10006165_pt1 | contig 10319 bp, 3 predicted proteins | sample GraSoi2013_115cm_FD_185830 | JGI IMG/M metagenome (GOLD analysis project Ga0209648, IMG submission 185830) | Grasslands soil microbial communities from the Angelo Coastal Reserve, California, USA - Sample 9_17_2013_115cm (SPAdes) (version 2) | ecosystem: Environmental > Terrestrial > Soil >...
CGCGGGCGAGATGGCAAGCGTCAGCGTCGGAGGCATGGGCACGTTGATCGCCGGTGCGCCCTGGTTGAGCTGGATCCAGGGCTCCGACTCATTGAGATTCGATGCCGGCTGCCCGCACTCCGCGTCGTGACCGCCGGCCGCCAACGCCTTCGTCGAGTCGGCATAGCTGGTCGTCTGTCCGCCCGTAGTGACGTGGATCTGTGGGGTGGGGATGCTCGTCGGGCAGACCGGCGTGGTCGGCACGAACGGACACGAGCCGTCAGAGAAGGTGACCTTCTCCACCAGCGTCGACTGTGTGGCGTAAAGACACCCATCGGCCCCCACGGTCACGAAGTCGCCGCGTGTTCCGCCCGTGATGACGTTGGTCAGCGTTGGCGGCGTCGTCGAGGTGTCGACCTCCGTCATCACGCCGTCGTTGCGGTTGACCACGAGCTTGGTGACCGGCTGCCCTGGCGGCGGTTCGAGGAACGCGATGCCGTCAGACAAAGGAATGGACGCAATCGAGGTGACCGACGCGGGCTGCGGCTGGTCGGTCCCGGCGATCTTGATGACGCCCACCAGATACTGAGCGGCATAGATCGTTCCATCGGGAGCAAAAACCATGCCGTCCTGTCCGCCGGAGGCGTAATTGGTGACCACCGGCGGTGACGAGCTCTCGAATCCAGAGATCCTCAACATCGGTCCACCACCTGCGGACGTCACGAAGATGTCTCCGCTGAGCGGGTCGGCGGCCACCGCGTCGTAGCCACCGCCGAACGTGGTCACCACGCGAAGCATGTGTCCGGTCGCGGGATCGAGCTCGACCAGCTGGTTGGGGTTCTGGACCATCGCGTAAAGACGTCCGCTCTTGCTGAAACCCACGCCCAGCACATTGCCGCCCAGAGTCGGCGACACCCAGATGGCGTTGCCGGCGCTGCCACCCTGCGGCGCAAGCTTGATGACCGTTCCCGAGACGTAGTCACCGACGTAGAAATTGCCCGCTCTGTCGAACGCGAGGCCGATGGGACCGACGGATCCGTTGGTTGGGAAACCGGTCGCGAAATTGGAGGCTATACAGCATGTCCCAGTGCTTGGCGGCGGGGAGTTCTGGCCCGCGTCGGAGGTGTCGAAATTCGACTGACCGACCTGAAGGCCCCGCTCGGTCAGGCTGATGATGTGGCCTGCCGGATCGTGGTCGACAGGGGTGAGGCCGCCAGTAGAAGTGAAGATCGCGTGGGACGCGTTGCCGTTGATGTCCGAGCCGGCCAGCCCCATCGACGTGCCGGTTGTCGTCAGCGTGTACCCGAACTCCGACTGGTTCAGGGCGGCGCTGCTGACAATCGTCGGCAGGTAGCCGTACCGGTTATGTGTCGTGCCGGTCCCATTGCCCCGGCATCCGCACTCTGCAAGGGCGACGAGTCCGCCGCCCGCGTTGACGAAGGCGATCAGGTCCGTGGACCGCCCGTTGAGGAGGTCGAGCTCGGACTGGCGAAGCCATCCGCCGTAGTCGGAGGCGACCACGATGACGCCGTACTTCGTGAAGTCCACCTTGTGGACGTCCAGCACCTGGCCGGACGAGCCGTCATCGGCGACGTCGTACGTAAAACCGGCGGCCGTCAGACCCAGCCGTGGGTCTGACTGATCCCCTCCGGGGTTGTTCAGGTCGGTGACGAGCAGCATCTTCGGGCTCGTCTTGCCAAAGGTCACCCAGCCGACCGCCCGCTGCAGGATGTCCTGGGCCCCCGTTTTGTTCAGTCCCAGGTAGCCGTGGTAGTCCGGGTCGTGGCCGGTGATGTAGATGCCGCCGCGACCGGTAGGCAGGCCGGAGGTGAGCTGGCCCGACCCGGTCAGGATCGCCGTCGAGTTCGCGGGGACCACGACCTTGGTCCATCCCGGATCGAAGTGATTCGATCCGATGTCGACCGTTACATGATCCAGCGTGATGGGGGAGGAGGTGGTGTTGTCGAACCGCAGGGCGCCGGAGTCCCACGTGCCGTCGGCGTTGGGGCTTCCCACGAACGTGAGACCGTTGGTTCCCTGCCACGGGAACGGGAATGTGCTGCTTCCTGGGGATCGAACGGTGTCGGCGTAGCCGGTGAAAATCGCCAGCGGCGGCTGCTGGGCGCTGTTGGCGACGACGGTCAGCACCAGCGACAGCTGCGTGCTCCGCGAGAAGTAGTCGAGCTCGAATGGATAAGTGCCCGGGCTCGGGAAGCTGACGGTCACCGAGTAGGAGGCGGGCGGCCCCGTATCGATCGCATTCCACGAGGCCATGACCGGATAGGCGAGGAAGGGCGTCAGGCCCGACGCGGGCGGATTCTTGGAGGGGCCGCTCACAGCGGTCGCGCCGTTGCCGACTCCCAGGATGAACCCGTCGTCCGCGATGACCCCGAACGTCACATTGCCAGGGCTGGAGACGACGAAGGTCGACGTCAGGACGGCGTCAAACGTCGAGGCTTGCCCGACGCCAGCCTGGACGCCGTTGCCCTGGGCGACCATCGTTCCCGTGAATCCACCGGCCAGGTTGGTGGTGACGTCGGTGAAGGGCCTCGTGTTAGGCCCCACGCCGGATGCATTCCCGGGCACGATGCCCGCGGGCGGGTTGAAGTCGACGACCGGAAACTGCTGGGCGAACAGAGGCGCGTCAGACGTTGTTGCGGTGAAGCTCTGCGCAGTGCCCGGCTCGGCGTAGAAATTGCCCTGGACAGGGCCCATCGCGATCGGAGCAGGGTGCGCGGTCCAAGTGACGGTCGCCGTGTTCGAGTTGATGCAGCGATCGCCGTTGCCGAAGAAGGCCTTCGCCGTGTCGGTCCCGCCGCGGACGCCGACGTAGGAGAGGGTTGCCTGACCAGAACTGTTGGTCACCTCCGATGTCGCGATGGTGTTGGCGCCGCTGACACTGAGCCCGATCAGCTCGTTGGCCACCGGGTGACCTGATCCGTCGACCAGCGTGGCGGTCAGAGCCTGGGGAGTCCCGAGCTTGTCGGGGCCGGCCGAGGTGGGCGAGAGGCTCAGCGTCGGAGAGGAAATCAAGCTCCCGCCGGCTGTCAGGGCGATTTTGCCGTTGCCGGTGAGGATTGCCCGAGATACGACGACCTGACCGCCAATCGCGAACCGCCCCTCGCCGGCCGCGACCAGGGTTCCCGAGGGGGCGTAGACGGATCCGGTCAGCGTGTCGGATGCATTCCCAGTGAGCGCGATCGTGGAAGTGTTGTTGGGGTCGGCCTGGACAGCCATCTGGCCGGCCGAGCAGATGCCCGACGGCGCCGTCAGTTCGAACCGGCCCTTGCCCGTCAACTCCAAAGACCCGCCCTGCTGGCCGGTCGAGCAGGGGGACGGGTAGCTCGCGCACGCGAGGTAGATGGTCACTCCGCGGCCGGACACAGTTCCACCGCCCGAGACAGAGAAGTCGTGCAGGATCACGTATGTGCCGGCGTTGAGGGTCAGCGATCCCCGCCCGGTGACAGAGATGGCGTCGTAGACCCCCGGGAACAGCGCGCGCTGAGCCGTGTCGCTGAGCGTCACCTTCGTCGGGCTGCGCGGCCGGGCGATCGCCGGCGTTTGCGCACCCAGCAGAGGGTCGGTGACGGGGCCCGCGCCAGTGGTCAGGTTCTGGGCGACCGCCTTGCCGGACGTCGAGACACCGCCCACCACTCCGACCGACGGCGCGGAGATGACGGCGTTGCCGGTGAGCGTGACCGCGGCGTTGCTCGAAGAGTTGACCATCACATTGCCCCGGGGCAGGGTCAGGTTTGCGTTTCCGTTCAGGGTTAGCGAGGTGTCCGATGGCTCCAGTACGCAGAAGCTGCAGCTGCCGTCGGGAGTGCTGGTGACCGGAGGGCTCACAGCCTCGGCCGTACGAGGCACGACCTGGGAGGAGGAGGTCGTTATCAGCACCACGATGACAACAGCGGAAACAGCCGGCCGGTTCAACCGGAAGGGCATCGTCATGAGCGGGCTGAGCTGAGACGATGGGCGCACGTCGACAGACCGACGTCACTGTGCCTGGCCCCGACCATCCGCCCTCCCCAGCGAAATGCGTGCTTCTAAATTGTGTTAGACCTTAACGCTGGCTGGGAAGGTGTCAAGTAAATTCTTAGCGGACAGCCGTCGGCAATGCGGCGACGGGACGTGACCCTGTGGGGCACACTTATTCGTCCGAGGTTGGCTGCGCGGGGTGCTCGACGTGGCTGACGTTCGGTTTCGGCTCGGGGACCCCGAGGCGGAGGTGTTGCTTCTGGGGTACGAGCTTCGAGTCCTGCGGCGCCAGATCAATAGGCCCCAACTGACGCCTGCCGACAGGTAATTGCGACGGCAGCCGGGCGACAGAATCCGACTGCAGGCTGCTCGCATGTCCATATTGATCTTTCAAACGGCTCTAGGAGCGTTGCCCTCCATAACTTGCTGCTACCGAGACCAATACATCAATGCCGCTAACGGTCCGGCGCCGTCGCAGATCGAAGCGACCGAAACAGGATGCAGATTCAGCGGCCGGTCCGGCCGGGCGTCTCGGCGAGCTCAAACCCCCTCGAAACCGGTCTCCGTGAACGCCACCGCGTAGATTTCGGGACCGTGAGGCCTGCGACACCCTCGCGCGTCCTCTTATGCGTGCACGCCGGCTGGTCGTTCGCGTGCTTACGATAACTGGCTGCTATCGCGAGCAGTAGCAGAGACGATGGCACGATCCTAAAGGTCGGCGGGTCCGATGACCTCGGCGAAATCTGACCCCGAAGCCTTCAGCTTCGCATCCGTCGTCAGCAGCCGGCATCTCAATAATCGCGCCAGAGCGAGGTACTCAGCGTCATAGGTCTTTGCCCATCCCAATCGGTCAGCAATGCGCCACGCTTCTTCGATCAAACCTTTAGGCCGCCGCGGGCTGACGTCGGCTGCTGCGAGTCGGTCGAGAGCGATTGCGGCTAGTTCGCCGGAGATTTCCTTGCGCCAGCGCAATTCGTGCATCACCGACGACGCCTCGGACCACATCAGATGCGGCGCCGCCAGATCTTGTCGGCCTAAAGACTTCCACCCAACGTCGGACAGGCAGACTGTGATTACGACCGCAGCGTCAACAACCAGCACGTCAGCGAGCGACGCGCGACGACCGAATCGCAGCCAAGATGTCAGGCATCCGCTCTCCGGTGGCTGTCTTTTGCCAAGATGTTGGAAGTGGTAGTGCCGCGCCGCTGGCGATGCGGGCCAAATCTTCCTCGTCTATCAAGTGTTGAGTACCGATTCTCGTCGCTTTTAGTCGGCCGGAACGGATCCAGCGGCGCACCGTTTCGGGGTCACGTCTAGTCCGGCGGGCAGCCTCGGGAACGGTAAGCATTGTTGCCTAATACTACAACAACCTCGATGTGCGCGTACAGCAACGGCGGCGACCCCTCGCACTGCGACCAGGATGGTTAGAGCTACTGATCTAACCCTCACTGGCCTTCCGACTTATTACTTACTTGGCGGCTTGGTGCTGAAGCTCGAGACCAGCTGCTGCACCTGGGACTTGCCGCACTCGGGCACTTTGGCGGCCGGTTCTTCAGGCGGTCGTGTTCGCTGATCGGCACGCTCACCTCAAAGTGCTTGCCGCACGCCTTGCACTCGAACTCGTAGACAGCCATGGCTTTCGACCTCCAACATCACCCGCCACAGGCAACGTCGGTGGTATCAAGCCCCCACGGCAGAGTAGGGCTTTAGGTCGCGCAACCCATCCTCGCCAGGTTGATGGCAACACTGAAGGTAAGTACCAGCGGAAGGCTGATCCCTCGGTGGCAACGGGCTAGCCCCTGCAAAATTTGTGTCCGGCCCGCCAGCCTTTGATCGATTCGCAGTTAATTGCCTGTCGCGCGCCGATGAACTGAGCGCACCGAGTGCATCCGATCCCACAACTCTTGACAGCCACGAAGACAGCCAACAGCATGGACAACGCGTACCAAGGCGGACCGTAGCGGATTGCCGGCGCTCACAATTGAACCTGAGCAGCCGTCTGTGGACACAGATGGACGCTAGCCCCGCGGTCTTCAAACCGTTTGCGGGCCTTGGAAACCCGAGCAATGCTAGCGCGCGTCATTTTTGTGTGCCGGGGTCCGAGAGTGCTTCTGGTAAATGGCTGCCATCGGCAGCCCCCTCGAGCGCGTCCTCTATACATGTGGCGAGCCTGCGCTGATGCCGCTAACTACCTCTTAGCGACAGCACCGAGCGCAGCGACTCGGAGCCTCGGATTGAGCGGACGACGGGCCGGGTCCAACATGGCCCCGGCCCTTCCCAAATGTGCTCAGCAACCCTTGTGGTTGCATCACTTGCCTTTCGGTCTAGAAGGCGCCCGGCCGGAGCCGGCCTGTGCCAGTGCATGGGTTACGGCCTCCTCGAAGGCCATCTGCCGCCCCTCCTCCCAGGCCTCGGTTGCCGCCTGCTCGCCAAGGGCGGCGCGCGCCGGCGCCAACGCATTCGTGAGCAGCGCCTGCCAGGTGGCGGGAGGCCGGATGCCAACGCTGGCATGGATTGCTGAACCAGCGCCTGCCACCACTTGAGCCTCCCTGGGCCGGTCCTCGGCCAACCGCGAAGCCAGGACGTCGAGGGTCCAACCGAGACGGCGGTTCTTCAAAGCGATGCCGGTTTGAAGGCTCTCCATGATCGCCGCATCAGCACTCTCGTGATCTCCCCGCAGGTTGTTGATCGCAGCCAGAAGCGCGAGCGTGGTCGAGGCTTCATCGCCGCGGCCGAGCTCGCGCTGGATGGCCACGCTGCGCGCGAGGCGCTGGTGGGCGCCGTCAATGTCTCCGACGGATCCGCGGATAACGCCGAGATTTTGGTTTACCTGGCTCTCTTGCAGCTGATCACCCAAGGCCAGCGCGAGGCCGAGCGCTTGCTCGGCGCATGCGTTGGCGCGCTCAGGCTCACCCACCGCGAGCATCACCAGGCTCAGGCGCTTGAGGGCGAGCATCTCGTTGACCCAATCACCCATCCGCCGAGCTTCCGCAAGCGTGTCTTCGAGCAGGCTTTTTGCGACCCCAAGATCGTTCTGCGTGTAAGCAAACCCGGCCAGCTGCACCCGGGCGCCGGTTCGCAATGGCGACGCCTCGGTCGTGGCGGCGAGCAAGGCTTCGAGCCATCCCCTGGCTTCTGTGATGTGCCCGCGCAGCTGCCAGAAATCGAATAATGCATCAGCGAGCATCAACCCGAGGTCGTGGTCGTGGATCACTGCCCAGCCAATCGCTGCCCGGCAGTTGTCGTGAGCCTCCTCAACACGGTCGAGCCACCGCGCGAAGTGGCCTGGCTCCCACGACTTCGCTACGGCGAAGAAGCGGCGCGCATGCAGTGCCCGCAGCTCCTGCTCGCGCCCGGTATCGGTCAACCGGCGCAGCCCGTACTCCCGCATCGTCTCGAGTAGGCGGTAGCGCCCCTCCTCCGCTACGAGCAGCGACTTGTCCACGAGCCGGCCGAGCAAGCCGAGCACCGCGGGTGTGCTCAACGGAGGTTCCGAGCAAATCGCTTCGGCATCGCTCAGCGTGAAGCGCCCCGAGAACACGGCCAGCCGCCCAAAAAGCAGCTGCTCAGGCTCCGAGAGCTGGTCATAGCTCCAATCAATCGTTGCTTCCAGGGTTCGCTGCCGTTCGGCTGCCGTGCGGCTCCCTCCGGTCAGGAGCAGAAAGCGGTCGCTCAGCCGGGCGTCGATGTCCGCGACAGGCATCATGTGGCTGCGCGCGGCTGCAAGCTCTATGGCCAGCGGCAAACCATCGAGCCGGCGACAGATGCCCGCCACCACGGGAAGGCCATCCGTCTGTGCGTACCCGACCGACCGAGCGCGGTCCAGGAAGAGCTGGACTGCCTCCGAGTCTTCAAGTGGGGGAACCCACCAGGTCACCTCTCCGGGCACGTTGAGTATCTCGCGGCTGGTGATGAGCAGGTTGAAATTCGGACAGCTTCGAAGCAGCGTCTCAGCCAGCCGCGCGGCGGCTTCGACCACATGCTCGCAGTTGTCGAGGAGTAGAAGCGTCTCGCGATCCCGCAGGTGCTCAACCAGCGTGGCAGTCAACGCGCTGTTGGCCTGTTCAGGCACGTCGAGCGCACCGGCCACGGCCTGGGGCAATAGCTCTCCATCTCGGATCGGCGCGAGCTCGACCAACCAGACGCCGTCTGCGAACTTGCCACGGAGGTCGGTGGCGAGGTGGATGGCGAGCCTTGTCTTGCCGACACCCCCGGGACCGATCAGCGCGAGCAGTCGGGATTGGGATTGCAGTTGCTCCAGTTGCTGAAGCTCCTGCCTGCGGCCGACGAAGCTCGTCAGCTCTAGCGGAAGGTTGGTCAGCTGCCGCGGCAGCGAACGGATGGGCGGGAAGTCGATCGGTCGGGCCACGTCGTTGAGCTGGAACACCTGCTCCGGCCGGACGAGGTCTTTGAGCCGATGGAGTCCGAGGTCTTGAAGTGCGCTTCCGGGCGGCACCTCGTCCGCGAGCATGGCCTGCGTTGCCTTGGTGAGAAGGATCTGGCGTGGGTGGCACGCGGCCAGCAGCCGAGCGCAGCGATTGAGGGCCGGACCAAAGTAGTGACCTTCCCGAAGCTGCGCCTCGCCGGTATGCAGTGCGATCCGCACGTTCAAGACCAGCCCATCCGGCCATGGCTCAGCGGCAAAGGTCTTCTGGATGCCAATAGCGCATGCGGCTGCGGCGCCGGCCGTCCTGAACGCCGCCAAAACCGAGTCACCCTCGCGCCCGGCCTCTACAAGCTCGCCTTCATGTTTCTGCGTTAGGAGGGCCAGGATTGCGTCATGACGACCCATCGCAGTCCGCATCTCGTTTGGCCGGCTTTCCCAGGCCCGCGTTGACCCCTCCAGGTCGGTGAGCATGAAGGTGATCGTGCCTTCGGGCAGTGGCGCCACGGCGCCATGACAGTACGCCAGGGACGTGATAGATTCACGAAGCCGTGCCGGTCGCGCTTGCGGACGATCCTGCCCTAACCGACCTAGCCAGAGAACTTCGGGCTATCGCCGACCTCCTCGACCGGTGGCGCATGGCTGGTGCAGGTGAGGCTCCGCATCGCGAAATCAATCGAATCGCCAAGCACTTCGCGAACATTCACACCAGGCTCAGCGCAAGCGGGGAGCGTGGCGAACGGCTGCGCAGGCAACTTGGCCCCATCGCGACCAACCTGCGCGCTGCAGCCGACGCCCTCGCCAAGAGCGGCAAATAACGCTCTAGTCAGAACACGCCGGATTCGCGCACGATCCCCACACAAGGCTCGATTCGAGCAATGAATAGGCCGAAATGGGGAGCGACCACCGCATTTTGGTGCTCGCGCAGGGAGTCGAACCCTGAACCTTGGGATTGAGAGTCCCCAGTCGATGCGTTCGCTCACAGCCAACAAGACACGCAACTTGACGGACACCGACGGACAAAGGCGGACGATCATGGAATCTGAAGGCAAGCGATCGAACTGCAGCGGACCCCAACGGACGCCCGTGGATCGCAGCACCGCGGTCTTCAAAACCGCCTGCGGGCTTTGAAACCCGAGCGCCTCGCGCGCGTCCCGTTATATGTCCCGCAGCCAGTCTGCTTGGCTTTGCTGAAGATAACTTGCTGCTATCAGCAGCTCGGCTCCTCGCGTCTCCATTCATGGAGCTGGTCGGCCGGGGGGCGTTGAGCCAGCGACGGGCCCTATCAGGAAGAGGTAGCTCGCCGGAACTTTCCCGAAAAGAACGTACGCTTCGGAAGCCAGTCGATGCACTCAGGGCAGACCAGCTCGCCAGACGTCGCTCCCGGCCCTAGTGCCGATCGTGGAATGCCGCACAGCGACGTCTCGGAGTCTTCACGCACTAGATGCAACACCGGAGGGCCCGACGGCTCGAGTGCTCGAAGCGAGAACGCGCGATAGTCCCGACTAGCCATCTGAGAGACGAAGGTTAGCTCGCCACATCACCTGGGGTTAAAGGCTCCTTAACTGTGCTGGCGAAGCCACTGCTCCAAGTCCTTGCGTTGAACGATTCCGAGGATCAGCACAACTCGGTCAGCGTCCACGACCTCGTACATGATCCGATAGTCGCCGACACGCATTCGAAGGAACGCATCCTTCGTTCCCTGGATGGCCTTGACAAGCTTGCCCGCTGGCCTTGGATTCCGAGAGAGGGAATCGATGGCTCGTTCGAGACGTCTTCGTTCCGGTCGGGGGGCTCGTTCGAACGCACGCACAGCCGAGCGAGCGAGCTCAACGCGGAACGTCACTGATCCGCGTCAGACTCGTGAACCTTGCTCTTGAGCGAATGCCAGGCGACCGTCTTACTCTTGCGCATGTCGGCGCGGCCCTCCTCACGGAGCTTTATGAACTGCGGGGCGTGGGCAAGGATTAGGTCCTCC
>Ga0209648_10006168_pt1 | contig 10316 bp, 10 predicted proteins | sample GraSoi2013_115cm_FD_185830 | JGI IMG/M metagenome (GOLD analysis project Ga0209648, IMG submission 185830) | Grasslands soil microbial communities from the Angelo Coastal Reserve, California, USA - Sample 9_17_2013_115cm (SPAdes) (version 2) | ecosystem: Environmental > Terrestrial > Soil >...
TAGCCTGAGTCTACCAGCAACTTGTCCTGAACGTATCTTCTGAATAGAATGCTCACACTCAGATTATGCCTCGTCAAAACATATCCAGTGGAACGCGTTGGGAGCCGATCGTAGGATATTCGCGCGCAGTGCGCATCGGCAATGTCGTGCACGTTTCTGGCACCACGGGCACCGATGCCGATGGAAAAGTTGCCGGTGATGCTTACGCTCAAACCGTGCAGACCTTGAAAAATATCGAGTCAGCCTTGAAAAAAGCGGGCGCGGGCCTGAAAGACGTGGTCCGTACGCGCATCTTCGTCACCAATATCGCTGAGTGGGAGCAGGTCGGGCGCGCTCACGGAGAGTTTTTCAAGGATATCCGCCCGGCGACTGCCATGGTTGAAGTCAGCAAGCTGATTTCGCCGGAGATGCTGGTCGAAATTGAAGCGGAAGCCATCATCGGCGCCGACTAACACCAATAACAAATGTTCCGCTGTGCGGGGGAACAATATGACCATTCGCAAGCTTTTTCTACCCGTTTTGCTCACGCTCACTGCGCTTGCACAGATAAAAGCGCAGGAAAAACCCGGCACGCCCACCAAGAGCGGCCAAGTTAGCGACGGGCAAGTTAAAGTCATCCGCGCCGGCACGCTGATTGACGGCTCCTCGGCCCAGCCGCGTCATAACCAGGTCATCGTCATTCGCGGCAACCACATCGAGAAAGTTTTGTCAGAGCAGGCCGCCGAAGCCGTACCCGGCGGTCCGGGAGTCGAGATCATTGATCTAAGCCGCGCGACCGTGCTGCCCGGCTTGATAGACACCCACACTCACACTTTCCTTCAAGGTGAGGACCCCGACCAGGGTGGTTACGATATTCAGCTTCTGAAATATGGGCTGGCCTACCGCGCCGCACGCGCCACGGTTTCGGTGCGCCGCGCTTTGGAGCAGGGCTTTACCACCATTCGCGATCTCGAAACCGAGGGCGCAGGCTATGGCGACGTCGGCATCAAGCACGCAATCGACGACGGATACATTCCCGGTCCTCGCATCTTTACCACAGGGCGCGCAATTTCAACCACCGGCGGATATCCCCTCGAAGGCTACGCCCCTGAAATTGAGAGCACCTTGCCCAAAGGCGTGCAGATCATTGATGGTCCCATCGAAGCCCGCAAAGCCGCCCGCGAGCAGTTGGATAACGGCGTGGATTGGGTCAAGGTCTACATGACGCATCGCTCCTGGCTCGACAAGCAGGGCAATCTGGTTTCACAGCCCACGCTCACCGTAGAAGAATTGAAGGCCATCGTGAATGAAGCCCACGGCTGGAAGAGAAGAGTTGCCTGTCATGCCTACAACGGTGAAGGCATGCAACGCGCGCTCGATGGCGGATGCGACTCCATCGAACACGGCTTGGAGCTAACCGACGCCAACATCGCTCAGATGCTCAAGCAAGGCACTTGGTACGTGCCCACATTGAGCGTTTACTACTCCTGGTGGGCGCCGGAGAACACGCCGGCCGGCAAGCGCGACCGCAAGCGCGCCGAAGTGCATATCCTCTCTTTCCAGAAGGCGATGAAGGCGGGGGTAAAGATCGCCTTCGGTACAGACGTAGGCGGCTTCAGTTGGAGTGATCCCATCGCGCAGGAGTTCGGGCGCATGGTCGAGTTCGGCATGGCACCCATGGATGCAATCCAGGCCGCAACCTCCCGCGCCGCCGAGCTGCTGGAGATGCAGGGCCAGTTGGGTGTGGTTGCTCCCGGCGCGTATGCGGATATTGTGGCGGTCTCGGGCGATCCGCTGAAAGATGTAAACGAGTTGAAGTCGGTCAAATTCGTCATGAAAGACGGAAAAGTTTTCAAGAACGAGCTGCAGTAGTGAATGAATTGACAGAGAGAGGATTGCAACACGCAGACATGCGATTCAATGACATGGGAGCGACGTCATGAAGGCAAGAGGGCTCCCCGTGTATCTCTTCCTGCTATGTGTTGCGATGCGGTCTGGCTATTGTCAAATGAGCCATGTTGGGATGTCGTCAGAACAGCAGTTTTTGCTTTGTGCGCAGGGTGTCCTGGGAAAACCTGTTTTATGGCAAGCGCTGTTCCCCCGCGCGCCGCAGGATGGTCTTGTCCCGCAAGTCACCTGTCCGGATTCACGCGAACACTTCATTGAAGCACTTCAGAAGAATGAAGCCATCTCGGTTTTCGAAGATGACCGTTTCGCTTTTCTGGCCAAAACCGGCGAGTCGCCTGCGCAACGGGGCAGGAATATCTATTACGGCTACGACTGGAAACGCCTGGCAATTGATTTTCACGCGATCACACACCCCGTCGCTGGGTCCCAAGACTTATCGGACGCCGAGCAAAGCGCGGTTGTTTCGTCAATTTTGCGCAATACCCGCGGGGTAGAAGTTTTCGACGTAATTGAGCCGTCCGAAGCATACGGTTCTGATACGGGTCTCCTGCATGTCTGGCTGGATATCGACATCGTTCGACTTGGCCGGGATACGCCAGAATCGGTCTTTGCTTTCCTGCACGCGAGCACCAGCGCTGATTCTGGCCACGATGATGTCGTCCGGCTGCTCTATGGGGAAATGAGACAGGGAACGTATGTGCCTTTATGGGATTCTCCTCTAATGTATGCGCCGCATCGATGGATTTCATACCGGGATTTGGATGGAGATGGCATCAAAGAAATCCTGATTTGGCCCCCGCATGCGGAGATGGTGCAGCTTCAAGAGTATGTCGAGAACCATTTTCAGAATGAGACTGGATTGATTAGCTTCGACAAAAATGGACATGAACTAACGCGCCAAGCAGGTTCGCTCTGCGAGCATGACAATGCTTGCCCAATTATGGCCCGCAGGTTCTCTTTGGTTCCTTCAGCAAGCGGTAGAAGAACAGACATCATAGTTCATGGCTGGGTAGAACATCCGCAGAAGACTGTCCGTTTAAGGCTGAGAAACGGCTCATTCTATTATGCTGTAGCAGCTAAGCCACACGGTTCTAGCAGGTCCCGGATCAGGCAATCGCGATAGTCACCTAGGGCTTGCCAGGACGCAATTCCGGATACTTGAGTTAGAAGTGAAAAAAGGGTCGTGAAGTGCAATCAGTGGATATCAATAGTCCATATGGAGAAAGCGAAATCGCATCTTACGAAGATTTCAATAACGCTATGGCCGGCTACTCGGGAACACCACTGATCAAGAAACTGGGAATTAAAGAGGGCTTCAGCATCGCTCTGATCGAAGCTCCCTCGGATGTAACCCAACAGCTCGGAATCTCGCCGAAAAAATCAAACGGCAACCCGCCGCTCGATTACGTGCATTTGTTTGTGAAGACACAGGCAGAGCTGAGGACAAAATTCCCACTTTGGGCGGCAAAACTTACTCCGGCAGGTATGTTATGGATCTCGTGGCCGAAGAAAACCTCCGGTGTGCCTTCAGACTTGAATGAAAACATTATCCGCGACATCGGACTCGCTGCCGGCCTGGTAGATGTGAAGGTCTGCGCCGTGAATGAGATTTGGTCAGGGCTGAAATTTGTGATTCGCCTTAAAGACCGCCCGGTGCAAAAATCAAAAACCCAAAAAATAAAACCATGAGAACCAATCGCACCATCGCCCTGGCCCGCATACTTACAGGCATAATATTTCTCTTCCTGGGAGAGTTCAAAGTCGCCTCGCCCGCCTTCGCCCACGGCGGCTTTCAGAAATATCTGCAGTCTTTCATCGGAGTGGAAGCGGTCCCGTTCTATGGCCGGTTCCTGGCGCGCTTCGTGATGCCGCACGCTGAATTCCTGGGATACACCATAGGCGTGCTTGAACTCGTCATCGGCGCCTTTCTAGTGCTGGGACTGTGGGTGCGTCCGGTTTCAGTTGTCGGCATGCTGTATATGCTCAACCTCACGCTGGCGACCTGGCACGGCGGCGGCCAGGGGCCAATGTGGCACTACGTCGCCAATCAACTCGACCACATTCCGTTGCTGCTTCTGTTTGCCATCTTCTTTACGACCTACGCCGGTGAAGTGTGGGGCGTAGATGGATTCCATGGTTTGAGGCGACGATAACGCGCCGTACTTGTAAAGAAACTGCAGAAAAGGATTTTCTATGGCGCTCCGCTTCGCTACGCGCATGCCTGCGACAGCAAGGGTATTGTTATTTTTTAGCGACTTACGACAGGCGTAAACTCGTGCCCTGATACATGTCTTCACACACGACGAATTTTTCTGCAGCCTGTAAATACATCCGCGAAGTTTGCATGCGTATGGCTCCCCGCCGCGCGCCCCCTCTCCGAACGGTATAATTAAAGATTAGCCTTATGCCAAAAACTCGACTGATACGTTCCACCACAGTGCTGTGTGTCCGCCGCGAAGGGAAGGTGGTTATGGCCTCCGACGGGCAGGTGACGCTGGGCGAGGCTGTTATCAAACACACAGCCAAGAAGATCCGCAAACTCTACCAGGATAAAGTCTTGGCCGGTTTTGCCGGCTCCACTGCAGATGCCTTCTCGCTCTTCAGCCGCTTTGAAGCCAAGCTGGAGCAGTATCACGGCAACATGGGACGCGCCGCCGTCGAACTGGGCAAAGACTGGCGCACCGATAAAGTCCTTCGCCACCTGGAAGCGCTGTTGCTGGTCTGCGACGTCGGCCAGACCTTTGTTATCAGCGGCGGCGGCGACGTCATTGAACCCGACTCCGGCATCGCCGCCATCGGCAGCGGAGGTGCCTATGCCACCGCCGCCGCCCGCGCTCTCTATGAAAATACCAATCTGCCGGCGCGCAAAATCGCCGAAGAGGCCATGCGCATCGCCGGTGAAATTTGTATTTACACGAACAACAATGTAACCATCGAAGAACTGCAAGGCTGACGGCCCGCCCAACCGTGGGTTGACATCGAGATAAGAAATGTTTTCTGTGTTTTCTTCGTTTTTTGAATATTTTCTCCGTGTCCCCGTGTCGTCGTGGTGAAATAGCTATTAATTAGGAGTTGTATTGTGGCTCTTTATCTCCCCGGAACTGCTGAAGAACAGGAACTCGTGCTCGATGAGCTTACCCCGCGCGAGATCGTCGCTGAACTTGATAAATACGTCATCGGCCAGGCGGCCGCCAAGCGTGCCGTTGCCATAGCTCTGCGCAATCGCATGCGCCGCCAACGGCTGACGCCCGAGCTGGCGGAAGAAATTATTCCCAAGAACATCATCATGATCGGCCCCACGGGCGTGGGAAAAACTGAAATTGCCCGCCGCCTGGCCAAGCTGGCCAACTCGCCCTTCATGAAGGTTGAGGCCTCCAAATTTACCGAGGTCGGCTACGTGGGCCGCGATGTCGAATCCATGGTCCGCGATCTGGTGGAAATCGCCATTGACATGGTGCGCCAGGAAAAGCTGGAAGACGTGGCCGATAAAGCCGAGCTGAACGCCGAGGAGCGCCTGCTCGATCTGCTGTTGCCTCCTCCTGCCCCTGCTCCCGCGGATGGCAATCCTAACCTCTTGCCCGCGGAAAGTGACTCGCACCATCGCACCCGCGAGAAGTTGCGCCAGCAACTGCGCGAGGGCAAGCTCGACGAGCGCACGGTTGAGCTGGAGGTGCGGGAAAAATCATTCCCTGCCTTCGAGATCATCTCCAATCAGGGCGTCGAGGAGATGGACGTCAATATTAAAGACATGCTGCCCAACATCTTCGGCCAGCGCACCAAGAAGCGCAAGGTGAAGGTCAGCGAAGCCATTGAATACCTCATTCAGGAAGAAGAGCAGCGCCTGGTGGATATGGACCAGGTGACGCGCATTGCCGTCGAGCGCGTCGAGCAGTCGGGCATCATCTTCCTCGACGAGATTGATAAGATCGCCGGACGCGAAGGCGGCCATGGACCAGACGTCTCGCGCGAGGGCGTGCAGCGCGACATTCTTCCCATTGTGGAAGGAACGACTGTGAATACCCGCTACGGCATGGTGCGCACCGACCATATTTTGTTTATCGCCGCCGGGGCATTCCACGTCTCCAAGCCCAGCGATCTTATTCCCGAGTTGCAGGGCCGTTTCCCAATTCGGGTAGAGTTGCAGTCGCTCACCATGGAAGACTTCATACGCATTCTCACCGAGCCCAAGTCTTCACTGGTCAAGCAATATACGGCGTTGCTCGAAACCGAAGGACTGAAGCTGGAGTTCACCCCCGAAGCCCTCGATGAGATTGCACACTTTGCTTTCCGGGTGAATGAAAACATGGAAAACATCGGCGCCCGCCGCCTGCATACCATCATGGAGCGCGTGCTGGATGCCGTCAGCTTCGATGCGCCGGACTTGAAAGAAAAAGAAGTGAAGATTGATGCCGCTTACGTGCAGAAGATGCTCAGCGATATCGTGAAAGACCAGGATTTGTCGCGCTATATCCTGTAATCCAAATCTCCTGATCCCGGGTCCGTATTGAATAGCAACCCCAAATCCGCAGTGTTGCTCGCATTCGCCCTGGGCGTGCTGTTGTATGTGGTTTATACCCTGCGCTACACGCTGCTGCTCCTCTGGGTGAGTGTGCTCATGGCCGTGCTTCTCAGCCCGATTGTGGATTGGATTTCCCGCTGGAGCATCAAAGGACGCCGCCCCGGCCCGGGCTTTAGCCTGTTGATTTTCCTTTGTGGGATTGCGGTTGCCCTCGGCCTGTTTTCCTGGCTGGTCGTTCCCCCGATTGTGAGCGATGCCCGCGGGCTCTCCCAGCAACTGCCCGATCATGTGCAGCACCTGGTCAACTGGGCCCATCAGCACCTGCCCATGAGTTCGCATCTCGACGAAAACGATCTCAAGCGTTACGCAGAGCTCTTGATCGGCGGCATTGGCGGCGTATTTAGAAACGTCACCAGCGGTGTTGTCCAATTCATTACTGTCATTTTGTTGGCGGCATACTTCATTCTGGATGGCAAGACTTCGTTCGACTGGATGGTCTCACTCTTTCCCGCAGGCCAACAGGGGCGTTTGCGTGCCACCCTTGAGCGTGGCGGCAGCCGCATGCGGCGGTGGCTCGGTGGCCAGGGATTGCTCATGCTGGCTCAAGGAATCACAGCCACCATCGCATATTGGTTGCTGCACGTGCGTTATTTTTATGCGCTCGGTGTCTTGGCCGCGATCTTCAATATTATTCCCGTTCTGGGACCGGTGCTGACGCTGATTGTTGCTGGCCTGGTCGCTGCGCTTGATGGTTTTGGCAAGGTTCTGGGAGTTACGATCTTCTACCTGGTCTATCACAACCTGGAAAATGCTTTTCTCAATCCGCGTATCATGAAAGCGCGCGTGCATCTGCCCGCGGTTGCTATCATCGTTTCCATCGTCATCGGCGAGGCCGTCGCGGGAATTTTGGGAGTGCTGATTGCAGTCCCCACCGCCGCCCTGATCGCAGAGCTCATCAGTGAGTATCTGATCAAGAGCAATACCGCGCCTGGGTCTCCGGAGCCAGCACTTCCGGTTCAACTGGCTTCCAAGTAGAAAGCATTTTCCGGATCCCGCCCCTGTCGTGTAACTCAAACGAGAAAGCTTCCCGCCGCACGCGTCGCAGCCAACCATGGCCGCAGTCGACCCTGGCAACGGCCTGGCTGCCGCTGGACAATTAGCAAGCCCCGCCTATACCCTGAGTCAATACTCATATGGGCTCAGAAGCAGTCATCTCTGTTCGTGATTTACGAAAAAATTACGGCGCGCTGGAAGCGGTGAAAGGCATTGACTTCGAAGTATGTGCGGGCGAAGTCTTTGGACTTTTAGGACCAAACGGTGCGGGCAAGACGACCACCGTAGAAATCCTGGAAGGGCTCCGTCCGCGCAGCGCCGGTGGAGCTTCTGTTCTGGGATTCGATCCCGACCGGCAAACCCAGCAGTTGAAAGACCGCATCGGGGTATGTTTGCAGGCCACCAACCTGCCGGAAAAAATCCGGGTGCGCGAAGCGCTTGACCTGTTTGCGACTTTTTACACCCGCAACGTCAGCGCCGATCAGCTTCTCAAGCGCTTGCAATTGTGGGAGAAACGCGAGGCGTTTTATTCAACCCTCTCCGGAGGCCAGAAGCAGCGGCTGGCGATTGCGCTCGCGCTGGTGAATGATCCGCAACTGCTGTTTCTCGATGAGCCCACCACGGGGCTTGATCCTCAGATTCGCCTTGAAATTCACCGCCTGGTGGAAGAGCTGAAGGCGGAAAAGCGTACCGTGGTGCTGACCACGCACTACATTGAAGAGGCCGAGCGCCTGTGCGACCGCGTGGCCATCATGGATGAAGGCAAGATCGTCGCCATGGGTACGCCCAAAGAGCTGCAGCAGAAGAGCCGTGAGCAATCCCGCATCGAGATCACGTGCGCCCAGCCTTTTGATGGCATTCAGTTACCGCAATGGCCCGATGCAGTGGATAGCCGCCTGGATGAGGATGATCGCTGCACACTGACGGTGCACTCCGTCCGTCCGGCCCGCACTCTGGTGGAAATTATCAAATGGCTCGACCAGAAGGGGATGGAGTTGGAAGATGTACACCTGAAGCGGCCTACACTTGAGGACGTCTTCGTAGAGCTTACGGGCAAGAAGCTGCGGGACTAAATCGAAATCAAATGAACACGAAATCTTATTTGGCACTCATTGCGATTGATCTGAAGCTGGCGTTACGCCGGCCGGCGGTGATCTTTTTCAATTATCTTTTCCCGCTCATGTTCTTTTTCATCTTTGGGATGTTGTACCGGGCAAGCAGCCGCCCCGACAAGATTGTTCAGGTGCTGAGCATGAGCATCGCTCTGGGAGTGCTGGGCAATGGATTGTTCGGCGCAGGTCTGAGGGCCATCCAGGAGCGAGAGCTGAATATTCTGCGCCGCTACAAGGTGACGCCGATTACCCCGGTCCCCTTGCTGTTGGGGTCCATGGTCACCGGCTGGGTCATATTTTTGCCCTATATTGTGGTGATCTTCTGGCTTTCACATCTTCTCTATCACATGCCATGGCCGTCGCATATGCTATCTATTCTTCTTTTCATATCCATCGGCCAGATCGCATTTCGCGCTATGGGATTGGTGATTGCTTCGGTAGCCAACTCCATGCAAGAGGGCACGATCCTGGTACAGCTTTGTTACTTCCCCATGCTCTTTCTGAGCGGTGCAACTTTTTCCATAGATATGTTGCCCGGGTTCATGCGGGGCGTCTCGAAGTTCATTCCAGCAACGTACCTGGTGAAAGGTGTACAAGATCTGATGGTAAAGAACTATAGTCTATCGCAGGAGTGGACAGCGCTTGCAGCACTGCTCACCACCATCGTGGTCGGAGTGTTCGTAGGCATGAAACTCTTCCGCTGGGAAAAGGACGAAAAGATTCGCACCTCCGCCAAGCTGTGGATTCTTGCCGTGCTGCTGCCATTTCTCATTTTGGGAATCTGGCAGGCGTACAAATAGAGTTCAGCTCATATCTGCGGCCGGCAGTGGAAGCCGGGGTTTGCGTGTGACCCAAAATCGCCGACGTCAGGTGAAAGAAGTCATCTGCCGCGAGCCTGCTTTGCAGGTAAAATAGTTCTGTCGGCTCCATACGCGCTTGCGCGCCCGTAGCTCAGTTGGATAGAGCGGCTGACTTCGAATCAGTAGGTCGGGAGTTCGAATCTCTCCGGGCGCGCCATTTCTTTCGCCGCGGATGAACGCGGATTAACGCTGATTTTCGGAAGATTGTGCGGGGCCCTCACCCCACTTGCTGGCGGGGGTTTGAAGCGCCCAAAATCACGTCTGACCCGCGTCATTACTGGCGAAAATCGATGCGGGGTGGGGGACTTGCTGAAGCAGTTCTCAGTTCTCGGTTCTCAGTTCCCAGCAAAAGCAACCGCAAAAGCTTTTTCGCCGCGGATGAACGCGGATCAACGCTGATTCTTCGGAAGATTGTGCGGGGGCCCTCACCCCACTTGCTGGCAAGTGTTTGAGGTGCCCCAAACCGGGTCTGACCCGCGTCATTACTGGCGAAAATCGATGCGGGGCGGGGGACTTGCTGAAGCAGTTCTCAGTTCTCAGTTCCCAGCAAAAGCAACCGCAAAACCTTTCGCCGCAGATGAACGCGGATCAACGCAGATTTTTGGAAGATGGCAGGGCCCCCACCCCCTTGCGCGCAAGGGTCTAGGCATTAACTCATTCGCGGTCAATAACATGTACGTGCAGCTGCAAGCTCCCACGGCTCCCACGGCAAGCCGGGGCAGGCGCCGGGGGCAGGCTAAGCTCCAAGGGTCAGCGCTCGGCACTCAACTCCCGCATGGAAATAGATTTTCAAAGACCTGAAGGACTACAAAAAGCCCCCACATTCTTGAATGCGTAAACGTAGACACACGTCTGGCACAATGATGGCCCAAAGTTTCTGAGAAA
>Ga0209648_10006169_pt1 | contig 10316 bp, 9 predicted proteins | sample GraSoi2013_115cm_FD_185830 | JGI IMG/M metagenome (GOLD analysis project Ga0209648, IMG submission 185830) | Grasslands soil microbial communities from the Angelo Coastal Reserve, California, USA - Sample 9_17_2013_115cm (SPAdes) (version 2) | ecosystem: Environmental > Terrestrial > Soil >...
ATCTCTTGTTCTCTCCTCGTAAGCACACGCCGCCCGAATTCGGGCCAATAAGAAAGCCGCTCTGCCGAGCGGCGCCCCCTACAGGTTCCCCCTGTGCAGGTTCCCCCTGTGCTCCTCGGAGCTGCCCCGAGCGAAGCCGAAGGGTCCTCTGTGGTTCAAGCTTTTGACGTTTGTCGCAGCCGCCCTGGGGACCTCCGAAAAACACTTCGCATATTTCCACCCAACTCGAGGCCGATAGTCAGTCTGAGCTCCGCGGCTCGCTCTCCACCCGTGAATCCATAAATCGCCGCACGCTCTCAACATACACGTCCGCGAAGTCGACCACCGGCCTTCGCGTCTCGATCAGCACCATGGCTGGATCCAGTTCCCACTCCATCGCGCATAATACCGCCAGCGTCATCATCGGAGCCCGGTGCACCCCTGCGGCGCAATGGATATAAAGCCGTGCCTCCGGGTTGTCCAGAGCTTGCAGCGCAAAATCAACGCCGCGCTTCAGCAGTTCCGGGGGCTTCGGCAAAAAATCGTCGTCGGTCGGATTCCACAACACGCGGATCCCGTGCGGCTCCGCCAGCGGCCGGTCATCGAACTCGAGCTGCATGTTGAGCACGTGGGTCACACCCGTTTGCGCCAGTTCTTCCATGTTCCGCGCGTTCCAGATTCCACCGCCCAGCGCAACTCGTTCCGTGATCCAGGTCATATCCATGCTGCGTTCCGTTCGCCTTGCTGTCGCAATCCTCAATCTGCGTTTTACGATTATTCTGATTCTACGTCACCTTTCACGTCGCCCGCGTCCCCGTGGTTGGCTGGGAACTCTTCGCACAAATCCAGCTTCTCGATGAGCGACTATGCCATCGATTCCCGGTCTTCGACCCGCTCGCCGCCGACGGGAACATCCGGCGATTTCCCAAAGAAAGCGCGATGCCGCAACGCCACCGCTTTCATTCACTGACCGCACCAGTCCGCCAGAAATAGAAAAAGGGCGCGATTTGCGTCGCGCCCCTTCAGAGTTTTTATTTTTCTCGACTCTTAAGTTTAGGATATCAAATCGGAGGGGGGTATACCGCCAACTTTTCGATATTTATTTTCGCCTTCATTTGAGTCACTTACGTCGAAATTGTGATTCTTACGCTCTTGACAAGTTTTTTGACCTCTTGTCGCCGTCGGCAATTTTTCCATCAAACCACCCGTGAGCAGGATCCGAGAGAGCTGGTCGAGCGCATCCTGGAGGAAACGTTCGACCGTTCTTTGGGTACAACCGAGCAGCCGCGCGACCTCGGGTACGGTGTATTCCTCCAGAACGTTCATGGCCAGCAGCTTTTTTTCGAGTGCGTTCAGCTTCTCGATAGCCTTCTCCATGTCGGCCACAAAGATTACGACGTCCTCAAAGTTCCTCATCGTGTACGACGTGACCCGTGATCGGAAGAACTCGCGTCCCAGCAGCGACGGCAGCCTCCCCACCTCGACCGACGCCCGGGCGTAGCGCCGCAACAGTGCGACCGTGCGCCTCCTGTAGGGCCACAGTTCCGTCTCCGTTTCGCCAAACAGCACCGATGTCGGTAGGTCCGCCTGCCCCATCAGACTCAATGCTTGTGTGCTCATCGTTTGTGCACTTGTCATGCCCGTACCTCCATCGCGGCCACGCCCTCCAGATATTCAATCCGGCCCTGGCAGTGAAGGTCTTCGCGTGGAACGTGCGCTTTTTCCACCTGTCCTTTGCGGCGTGGGCGCGCTTTGCGGGGCGGTGCCTCCCCAGGGTTTGGCATTGCTGCCAAACACGCACGACAACTCGCGCAATACACTCCATCTACTCCCTGCTGACGCAGCCACAATCCGCCGCACCGCTCGCAATACTTCAGCTCGACTTGGGTTTCCGGGCCTTCCATCCTGCCTATGAAGTTCATAATTGCCTCTCTCGTATGAAATGAAAAACACTCAAAGCAAAAAAAGCCCTGGTGCCGACTTGTCGGCCCAGGGCTCGTTTCTCTTACGATGACCTGCGGTTCTATTTAGTTAGAAATGAAGCAGTTATTGCAGCCTTGCGGTTACTCCGGACTCCTGCTGTCGGAAGTAACCCTCCTCGTATCCGGACTTGAGCACTTGCCCGTTCTGCACAATGACACTCAAACGCCCGTTGAAATGAATGGCCTGCAACAACCGTTGGATAGCTGCCGAGAGCACTTCCGCCGAGCGTACCTTCCGGCGGAACTCCCCAAAGCTTCTTTCCTCGTTTTCGTGGGACTGTACTTCTATCATGGCCGAAAACCTTTCTTGCAGTATAAGTGCAGTATGAGACATATAATAAACCTATCCTATAGCTCAGATAGCGACTAAGTCAAGAAATATATTCCCTTACGGATGTTGCACTTATATCAATAATAGCAATGTGCTATTGTGACGTGTTATACTCCGCCGATGAGATTCCGCATGCTTCAGGAAAATCTCCGCAAAACCCTCTGGGAACGCATCGACGGAGGAGAACTTACTGGCTTGCGTCTGGCGGAGCAGACTGGCTTCAAGCAAGCCCACATCTCTAACTTCCTGAACCGCAAGCGCGGACTCAGCTTGGAAGGCATGGACAAAGTCCTGAACGTACAGCATCTCTCGGTGCTGGATCTCATCGATCCTGCCGAAGTCAACAAGCGGGCGTCGATCCTCCCGCCGAGCGAGGATGAATTCGACAACGTGGTGGTCGCTGACTCGCATATCGCGGCCTCCGAAGCCTCGATTATGAGCATGCACGTCAAGGAGATACTAAAGTTCAAGAAGAGCTTCCTGAAGCGATTGAAGGAGGCGGCGGAAGGTGACCGTAGCGGGTGGGAACGCTTTGTAATCATCAAGGTAGATTCGGAGGAAGGAATGAGCATGTATCCCCGTACCATGCCCGGTGCCACCCTACTGCTCGACCGCCACTATAACTCCATGACCCCCTACCACAAGGGCGAGAATAATATGTACGCCGTGCGCAAAGATGGAACTTGTACGATCAAGTATGTCGAGACCGCAGACAACCACCTGATCCTGCGTCCACACAACCCCACCTACTCGATTGAGGTAATAACGCTGGAAAACGGCCAGAAGCCCGGCGACCACATCGTGGGGCGGGTGTGCCACGTGGGGATGGAAACATAGGTCGAGATAACTGGCTAGAAGGGATACTAACGCAGGTGTACCAACGGAGAGCACGCCGTTGGCCGAAAGTATGTGGGGAGGTGACTTACCCGTTCCCCTGGCACTATTGTTAAGCTGATGCTTGCAACAGCCAGCGTGCTTAGATGCAAATCGGCCAATTCACCCGCAATCCTGTTTTTCTGAACCAAGTTGTTTCTGCATATTGAACTGAACGAGACGTGCTTTCGGCTGGCCACTTTCCTGCTGAACGATTCTGGCTCCAGCGAACGGCAGCAGGGCGGGTCACGCTGGTGGCGATTACTGGGCATCTGGGAGGCTTTCTCAGTGGGGTGAATCGCCCATAGCGCTATACCTGCGAATTTTTCTGGCACATCCCTAACCAAAGCTCCGTACCAACGTCTGACTACCTGGGTCGACGTCTGCGCACCAGCGTCGGCTCGGTGACGCTGGATAAGTTTTGGACGAAGCGATAGTCTCAGAGAGCGTTTTCGTGCCTCAGAACCTTATGAACTGGAAAATCTCCACTCTGATTCTGGCGGCGCTTTCGGCCGCTGTGACCGCTTGTGCCCAGCATTCCTCTTCCGAGCCCGTGCTGGATGTCTCCGCAATGGATAAAACTATTGACCCGTGCGTCGATTTCTACACGTATTCCTGCGGCGGGTGGATTAAAAAGAATCCCATTCCGCCGGACCAGGCGAGCTGGGGCACCTACGGCAAGCTCGAGGACGAGAACCGCGCTCAGTTGCGGGCGATTCTGGAAGAAGCGGCGAAAGCAAACGGGGCGCGGGATGCGGTGACGCACGACGTGACGCACAATGTGACGCAGAAGATTGGTGATTACTACGCATCCTGCATGGATGAGTCGGCCATCGAGAAGCTTGGAGCTAAGCCCCTGTTGCCGGAACTGGAGCGGATCGCGGGTCTGAAGTCGAAGCGGGATCTGGCGGAATATGCCGCGACCGCGCAGTTTCCGCCTTCGCTCTATGGCGGGGGAACGCTGTTAACGTTTCGCTCGAATCAAGACTTCAAGGACTCGACGAAGGTGATCGCCGAGGCCGATCAGGGCGGGCTCGGCCTGCCGGATCGTGATTACTATTTGAAGGAGGACCCCAAATCCGAAGAACTGCGCAAGGCTTACGTGGCGCACGTCGCGAAGATGTTCGAGCTGCTGGGAGACAAGCCCGCCGATGCGGCCACGGAAGCAGCGACGGTGATGCGCATCGAGACGGCGCTCGCCAAGAGCCAGATGACCCGCGTTGAACGGCGCGATCCGCCCAAGCTCTATCACAAGATGAGGGTGGAGGAACTGCAAAAGCTGGCGCCGGACTTCGACTGGAACACATATTTCGCAAAAACCGGGACGGGATCGCTTGGAGCGCTGAACGTAGTCACCCCGGACTACTTCCACGCGATGAGTGAAGAAATCGAAAAGGACACTCTGGCGGACTGGAAAACGTACCTGCGGTGGCACGCTGCGCACGACGCGGCCACCGATCTTTCCGCCGCGTTCGTGAAGGAAAACTTTAGTTTCTACGGCAAGACTCTGCGGGGGCGGGAGGAACTACCGCCACGCTGGAAGCGATGCACGAATGACGTGGATAACGACCTGGGAGAAGCGCTGGGCCAGGCGTATGTGGCGAAGTACTTCAGTCCAGAGGCAAAACAGGCGGCTCTGAAGATTGTGCAAGAGGTCGAAGCGGCCATGCAGAGGGAAATCCAGGCGTTGCCGTGGATGGGAGCAGCGACGAAGGAGCAGGCGCTCACCAAGCTGCACACGATCGCCAACAAGATCGGTTATCCCGACACATGGCGTGACTACAGCGCGCTCAAGATCGTGCGCGGAGACGAAATCGGCAACTCGGAACGGGCGTCTTGGTTCGAGTTTCACCGCTGGCTCGCGAAAATCGGCAAGCCGGTGGACCGCAAGGAGTGGGGTATGACGCCGCCCACCGTCAACGCGTATTACGATCCGCAGAAAAACGACATCAACTTTCCCGCCGGAGTGCTGCAGCCGCCGCTGTTCAGCGCGCTGTCGGACGCCGCGCCCAACTATGGTGACACCGGCGCCACCATGGGTCACGAACTGACCCATGCCTTTGACGACGAGGGCAGTCAGTTCGACGCGCAGGGCAATTTGCGCAACTGGTGGACGGAGGCCGACCGCAAGGAATTTGAGCAGCGCGCTCAATGCGTTGTTGACCAATATTCCGGATATACGATCATCGACGACATCAAGATCAACGGCAAGCTGACGAATGGCGAGGATCTAGCCGATCTGGGCGGGACGCTGCTGGCGTATCTGGCGTGGAAGGAAGACACGAAGGATCAAAAGCTGGAGCCGCTGGATGGGTTGACGCCCGAGCAGCGCTTCTTCGTCGCTTACGGGCAGAGCTGGTGCACGAACGAGCGCGAGGAGAACAAGCGTCTGCGGGCGACAGTGGATCCGCACTCGCCGGAGAAGTATAGGGCGAATGGCGTGGCCGCCAACATGACGGAATTTCGTGCTGCATTTCATTGCAAGCCGGGGCAGCCCATGGTCCGAGAGAACGCTTGCCGCGTGTGGTAGGTGAGGGCCCGCTCGTGTGGGGACGGCGCCCTAGCCCGTCCAAGCCGAGCGCAGCTAGGCATCTGCCTGTGGTCACAGCGACTCTGGATTCGCTACCGGTTTCGTATCCGTGCATCGCTTTTAGCGATGCCGCAAGCTATTCGATAAGAGACGCCCCTTTAGGGGCTGAGACCTCCAACCCTACCCGCGCTCGAAGGCATGTTTTTCTTCCAACTGTCGAAGGGCTGCGACCATTTCAGATTCGAAGCGGTCTTTTTGATCCATCAGGGCCGGAAGCGCGATGGCGTGCCACCCAGCTAGGGTCAAGAGTCCCTGCTGCGCGAGGCCGGCAGCGAGTTCTGCGATGTGATCCACCGTGGTATCTACATAGAGAGCTTCAGTGCGGTCGCCCAGCCACACATCTCCGCCTACCAGACGCGTCTGCCAATACACCTTGCGCTCGATCATCCGCGCGATTTCATCGTCGGTGGCCTTGCCAAAAACCCACTGCTTGAGTTTGAAGCTGTAGTGGCGGCTGGAGAAGGGCAGCGGCACCAGCTTGCCGGATTTCGCGAACTCCGTTTGCTTGTGATCAACCTCCTTGCGCAGAGCATTGATGACGGGCCCTTCCGTGTCTTTGGGGTCCAGCGAAGGCAGCACTTCCCGCAGCGTGGCGGAAAGATTCACCGCCACAAGCGCGCGTAGGCCTTCGGAATTCTCCAGCGTGACAACCGTGTGCAGGACGTCAAAGTCTGCGCCGGACGTGGCATGACGAAAAGGCCATTCCAGCTCGAAGCTAAGCGGTAGGCCGGTCCGGGTTACATAGATGGTCTTCGAGGTGGGAGTTTGGGTCGCAGCGCTCATGCCAAGTTGATCCTTGCCAATATTGTAAGCAGTCATTCTAACCTGTAGAGATGGGGCAAGCCGCGTCTCAACGGGAGACTAAGCGCGCCATAACCTGAGTAGATTCCAGATGGCGGAAGCGCTCAGCAATCCGTACAAGCCTGCCGTCACGAGCTGGCTTTGGCGCGTCTCCAGCAGATCGGCGAACACTCCTGCGACGAATACGAAGAGGAACACGGCCGTGGTCAGATGGAATCCTTGTCCCGGAAAATTAGGAGAGCCCAGGGCGAGGAGGAGCAACAATGCCGCGATCAGGAGCGGCGCGGTGTTGCCGAAATAGCGGGTGCGTTTCCATCCGAAGTATGCGATCAGCGCGACGGGGAGGGCAAGCATCAGTGGCGGGTTTCTCACGAAGATCGTTTCCCAAGCGCGGCGGTAGGAGACAGAAACGCCAAACGCAGCGGGTTCGAAGTCCATCCAGCGCGCATGCCGCAAACCTTGCCACAGCAGTGCAGGCTCAAAAAAGTATGCGGCAAACAACAGCACGACCGCGACGGAGATTGCGGTGCTCCAGATAGCGAGCAGTGCCCGCGGCCGCACCGGCGTCACCCAGAACATGAGCGGCAAAATCGCCACCGCCAACACCGCCAGCGAAAACTGGTTGCCCGCCACAAGTGCCACGGACAACCCCAGAAGCAGAATGCGTCGCGAGTTCCAGAGCACAACCTCACGGGGAGCGTAGAGCGTGTGCGCCACGGCGATGGCGGTGAAGACGGTTCCGAATGCTCCCCAGACCGCGCCCATTTCTCCCAGACTCTGCGCGCCAGCAACGTTCACGATCATGGCCGGTGAAAAACAGTAGAGCGCGAGCGCGATGTATCCGCCGGCGTTGCCGTAGAGCCGGCGCGCGACGTACCAAAGCGAGGCCCCGAGTATCGCGCCGAAGAACAGGTTCGGGGTCGCGGCCAGTAACGGCCTGAGTGATTCCGGCAACCATGAACCGGAACGCAGCAGAAATGGTGCGGCTGCGACGAGGTAGTAGAGGGGCGAACGGTCCTGATCGTAGCCGTCTCGCACGCGGAGATGGCCCGCGCGTCCGGCGGAAGGCAGGCCAGTGGCGGCCTCGGAACGCAACGATTGGGGAGTTCCTGCGATTGGGCCGCCTTTCCACTGCTCGAGACCTTGGTAGATGCGCAGAGCCTGGTCGGAGTCCGGGAGCAAGGCATGCAACGTTTGCACGCGGACCAGCCATACGCACTGCATGAGATAGACCAGCAGCAGCGCGGCCGCGGCAAATTGCGGCGCGCGGAAAGCATCGGAATGAAAAAATCGGCGCAACAAGGCAGACCGAGTGTTTTACCATGTCCGGGACGATGATGGATAACAAACCGTTGTCACCTTCTTCCGCGGAACCAGAACCGCCAGTGGCAGCGGACGACGCAAAGCCCACTGCGTCTTCGCTTTCACCTGCCTCTTTGCTGGCGACGGGCGCTCGCCGCGAGTCTGCGCTGCGCGATGTTTTTCTCGGCCGCGAGGGCGTTTATCCGGGTACGCGCTGGCTGATTTACATCGCCATGGCGTGGATTACTTTCCAGGTGGAGGGTTGGCTGGTAATGTCGCTCCGGTCGCATCTGAACGTCCTCTGGTGGCGCTTGATTATCGAAGCCAGCATGACGCTGGCAGCGATCTTGCCCGGCTTCGTCATGGCCCGCATTGAAAACCGTCCCTTCGGCGACTTCGGACTTCCGGCGCGGCGCGCCTTTGGGCGAAATTTCTGGGTGGGGACGCTTTGGGGTATCGGGTCACTGAGCGTCCTGATGCTGGCGTTGCGACTGACGGGCGCGTTTGAGTTCGGGGCGTTGTCCCTGCACGGTGCGCGCATCTGGAAATTTGCGGCGTATTACGCCGTGCTTTTTCTGCTGACGGGATTCTTTGAAGATTTCCTCTTGCGCGGCTATTCGCAGTGGGTGCTCTCGCGGGGAATGAATTTCTGGCCGGCTGCGGCGCTTCTGTCGTTTGCGTTCGGTTACATCCACGGCAGCAATCCGGGCGAAGCGAAGACTGGGCTGGTGGCGGCGGGATTGATTGGTTTCTTTCTATGTCTCACGCTGCGCCGGACGGGCGACTTGTGGTGGGCGGTCGGCTTTCACATGGCGTGGGATTGGGGCGAGAGCTATCTCTACTCCGTTCCCGACAGCGGGGCGATTCTGCCTGGACACCTGCTCAACTCCAGCTTGCACGGTCCCGATTGGCTGACGGGCGGCTCGGTTGGGCCGGAGGGAAGCTACCTCGTTTTTGTCGTGATCGGAGCGCTTTGGGTCTTGTTTGACCGGGCTTATCCGGAGGTGAAGTACGGCGCGAATCATTCGCGGACGCTTTCATCTTCTTGACGGAGGCCAGTGACGCAAACCTTATAGCCGCTTCGACGGCAGTCACTAGTTTGGTCTTTGTACCCCCCCCCCAAAATTTGCGCTAAACTATTGAGGAATAATGACTTAACTCCACACTCTACACAAGTAAGGACTTAGCTTCGAAATACTTCGATTGGCGCGGGGTTGGGAGGGGGGCCGAATGGAGACCTCCAAATGTCTCAAACTCCAAAAATCGCTGGTTTCCTCGAGACTTCGGAAGCGGACCTCACCCCTTCGGACTGCGCTCAGGGTCACGCCCGCTAAGCGCCTCAACTTGCGATTGTCAAAGAGCGGCTACGAGACCGGCACACCTCGGCACCGGCCGATCAGGGATCATTCTCGCTTAGGGTGAGTTGGGTGTCTGTGACGGCGGACGCGGATGATTGTGATGAAAGAGGACAAAGGCTCTACTCGCTCGGAAGGTGCTCTGGCCACTTGAAGAGTAGTGCGGTGCACCCACCCATTCGCAAAGTGCGGGGCACCCGCGCTGTCCGTTGTGGCGTCTGCCGAGCTTCGCTCGGCCGGGACGGACGAATGCGTCCGTCCCCACGCGAACAAAATCATCCCCACACAATCAAAATCAACGGCGGCGGGCGAGGGCGCCCGCCCTACACTAGCTTCGCTACCAGGAATAATGCACGGTGTAGGTTACGACCTGCTCGCCGTTGGCTGCGACTTCTAGCGGAAATTCTATCGTCTGCGCGTCGCGCTTCTTTGACTGGTGCGATTGGTCGGTTAGCTTCCAGTTAGTCCAGCGATAAAGGTGCTCGACGACGCGCACATTCGCAGCTTCTTTTTTGTGGTTGCGCACGCGGACCTCAAACGTCTCGTCCATCCAGTGCTGATTGGATTCGACGTGAAAGCTGGTGCGCTTGCGCTCGCCGACGATGTCGAAGGCATTGCCGGTGTACACGCGGATCATTTCATCTTTGGGCGTGTGGTCGATGGTGTTCTCGCCGATGAATTGCAAGCTGCCGTCGGTGTCGCGGCGGTAGAAGCGGAGGCGTCCCTTGGGTAGCGCGATGCCGAGATGATTGGCTTCGGAGTTCTTCAACTCCTGCATCACCCAGACCTTCGGATTCGAAGCGGTGCCGTATCCCGGGTCGTTGCGGACCTGATCGGGGGAATAGTAGACATATTGCTCGACCTGCGCGCCATCGTAAATGTAGAGGCGTTGCGACTGTATGCCGGTCGCGCGGACAAACTCGACCTGCTTGGTTTCATTGTCGTGCAACGTCGCCGGCCGCTCCAACGTGTAGAGGTGAAATTCGTCGAAAGCCTTCTCGCTGACGACCGGCGCCGCGGCGGCCATGTCCGCGGCCTTGGCCTCGAGACGATAGGCATTTCGACTGACCGGCCCCTGGAGTTTGCTTACATCTCCCGCCATC
>Ga0209648_10006170_pt1 | contig 10315 bp, 9 predicted proteins | sample GraSoi2013_115cm_FD_185830 | JGI IMG/M metagenome (GOLD analysis project Ga0209648, IMG submission 185830) | Grasslands soil microbial communities from the Angelo Coastal Reserve, California, USA - Sample 9_17_2013_115cm (SPAdes) (version 2) | ecosystem: Environmental > Terrestrial > Soil >...
AGTCCCGCAGCAGGCCTTGATCGACGCCGGCTATTCCGCTGAAGAGGCCAAGACTACCAAGATCTACCACGGCAAGGGCTGTACATCCTGTAACAAGCGTGGCTACAAGGGCCGCACTGGTCTCTACGAGGTCATGGAAATTAACGATGAGCTGCGCGAATTAATCCTTGTCGGCGCTTCGGCGCTGGAACTAAAGAAGAAGGCCATCGAGCAGGGCATGATTACTCTGCGGCGCAGCGGCTTGATAAAGGTAGCCGCGGGGTTGACCACCATGGAAGAGGTCCTGCGCGAAACTGTTCTATAGGATTGAGGGTGATCGATGCCTGGAATCACGCTAAGCGAATTGCTGAAAAAGATGATCGAGATGGGCGGCAGCGACCTCCACATCACCACGAACAGCGCGCCGCGCGTGCGCGTTCACGGAAAGCTCCGGCCTCTCGACATGCCGCCGCTGACGGCCGCGGACACCAAATCTCTTGCCTATAGCGTATTGACGGATGCGCAAAAACACCGCTTCGAAGAGAACCTGGAGCTGGACTTCTCGTTCGGTTTGAAAAATCTGGCGCGCTTCCGCGGCAACGTTTTTAATCAACGGGGAGCCGTCGGCGCCGTCTTCCGCACGATTCCCTGGGAAATCAAAGGCTTCGACGCTCTGGGATTGCCGCAGGTCGTGAAAGGCATGTGTGACAAGCCCCGCGGGCTCGTACTGGTCACCGGACCGACGGGCTCTGGGAAGTCCACCACGCTCGCTGCCATGCTCGACAAAATCAACGGCGAACGTGAAGAACACATGATCACCATCGAGGACCCCATCGAGTTTCTTCACAATCACAAGAAGTGCCTTGTGAATCAGCGCGAAGTCCATAGCGACACGCACTCCTTCGCGAATTCACTTCGCGCCGCGCTTCGCGAAGATCCGGACGTCGTGCTCATCGGTGAAATGCGCGATCTGGAGACCATCGAATCGGCTCTGCGCATCGCGGAAACCGGCCACTTAACCTTTGCCACGCTGCACACCAATTCGGCGTCTTCCACGATCAATCGTCTTATCGACGTTTTTCCTGCGCATCAGCAGCCACAGATTCGCGCGCAGCTTTCCATGGTGATCGAGGGAATACTTTGTCAGGCGCTTCTCCCCCGTGCCGATGGCCGCGGCCGCGCCATGATCATGGAAGTGCTCGTGCCGACGCCGGCCATCCGCAACCTGGTCCGCGAGGACAAGATTCACCAGATCTACTCCGCGATGCAAACTGGTACGGGTCAAACGGGCATGCAAACTTTCAACCAGGGACTGGCCAACGCTTACTTTCAAAAGATGATCACCCTGGATATGGCCCTCTCGCGTTCCTCGAATCCCGATGAATTGCAGGACATGATCAACCGCGGAGTGTCGTCACCCATGGGCGGGGGGGCCAAGGCTCCGGTGAGTAGTAAACGCTAGGAGAAACGACATTGGCTAAGCGGCCTCATGCCCAAGGAATGGATGAATTAAGGAGACAAGCAAATGCCGGACTATAAATATCAGGGAACCAGCCGCGCGGGCGGCAGCGTCAGCGGGGTGATGACCGCCTCGAACAAGACCGAGCTGGCGAGCTTGCTGAAGCGGCAGCAGATCACGGCGACGAAAATGACCGAGAAGGGGAAGGAATTCAACATTCCTACCTTTGGCGCGGGCGTAAAGCCGAAAGAGCTCGCGATTTTCACGCGCCAATTTTCCGTCATGATCGATGCCGGTCTGCCGCTCGTTCAGTGTCTCGAGATTCTGGCAAGCCAGCAGGAGAACAAATTCTTTCAAAAGGTCCTGACCACGACGCGCAGCCAAGTGGAAGGCGGCGCGACGCTTTCTGCCGCAATGCGTAGCTCACGAGGCGGGAGAGACCGGTGGTATATTGGACACCATTCTGCAACGACTGTCGACCTACATCGAAAAAAACGTCAAGTTGCAGCGCGCCGTCAAGTCTGCTCTCGTCTATCCGGTCGGCGTCTTGACCGTTGCAGCCGGCGTTATCACCCTGCTGCTCTGGAAAGTCGTGCCGATTTTCGCCACGTTGTTTACGGGCCTGGGCGTGGATCTCCCGCTGCCCACGAAAATCGTCATTGCCATGAGTAATTTCGTAAGCAGCATTTTTGGTTTGCTCATTGTCGTGGGCATCGCGGGCAGCATCTTTGGTCTGAAAGTCTGGTATGGCACTCCGCAGGGCCGCCTTGCGCTCGATACTATTATCTTGAAGCTCCCGGTCTTGGGCATTCTGATGAGAAAGATTGCCGTGGCCCGGTTCACGCGAACCCTCGGTACGCTCATCTCCAGCGGCGTACCCATCCTGGAGGGCCTGGACATCACCGCCAAGACGTCTGGAAACGCCGTCGTCGAGAGGGCTTTGCAAAAGGTGAGAAAATCACTCGAGGAAGGAAAGTCGCTCACCGAGCCCTTGAAGGAATCCGAAGTATTTCCGGGCATGGTCACACAGATGATCGCCGTCGGCGAACAAACGGGCGCGATGGACGCCATGCTTCAGAAAATCGCCGATTTCTACGAAGATGAGGTGGACGCGGCTGTTAAAGACTTGCTGACCGCGCTCGAGCCCATCATGATCGTATTTCTTGGCCTCGTGGTCGGCGGCGTAGTCATCTCCATGTACTTGCCGCTCTTCTCGCTTATCGGTAAGCTGAGTGGCCGCTAATTAAGTTTTCGCCCGGACGGCGTTATTCTTTTTCGGGGGGCGGAGAAGCCACTCTCAGTTCTCCGCTTCTCCTGCCTGGACGTGGCAAAGCTCCGGATGCCAGAGGCAGGGGCGCGGGCGAGCGATGGATCAGAACTTCGCGACAAGGGCGTGGCTGGACTGGCTGACGCGTGTTCGTCTGCTGACAATCACGCTGATCCTGACCATTGGCGTGGTCTGGCCACAGTATATTCCGGGTTCCAGCACCAATCGCTTTTTCCTGCCGCTGATCATCTTCTGGATCACCCTCGGGATCCTCCACCTCATCCTCTTGCGCTGGGTCCCGCAGGCGTGGTGGCATGGCGGACTGCAAGTCGCCGGCGATGTGGTGATGATTTCGCTGCTGGTTTATTCAACCGGCCTGCAAGAGAGTTTTTTCATCCCGCTCTATCTGTTGGTGATTATCGTCGCGAGCATCTTATTTTCGCGGCGGACCGCCTTTCTAATCGCGGCGACCTGTTTTCTGCTTCTCGCGGGCATGACGATACTGGCTTTCGCGGAGAGAATTCCGCGCACCTTTTCCAGCTTGCCAACCACGGAGACCCTTCGCATCTGGCTGGTCATGAATCTTCTGGGGTTTCTTGCAGTGGCTTATCTGGCCAGTTTCCTGGCCCAGTCTCTTCGTAAGAAAGGCCTGGAGCTCGAAGAGAAGCGTCAGGAACTCCTCACTCTCCAGGACTTTACCGAAGATATTATTCATTCCATGCGCGGCGGTTTGATCACCACGGACCTGGCCGGACGTATCCTGCTGCTGAATCGCACCGGCGAGGAGATTCTCGGGCATCGCTTTGCTGAAGTGCGCGGCAAGAAACTGCAGGAATTGAATGAAGATTTCTGGCTGCCCGGTCGCTATGAGAATGCCAAGAGGCTCTCGCTCCGAAAGGAGATTGATTTCCTTACGCCTTCCGGGGATGTCCGCTATCTCGGCATCAGTATCTCGCCGTTGCGCTCGCGCGATGCGGAACGCGACGGCTACGTTTTTAATTTCCAGGACCTGACGGATCTTCGCCGGCTGGAGCAGGAAGTCGCGACCAAGGAACGCATGGCCGCCTTGGGACGTCTTTCCGCCGCCATCGCGCATGAAATTCGGCAGCCCTTGACGGCCATGGCCGGCGCAGTCAAGGAACTGGCGCGTCTTGTACCGCTCGAGGAAGACGAAAAGCATCTTGTCAATATTGTGAGCCGCGAATCCGAGCGGCTAAACAACATCATCACCGACTTTCTCAACTATTCGCGGGAGAAGACCTACGAGTTTCACCAGGCCGATGTTCGCGGCATCCTGGATGAAACCCTTACGCTGATGGAAAAAAAGCCGGAGATAGGCTCCAAATACCAGATTGTCCGGCTATTCAATGGAAAGGAATTACGCGCGCGCGTGGACTCCAACAAAATTAAACAGGTCTTCTGGAATCTCTGCGATAACGCGCTCCGGGCGATGCCGGACGGCGGCACTCTGACCGTGAAGCTGGAACAACGCCCGTTCTGGCTGCGCATCGCCTTTCAAGACACGGGTGTCGGCCTGGACCCAAAGCAAAGGGCCAAAATTTTTGAACCTCTGCAATCCGGTTTCGAGGGGGGCACGGGGTTGGGGCTCTCGATTGTCTACCAGATTGTGCAGGCACACAGTGGAACGATCAGCGTGATATCGGAGAAAGACCGCGGTGCGGAGTTTATCGTCGAGTTGCCGCGAATGGCTTAAGGCATTATGCAGGGAACGAAAGCAGCAACCAAGGAAACGGAACGCGAAATGCCGCATATTCTCGTTGTCGACGACGAAAAATCCATCTGTGAGCTGCTGGAGATTACCTTTCGCAAGGAAGGGCACCGCGTCGAAGTGGCGCACAGCGTGGAAGCGGCTAAGCGCAAGCTCGAATCGCAGATTTTCGACATCATTATTTCGGATATCCGCATGCCCGGGGGCGGCGGCGTGGATCTCCTCAAGTTTGTCAAAGAGATCGCGCCGCAGTCCTTCTTTCTGCTTATCACCGGCGTCCCCACCGTGGAGACCGCGATCGCGGCGATCAACTCCGGCGCCGACCGGTACGTCATCAAAGATCACCAACTCGTGGACCAATTGCGCCGCGCTGTTGATGAAGTGTCCGAGAGCTTGAAATGGAAGAAGGAAGCCGGCTATCTCCGCAGGGAGATCCGACGGCTCACCGGGCTCGACAATATCATCGGACAAAGCCCGAAGATGCGCGCCATTTTCGACATGATCCAAACTGTCGCTCCGCAATCGAGCCGCGTTCTCATTACCGGTGAGAGCGGGACCGGCAAAGAGCTGGTTGCTCGCGCCATTCATGAAAACAGCGCCCGGGCGCAGGCCCCTTTTATCACCATTAACTGCGGTGCGTTCCCGGAAACCCTCCTGGAGTCCGAGCTTTTTGGTTATATGAAGGGAGCCTTTACGGGTGCAAACCAAAACCGCCTGGGACTTTTTCAGGCCGCGCATGGCGGCAGCCTCTTCATGGACGAGATCGGAAATATGAGCCTGACCATGCAGGTGAAGCTCTACCGCGTCCTCCAGGAAGGCAAAGTTCGCCCCATCGGCAGCACGGAGGAATCCGATGTGGATGTCCGGATCATCGCTGCGACCAACAAGGAATTCGAAAAGGAGATCGCCGAAGGCCGCTTCCGCGAGGACCTTTATTATCGTCTCAGCGTGATTCCCATACAGGTGCCACCCTTGCGTGAACGCCGCGAGGACATTCCGCTCCTGGCACGCCACTTTCTGGAGCGATTTCGAAAGGTTATGGAAAAACCGATCGAAGGCATCTCGCCCGAGGCGATGACCCGGCTTGAATCATACGATTGGCCAGGGAATGTCCGCGAGTTGGAGAACACGTTGGAACGCGCTGTGGCCCTGGAGACTGGAAGAGAGATTTCCTCGAGAGTACTGCCGGAGCGAGTCACGAGTAATGCGGGGCCTTCCCTCCCAGGTGGCTCGGGGGACCAGGCTGCCGAATTTCCAGCCGAAGGGATTGATTTTGAAAAGAAGATTGCGGAGGCAGAACGCCGCTACCTGCAGGCCGCGCTGGAGAAATCAGGTGGTGTCCGTACTCGAGCGTCCGAGCTGTTGAATATCAGCTACAGATCCTTCCGCCACTACGCAAAAAAGCACGCCATTTAGCCTTTCTGGTAGCAAAACACCGCAGGATGCAGGCCAAGATTCTGTGACCAGCGAAATGACGGAATATGCCTTCTTTTCTGGACAAAAAAGGTCGACCGAAAAGGTCAACCCCCTTTTGGTACTGCCCCTTTCTCGAGCTGGCCGTGCCGATTTGCTGCTAAACAGTTTATTTTCTGATAGATAAGGAAGTCACTAGTAGTACTGGAACTTTGTCCGGGATTGGCCTCTGGCTTGCCCTAACCCTTGCGTGCTCTGGCACCAAACAAGAATTGCTCAAGGAGAATTCATGAAGAAGCAAAAGGGTTTTTCGCTCATCGAGCTTTTGATTGTCGTGGCGATCATTTTGATCATCGCGGCGATCGCGATTCCGAACCTCCTACGTTCGAAGATGGCTGCGAACGAGTCTTCCGCGGCGGCTTCGGTTCGTTCCCTCGTCACCGCTCAGGTGACGTTTAGCACCACTTATGGCATTGGCTACGCAACGAATCTAGGTACCCTAGGTGGTGCCGCGGTTCCATGCACAGCATCGTCCACAGCCGCATGTTTGATTGATGTGGTCCTGTCGTCCGGTACCAAGAGCGGCTTTAACGTTGCTACGGTTGGCACCGCACAGACGTTCGTGGCCACTGCGGTCCCCGTGAAGCAGGACGTGACCGGCTCGAAGGGCTTCTGCGCAGACGAGACTCTCGTCGTGCGCTTCCAAGTCCCTTGGGGTGGAACAGTGCCCGGAACCGACACAGCCTGCGAAGCTTGGAATCCGATGGGTAACTAGTGGTTTAGTTTCAGGTCAGTGGGGGAGGAGCTTCGGCTTCTCCCCATTTTTTTCAAACGCAGCTGGGGAAGGTGGATCGGGAATTTCGCAGAGAATCGTGAGGGACGGCTTAGGAATGAACAAATCTGCGATTCGTAGAGGATTGCGGAGTCCACAAAATCTCATGGCCCTTCGTATCCTCCGACATTTTTGGTCCATAGCGGGCCAACAAAAAGTGTCATCCGGGGCAGATTGAACGAAGATTTGCCTGTTGCCGATCACTCTCTTGGAGGTACGCCTTTATTTAAACTTATTATAATCAATGCCTTACGTGGAATTCATGAATTTGGCGCGAGTAGACTGGGTGATGGCATGCGGTTTGCCTCTTATCAATTGGGTTCACGGGTGTACCAGCAAATTCAAAGGAGTAATCATGAAGAGGCAGAAAGGCTTCTCTCTTATCGAGCTTTTGATCGTCGTGGCGATCATTTTGATCATCGCGGCGATCGCGATTCCGAACCTCCTGCGTTCGAAGATGGCTGCGAACGAGTCTTCCGCGGCGGCTTCGGTTCGTTCTCTCGTCACCGCTCAGGTGACGTTTAGCACCACTTATGGCATTGGCTACGCAACGAATCTAGGTACCCTAGGTGGTGCCGCAGTTCCATGCACAGCATCGTCCACAGCCGCGTGTTTGATTGATGTGGTCCTGTCGTCTGGTACGAAGAGCGGCTTTAACGTTGCTACGGTTGGCACCGCACAGACGTTCGTAGCCACTGCGGTCCCCGTGACTCAGGACGTGACCGGCTCGAAGGGCTTCTGCGCAGACGAGACTCTCGTCGTGCGCTTCCAAGTCCCTTGGGGTGGAACAGTGCCCGGAACCGACACAGCCTGCGAAGCTTGGAATCCGATGGGTAACTAGTGGTTTGGTTTCAGGTCAGTGGGGGAGGAGCTTCGGCTTCTCCCCATTTTTTTAGCTGAGCTTGGTGGAGATCGTTGCGCGTTTGTTGACGGCGGAGATGGGACGATGACATGGACCTCCATAGAAAACCCGGCGGAAGGAATCAGACCTGGCGTGCTCAAGCCGGCTTTAGTCTCATTGAATTGCTCATCGTCGTGGCCATCATTCTGATTCTTGCCTCTATCGCCATCCCCAACTACCTCTCCGCGCGCATATCAGCGAACGAGGCTTCCGCTGTCCAGAGCGTACGGACCATCACCACGGCAGAAACGGCTTATGCCGCGAGTTTTTCCACTATCGGCTACTCGGCCAAGCTTTCCGATCTGAGTGAAGGCAGTTCAGCGCCATGCACCCTCACACCGACGCAGGCTTGCCTCCTTGATCCCGTGTTGGCAAGCGGCACGAAGTCTGGCTATCTGTTTACTTACGCTCAAGATACCACCGACACGCCTTCCCCAGGTTACAAATTGAATGGAGACCCTCTCAGGCGCGGGACGTCGGGCGGCCGCAGTTTTTATACGGATCAGCCGGGCGTAATCCGCTTTAATTCCAGTCAGGCGGCAGGCCCCAGCGACCCCGTGATCTGAGGTTCTAGACTCATCGCCAACCGCGTAACTGTTCGCCAAAACTGCTAAGATTTACAGCTGTGTGCCCCCTTTGGCTGGTCGTCAGCCTTGTCATTTTGGTTTCTCCATCTGCGTCGACGGATGCAAAGTCCGCAGTCGCACGCCTGGAGGCTGCCTATCGGGAGGCTCGCACACTGCAAGCAACGTTCTTGCAGCGCTATACTGAGAATGGTCGCGTTGTCCGCGTGGAGGCCGGAACAGTTTACTTTCGCCGGCCGGGCAAGATGAGATGGCAATATGAGTCGCCTGAAAAGAACATATTTCTCGTTGACGGCAAGTTCGCCTGGTTTTATGTTCCCGCTGACCACACGGTGACGCGAATCCCCGCCAAAAAGAGCTCCGATTGGCGCACCCCCCTGGCTCTCTTGGCCAACGAGATGAAAATTTCGCGCCTCTGTTCAAAAGTGGAGCTTGCGACCGACTGGAAGCCCGAAAATCGAGGCGCCACCGCGCTCCATTGCGTACCGCGTGGGTCCGCAGCAGACCAGACATCCGCGGCTGGCAGCCGCTCGGCTGGTGATGTACAAGCGGGAGTTGCCGATGACGTATTTTTTGAGGTCGCGGGCGACACCGGGGATCTTCTTCGCGTAGTCATCCAGCAATCGGGCGGCGTTTCAGTGGAATTTCAATTCAAAGACTGGCGCAGAGATTCCCCAGTGGCCGACTCGTTCTTTCGCTTTGACGTTCCGGTCGGCGTAGCGATTGAGAACGGGGAGCTGCCTGGCGTGGGAACGCCCGAGACCGAGTGATTTCTGCGTATGGGAGTTCCCGTGCTCTGAAGAGGACAGCCAACCTACGGTAGCTACCCCGCATATCATTTAGATGAGGTAAACTGGATACCTATGGCTGAATTTGTTTGCCGCGTGGCAGATGCCGAAGGACGCGTCTTTTCGCACGTGGAACCCGCGAGTTCACGGGAAGAAGCGCGCCAGAAGCTCGCGGACCGGGGATTGTACGTCTATTCGGTGGAATCCCGGGGCGGCCGTCTGGTCGATCTGGTTCGCCGGAGGAGTGGACGCCAGATGGGCGGCTCGGAATTCCTCATTCTCAACCAGCAATTCAACACCTTGATCAAAGCCGGTTTGCCGATCTTGAAATCTCTGGATCTCCTGGCCACCCGCGCTTCCTCGCCGAAACTCCGCCCGGTCATCAGCGAGATGCGCGACCGGGTCCGGGAAGGGAAGTCGCTCTCCGAAGCCGTCGCCGAAGCTGGCGTGTTTTCCAAGGTATATTCGACGGCCATCCTTGCCGGAGAGAAGAGCGGCAATTTGCCGGGCGTTCTCGACTACTACATTGCCTATCAGCGGGTCAGCACGGGCGTCCGCAAGAAGATTCTGGCCACCCTGGTCTACCCCGTATTATTGATCAGCGTGGCAACCATCATCGTGACTTATCTGGTCACCGGGGTGATCCCTAAGTTTGCTCTGCTCTACCGCGACTTGAACGTGCAGCTCCCCGCCCCTACGCGAGTGTTGATCGCCTTGACGGTTGATTATCGTTACGCCTTTCTGGGCGCTGTGGTTTTGCTGGCGCTGGCCGCCGGCAGCGTTTTTCTCTGGTCTCGTACCGAACAAGGCGGAACGGCTTTCGATCGTTTCAAGTTCCGTCTGCCGGTGATTGGCGACACGCTCCTCAAATTTCAAGTCGCACAGTTCTCACGCACGCTTTCGACGCTCTTGACGGGCGGCACGCCCCTTGTGGCCGGACTCCAAACGGCAAGCGATGCCATCACCAGCAAATTGCTCCGTTCCACGGTTAGCCAGGCAACGCAGATGGTGCGCGAAGGAGAATCTCTGCACGGCGCGCTGGCTTCCAGGGGCGTCATGCCGGAGTTGGCCCTGGAGATGATCGAGGTCGGCGAGTCGAGCGGCGCGCTTTCCCCCATGCTGAACAGCGTGGCCGAATTCTACGAAGAAGAAGTCAGTCTGCGTTTGTCCGCGCTGGTCTCGCTTATCGAGCCCATTCTTCTGATCTTCATGGGACTGTTAGTTGCTTTTATTCTGATTTCGCTATATTTGCCCATCTTTTCTTTCTCCATCACAGGGACGGCAAAGTAAGGGATCATGGCCACCATGGAACAACTTCCGCCAACGCCCGGGCTGCCCGGCGACGGTGACGAACAGCACGAAC
>Ga0209648_10006171_pt1 | contig 10315 bp, 6 predicted proteins | sample GraSoi2013_115cm_FD_185830 | JGI IMG/M metagenome (GOLD analysis project Ga0209648, IMG submission 185830) | Grasslands soil microbial communities from the Angelo Coastal Reserve, California, USA - Sample 9_17_2013_115cm (SPAdes) (version 2) | ecosystem: Environmental > Terrestrial > Soil >...
AGATGGACTTAGACAGCGACAGGGTCAGGTCGAAGAACAGCGGGCTTTGCCTCGTTTGCCTGGTGGCTTCGATGCGGAGCTCGTGCTTGCGTCCGGCGGTGGCATGCGGTTCGGCGGCCAGCAGCGCCGCGTACCGGCCGGCGGCTTTGCGGCCGCCGTCGGGGGATTTGCCCAACGGGGCGCCATCGGGGGCTTGGCGTTTGCCGAACAGCAGGTCATAAGGTTTGCGCTCGACCCTCTGGCCGGGCTGGAAGCCGAGGGCTTCGGCGCCGGGACCCCACCAGCGGCCCGGCGGCTCTCCCCCGCTCTCGCTAGCCTGGATGTAATAGCTGGCCGCGTCCTTACCCGGGCCGCGGTCGACGTTCTTCCAGATGTAGTCAAGGTCGTACCCCTTGCTCAACGTCGCCACGACCGCCACCGGCTAATCCCCCGCCAGCCAGTGCGGGACTTTCCATGCTCATCACATGGTGCATGGGTGTGACGCTTTGGAACTGGCCATGCATCCAGGTTGGCAAAATGGCGGATCAAGATCAGAAACAAGAAAGGGACTAAACGGGCATAAGGGGTGTTCTGTCCAGCTAGAGGCTTCGGCATCAACAGCGCCTACGGAGGCCGTCGAAATCGCAGCCGCGCTTAGTGTCCTGTGCCAAGGAAGTCGAGGCACTGCCAGGAGTATTCGGGCACGCAGTGGATGTTTGCCACAAAGTTGATGAGGTCCTCCACCGCGGTGACCTGCACCGACGGTGTCATCCGCCAGCGGCATGGGACCAGGTTGAGGGGTTTTCCGCCATGAGCATGGGACCACCCGGTCGCCAGTAACTGGACCAGCGGCGTGGTGCGTCGCTTGTCCGGTGTCATCCCGGTTTGATCTTCGCCAGTCGAGCGACTGGAGGTCGCCGGGATGGTGTTCCGGGAGGTGTCAGTGATCGAGATCCGTGAGGTGCTGCGGGCGTGGCTCGCGGGCAAGAGCGAGCGGGCGGTGGCCGCGCAGGCCGGGGTGGACCGGAAGACGAGCAGACGGTACGTGACGGCCGCGGTGGCGGCGGGCCTGTCCCGGGAGGGGGGTGAGGGGCAGCTCACCGATGAGCTGATCGGGCAGGTCGTGTCGGTGGTCCGGCCGGTGCGCCCGGACGGGCACGGCGCGGGGTGGGCGGAGCTGGAGGGCCGCCAGGAGGAGATCGCCGCGTGGGTCAAAGCCGGGGTGCCGGTGGTGAAGATCGGGATCTTGCTGGGGCGGCGGGGCGTGGTGGCGGCGGAGCGGACGCTGCACCGGTTCGCGGCCGAGCGGTGCGGGGCGGGCGGCAGCAAGGTGACCACGCCGGTTGATGACGGGCCGCCGGGCGGCGAGCTGCAGGTCGATTTCGGGTATCTGGGGCTGATCCCGGCCGGTGAGGGCCGGCGCCGCAAGCTGCACGCGCTGGTGTTCACCGCGTGTTTTTCCCGGTTCATGTTCGTGTATCTGACGTTCTCGATGACGCTGGAGGAGGTCATCGCCGGGTGCGAGGAGGCCTGGGAGTTTTTCGGCGGGGTGTTCCGCGTCCTGGTCCCGGACAATATGAGCCCGGTGGTGGCGAAGGCGGACGCGGTCAATCCGCGGCTGACCCGGGAGTGGCTGGAGTACGCCCAGGCGCGGGGTTTCGTCACCGACCCTGCCCGGGCCCGGCATCCCCGGGATAAGCCCAGGGTCGAGGCCGGGGTGAAATTCGTGCAGGGAAATTTCTTCGCCGGGGAAACTTTCCTGGACCTGGCCGACGCGCGGGCGAAGAAGGCGGCCTGGCTGGGGGTGGCGAACGCCCGGGTGCACGGCACCACCCGGCAGGTGCCCGCGGTGGTGTTCGCCGCCCGGGAGGCGCCGTGCCTGCTGCCGGCCCCGGCGCAGCGGTACCAGGTGCCGTACTGGGCGGACGTGAAAGTGCACGTCGATTACCACATTCAGGTCGCACGGGCGCTTTATTCGGTGCCGTGGCGGCACGTGGGCGCGCGGGTGACGGCCCGCGCTGATGAGCACCTGGTGAAGGTGTACCTGCGGGACCAGCTGATCAAGACCCACCCGCGCAAGGCCCCCGGCGGCCGGTCCACCGATGCCGCGGACATGCCGCCGGGAGTCGAGGGCTACGCCACCCGCACCGTGGACCGCATCGTCGCGCAGGCCGCCAGCTACGGCCCGGCCACCGGGATCTACGCGCAGCGGCTGCTGGACGGCGACGCGCCGTGGATGATGATGCGGTCGGTCTACCGGCTGATCGGGCTGGCGAAACGCTACGGCGCGCAGGCCGCCGAGGCGGCCTGCGCGCGGGCCCTGGACGTCGACGTCATCAACGTCTCCAAGATCGAGTCGATGCTCAAGAACGCCACCGAGAACACCCCGGCGGCGGTCCTGGCCGCGGCGGCCGGCGCCGGTCCTGGCCGGTTCGCCCGGGACGCGGCCGAGTACGCCACCGCGACCGGGATACGGCTGCAGGTCCTCGACGGCGGCGGCGGCACCCCGGCCGCAGGGTCCTGACCTGCCCGCGGCCAGCTGAACGCGGCGGGAAAGCACGCCGCCCAGACGCGCGCGCGGCCCGTCATTTCATCCCCGTTTATTTCATCCCCGATTTCTTTTATTCCTTTTCTTCTCCGCACGGGAAAAGAAAAAGAAAGGCCCCTGCCATGACCAGCCAGATCCCTGACCAGATGACACAGCCCGGCCCGCTTGAGCAGGCGGCACCACCGGTTCCGGACAGCACGCGCCGCTGCAAGCAGCCCGGATGCGGCACCGAGCTGCCGGCCGCCACCGGGCGCGGCGCACCCCGCCTGTTCTGCAGCCCGGCATGTTCACGCAAGTGGCACAACGAGAACCGCCTGGCCCCCGGCACCGCCGGGCAGCAGGCCCCCGCGGCCGCCGGCCCGCTGGCCGGCCTGCAGCAGCTGCTCGCCCAAGCCGCTGACCTGGCCGGTGCCGCCGCCGCCCAGCTGGCCGCCGCCGACCCCGGCCGGGTCAGCACCACCCTGGCCGCAGCCGACGCCGCCCGCCGCCAGGCCCAGGCCGAAACCGCGGTCGCCCTCGCCCAGGCCGCCGGGGCCATCCAGGCCGAACAGGCCGCCACCGCAGCCATGCACGACGCCCGGCACGACGCCCAGGCCGCGCTGGAGGCCGCCGACGCCGCCCGCGCTGACGCGGACGCCTCCGACGCCCGCGCACAGGCCATCCGCGACCAGGCAGACGCCCAGATCACCGAGATCCGCCGGGACGCCGGCACCGCCCTCGCCGAAGCCCGCGCCCAGGCCAGCGCCGCCCGCGCTGACCGGGACACCGCGACGGCCGCTGCTGACCAGGCCCGCCACAACGCCGGCACCGAGATCAGCCGGGCCCGGCAAGCCGAAGCCGACGCGCGCGCCGAAAACGATCACGTCCTTCTCTGCACTAGGCATTTCGGGCATTTCTCGCAGGTCTGGCGCGTCCGGGTGCGTGCGATGTGGCCGTCGGCGGTCAGCACGTGCCCCCAGGCTGCCGGTGTCCCGCGGCATGGCGGATGGCGGTGGTCACGCGGGTGATGTTCGCCGTGTCCAGCCCGGTGACTGCGTCCTGCAGGTCGACCGGGACGCTGTAGCCGAGGCTGGCCGCCAGCCGCAGCAGGCGCCGCTCGGCTCCTTCTCTGAACTAAAAACGATCATGAATGTCTCCTGCTCACGCGATTTTTCCGGACGCACGCCGGATGGTGGTGATCAGGAGCTGGATGTTGCTGTCATCAAGGCCGGTGAGGGTGTCCTGGAGGTCGACGGGTATGCCGTCGGCCAGGCTTGCCGTGATCTTCAGCATCCGCTGCTCGCCTCCGGAGCAAGGGAGACTCGAGCCCAGGGCGGCGATCACGGCGGGCCAGTCGATGACGGCGACTGACTGCATGCTGCCGATGCCGGGGTGGACGGTGATGAACCGGCTGGTGAAGTCGTCCCGGTGCAGCCAGCACTGGGTGATGAGGAGCTCGGCGGCGGCTTCGAGGCAGTACAGGCCCTGAGCGTGGGCGCGCAGCCCGTCGGCGAGTACGGCGGGTGAGGTCATTCTGGCTCCTTGACGGGAGAGGCGGTGCGGCCGGCGACGTCGGGGAAAGATGGCATGGCGAGGCTGACCGCTTCACGGCGGCGGGCGGAGAGACTGTCGACCTGGGCCAGCTTGTTGTTCGCGGCGGCGAGGCTGACCTTCAGTCCCTCGGCTTCGCCGGTCCAGCCTTCTCGCCGGGCCTCGCTGATGCGGGCGGTCAGGTTGTCGCGGATTTCTTCCAGCCGCGGGCGCTGAGCAGGGTCAACGCGAAGGAGCGGGCATCTGACACAGCTGTGTTCATGGATGCAACTGGTGCCGTATGCGCGCCCGCAATCGCCGAGGGCAAGCCTGCGGCGCTCGAAGTGGCCGAGGAATTCTTCCCACTCGAGGTCGGTCGGGGCACGGTATTCTTCGCTGGGGCGCAGTTCGCGGCGGCGGGCGATGAACGCCCGGTGGCCGTTGATGGCTTCTTCCGGATAGACCGCTTTATAGCCCATTGTCGTGTTTATGTCCTTGTGTCCGAGGATTAGCTGGGCGATATGCGGTGGCATCCCGTTCATGATCGCCTCGGTCGTGAAGATTCTTCGGAAATCGTGGGGAGTGAACGTGAGAGGCATGCCGCTGGCATCGGCCAGCCCGGTGGCGGCCAGGGCGAAGTTGAGAAGCCTGCGGACCCCGTCGATCCCTACGGGCCTGTTCTCGATGCCGATGCGGTGCTGGAAGATCAGCGGCATCGGCGGCATCCAGACTCGTTCGTAGCGGTCATAGGCTGCCACGAGGGGAACGGCCCCGTCCTGGTCGCGGACGCGGAGCAGGACGATGCTGAGAGCGTCCGCCAGCTCCGGGGATATGACCAGGAGACGCTCCTGATCGGTCTTGCTCGGGGCGATGTGCAGCAGCGGGATGAGCTGGCCGGTGGACGGGTGCCGGTACTGGACCAGGCTGTGGTGCGACAGCTCGGTCAGTTCCTCGATCCTGATGCCCGTATCGCGGAGAATCTCCACGATCGCCCAGGCCCAGAACGCCTTGTCTTCTTCCAGCCCCAGGTCCCGGCGCTTCCCGGTTTCCGGGTCCTCGGCCCAGGTCCGGCTGCTGCTCGTGGACAGCTGTGACCGTCGTAGCGTCACCCCGCCGGCGGTGAACAGCTCGCCGGGCCGGGCCGCATGCGCGGCTTCCAGGCGCGCTGCCGCGGTCTTCCTCGACTGGTCGACGGCCATGACCAGGGCCGGCAGGGCCGGCAATCGCTCCCGGGTCCGCTGGTCCATCCGGGATTTGCGCCGGTTCTTTTCCTTGCGGAACGTGGCTCCCGCGTCGCGGAACGGGCAGGGAACGGCCCACTGGCCCCAGCGGGCGGGGTCGTCCGCCGCCCACTGGGCGATGTCGAGATAGAACGACCGCACCCTCATCACGTAGTCCGCGGAGCACATCCGCGGTTCCCGCGCTCCCGCTGCTGCCCCTTCCGCCGTGCGGGACTCCTTGGTCTGCAGCCGCTCCCGCCAGGCCGCCGCGACATCAGGGGAAAGGCGCAGCGAGTCAATGCCGGGATGGTGGTTCTCAAGGTCTTTCCAGAACGCGCCCGCCAGCACCGTGGAAAGGCCGCGCAAGGTGGCGTAGTCGATGGCGGGCTGGCGCTCGCGCAGGTAGTCCGCGAGAAGGTCCCGGACGGGCCGGCAGGCGAGGTCGTACCTGTCGATCAGCTGCCCGGGCGTGAGCTGTCCCTGGAAGTTGGGGTTGAACATCCGGACGGTGACCGGGGCTCCCGGCGGGAATACGCCCATCTCGTGCAGGAGCTGGTAAAACGACGGCCCTTTCCCTCCGGTGTTGGGGAACAGGGCGTCGCTGATCTCCAGGAGCTCCAGGCAGTCCCCGACGGTGATGCCGGCGATCGTGCCTCCCTTGGCGGCCACGATGATGGCGACCCATTCCACGGCGGTGCGGGTTACCGAGTAGCTGGCCAAGGTGGCGCTGCCCAGCTCCGACAGCTTCGAGAAGCCGGCGGGATCACGGACGCGGGCCATCTCGCCGGACAGGTTCCGCGGGGTCGCCGTGGTCAGCAGCCAGCCCGTGCCGGGCCGTATGACATCAGCGCAGATCAGCTGCATCATGCCGACGCTGAGCTGTCTCTCGGCGCCGGCGTTGTCCTGCGCGATCCTGCCGGTCTCGCGCAGCCACTGGGCGACCCGCGGCCGCCAGTCCGCGTGGCCGGCGCTGCCGGCGCCCGAGGCGTTCCACCTGTCCTGCCAGGTCCGGCCGGGCTGGGCGGCAAGCCAGTCCAGGACCCTGATCAGCCCGAACTTGCGGTAGCTCTGGCTGGAATAGTTGTCCAGGGCGAACGGCGGGGACAGCAGCCGGCTCAGCACTGCCGTCCGGTCCTGGCCGGTGAAGTCCCAGGCAGCCGCAGCCAGGCGAGGCCGGAACCGCTCCCGCAGGGCCGCGCCCTCCGCGCTGGGCAGCCTGGGCCCGGCGATCTTCGGGCGGGCATGAGAGCCCGTCGTCGTCACCACTGCTGCCTGCCGAACAGGACGTCCAGCGCCTCGGGCCGGTAGCCGTCCGCAGCAGTCGGCTCCGGGGGCCTTGACGGCTCCTTCGCCCGGCGCCGGTGATGGGCTATAACATCATCGATGACGTCCTCGGCCGTCGGCGTCACGTAAATCTGCGTGGTCGAAAGCGACTGATGGCCCAAGATCCACTGGACATCGACGATAGGGACAGCCGGGTCGCGTGCGAGGCGGTAGGCGGCAGTGTGGCGCAGGTCGTGGAGCGTCCACCCGGTGCCGACAGCGGCGTTCGCCCGGTCGAACATCGCGCGGGCCGCGTGATAGCCCAGAGGCCGGAACGGCCGCCGCAGCGTCCACCACAGCGGGTCGTCCGGCCCGGCGGGCACCAGCCCGTGCATCTGCTGCTGGCAGAGCCGCAGCCACACGAATGCGTCCGGTGACGCGGGAAGCTGCTGCAGCGCCCGCGATCCCTTGCGAATCACCGTGATCAGCTGCTGCCCGGGGTCGGCGCCCGAGCACAGGGCGGTGAGCAGCTCCGAGGCCCGCGCTCCGGCCGACACCCAGAACGCCACGAGTGCCCGGTCCCGGTGCGAGCCCAGCCGGGCGAACAGCTCGTTGAACACCGAGTCCGGGATCTGCCGCGGGACCCGGCGGGGAACCCGCGGCCGGAACAGGCCCGCCTTCTGCCGCGGGAACGGGTCCATCGGGTTATGGTGCGCGTTCGCCCGTCCCGCCCCGGCCAGCGGAAACGGGTTCACGATCGGCCCGGTGCCAGCATCCAGGTGATACGAGTAGAAGCCCCGGCAGACCGTCTCGCAGTGCGCCACGGTCGATGGCGCGTACTTCATGCCCGCCGGCCGCTTGCCCGGCACCGAGGCCGCCCTGGCGGCAGGCCGGCCAGGCTTTTCAGCGAGCTGGATCCAGCGGCAGAAGTCGCGGGCCTCGGCCCTGGTTGCCTGATCCCACGGAACCCCGGCCGCCCAGATGAACCGAAACCAGCGGAGCAGGGCCAGTGAGTACGACCTCTGTGTTGTCGCCGGATGCCCGGACGCCTGCAAGTCCCGCAGGAACTCCGACACCGGCTCGACCCGCTGCCCGTCAGGATCAGTCAGGTGATACGGCTCCCATGGATCGCCGGTCTCGGCCAGCGCGCCGACGGCGGGGACCACGAGCGAAACGAGATCCCGGGGACAGTCTTCTTCTTGTCCGACCATGAGCAGGGACCGTAACGACCACGCCTCGCCCTATCCGACGAATACTCAGGTGCCTGCCGTTAGTTCAGTCAACACGGCCGAGCACGGCAGGAGCCCGGCGTCCAGGGCGCTGATAGCGCCGGCCCAGTCGACGGCGGCCATCGGCGTGATGCCGTCGCTGATGCTGACGCCGGCGGTGATGAACGACGCGAAGTCATCACGGGCCGGCCAGCACGTGACGATCAGCAGCTCGCAGGCAGCCTCGAAGGGATAAAAGCCCGCGGCGGAGGCGCGCAGCGCGGCGGCCAGAGACGGTTCGGTCATCGGTTGTCAGCTCCAGGTGGTCAGGACAGCGGGCAGGCGTCGCGGCCGGACTGGGCGGCCAGCCGGTCAGCCTGCTGTTTCTTGCCGGCGATGTGCCGCAGGCTCTCTTCCAGGGCGGCGACCTCGCCGAGCCATTGCATGCGGCGGGCTTCCTCGAGCCGTTCGCGGGTGTTCGCCTCGATCTGCAGCAGCCGGGGGACCTGGCCGAGCGACAGCCTCAGCATCGGGCATCTGACACAAGCGTGCTCATGCTGGCACGGCGTTCCGTATGGCCGGTGGCAGGTGCCGAGGGCGACCTTGCGCAAGGAAAAATGGTCGCGGAACTCGGCCCACTCGGCATCGCTTGGTTCCCGGTATTCCTCGCCGGGCCGCTGGGTGCGGCGCTCGGCGATGAACTGCCGGTAATGCCGGATCACCTCTTCGGGGTAAACCGCGACATATCCCTGTGTGGTGTTGAGATCCAGATGACCCAGGAGCCGGGCGGCGATGTGGATGGGCAGGCCGCTGTTGACGGTCTCGGTGGAGAAGACCCTCCGGAAATCGTGCGGGGTGAACCTCAGCGGCGTCCCGTCGACGTCAGCGATGCCCGCGGCAGCAGCGAGGTTGCCGAGCATGCTGCGGACCCGCCCGGGGGTGAGCACCTGCTGCTGGCGGAGGCTGATGCTCTGGAACAGGTGCGGCAACGGCGGTCCCCAGGTGCGCTCGTAGATGTCATAGCGGGACAGCAGCGGTACCCGCCCGTTGTCGTCCCTGACCCGGCGGATGATGCGGGCCAGCACCGCGACCAGCTCAGGGTCGGCGGGGATCACTCGTTCGGTGTCAGTCTTGGACGGGCTGACCTGCAGCAGCGGGATCATTTCCCCGGTCGGTGCCTGGTACTGGCGCAAGCTGAGGTGGGTCAGCTCCAGCAGTTCCTCGATCCGCACCCCGCTGCGGCGCAGCACCTCGATCACTGCCCACGTCCAGAACGCCGCGTCCTCGGCGGCCTGGACATCGAACCGCTTGCCGGGCTCGCCGGCCCGCCGGGTGAACACCCGCGCCTGCGGGTCCGGCCAGTAGCGCGGGGACCCGATCCGCAGGTAGCTGACGCCGTCGATGGTGATTTCCCCGCCCGGCGGGGCGGCCCGGGCGGCGTGCAGCAGCCGGGTCGCCTGGCCGAGCTGCTGCTCGGCGGCCGTGACGAGCTGCGGCAGGACCGGTGCCAGGGCGCGGGTGCGCTCGGCCATCCGGGCGCGCTGCCGCCGGGTCTCCTTGACGTAATCACGGACGTCGGCCTCGCTGACCGGGCACGGTGCCGCCCACTGCGCCCACCGGGCGGGGTCTTCCAGTGACCATTGCAGCAGGTCGAGGTAGAGCGAGCGGACGGCGAAGAGCACGGCGTGGAAGTTGCGGCGCGGCTGCCCGCCAGGCAGCACCCGGATCCGCTGTTTCCATTCGTGCGCGGCCTCGGGAGGCAGCCGCAGGTTGTCGATGCCGGGGTGGTGGCGTTCCAGGTCGGCCCAGAACAAGCCGGCCAGCATCTGCGCCTGGGTGAGCAGCGAGCCGTAGTCCAGCGCGGCGGCCCGCTCGGTGAGGTAGTGCACCAGGACGTCCCGGACGGGCCGGCAGGCGATCGGGTAGCGGTCGACCAGCTCGGCGACCGTCATCTGGCCGCGGGAACGGGCCTGCTGCCAGGTGGGCGGGGCGCCGGGCAGGCCGCCGATGCTCTTCAGCAGCTCATAGGCCATGGGGAGGCTAGCCGCGTCCCGGCCGCGCTCGCGGCGGGCTGCGGCATACCCAGACAGGTCATCCAGGCTCAATGCCCGCAGGTCTTTGCCGGTGACGATGACGATGCGGGTCACCACGGTGAGCGCCTCGGCCTCGTGCTGGCCAAGGCCATGCTGCCCGGCAAGCTGGGTCAGCGCGGCGAACGCCTGGGCCTGGTTGTGCTGCCGGTACTTGTCATATATGCCCCGCAGCCGGCTGGCCGACATCCACGCATAGCCGGGCCTGACGGCGCGCAGCACGATCAGCGCGCCCATGCCGGCGGTGAGCCGGCTGTGCCACCGCGTGGTCAGCCCCGCCGGCACCCACGAGCGGCCCTGCTCATCGGCGCCGCTGAGCAGCCAGCGGTCCTGCCAGCTGTCACCCGGGAAACCCTCCAGCCAGCCCAGCGCGAAGGTCACCGCTTCCGCGCGCCGCCAGCGCGCCTGCCGGGAAGACGTCCCGGGCAGCGCCATGGCCAGGCTCAGCAGTTCCCCGCGGGAGGCGCGCTCGCGGCCGGGGACCGGCGCCGCGGCGGG
>Ga0209648_10006172_pt1 | contig 10312 bp, 9 predicted proteins | sample GraSoi2013_115cm_FD_185830 | JGI IMG/M metagenome (GOLD analysis project Ga0209648, IMG submission 185830) | Grasslands soil microbial communities from the Angelo Coastal Reserve, California, USA - Sample 9_17_2013_115cm (SPAdes) (version 2) | ecosystem: Environmental > Terrestrial > Soil >...
TCTGCGAAACGGTCAATGCGCAGTTGCAAGAGCAATTGCACTTGTCGAAGCACTATGCGAAAAGTATCCGGGGACTGATGACCAGAATTGCAGCCAAGGTCACTGCTCATAGTGTGGGCATGATGGTCAACGCCTTTTTGGGACGACCTGTGCTCAAATTGGCTGATCTCGCCGTCTAGGAACTAGCACAAAGCGTAGATGTGTTTTTGACACTCACCATAATAATCGGAAGTCGACGTTGTGGATCTTGCGCCCGCAGCAGGCGGCATAACCTGAAACCATCCACGCCGCCTGGCAAGACGATGTCCAATACCACACAATGCGGACGTTCCTGAAGTGCCTTCAGCCATCCCTGGGGTCCATCTGAGGCTGTTATCACCCGGTACCCAGCATTCTCGAGAGCGCTAGCCATGAATAGAGATGATGTATAGCTATCATCAATGACCAGAACTTTGAATCCGTTTATCACGAGTTGAACAACCCTCTTTCAATCAATAGGATAACCTGCAAACAATTTCCGTCTTACCGCTTTTTCATTCTCTCTCCATCAAGAACACCCAGTTCGATATGCCTGCTTACTCTATAGGTAACGTCAGGCAGTAAAACGGTGAGAAGTAGCGTGATGAGACCAGCAATTCGTATAATATCCCCTCCACGGTCGAGCGCGTCGTTCGGTTGTATGTACTTGGGGATAATGATCGAGTATCCGAAACAGAGCATGAGGAAGGCAGCGCCCATCAGGAGGCTAAAACGTGTCTCCTTCTCCATAAAGGCAAGAGCGTAGTAGTAAAAGATGATAAAGCAGATCAGGCCACGCGAACCGCTCAAGATAGATTTCGTCACAGCGGGATCTGGAAATTCAGGAGGTAGAACGGGTGCCAGCAGCATAAGTATCAGGAGCAGCGCGGAAGCGGCGACATGCCAGCGCATCAGGTTGCGTAAATACGAGTCCGAATCTTTGAAGAAGCTCAGCAAAATGAAGATATAGCTCACCGTTTGTCCAATGTAGTTGAACCAATCGACATTGAGGCTTATGCTTGTAACGTTATCTCCAGCAAAACCCGCCACTGCCGTTAGTGAAATCACGCCCATTGACAAACTCAAAATAAAAATACGGCGGCTACGCGACCGCGTGTAGAGATAGAGCGCACGTAACGCAATGAAAAGGGAGACGAAAAACAACGTCAGCGAAAGTAAGTTAGGAACAAAATTCTCATCCATACGGCATATTCTCCTTCTGAGTAGTAGTTCACCGAAGATCTTCAAGGAACACAGAGCTTTCCACCAACTGCCCCTCTGGTCCGTAAAGCTGAACGCGATGTTGAGCCAATAACACCTGGAGGGCCTTGTAGGCTTCTTTCAAGTCCATATCGATCTGCATGCAGATTTCCTCTACATTTTTACGGCCATCTATGGCCGTGAACAGACGTCGCGCCTGTTTATCAGAAATGACCAGGGAACCAGCAAGTGGATTGCTCGACTTCAACAAGTCAGTGTCCTCAACCCTTTGGGGAATAAGCCCACCCAGGCTAAGTTGAGGCTGTTGCTGCAGCGAGTTATTTGTTAATGAGGGTAAACGTCCTGAGCCGGTACTGGCGGGTAAAAGCAGTTCGCGGCTAGCAGCAACCGCTACGGACTGCTCTAAGATGAGATTGATGGCTGATAGCTCATTCTGGGGGACAGGTTGTCGTAAAAAGAGCAGCACGGCTACAGTCAATGGCGTCGGTATTTCCGTTGCAGGTGCATCGTAGGCAGGAGGCAGCAGCCTGTCATCAATCAGAACATAATAGGCACAATAGAGAAGTCCATAGCGTTCAAGGAGGGATGCCTGGTAAGAGGGGAACAGGCTTTCCACCCTCTGCAGGCTATAGTTACTCTGCCCCTGCAGTATCTGACTGGCCGTCGTTGCAACCTGGTTATTCGCAATAATGTGTCCGGGGAACAATTTCTCCTGGTAAACCATGCACCGTAACTGGGCAGATACCTGCCCCATACGATTGGCTTGAAGCGCCCAGAACTGCGCTGCCTGCACGTCGAAGTTCACTACAATTACATTGGCGAGCCACTGAAACATCTCATCAATGTGGTGCATACTGCTAGCACCATTATATAATTGTGCAGCAATCATCATCGGGCGCCTGCCTGCATGGGAAAAGTTGTTAATCCCACCGTAACTGCTCATCACATTAGCTCCCCAATCCTTTGACAGAATTCGTTACCACAGACAGAACATGCTGAGGATACACCTACGCAATTGGATAAGTCCAAAAGGTGTAAATTACCTTAAATAAAGCAGGTAGTCCAGAAAATATCGATCCCCCACGATAAGCTGATGTATAAAAGATGGCATTTTGTTACCCCAATGAATGATAACATTAGCTCATCCCTTAGTGTCAAGCAAGTCATCAGAAGATAGGTAAAAAGAACTATACAGGACTAAAGGTATTCAAGTAAGAATAGAATGTAATGACTGCCTGCTTCCTATTTTTCCCGATCACTATTACCCAAAATACCTACGAAGTTTGTGTATCTGTTGAGTTTTATGTGATAAAATACCGGTAGTTCTGGATCCTAATTTATTGCAGAGCTTATTTCTAAGCGAGGAGAGTTTTGTATGTCAAGAACACCTATCCAAAAACGTAGGCGGCTATTTAGGGGGAGCCTACTTTGTGCGTTCGTCGCGAGCTTAGTGCTGGGGTTGGTGGTCGAAGGCCACCTCCATGCCGCACATGCAGATGGTAATGGCGGTAATAATCCAGCCAAATACGCCTTTATCGTCATCCTCGATGGAGGTCACCCGGAGCTCTACAACGCCATCAACGCCCCTTTCCTGACTAGCCTGAAAGCGCAGGGAGCCAGTTACACGAATGCCCAGGCGCAGGTACCGGCCGACTCGATCACCAACAACATGGGACTCTTCACCGGCACTGACGCGACCCATCATGGGCTTCCCTACGAGACTTTTTGGGACCGCCAGTTTAACCACCTGATTGAACTCGATGAAACTCCCGTGCTGCCGCCTGGTATTACTGAGGATCGCAACGTAGTGCGCGCCTGCACACTTTTCCAGGCTGCCAAAGCGGCTGGTTTGACGACAGCCTTTATCGCGAAATACCCCGCCTATGATGTCCTGGATGGACCCAACACGTGCTCCGTTTACAGCGGGCCTGGTGTTGATAATTTGCAGACTCCCACATTTGCCAACTTCACCGGAACGCCGCAGCAGTACGATCAGATGAACTTTGATGCCGTGGGCAAAGAGATAAAGATGGGTGCCAACCGCCCGAACGTCTTTGGTCTGTATGCCGTTGCGCCTAATAGCATAATGAAAAAGTATGGCATTAATTCACTGCAGGTTGCTCAGACTATACAATTTGAGGACAGCCAGATTGCTCAGACCGTAGCGTTGCTCAAGATGGTCGGGATCTACAATCAGACAGAGATTGCAGTCGTCAACGACCATGGCAACACAGCGCTTACCGAGGCCATTCCTGATCACGGGCCGGGCAGCATTGACCAGTTTTTAATTGATAATGGCATACCCACCGACCAGACAACGACCGACCGTGTTGCTCTAGTCTGGTTGCAGAATCCTGCTCAAGCGCAGTCGGCTATTGATCTGCTCAGCAAGCCGAAGAACATGGCGCAATTCGGTATTCAGGCTATAACGCCTGCCTCGGGCCTGGGAGCATACATGGTTACTCCCCAGTTCCGCACGCCCGACTTTATTGTGTGGCCTACCGACGGGTCGAATGGCACACAGGCAGTCGTCTACGATACTCCACCCCTGAGTAAACTCGCCGAACACGGAGGACGTGGGGCTGCCGACCAGGACATCTTGGTAATCATGGAGGGTCCAGGTGTCCAGGTAGGATTCACCACGAACCAGCATGTCTGGCTCATGCAAGTTGGTACGACGGTGGCAGCCGATATGTGCCTAAACCTGGCTAATGCGACCTTTGGAGCGCTGCCTGGAACAGGTGCTGCCAACAACAACTGTCAGCACTAAAGCAGAATCCGCCTGTTTCTAGTAGTGTGGTCTTCAACAGACCACACTACTTTTTATTTTAAAACACTACTGCACCAGCATCTAAAGCTATTTCTCCTGGATTATCTGTTACCCGAAATCAAGCTCATACGTCTCAGAGCCCTCAGGTGAAGGGACGTGTAATCAATCCCTTGTATGCTATAATGGCAGGTAAACCACTATGCTTTAAGGATAGGCGAGTAACAGTATAGAATGAAAATTCACTACGGGACACTCCACGACTGTCTGGTTCTAGCAGGGAGGGTATGCTGGGATTGCACCGGAAGTATCAATCAAGCTCTTTTTCGATCAATAGCAGAACTGGGCAAGCTCTCTTACCTCGAGTTGATGCCCTGGGGTATGATCGAAGAATTGCTTTCTCATGCTCCATCGATGCTTGAAGAACACGCGCTCATGGAGTACGATATGGGTGAGAAAGACGACGCATTGATTTATATAGAGTCACTTTCACTTGATACACCTGCCATTACGTTACATACAGTCAGCAGGGAATCAACCTAGACAAAGTGCTCCGATTCCATATACATCTCCATCAATGCAAGCCTCCTTTTGCTCTCGTTGTGTGGCACTTCTGCCGTTCGTAGAGGGATCGCGTAGTACAGCCTGAGAAACGAAAGGCATCCCCCCCAATGGAAACTAACGTAACACCAGTTCCCGTTCTTCATGGGCAGTCCTGGCAGCATGTTCACCGGAGATATCTTCCAGGGAGCGTTGATTTGGCTCAGGCAGGGTGAATAGCGTGAGTAGCAGACCAGCGAGCGAAATGACCGCAGCAACCGCCATCACCCCAGGAAGGTGGAAGTTGGCCAGTAAGTAGGGGAAGGCAAAGGCACCAATGAATGCGCCAACTTTGCCCACTGCTGCAGCAAGCCCATGCGCTGTTGTACGTACCATCACTGGAAAAATCTCTGCTGGATAGACAAAGGTAGTCACGTTCGGGCCAAACTCCGTGAAGAAGTAGCTCATACCGTACACCAGGAGGAACGGGAGCGTAAGAGTAGTCAGAGCGGGGGCTATTGCAAGCAGTCCATATGCTAATGCCATCATGGCGAAGCCAAAACACTGAATCCACTTTCGACCTAAGCGGTCAATTGTTAACGCCGCCACGATATAACCGGGTAGCGCAGCAACTACAAAGATGAGCAGCGTATAGAGCATGTTGGTCACCAAACTAGAGTGCGCATTCAGCGATTTAAGGACCAGCGGGCTGGATATCGTTGTGCCATAGTACGCGATGTCGAGCAAGAGCCAGGCTCCAGCAGTTCCAATGAGCCAGCGCAGGTAGGGGCGCTTGAGCAACAGATACGTCCATGATTTTACTTGCACTTTTTTGCTTGGAGCGCTGCTGTCACTTCCCGTTTGATCGTTTTGTAGGAGTGTGGTTGGAGACTTTGCACTATTACGCTCGTACTGTTTCTTCGTAACCATCTCTACCGTTTGTGCGGCCCCAGCAAGATCACCTTGCATAGCAAGTGTAAAGCGAGGCGTTTCGGCAATTCGTAAACGCAGGTAATAGGTCGCGAGCGCTGGTACTGCGCCGAGGGCCAACATAATGCGCCATGTCAATTCATGATTGATGCCGGCGAGCAGCAATGCAAGCGCGACGAGCGGCCCAAGAATCAGACCAACTGCCTGCATTGAGAAAACCAGGGTGACGAGCTTGCCGCGATCGCGGCGATTGGCATACTCGCTCATCAGCGTAGCACTCAACGGATAGTCGCCACCAATACCAAGGCCCAGGATAAAACGGAAGATCAGGAGCCAGACAACGTTCGGCGAGAAAGCCGAGGCAATAGCGCCTAGTGCCAGGACGATCAGGGTGTGGCCATAGATAGACTTACGACCTAAATGATCCGCCAGGCGACCGAAAATGACCGAGCCAAATGCCGCAGCTATCAGCGATGTACTACCAAGCAGCGAGATCTGTAGCGCATTGAGATGCCAGATGGGGGTGAGGATTGCCAGGACGACTCCAATGATAAACAGATCATAGGCGTCGGTGAAAAAACCCATGCCGGAGGTCAGCATAGCTCTCAAATGGAAACCGGACAGCGGACTATCATCGAGTGCGGTTAGAACGGATTGTGCGGATGCATGTCTACTATATTCTCCAGGCAGATGACTGGAATGCTGCTCTTCGCTTAGCATTAACAATATACTCCTTGCTTTAAGGATAGGTTTGCTCTTCGTAGCATAAGCTCATTAAAATCGTACGCTGTGAATGTTAACCAGGCGTTAACAAGTTGTTATAGGAAGGTTAACAATTTCTTTGAAGAGATGGTGCCTCGCGGCATGCTTTGGCAAGTCAATTTGCAGAAAGGCCTTATCGTTCTGCTTGCTCATGAGCGCATACTCTGCTATAATAGTATTTAACATTCTCTTAACATTCTCTTAACATTGGCTTAATATTTCTGCCATGAGGCTGGTACTTCCGTCGCGTTGTTCGGCTGACAGCTTCTACCAGTATCCCCATACGAAGGTTCCAGGTGAAAGTTTTTTCTTATGCATCGTAGCTGATAGCGATCGGAGAGAGGTGAAGCTGTTGCTGGTTGCTCCCACTAACCCGACTGCCGTCCTGGGCCTACTCCTGGGTGGTGTCCTGCTGCTCCTCTACGGCATACGAGTGGTGACGGATGGGATGCAGCGTGTGGCAGGGGCACGCTTACGACGCGCTACCATGGCACTTGCACGCCGACCGCTCACAGCATTTGGCATCGGTGTGCTCGCCACCGCCTTGACACAGAGCTCCAGCGCCACTTCTTCGTTGTTGGTCGGGTTGGTAAGTGCGCAACTCGTGGAACTTCCAGCTGCGGTCATCATGGTACTGGGAACCAATGTTGGCTCTACACTGGTCGTACAACTGCTGGCGTTTCACATCACCGACTACGCCGTGGTGCTCGCAGGAGCCGGCGCTGCCGCTGCCATGGCCACGCGTCACACGGCTCTACGTGATGGTGGCCAGGCGCTCTTTGGCTTTGGCCTGGTGCTCCTGGGTCTAGCGGCGCTTCAGACAGGGAGTACGCCCATCGCTGCCAGCCCTGTCACCGCCGAGGTGTTACGGACGCTCACAGGAGCACCATTTGTGCTGGCACTGATCGGGGTCGTACTAGCCATCGCCTTTGCCTCTAGTGCTGCGGCTATTGGATTGGTCCTGGTGCTGGTGGCGAGTGGAGCCCTGCCGCTGGTGGCGGCGCTGGCGCTCGTGCTCGGTGCGAACGTCGGTTCTACAGTCACTGCCCTACTAACTGCTCTGAGTGGAGGCTCGGTTGTTGGTCGACGACTGGCGCTGCTTCACACCGGAACGAAGCTCGCTGGTGCAGTAATGGTGCTGGCGGTACTTGGCCCACTGGTCGCTCTGCTCTCGTATGTGAGGCTCGCGCCTGCGCTGCAGGTGGCCCTGGCGCACCTGGGGTTCAACCTGGCGCTTGCTGCCATTTTTCTTCCGCTCGCGACACCCTTGACACGTCTGGCAAGTGCCCTCCTGCCCGATCGCGAGAGCAATGAGACAACCGGGCCGCGTTACCTGGACCCTGAAGCACTTTCACTGCCGGCGATCGCACTCGGGCAGGCTACGCGTGAGGTGCTGCGCATGGCTGGCCTGGCGACGGAGATGCTGCGGCAGAGCATGCACGCTTTCGAGGAGCGGGGGATGACGATTCCTGCCCGTATGGCGGCACTTGACGACCAACTCGACGAATTGGAGGCAGCCACTAAGCGCTACCTGACACAACTGGACGAGGACAAGATGACCGAGGAACAGGTACGCCGTGAGATCGCCTTGCTTTACATCATTACCGATCTGGAAGCCATTGGCGATATCATCGACAAGCAGTTCATGCGCCTGGCTCGCCGCAAACGCCGGAACCAGATCGTGTTTTCTGATGAGGGATGGAATGACCTGGTTACCTACCATACAGAGGTGACAGCGGCATTAGAGCAAGCCCTGGCCGCACTCGCCGCTCAGGACGCGACACTTGCCGCCGAGTTCCTGGCTCGGAAACGGCACTTGAGCCAGATGAAGCGGCAGTTCCACTTGCGGCACCTCCATCGCCTGCACTCTGGAGTGCCTCCGAGTTTAGGGTCGAGTGAGATCCATCTCGACCTGCTCAATGCGATCAGCCGGGTGCTTTCCCATGCCTCTAATATCGCTCACGCGGTGCATGGTGATCTCTGACGAGGAGATATATTTTTCTTGACAATCACCGCAAGGGTTTCGTATAGTGAAGATGAGTGAAGAATCCGTTCTTGCGATGAGGCTCGCACAATGCCCGCCAGAGGGCTAATAGCTTCTACGCGCTGTTCAGCATAGCAAAAGTGCTTAGATCAGCGGTAGAAGCTTTTTTATATCCCACATTCCGCACTTTCAGCCAGACGGATGGTAGATTTTCTCATAAAGCGGTCCTAACAGTGCTAAGATCAGCCGATGAACCGCTTCAAGACGTAAGACCATGGTGAGTGAAGCTGTGGAGGTCTGCACATGGAGCAACTCAATGCCCTCAAAGCATTGAAAGACCCACCGCATCGTCGGACGTGCCGTAGGCTTGTGCACCTGGTCGGGAATAGTCTGCTTGGTCTCAGCCAAGCGTGCCCGGAGCCGAAATTCGGCTAAGCGATAGACCAGTAAGCAGAGGACCATGATCAAACTCAAGGCAATGATCCGCTCCGGTTTCTTGACGAAGACCGAGGAGGCCAGGAACAGCGGATCTTTGAGAAAGCGAAAGCCACGTTCGACCCCACCTTGCTCCTTGTAGGTCGTCACCAGTTCTTGATCCGAGAGCACCTCGCTCTTCAGTTCATTGGTGCCGACAATGAAGCAAGCCTTGCGCGACACTTCCTCGTCGAGCCGTGATTGATGGACGGTGACCGTCACTACGATCTGCCATTGGTGAGTTGTAGGACTTGCCTCTTTGCGCGGACGCCCCTTGCCTGCATGGCGAGGATGAGCCACGACATCACTACGCACCTCCAACCCTGTCGGTTTGCCTTTCAGCTCACGCTCCAAGGCCGCTCGAGCATCGGCTTCACAGGCAAAGCGCCGATTCGAGAGATGCCAGCACTTCCGTTCCCAACTGGCCTGGGCTGTAGTGACTTGCCGTTGCAAGCTCACCTGCGCTCGCTGCTGGCTGGCTTGCGTGCGCACAATGAGCCAGCGTTCGGTCCCTTGAGGGAAGCTCATGACTCGGCTGTACCACTGCGTGCTGCCATCCTCAGCTGTCTGCCACTGCTCACTCCCTTCTTGCAACACCGCTTTCGCTTCTTTTGAGGTCTCCGGAACACGACTCACCCATTTGACCCCTGCTTCGTTCAACTGCCGCATATTCGACTCGCTGTAGACCCCACTATCAGCCACATACACACCTGGCTCTCCAATGGCCTCTCGCAATTGCGCCTGGATAGTGGTAATGGCCGCTAACAAGCTGACCTTGTCACTGCTATTGCCGTCTAACGGCTGCAAGAACATGGGCACATCGTCATCGTGAGTCGTGGCCAGGGCGATCATCCACTGCTTGAGGTCCTCTCGATGGTCGCGCGAATAGCCATAGGTAATCGCGATCACGGCTGCCTCACTAGAGCTGGGTGCTGCTCCTTCTCCAGGCTCCTTCCCCTCGCTAGCCATGCTGTACTGGCCACTCACCGAGAACGAGGTCGTATCGATATGCACCTGTTGGGCCTTGATTCCAAAGATCTGTCGTGCTCGGCTGGCAATACCGGCAAACAGCTTGGTCGGATCGTGCGCGTACAACCAATCCAACGTACGTCCCAAACAGTCATCATTGAGCATTTCGGCACTGATCCCAGCTCCCAACAAGTGCTCGACCGGTTTATTAGCAAAGTACTGCGGCACCAAATACAATTGACGATTACTGAAGCCGAGGCCGTTGAGGATCATAGCGACAGTGGCTGTGCCAACGCTTACCTGCTGGCGATTTCCAGGGTCTTGAGCATCCAACCATGCTGCCAACCCAATCTCTTGGCACACTCCTGCGACGATGCCTAAATGGTCGAGCCGTTCGTTAGTGTACTGGTCCGTTGATTCCATCGTGAGTCCTCCTTCATGAGGACTCCACCCTATCAATTTTCAACAAACCTATCAATCAAACTGCGGAATGTGGGTTAAAAGCTCATCTAAGGGAGATATCTCCCCCCAATTGCCTTATTCAACGAGATTCCTCTATCATTAAACAAAGAGACGTGCTATAATCGGATGGGTTCTCATTGAAGGGAGACATTTCCACTATGATCGAGCAACATGATACCGAGCGA
>Ga0209648_10006173_pt1 | contig 10311 bp, 14 predicted proteins | sample GraSoi2013_115cm_FD_185830 | JGI IMG/M metagenome (GOLD analysis project Ga0209648, IMG submission 185830) | Grasslands soil microbial communities from the Angelo Coastal Reserve, California, USA - Sample 9_17_2013_115cm (SPAdes) (version 2) | ecosystem: Environmental > Terrestrial > Soil >...
CGGCCTTCACGCTATCCGCGGCGACAGCCTGCGCTTCCGCTGATGGTTCAGTGCTTGCGCTGTCGTCGTCCTTATTGACGTTAAGATTGATTTTCACTTCCTGGTCGCTCACTTTCTCACTTCTCCTGTACCAAAAGTTTTTCAAGTTTTGCTCAGCGCTTCGCTGAAGAGTTGCGCCACGTAGGCAACAGCGGTCATGGCGCGCTCATAATGCATGCGCGTCGGCCCCAGCACGCCAAGCGAACCTTGCACCAAATCGTGGCGTGTGTATGCGGCGCTGATTAGCGCCAAATTCTCGCCGGCTTCAGAGATTTCCTTCACGCCGATTTGCACGTGCACCGGTTCGGGTGTCTCGATGCAAGCATTCAACACGGTCACAAGCCGATGCTTTTCTTCAATGGCCGCGAGCAAATCGCGCAACTGCGCCTGATCCACAAATTCGGTCGCACCAATCATTTGGGCCGTGCCTTCGACGTGTACGTGCAAAGCCGATTCATCTCCCAAGACGGCCGGGTCGCACAACGTCAAAGCGCTTTGGGCCATGCCTTCGTAGCGTTCGCGCTCCGTTGCCAGTTTTTGCAAAAGGTCGCCGCGAATCGCTTCGAGCGTCCATCCGGAGTAATGGCGATTCAAAAAGTCGGATGTCGCGTCCAGCTCCGTCTGAGTAAACAGGCGGCTGGGCCGAAGAATCTTGTCCCGCGTGTTCCCGCCCGGCGAAATAAGCACGACGACAACGCGCCCGTCGGGCAGGAGCCACATCCGCGCGTGCTCCAAAACAGTCTTGCCTAGTGGCGGCGAAACAATAATGCCAAGTCCGTTGGAGACCTCCGCCAGCACATGTCCGGCGCGTTCCGTGATTTCCGCCGCGCTGGTGGCCCCGCCCATCTCCCGCTGAATCCATTCGCGATCCACGGCGGTGATGGTGGCCTGCGAGGCAATCTCCTGGGCAAAAAACCGGTATGCCGCGGCGGTCGGCACGCGCCCCGCAGACGTGTGTGGCTGGTACAGAAACCCGGCGTCCTCCAAGTCCGCCATGACGTTACGAATCGTAGCGGTGCTCAGCAACTCTTCAAATCCCTTTGAGATGGCGCGCGAGGACACCGGTTCACCGGATTCGATGTACACTCGCACGATGTCCGCCAGGATTTGGCGGTTACGCCGTTCTTGGAGAGCTGAATTCCTCATATCAGCACTCTACTCCTAGTGCTAAAGAGCGCTACTTATATTGTAGAAAGCGTGTCAAGCGGGGTCAATGTAAGTTGCCAGCGATGTTGGCGTGAAAAATGGAAGGGCAAGATTTGTCCTGCCCCTCAAACCCGCCGTGGTCCACTGACAGCATAACCAGCCAACTAATTGTTATCGATTTGTGCGCGCTGGAGCTTGTCGGAATAGTCGATGTAAACCGTCTTCCATTCCGTGAAGAAATCGATGGCAGCAATGGCGGCTTCGCGGTGGCCGTTGCCGGTTTGCTTCGTGCCCCCGAAGGGCAAGTGGGTCTCGGCGCCGATCGTCGGCGCGTTCACGTAGACAATTCCGGTGTAGAGATCACGGGTAGCCTGAAAGGCACGATTCACGTTTCGCGTGTAGATGGAAGCGGAGAGTCCGTAGGCCACGCCGTTCGCCACATCAATGGCCTGTTCGAGGCTGTTAATGGGAATCACTGAGACGACCGGGCCGAAAATCTCCTCCTGCGCAACGCGCATATTCGGAGAACAATCTCCGAACACCGTCGGCTCGTGGAACCAGCCTTTGGCGTGCGCGCCACCGTCGAGGCGATTGCCCCCAGCCACTAGCTTGGCGCCTTCATTCTTCCCGATCTCCACATACGACATCACCGTTTTCAATTGCGACTCGTTGATGCACGGCCCCATGTCCGTGGAAGCATCAAGCCCGTTGCCCACTTTCAGGGCCTTCACGCGTTCCACAAACCGATCCACAAAGTCCTTGTACACACTCTTGTGCACGGCCACGCGGCTAGCCGCCGTGCAGCGTTGCCCGGTGGTGCCGAAGCCGCCCCAGACCGCGCCGTCCACCGCCAAATCCAGGTTGGCATCATCCATCACGATGATGATGTTTTTCCCGCCCATTTCGAGGCTGCAGTGCTTGAACTCCGGCGCACACGCCTGCGAAATGACTCGGCCTACGCCCGTCGAGCCGGTAAAGCTGACCACTGGCACATCGCGGTTCCCCGTTATAGCCGAACCGACTGTCGATCCGCTTCCGCTTACCAGATTCACCACTCCCCGCGGAACGCCCGCCTCCGTCAGCACTTGCACCAGGTTGTACACCGACAGCGGCGTATCCTGCGCCGGTTTGATTACCACGGTGTTTCCGCTTATGAGCGCTGGCATGATCTTCCACGATGGAATCGCCATGGGAAAATTCCAAGGCGTAATCAGGCCGCACACGCCAATGGATTGCCGCACGCTCATCGCAAACTTGTTCGGCAATTCCGAAGGTGTCGTCTGTCCAAACAGCCGCCGCCCTTCGCCGGCCATGTAATACGTCATGTCGATGGCTTCCTGGACGTCCCCGCGCGTTTCGGGCAGGACCTTGCCCATCTCCCGCGTCATATCCTTGGAGAAATCCTCCTTGCGCTGCAACAGCAACTCGGCCGCGCGAAACATGATCTCCGCACGTTTCGGCGCTGGCACCAGCCGCCACTTCTTATATGCTTCCTTAGCGGCATCAACGGCCTGGTTTGCGTCTTCCTCCGTTCCTGAGACGAACATGCCCACCAGTTCATCGGTGTTCGCAGGATTACGGTTCTCGTACGCTCTTCCGCTGCGCGACTCCACCCATTCACCATTGATGAAATTCTTGAACATCCGAGGCGCAACTGACGTAGCCATACTTCCTCCTCAATCCCCGAAGCTTGCCGCTTTGTTGTTCGTCTTGTCCCCTGCGGACTTGAACGCGAGACACTACCGCGCGGAATCTAAATTCTACCGTTGCACCTCGATACGGTCAAACAGCGCCCGCGCAAATCGGACCACGGCCAAAAGCTGCCGATTTCTCTTGAATCCAACTCTCTTTCCATCGTATCTAAACATTATGATGAAACGCCCTGTCTTCAAAGGTTGACTTGCCTGCTTCCTCGTCGAGGGGTCCCTCTACCTCATCGCGCTTGCGGCGCAGGCCTTGGCTCGTCTGTTCAAGGCCGCGTCTTAGCTCTTTCTGTTGTTTGGAACAACGGTGCCGGCTTTTTAATAGAGGCTAAGGTGCGTCTCTTCAGCATCTTACAGGTAATTCACTTTTGACTTGACAAGGCGATTACTAGTGTGGTAGACTTTTAAATGTAGAAAAGTGCGCCCCGACTCTGCTCGGGGCTTTTTCTTTTTTGGACTGCGGTTTACCCTGAGCCTCGAAGGGCAGCCTTGTTTACCCCGAGCGCCTTATGCGAAGGGCTGCCGCTTTAAAAAGCAAAACTACGAAATCTCTCAAATTGAGAGAAATCGAATTTCTTACGACACAGGGGGATCGGAGCCGGAGCGCGTGGCAAGCCCCGCCACTACAAAAGAAAATGCGCCGGCGTCGCGCCGGTATCCCCTTACCCGCGTTTTCTCCGTGACCTCTGTGCTCTTCTCTCTGTGATCTCTGTGTTAAGCCTCTGTCTCTTCTTCCGCTGTTAGCTGTCAGTTGTCGGCTGCTCGCCCTGAGCGTATGCGAAGGGTCAACTCCTTTTTCAGGATTGCAATCATGAAAAACAAAACCATCGACGCGGCACAGGTCTGGAAAGATTTTGAAGACCTGCTGGCGCCCCAGCTGAACTTTTCCGTGAACGACCGTGCCGTCTACTCCCATCTTCTCCGGCACAGCCGCCTCGTAGGCAAGCTCCGCATCCGCTTTTCGCTGTCCTGGCTAGGCCCCCGTATTCGACTCTCCGCGAGAACGGCTCGCGAGTCCGTTCGTCGCCTGATTGTTTGGGGCGTATTGCGCTTGGTCGAACGCAGTTGCCAGGCCCATCACGTCGTTTGTGTGCGGCTGCCGCAGGAAGTCCAGGCTGTGCGTGCTGCCCGGACCGCAGCCCAGGGCACAGCCCAACTTTCAGGCGCAACCAGCTTCGGGGAGATCGACTTCCTCCAAATTCAGCCGCGCCGCCACGCCATCCACGCCCGCGAGGGCGGCCATTGCTTCTATTGTCTGCGCCGCCTCATTACCCAGCGACGGTGCCTCGACCACGTCGTCCCGAAGGCCAGCCTCGGTAGCAATTCCTACCGCAACCTCGTCTCTTGTTGTCTGGATTGCAACTCGCTGAAGGCCGACCGCGACGCCGTCGAGTTTGTACGTTCGCTCTACCGCGACCGCCGCTTGAGCGCCGACGAGCTCAGCGGCCGCCTCCGCGCCTTGGACGATTTGGCCGCCGGCAAGCTCATCCCGCCAGTTCCCGGCCAGTAGTGGCACAGGCATTCCTGCCTGTGCTCTTTCTCCTCATGAGTCTCGATCATAGTGGCACAGGCAAACTCTTCTCCATTGCGCTTTGTGCGATGAATCCTGCCCGCAGGCTCAAAATTCATTCAGCCGCGCGCCCCGGTGGAGTTCGGAAGCCGCGTTCGCTTGAAGTAAGCAAAGTATTCGCTGCCTGCACTGGACCATTTCCAGTCCTCGGGGCGAGCGGCTAGCCCGGCACGCACGGGATTCCATTCAATGTAATGACAGATGCGCTCGAATTCTGCGGAATTCCTAATCCAATGATCAAACGATTCGTCCTGCCAGAGAGGCTTGCCTGTGCGGCCGAGCCTGGCGTTTATGTCGCAAGCCGCGACTCCCTTCAGGGGGCCGGAGATTTTGGCGAGGGGCACGTAGGGGTCGAGGAGAATATGGACGTGGTTCGGCATGACGACATAGGCGTGCAACTGGTAGCGGCCAAGCTCGGCTCCGTGCACGATAGGGTATTCAGCGTAATCAGCGAACTCCGGGTTGGCCAGCCAGAGAGGACCGCGCTTGGCAGAGTCTAGAGCGGCATCAAGCCGGACGAATTCCCTTCCAGGAGAATCTTCTGGAGCAACTCCTAAACGGTTGGTAGCACAGGCATTCCTGCCTGTGCTTTTTCTCCTCATCAAAGAGTCTTCCGATTCTGAGGTGTTGGTAGCACAGGCATTCCTGCCTGTGCTCTTTCTTCTCAGCACAGACGCAGGCAGGGACCCATACAGCCTCCAAGTTATAAAGATGGATTTGCCATCCGGATGCCAATGCGGGAGGTTGCGGCGGTAGAAGCTCATGCACTCAAGCCATAGTGACACATCATTTAACCTATGTCACATGACATTTGTGCTATCAGAACAGGAATCTGCTAGTGGCACAGGCATTCCTGCCTGTGCGCCTTTGTCTTGCTTCAGTCTTATCGATTCTAGGGGAACAGCTTACAATTAACGAGCTTTTCTCCGTGCTGAGTCCTTGGCTTGCAGCAGCACAGCCAGGAATGGCTGTGCCACAAAGGCCAAATCTGAGAGCCAGTGGCAGAGACATTCTTGCCAGTGGCACAGGCACTCCTGCCTGTGCGCTTTTGCCCTACTGCAAGATCACAAGCAGTAAGATTCTAGAAGGTCAGTTTGTAACTAGCGAGCTTTCGTCCGTGCTGAGTCGCTGCTTGCGGCAGCACAGCCAGGAATGGCTGTGCCACAAAGACCAAATCTGAGAGCCAGTGGCACAGGCATTCTTGCCTGTGTGCTTCTGAGAAGCCGAGCCCGCCGAAGAATTTCTCCACTGGCTGTATCGCGACCGACGCTTGAGCGCCGACGACCTCAGCGGCCGCCTCCGCGCCCTCGATGATCTCGCCGCCGGAAAACTCAGGCCCCCGCTTCCCGGCTTGGAAGCCGCCGGGACTGAGAGAAAAGCGAGAGGCTTGTAGGGGCGCAGCATGCTGCGCCTCGTTTGCAGTGCCAACCCGGATTTTTTTCGGATCGATCGCCTCGTTACGGCCTGCCACCGTCCGCAAAATAAATAGCGGAAAACGTCCCGTCTGTCCCGATCGTTCAGCTCCGCCCTCCTCAAGCGCCGTAGGCGCGTCACACGTTAGCCCAGCGCGTGAGCGCTGGGTACCGAGCGTGTAAAATGGCCAGCACCGGAGGTGCGACACATGTCTCACACCTACGCTCAAAATGTAGTTCATGTCGTGTTCAGCACCAAGGATAGGCGCAAAACCATCTCGGCAGAATTTCGACCGAAGGTATGGGCCTACGCGGCGGGCATTTGCAAGAAGCAGGGGATTTTCGTCCACACCATTGGCGGCATGGAGGATCACGCTCATTTCCTCATCCAAGTCCCTCCAATCATGTCCTTAGCCAAGGCCGTGGCTACCATCAAATCGAATTCCTCACGGTGGGCGAACGAAGAAGGTTACAAGCTCGCGTGGCAGCAGGGCTATGCGGCATTCAGCGTGAGTGCCTCCATTGTTCCAGCGGTCATTCGATACATACAAAATCAGGAAGCGCATCACAGGAAAATAAGTTTTGACGAGGAATTTCTTCTCCTATTGCGGAAACACGGCGTGGAATTTGATCCCAAATTCGTCCTTGGGTAGTGCCGCGCCTGCGGCGCTCGGGGTTCTTTTTGCCAGCTAGCCCAGCCCTTGCGGGCTGGGCTAACTTATATCGCGCCTACGGCGCTTTCCGGAATCGAGGCACGGCCGCCGCGCCCCTCAACATCAACTCAGGCCTCTCCCTGACGCGTTGGCTCACGGTGCTGCTGCTCTTCGTGTTGGCACGGGTCTTCGAGCAGGGCGCGCGCATGCGCGAAGATCTCGAAGGCACGGTCTGAGACCATGCCGATCATCGTCAAAGTGGACGAGATGCTTCACGATCGTCGAATGACGCTCACGGAGCTGTCTGAGAGAATCGGAATCACGCTCGCCAACCTGTCGATCCTGAAAACTGGAAAGGCTCGCGCCGTCCGGTTCTCCACGCTCGAAGCCATTTGCGAGGCACTGCGGTGCCAGCCAGGTGACCTGTTGGAGTTCAGCCCCACACAGGAGAAGCAAGCGCTATGAATGCAACCGTAATGGTGGGGCGACTTGAGGAAACGTCGCCGAAGACGAAGGCCAGGCTGATTGCTACCATCAAATACAGGTGGCGAATGGTTTACATCCGGCGCATTCTGAGTCACGCCGATTACGACGAGAAAGAGTGGCAAAAATGATGATTGGAGTGCACGAAAAATATGCGCTGGAAGTCAGCTCGCCGGCGCCGATTACCTCCGAGCGCCAGCACGAGGAATACCTTTCGGTCTTGGATAAGTTGGCCAGCAAGGAAAACCCGACCAGGGATGAAGAAAAGTATGCCGCGGTCTTGATGACCTTAATCGAAGCTTACGAAGAAGAGCATCATTCCATTCCTGATGCGAGCCCGGTGGAAATCCTTCGCACGTTGATGGATGCCAATAATCTCCGCCAAAAAGACCTGGTTCCCATCTTTGGCTCGGAAAGCATCGTGTCCGAGATTTTGCACAGAAAGCGTCATCTCAACAGAGCCCACATTGAGAAGTTGAGCAAACGATTCCACGTTTCTCCAGGAGTGTTTTTCCCGCGCACCACCGATAGAAAGTAGAAAAGGGACAAGAGAAGGCCCCACCCTTTCATAAACCAAACCCGAAAGGATGGGCCACCCACAAGCGTTTTTCGGAATTAAGGCGCGGCCACCCGCCGGGAAAGGCGCGCGCCGTCCGATTCTCCACGCTCGAGGCCATTTGCGAGGCACTGCAGTGCCAGCCAGGTGACCTGTTGGAGTTCAGCCCCACACAGGACAAAAGCGCTATGAATGCGACAGATGGGAACAGACGGGAAGTTCCCCTTTTTCTAGAACCACCAATCAGTATTTGCCCAACGAGATAGTTCAGATAAATATCAGAAAACGTCCCGTCTGTCCTCCTTGGTTCGTCCCCCTTGGTTCCCTTGGTTTCAACGATGGGAGACCGGGGGGAGGCGAAATCCTACGAGAGGAAAACGTGAAGATGTCTTAACTTCTCAAGGAGTTCATCGAAGGTAACGATGTCGATTTCCTTTGAATTACCCCTGAAAAGCTCGAAAGTTTTTCTCTGCCCTTTCCCTTCGGGCATCTTGCCGATGATCAAGACACAACTGACCGAATAGGATTCTACGTCATGGATTCCGGAGTTGTCCTTAAGTGAGGAAATCTCCTTCTGGAATCTATACCTCTGATCAAGCAACTGATTGATTGCTCCGCCCAATTCTGGGGACGGCCTGCAGATGCCACCTCTATATTCCCCCGTCAATAGCTTGGCCTTCGGAGTTTTAATCTCAACTAAGGCTGAATTGTCGGTCAGACTATTCTTTACCAGAAAGTCTGTTATTTTTCCGCCTCCACCCGAGAACGTCTTGCCTCCGATAAACGCTAAATCTTTGATTGCGATGATCGGAAATCCAAAAGCCAAGCTGAGGATAAACGGATTGTCATTAAACAGACCCTGCCAGCGGGCCTCAGGCAAATCTTTCGCGAGCATCGCCTCAAATTTCTGGATCAGAACTTCGAGTGTCACCAACTCAATATCTTTGCGAAGTTGTAGAAGTTGCTGCGGCGCCTTCTGAGCGATTTCCTTTTTATTTTGATCCACCAGACGAATGGCAGCATTCTGATCTGCTTCCGAAAGTGACACTTGCCTGTTGTTGCCAGTCGCAATCAATTTAAATATGGCGTCTTTCTTATAGACGCGGGCTTTCTCTGGATACTTCTTCGCGTCGAGGGTCGTTAGCAGCGAGTTGTGAGCTAATATCCATTTATCTTGGGTCCCGTCCTTCTGTTGCCGTAATGCAATTCGATTTATTCCTTTTCTGATTGAGTCATAGTCCGCGAAGCTCAGTGTGTAGATTTCCTCAGAAACCCCGGTATCGTTATTCTTGCTGATGATGAGGTGTTTGATTTTGGGAATATTCTCAATGGCATGGATGATGAATCTGTAGTCTTTCATTAGGCCGAGCCCATAGTCATGGTCCTTCACGAAACCTGAGGGCAGCTCGTTCAATATGTCTTCGACATCCCCTACTGATCTTGGGACTTCGTAGTCAAATCCTTCCAACCTAATGCTTTCTATTTGTTCGTATTTTGGCTGCAGGAAATCCGAGTGTGTGGGAAGGGTATTCAGTGGATAGATAGTCAGGTGATTATTTGTGCCGCTCACCTCCAATAGTTTGCGTTTCGCCTTCCCATACTGTTTCGGAGCTGCGTATGTTTTGGACTCCTTAAGCTTGTTCCGCGACGGTTGATAGGTAACAGTCGCAAAGTTCGCGCCGTCTTTCTTGATGGAAAGATGATCTTCCGAGGACCATTCAAACATTGTCGAACCAACAATTCTGCGCGGCATATGCGATTATTACTCCGTTATAAGGGAAATATCTGGAGTTCTGGTCGGTCCTAGTATTTCACATGAAACGTCGGACTATCCTCAGGCCGCATCTTACGCCTGTCGTAGAGCCGGGTGGTAGAGACATTCGCCGGTGTCCAGATGCCGCTTTGGAACTCGGGGACAGACGGGACGTTTTCTGATATTTGATCCACAAGACTCGCTTGCCTCAAACTTCCCCTCCCTCCGCTTATATTAAACAAACGTAACCGGCAAACGCGGCGCCTCACGTTGTGACCGTGTTAGAATCCGCTAGATGGATGGCATTAAGGAAGTGGTTGAAGGTTTTGTCACCGGAATCGTTGCTTCCGCATACTCGCTGCTAAGTGAGCGCAAAGCCGAAAAGCTCAAGATCAGAATTCTCGAAGGGCGTTTGCTGAAAGGCGAATATCGGTGGAGGAGTTTGACTCGACTTGCTCGTGCAATAGGGCAAACTGAAGAAACAACTACAGAGCTACTCCTCAAAATGAAGGCAACGCGCAGCGAAGGAGAGAAGAATGTGTGGACATTGTCTAAGTAGGATAATTCGGCGGGTGGAGCACAGGTCGACCCGCGAGACGATTCTCGGGCTCCTTCTGCACTTCGGTTTTTCACTAGCGAACTTGTCCCTTGTCCGCCACCACCGCCCCGCCCTTCATGACCCATTTCACCTGGAAATGGGAGACAGACGGAACGTTTTCTGATATTTGTTTTATAAGATTCGCTTGGCTCATAACGACGGGACACTTCAGAGAAAGGGAAACTTCCCGTCTGTACCCCTCCGTCCACAAATCTAACAAGGAGAATATCCAATGAAACACAACGTTGTGTTAACCATCGCGTCTTTGCTATCGATCCTCTTGCTGACGCTTCACATTACGGACGACATCGTCCGTGGGATATCGAAGGCCGAGCCCTCAAACATTGCGTTGGCCGTTCTCGTGGTGTTGCTGTACGGGACGCTGGTGCTCGCCGAAC
>Ga0209648_10006174_pt1 | contig 10311 bp, 8 predicted proteins | sample GraSoi2013_115cm_FD_185830 | JGI IMG/M metagenome (GOLD analysis project Ga0209648, IMG submission 185830) | Grasslands soil microbial communities from the Angelo Coastal Reserve, California, USA - Sample 9_17_2013_115cm (SPAdes) (version 2) | ecosystem: Environmental > Terrestrial > Soil >...
CCCGGCGTGGGACATTTCGAAACGCTGATGCGCGCGCTCGATGATCGCAAATTACGCGCGCCGCTGCGGGATGCCATCGGTCGCGGCATTCCGTTCCTCGGGATTTGCCTGGGGCTCCAGGCGCTCTACGCCGCAAGTGATGAGGCGCCAGAACTCACCGGCTTGCAGTTGTTGTCGGGATGCGTGCGCTCGCTGCCGCCCGTCGTCAAGCTGCCGCACATGGGTTGGAATCGCCTGCTTATGAAAAGGAAGTCCTTGCTCCTTGATGGCGTCGATCCCGATGCCTACTTCTATTTCGCACACAGTTACGCCGTGATCGACAAGCGCGAAGAAACCGTGGCGGCCTGCAATTACGGGACTGAGTTTGTTGCAGTGCTCGAAAAGGACAATATGTGCGCGGTTCAATTTCATCCGGAGAAAAGCGGGGAAGCGGGCTCGCAAGTCTTACGGAACTTTCTGAGGTTGCGCGCATGAGTCTCGCTCGACGCATCATTCCGTGTCTTGATGTCGATGGCGACCGCGTCGTGAAAGGTGTGAACTTTGTCGCCCTTCGCGATGCCGGCGATCCCGCAAAATTAGCGGCGCGATACAACGCGGAAGGCGCGGACGAACTCGTCGTCCTCGATATTGCGGCTTCGCGCGACCAGCGGCCCACGTTTTTAGAAACGATTCGTCGTGTTGCGGCCGAGCTCGCGATTCCCTTGACCGCGGGAGGCGGCGTCCGGACCGTGGAAGACGCTCGGTGCGTGCTGCGAGCCGGTGCCGACAAAATTACGCTCAATACCGCGGCAGTGGCGCGACCCGAGTTGATCTCGGAAGCATCGCTCGAGTTCGGCGCACAAGCGGTCGTGCTGGCGATCGACGCTAAGAGAATCGCGGACCAATGGGTGGTGATGGTGCGCGGAGGGCGTGAGCCCGCAAACCGCGATGCAATCGCTTGGGCAAAGGAAGGAGTCGCGCTCGGTGCCGGAGAGATTCTCGTCACGTCCATGGACAAAGACGGCACGAAGAGCGGATTCGATACCGCGCTCACCGCTGCGATATCCTCGGCGGTTTCCGTGCCGGTCATCGCCTCCGGCGGCGCAAAGCTGCCCGATCACTTCGCGGAAATTTTCACCGCGGGACATGCCGATGCGGCATTGGCGGCCTCGATCTTCCACGATCGCACTCAGCCGATCCGCGAGCTCAAAGCATTTCTCTCCGCGCGCGGGATTCCGGTGAGGCTGCCGTGCTGATTCCGTGCATCGATTTGCAGCAGGGCAGGGCGGTTCAGCTCGTCCACGGTCGAAAACGCGAGCTTGCCGTCGCGGATGTGATGTCGCTCCTGCTGAAATTCAAAAAATATGAGTGGCTGCACGTCATTGATCTGGATGCTGCCATGGGCAAAGGCAACAACAGCGAACTGGCGCGTAAGCTGTGCTTCGAAGCGGCCAAACGCTTTGCGATGAAAGTGCGCGTGGGCGGAGGAATTCGCACCGTTCGGCGCGCGGAAGAAATTAGGAAATGGGGCGCGCACCAGGTCATCGTCGGGAGCGCCGCATTCAAGAGTGGCAAGATAAACGCGCCGTTTCTCCGCCGGCTCCGCACACGAGTGGGCCGCCCGGCAATTGTTGTGGCGCTCGACACAGCCAAGGGTCACGTCGTGATTAAGGGATGGCGTGAGAAACTGCGGATTCAAGCGGAACAGGTGATGGAGCAGCTCGAGCCATTTTGCGCGGCATTTCTCTGCACCGATGTCGATCGCGAAGGAACGATGAGCGGAGTCAATCTAAAATGGTTCCAACAGTTGCGGAGTGCCACGTCGCATCCGATTATCGCCGCAGGCGGCATTAAGGCGCAGCCGGAAATCGATGCTCTCGAACGAATGGGAATGGACGCCGCGGTAGGCATGGCACTCTACAAAAACCGATTGCGCTAAGGGAGAAACCCGCCAACCCGGCTAAGGAGTTCGATTCGGCTGAAACGCGGACGCAGGATCGAGATAACACACCTTCCAAAATGCGTCTCGCGAAAGCGTCCCGCTCGCGAACTGCTGCACGCTCGAAACTGTGCCGGCAATAATGCCGCCATCTGCGGAATCGAAAATAATAACCACGCCTTCAACGGAAGCGTTTGGTGGTGCGGATGCGCGAGAGAATGTCTGGAAAAGTGATGCTGCGAAATTGAGCTTCGCGGCCGCGCCCGTTTCTCTCGCGCCCTGAGAGACGGGCTGAACCATGTAGATTTTCGCCGTCTTTCCGCGCAATCGCTCCCAATCGCCCGGAAAGATACTGATTTCTTCCCGTGTCACTCGAAAAGCGTCGTGCTTTGCATCTTTTGCATCTGACGGCGTGGCGTTCGGCGACTTTAGCCGCGCGGCAATCGCCTCCGGCAATTCCAAGCTGCTTCGACGGATGTAGCCGCGCGAGGCGCCGGAAATTTGCACGTGAATCCACTCGCCTTCCGCGTCAAGGAATTCAAACTCATCATCAAGCGCCGCGTTGAACAGAACGCGGGATCCAAGCGCGGGCTTAACCAGAACTTGCGTGCCGGATCGTTTCACCGTTACCAGGTTCCCGGGATGCGCCTGGTTGTGCTCAATCTCCTGCAAGCTTTTCAGTTCAGCATTAAGCTGCTGCAGACGCTTTTCCTCCGCTTCTCGCTTCATCCGCAGTGCCGCAACTTCGTCTCCGCCAGCAACGGAAACCGCTCTTGCTGGAGCCGTTGTGCTATTGCCGGACACCAGTGGACGTCCAAGAGAACCCTCAGAAACGTCGAGTTTCGGCACCGGAGCCTGAAGGGTAGAGCGTGGCGCAGAAATTAAAAGTTTCCCGCCGAGTTTGTCGCTAAGCCGGTCGAGTAGATCCAATTCAAGCCTGCCATTCGACGGCAATACTTGGTAGCCCGACTTGGAAGGATCGCGATCCGCATACCACGCGGTAATCTTCGCTGTAACGCTAACGACTGTGCCGCCGGAGACTCCCGGTGCAAGCTCAATCGCGAATTGATAGAAGGCGCGCTCGTAACGGTCCAGCGGCTGATCTGCCGGCGCCACGAAGCCATCCACGATGGGCAGTTTTTGACCCGTATAGGCCTGCAATCCCTTCAAGCCGCTTTCAACTTCCTCTTTCGATTTATAAAAAGTACGCGCGTACGGCACTGCCTGAGCAACGGCTGTTCGCATCAGCGGGAAAATCAGAACCACTAGCGTCGCCCAAAAAACGGAAGGCAAATATCGAAATGCCAAGCTGGATTTTGTCACGGAAGCGGTTCCACCTGATCGACGGGAACCCAACCCCGCCGCCCGTCAGAAGTTTCGATGCCGTACCAATACGGCGTAACAATGACGATGACCACGTCCGAATAAGCCGCTAAGTCAGCCATGTTTGCAGCCGACTGAAACGGAGCAGCTTTCAAGCTTGCCCCCGGCGCCTTGACCCGCCGCACCAGTTGATGCCGCAGGCCATTCACGCGCTCCTCGAGATCTTTCGCGGATGATTCCGCTGCCGCCAAACGCGCGCTCTCGTCGTCACGCTGACGCAGTAGGACTTGCTTAGCCAAGTCCTGGCTCTCACGCCTGCGCTGCGCTTCAACTGCTTCCTGCTCGGCAAATTGCATAGCGTCGAGCCGTTCCTTGATCAGCTTGTACTCGCTGGATTCTACAGTGCCATCCGATGCATGCGCTACGCGGCGCGCCTTTTCCACAAAAATTGCGTCAATTCGCAGGCGCGTGCGTTCGGGGCCCGCATTCGTCAGCACATACCGCACGGCAACGGTGCCCAAGTCCGCGCTATCGCGAAAATGACGCGGCGCAATTACCTCCGTGCGAATTTTGTAGAAAACCTTCCCGCCGCCCTCCCAGCGCTCAAAGAGTGGCGTCGATTCCGCTGTCACCGCTCCCGTCAGCGTCGTGTCCCGGTCGAACATGTACGTGCCATGAACCGTTTTGTCCTGCACGATCTCTTGCAAAGCCTCTAGCGCGTCGTCGTACGAAGCCGAGAATTCCATGACCAGCCCGGCGCTCGGGAGAGCGTGCTCCTTTGACGCGGACCGCGCCTGCTTCGCCGCAAAGCAAAGGCACAGCGCGGCAGCTAACGCACCATATTTTCTGCCGTGTTCAGTCAAGGCCTCTCCTCAAATCGATACTCCCGACTTTTCCTGGCGTTCTTTCGCTCGCGGAAGTTCTTACTTACTTGCCCCGCCCATGCGTGTCAATCCGAAATTCTTGCGCGAACGAACCATAGCGCACTCTGGACAAACACGCCTCATGGAAAATATTTTGCAAAAAAATAACAAAACACTTGCATTCGTTTTTTTGCGGGTGTAGATTTTGCGCCGGTTCAGGGACTTGGGGAATTCGATTCTGTTTTTCTGCGGAATTTTTCTGCGGGAAAGCGGATGTCGAATCCTCTAAGGGTGTGTGTCTAAGAACGGCTTTCGAAGCACCGCGCTTCTGCGGCTCGCTCGCGGCTGAATGCTGCGCGGGTGTCCGCTGCCTCCCTGGTTCCAAAACAACCCGGCGCAATGAAAGTCATTGCTCTACGGCTGTCGAATCCCACCCAGGGGAGGCGGTATGCTTTTAGGGGCACCTCGATCGGCAAGGCGGAAATTCTCGCCGCACGTTTCGTCGCTTGTCTTTGCGTCTCTCTTTCTCGTCCTCGTATTTGCAGACGCGCGCCCGGCAGTTGCCATTCCATCACCCTCGCTCCACCTGCGTGCCTTGCCCGCGTTTGCGCGCAAATATGGGATGCCGTGCTCTGCATGCCACGAGGTGTGGCCGAAATTAAGCCCGTTCGGTCAGCAGTTCAAAGACAACGGCTATCAAATGATGAACGACCGGGACGCTCCCATCTTTCAGCAGCCCGCGTACTGGCCGGTAACCTTTCGCATCACCCCAGTCTGGCATCGTGAGAGCACAAATCACGTAGCTGTCGACAACCCTACAGGCGGGGCTGGAAGCCAGCTGGAAGCAGGAGTAACCACGCACGGATTCGATTGGACCGGCCTGGACTTTCATACCGCAGGCACTTTGGCGAAAAACGTTTCGTTCTACGTGCTGCCGTCCTCTGACAATACCGGCGCATTTCACTTCGAAGCCGTGTGGGCGCGCCTGGACAATTTGCTGGGAAGCAGTTGGCTCAACGTCAAGTTCGGCAAGTTCGAACTGGACAACCTGCTTTCAGAGAAGCGCATTCTGACGCTTTCCAGCAACGGCGGCGTCTATCAGAACTACCATTTCCAACCACTCACCGAGAACACCGGATTCTTTCAATTTGGAATTGGTGACAATCAGGACGGCGTCGAGCTGATGGGGCACTCAAAGGATGACCGAACTCGTTATTCGGTTTCCGTACTGAGTTCCAATGACGGCCAACCTGGTCTGCCATCAAGCCGTGGATACAACACATTCGTCACCGCGAGCCAGGCTTTCCAGGTCGGGAAACTCGGTTTGCAGCGCGTTGGCGCCTTTGGCTATTTCGGACAGGCTCCAACGTATTTTCAGTTTACTCAAGGAGGCGCGGGCGTCCCCGGAACGGGAGTCGGAAACAAGAGTTTCTATCGCGCCGGGCTCATCGGCATGTGGTATGCCAACAAGCTTGACCTCACCACGATCTACTTCCATGGCTGGGACAGCGCCTTCCTTGGGACCGGCACAGCGGCAAATACCGATCTGCCCGCGGGAGCGCAGGCTCCCACCTGGAACGGCGGGTTGTTTGAAACGCACTACATGTTCAATCCGCAATTCATCCTTATCAATCGTTACGAGCTGATTCGTATGTCCAGGCAAGCTCTCCCGATCATGGCCGGTCCATACGTACCTGGCGTTAGCGTTCCATCCGCCGATTTCGGCAACATTGACTCGTTCGTGGTCGGCTACCGCTATTACCCATTTATCTCCAGCCGCGCAGGTTTTGCCTTTCACAACGAATACGCGCTCGTCCGTCAGCGGGGAGCTGCGCCCGTTTCTGGTGCTGACCTCCAGAGCAGTAGCGTGCTGCTTGGCTTTGACTTCGCGTTCTAAGGTGACAACGATGCGCAAAACAAACATGAAATCGACGCGAGTTTTCCTGGCCGTTGTGATGATGTCGGTGCTCCCTGCGTTCGCTCACGCGCAGCAGATGGAGTCCCACATCGGCAAGTGGACTGGACATTCCGACTCTGGCAAGCAGCTTTACTTTCGATATTGCTGGGGATGCCACGGTTATCGCGGTGACGGAAACGGCGAGAACTGGCTGCCCACGGGCTCCTATGCGGCGCAGCCCTATCTGAACATCCAGCCGCGAAATTTTGCCTCGGCGACCTTTAAGTGCCGTTCGACGCCGACCGGCACCTTACCGACCGACCAGGACCTGTTCAACGCCATCAGCCGTGGTTTCGTTATGACCAACATGCCGTCCTGGATTGCGCTTACCGATCAGCAGCGCGCCGATCTGGTGGCCTTCATCAAGACGTTTTCTCCTCGCTGGAAAAATGACAAGGCTGGTGACCCGATCACCGTACCTCCCGAGCCAAAGCTCACCGTCGAGAGCATCAAGCATGGTCAGGAGCTCTTTCAGAAACTCGAATGTTGGAAGTGCCATGGCTCGGAAGGACGCGGTGATGGGCCTTCCGCCTCCACCCTCACAGACAGCAACGATCAACCAATTCGTCCCTACAATTTTGCGGTCGGTTCGCGCTTTAAGTGCGGTTCCACTAACCAGGACCTCTATAAAATTTTTATGACCGGTGTTGATGGCACGCCCATGCCGTCGTTTGCAGATGTCGTTAAGCCAGAAGAAGCGTGGGATCTGGTTCATTTTCTGCGCACCTTGCAAGTCGCCCACAAGAGTCCCGAGTTGGCTTTGTGGGAGTCGAACAAGGAAGGCGCAGAGCAAATCGAATCCAGAAAACTTTATGGCACCCCAACAGGTTCCGGCGTTAAGCAGTAGCGTCACGATGAAGGTGGATTCGACCAAGGAGCAATGTTCATGCGAGTAAAGCTAATCCCAATTACCGCGGCGGCCACGCTAATTTTATCCGTCGGCCTGCTCCACGCCCGTGCCGGCGGTGGCACGGTCAGCGGGAAAGTCACGTATGAGGGCACTCCCGCTAAAGCCAAGGCCATCGACATGTCGAAGGAGCCCAGTTGCGCCAAACAGCATACGACGCCGATCACAACCGAGACCGTCGTTACCGGCCCAAACAATAGCTTGGGGAACGTCGTGGTCTACATCTCGGCTGGAGCACCGGACGACGCCCCGCCAAGCCAGGCTGCAAAATTTGAACAAAAAGGCTGCCAGTACCTTCCTCACGTGCTGGTTTTCCAGGTAAACCAGCCGCTCGAGGTGGTCAACGACGATCAGACTTCGCACAACATCCATCCGCTTCCCAAAGTTAACCGCGAATGGAATAAGTCGCAGCCGCCGGGCTCGCCGGCTATCGTCGACAAGTACGATAAGCCCGAATTTATTCCCGTGAAGTGCAACGTGCATCCGTGGATGCATGGCAATTTTGCGGTGATGAAGAACTCCCATTACGCGGTTTCTGGTGACGATGGCGGTTTCAAGCTGCCCAACCTGCCTCCCGGAAAATACACGGTGACCGCCTGGCATGAATCCTATGGCGAACAGAGCCAGGAAGTGACCATCTCCGGGAGCGAGGCAAAGACCGTCAATTTCGTCTTCAAAGCGAAGCCGTACTAGCGCTGCGGGCTGCCGGGAGCCGAAGGGTTTCACGGCTCCTGGCCTTAGTCGGTGTGTATCTCTAATTCTAAGAATTTAAGCGCCCCAGATTTCGGGCGCAGGCGAGGTGCTATGGGAAAACTTTTCGGTGTCGTCCTGGCTGTCATCGCGCTGGCATCTGCATACCCCATCGTGATGCACCACTACGTGCAGCCGGTCGATATTTCCACCCACGGCCATGCCATCGACGAGCAATTGTCGGACACCATGGCGGAAGCCGGTCTTTCGTTCCTCGGAGCTCAGCTGCTTCTTGCGTTCTTTGTATTCAAATTCTCTAATCGCAAGCCTGGCTCCAAGATCAGCCACCTTCCTGGCGGCGCCAAGGTCGTAGTTGTCGCTGCCTTCATTCTCGTCGGCACGGAGATTCTGGCCCTCGGCGTTCTGGGGCAAAAAGCCTGGGCAGCGGTCTATTTCACGGCTCCTAAGCCCGACGCAATGCAGGTTCAGGCGCAAGCGGGTCAATTCGCCTTTTATTTTCGCTATTCCGGGCCGGACGGAAAATTCGGTCCGCTACACCCCGACAAAATTGACGAAGGTAATGCCAATTACTTTGGTCTGGACCCCGCCAACGACGTTGAGTCTCGCGATGACATCGTGACCGGCGAAATGGCCATCCCGGTAAACCGCGAAGTGCAACTCCTCATGCACGCAAAAGACGTCGGCCATTCCTTTTACGTGCGTGAACTACGAATTCAGCAGGATTTCGTTCCCGGGCTGGATCTCTCCTTGCACTTCACCGCCACCAAAGTCGGCAAGTATGAAATCGTCTGCACGCAACTCTGCGGACTCGGTCACTACAACATGAAAGCCTATCTCAATGTTTTGTCGCAGGACGATTTTGATAAATGGATGAAAGAAAAAGCGTCGCAGCAATAAGCCCGGAAGTCGCAGACCGCCGTTCAATTTGTCTGCGACGTTCCTCCCATAGGTGAGCACATGGAGAATGCATCAGCCCAGCAAGCCCACGTACACGCACCGCCGGAAGGTTTTATCCGGAAATATGTCTTTAGTCTCGACCATAAAGTGATCGGCAAGCAGTACTACGGTCTCGCGCTGATCGCCGTATTCGTAGGCATGGCGCTGTCCTGGCTCATGCGATTTCATCTAGTCTGGCCTGACGCGAAGATTCCGCTCCTCGGAACTCTCGCGAAAACCGGCGCTCCGGGCGGTGTCATCACCCCCGAATATTACCTCTCTCTGCTCACCATGCATGGCACGTTGATGGTGTTCTTTGTTCTGACCAATGCGCCCTTCGCCGGCTTCGGCAATTACTTCCTGCCGATTCAGATTGGCGCGGAGGATATGGCCTTTCCGCGCTTTAACATGATGTCGTTTTGGACCACCTTCGTCGCCTTCCTCGTCCTCGTCACGGCCTTCTTCATTCCCGACGGTCCGCCAATTTCCGGTTGGACCGCATATGCTCCTCTAAGCGCCATTGGCAAAGATGGCGGACCCGGTTTGGAATGGGGGCAGAACCTCTGGGCCATTTCCATCGCCATATTCTGTGTGGGCCAATTACTCGGCTCGCTAAACTTTATCGCCACCACGCTCGATCTTCGTGCCAAGGGCATGACCCTGATGCGCATGCCCATCTGCACCTGGGCGTGGTTCATCACCTCCTGCATCGGATTGCTCGCGTTTGCCGTTCTCCTGCCCGCGTGCTTGCTCCTGATTCTGGACAAGACCGCCGGCACCAGCTTCTTCATCCCTTCCGGACTGGTAGTCAGTGACCGCCTCCAGCCGCACGCGGGCGGTTCGCCGCTGCTATGGCAACACCTGTTCTGGTTCTTCGGACATCCGGAGGTCTACATCGCCATTCTGCCGGCCATGGGCATCGTCTCGCATGTCCTGGTCACCAGCATGCGCAAGCCGCTCTTGAGCGCCAAGGTCATCATCTACTCGATGATCTCCATCGGCTTCTTGAGCTACATGGTCTGGGGACACCACATGTTCGTCAGCGGCATGAACCCGTTTTCCTCGCTGCTATTTTCCTTCCCGACCCTCACCATCACTATTCCGGCCACAATAATGACCTTGATCTGGCTGGGCAGCCTTTATGGAGCCAACATCCGAGTAACCTCAGCCACGCTTTTTGCCCTCGGTTTTGTGTCCATGTTCGTCAGTGGCGGCGTGAGCGGCTTCTTCCTTGCGCAGCCCTCCATCGACATCTATCTCCACGCCACCTATTTCGTGGTGGGTCATTTCCACATGGTCATGGGTGTGGCCGCTATTTTCGGTATTTTGTCTGGAACCTATTTCTGGTTCCCCAAGATGACCGGCCGCATGATGAGCGAGAGCCTGGGCAAGCTGCATTTCTGGATCACTTTCATCGGCACCTACTGCATTTTTATGCCTTTCCACTATTTAGGGATGGTCGGTAACGTCCGTCGCTATTCCTCGTTCGTCGACGACTTCATGGCGCCGCTAATGCCATTGCACAAGTTCATCACCATCGCTGCGCTTATAACCGGCGCGGGCCAATTTATTTTTCTCTATAACCTGATTTACAGTCGGTTCCGCGGCGCGCCGGCTCCCGAAAACCCCTGGGACGGCACTTCGTTGGAGTGGAGCATTCCTTCGCCGCCACCGTTTAACAATTTTGGCGACCGGC
>Ga0209648_10006175_pt1 | contig 10310 bp, 7 predicted proteins | sample GraSoi2013_115cm_FD_185830 | JGI IMG/M metagenome (GOLD analysis project Ga0209648, IMG submission 185830) | Grasslands soil microbial communities from the Angelo Coastal Reserve, California, USA - Sample 9_17_2013_115cm (SPAdes) (version 2) | ecosystem: Environmental > Terrestrial > Soil >...
GTTGTCGCCGCACCCGCTCCGCCATCCGGCAAGTTTGCCGCTTATCAGGCGAGTGCTTACACGCTCAAGTACCCGGACAATTGGAAGAAATACACCGACAAAGACGGCGGGGGCGTTTCGTTTGCTCCTGAAGGCGGAGTGCTGGACGACGGCAGCGGCCACAGCGCACTTGCGTATGGACTGATCGTTGGAGTAGCACAGGCAAAAAGCGATCCTAACGATTCGAATGCTCTCGATACTGCTGCACGCCAAGTGATTCAGGGGTTGCAGCAGGCCAATCCCAATATGAAGATCGCGCGTCAGTCCGAGCGCGTGCGCTTGAACGGCCAGCCCGGTCTTTCGACATATTTGACCAACGATTCACCCGCGGGTGGCCAAGAAACCGATTGGGTCATCACCGTGCTGCGGCCTGAGGGGACGGTTTATTTCGTGTGCGTCGCCCCGCAATCCGCTTACAGCAATTATGACAAGACTTTTTCCGCGATCCTCGACAGCGTCCGGTTCACAAAATAGGCCGTTCAGAGGAATAAGAGCTTCGCCAAACCGAATTCAAAATTAGAAATCAGAACAGAGTGGAATCAACGGGCTCTTTACCTGGCCGGCGTCAGCTGATCGGGAGCTTTGTCCGTATGGTGCAGGCGATACACTTCCGCAGCCCGCTGCAACGCTTCGGAAATGCTCCCGCAAATGTTTTCGGCGCCGACGTGACGTTCGAACTCCGCTTGCTTCATGAGCTGCGAGGGTTGTTCGCGCGCGCCGCAAAGGAGCAGCGAGCGTCCCGAATCATGCAGCGTGTCCGCGAGGTCGCGGATGGCGCCGAGCCCCGTGGCGTCAATCGCGGTCATGTTCCGCAAGCGCAAGATAACGATGGGCGGCAAGGTGTCGATGGAATGGAGAATATCCGCGAACTTGTCCGTCGCGCCGAAGAGAAATGGCCCGTGAATCCGGTAAACAATCGCGTACTCCGGGATATCCTTTCCCTGCAGGACGTGCACGCGGCTGTCTTCCACGTAATCTTTCGTCACCGGGCTTACCGTGGTGGTTCTCGACACCTTGCGAATGAAAGTCAGGGCCGCCAGCACCATGCCAACTTCCACGGCGAAAGTCAGATCGGTCACGACGGTTAGCGTCAACGTCAGCAGCCAGACGGCAATGTCCGCGCCACTGAGCTTCAAGATCTCCGGGATCTCCTCCCAATCGCCCATATTGTACGCCACGATCATCAGGATGGCGGCCAAGGCAGCGAGAGGCACATTCTTTACGAGAGGCGCGGCGAATAGCACGATCGCCAGCAACGTCAAGGCGTGAATCATCCCTGCGACCGGCGTTTTGGCGCCGGAACGCACGTTCGTGGCCGTGCGCGCGATGGCGCCGGTGGCGGGCAGCCCGCCGAAGAGCGGTGAGACGATGTTGGCCACACCCTGGCCAATCAATTCTACGTTGGGATTGTGCTTGTCATTGCTCATGCGGTCGGAGACGACCGCAGACATGAGCGATTCAATGGCTCCCAGCATGGCCACCGTGAAGGCCGACGAGAGCAGTTGGCGAGCAATGTCGTAGCGGAATTCCGGCATGACGAGAGTGGGAAGGCCGCTGGGGATGCCACCGAAGCGCGTTCCGATCGTTTCGACGGGTATATTCAGAAGAGAAACGGCCGCGGTCGCACCGAAGGTAACAAGAATCGCGCCGGGGATTTTTTTCGCATATTTCAGGCAGAAAACCATCACGGCAATGGAAAGGACGGATACAAGCGTCGCCGGAATCGAAATGGTGTTCCACGCCTGCCCGAACGCTTTCATCCGGTGAAAAAAGTCACCGGGGACGTGATCCATTTTCAAACCGAAGAGGTCGCGGATCTGCGTGCTGGCGATGAGGATGGCGATGCCGTTGGTGAAGCCAACGACAACGGGGCGCGGAAAATACTTCACCATGGTGCCCATGCCCGTCACGCCCAGCAGGACCAGCAGCACACCCGCCATCACCGTACAAGCGAAAAGGCCGTCAATGCCGTGCTTCGCGACGATGCCTGCGATAACCACGACGAACGCGCCTGTCGGTCCGCCGATTTGCGTTTTGGAGCCGCCCAGCGCGGAAATCAAGAAGCCGGTCACGATCGCGCAATACAGTCCGGCTTGCGGTGAGAGGCCTGAAGCAATGGCGAAAGCCATCGCCAGGGGCAGGGCCACAAGGCCAACCGTCACACCTGCGATCAGATCAGAAAGAAATTTATGGCGATCGTAATCACGCAAAAGGAGGATGGATTTCGGGAGCCAGGCTTCTATCGCGGGAGTCATGCAATCACGAACCAATTTTGTAGAAATTACTTTATGGAGTTTAACAGGAAGAGGTGGAAAGGCACACGGCCGGCGAAAGGTCCTGTGCGGTGATGGAAATCGCTTTGTGAATTCATGGAAGAACCCGCGCTAGCCGGCGGCCTCGCCGCGGGAAGTAGCCGGCTTCCATCGCAGAACCGGTTTGCGCGCGGCGCCAACCTCGTCGAGGCGCCGCACGCGCGTGGTGTGCGGCGCGGTCTTCACGATCGCCGGATTCGTGGCGGCTTCCTCCGCAATCGACTTCATGGCATCGATGAAGAGGTCGCATTCTTCCTTGGATTCGGATTCCGTCGGCTCAATCATCAGCGCGCCTGGCACAATCAATGGAAACGCCGTGGTATACGGATGGAATCCGTAGTCGATCAGCCGTTTGGCGATGTCCATGGTGTTCACGCCATTCTTCTTTTGAATAGCGTCGCTGAACACCACTTCATGCATTGAGGACAAAGAATAGGGCAGTTCGTAAACGCCTTCGAGGTGCTTGCGAATGTAATTGGCGTTGAGCACCGCGTCTTCCGTGGCTTGCCGCACCCCCGGACCGTACGCGAGAATGTAGGCAAGCGCGCGAACCAGCACGCCGAAATTTCCTGTAAACGCTTTCACCCTGCCAATCGAATCGGGCCGTATCGGCTCGAGCGCCAGTCGGCCTCCTTCTTTTTCCACCAGGATGGGCACAGGCCGGAACGGCTCGAGAATTTTCTTCATCGCCACTGGACCGGCGCCGGGCCCGCCCCCGCCGTGCGGCGTAGAGAATGTCTTGTGCAGGTTGAGATGCATCACGTCGACGCCAAGATCCCCCGGCCGAGTTACACCGGCGAGCGCGTTCATGTTCGCGCCGTCCATGTAGAGCAGCGCGCCTTTCGCGTGCAGAATCCCGGCGATCTCCGGAATGCGCTGCTCGAATATACCCAGCGTCGACGGATTAGTGATCATCAGCGCCGCAACGTCCTCGGTCACCTGGCCACGCAACTTTTCAACGTCGATTTGCCCGTGAGATTCGGACTTGATGTTTTCAACTTCGTAGCCGGCGATCACGGCCGTGGCGGGATTCGTTCCATGCGCGGAATCGGGAATCAAAACTTTTTTGCGCGGATTGCCTTGTTTTTGTAAGTAAGCGCGGATCAGCAGCAGTCCCGTCAATTCTCCTTGCGCTCCCGCGGCCGGCTGGAGCGTAAGTGCATCCATGCCTGTCATCTCCAGCAAGCATTTTTCCAGCAGTCGCATGATTTTCAGGCAGCCCTGCGAAAGCTCCTGTGGCTGGTACGGGTGTTCGGTGGCGAGGCCATCGAGCCGCGCCACGAATTCATTGACGCGCGGGTTGTACTTCATGGTGCAGGAGCCCAGCGGATACATGCCCAGGTCGATGGCATAGTTCCAAGTCGAAAGCCGCGTGAAGTGGCGCAGAACTTCGATTTCGCTCACCTCAGGGAAGCCTTCGATGCCTTCCCGGCGGTGATGGGCGCCGAGTGCTTTGGCGGGATCCGAGGCGGGCACGTCGAGAGGCGGCAATTCGAACGCGCGCTTGCCCGGTGACGATTTTTCGAAGATCAGCCCTTCGCTTTGGTTCGTGTGCCGCGACGCTTTTTTGATTTTTTCGTTCATGTCCCCGATGTGCCTTGCAGGAGCGCGGCGTGCCGCACCCCCGAGACAGCCTAGATGGGCTGCTCGAGCGCCCGTTTCAACGCTCCTGCAAATCGTTCGATCTCCGCGCGCGGCGTCGTCTCCGTGACGCATACCAGCGCATGCTTCGTTAGTTCCGGATACGGCGTGCCCAACGCCAGTGGGCCGATAATTCTTTCGCGCAAAAGCTGCGCGTTGACCATCTTCACCGAGCGCGGCAGCTCGACCGTGAATTCGTTGAAGAATGGCGCGTCGAACGAGCGCCGGATGCCGGGAATCTTCAGCAATTCCGCGAGCGCGAACCGCGCTTTCGAGAAGTTCTGCTCCGCCATCTCGCGCAAGCCTTCCTTGCCGAGAAGCGTCAGGTGTACCGTGGCCGCCAGCGCGCAAAGCGCCTGGTTCGTGCAAATGTTCGAGGTGGCTTTCTCGCGGCGAATGTGCTGCTCGCGCGTCGCCAGCGTCAGCACAAAACCGCGCCGGCCCTCAGAATCTGTCGTTTGGCCCGAAAGCCGTCCGGGCATCTGGCGCACGAACTTGTCTCGCGAAGCGATCACTCCGGCAAATGGGCCGCCATAACTCGGTGCCAGTCCAAAACTCTGGCCTTCCATCGCCACGATGTCCGCTTCCGCGGGCGGCCGAAGCAGCCCGAGCGAAACGCCTTCCGTTATGGCGACCACGAACATCGCATCAGCCGCGTGCGCTGTTTCCGCCAGCGGGGCATGCGATTCGATCACACCGAAAAAGTTCGGCGATTGCACCACCACCGCCGCGACGTCATCCTTCAGAGCGCCCTGCAATGCCTTGGCATCCACGGTTCCGCTGGCGGTAAACGGGATCTCTTCCACGCGCAAGCCGGAATTCTTTGCGTAGGTCCTCAGCACTTCGCGGTACTCCGGATGCACCGAACGCGCCACCAGGACGCGCTGGCGCCCCGTCAACCGCTCCGCCATCAACACGGCCTCAGTTGTGGCCGTCGATCCGTCGTACATCGAGGCATTCGCGACTTCCTGACCCGTGAGCTGGCACATCAGCGTCTGAAACTCAAAGATCGCCTGCAGCGTGCCCTGCGCGATTTCCGCCTGGTACGGCGTGTACGAGGTGAGAAATTCCCCGCGCTGAATGATCGCGTCCGTCACCACGGAGCGCAGATGATTGTAAACGCCGGCGCCAAGGAAACTCGTGTACCCGGCAGAATTCTCCGCTGCGCGGTCGCTGAAATATTGGATCACTTCGGCTTCCGAATACGGCCCCGGAATCTTCAATGGTTCGCGCAGGCGATAGCGCTCTGGAATGCTGGAAAACAATTCGTTGATGGATTTTGCGCCGATGGCGGCGAGCATCTCCTGCCGCTCGGCGGGGCTCTTCGGGAGGTAGCGCATTAGGCCGAGGCTTCCTTGCCTTTGTCCGCGATGTAAGCTTCGTAAGCCGCGGCGTCCATCAGGTCGCTGATCCCGGTCGAATTGGTAAGGCGTACCTTAATCAGCCACGCCGATCCGTGCGGATCCGTGTTGATTTTCTCCGGCGTGTTCTGAAGCTCGGCGTTCGCTTCGATCACTTCACCCGCGGCCGGCGCGTAGATTTCGCTGACGGCCTTGACCGATTCCACCGTCCCAAAGGATTTTCCGGTTTCGATCTTCGCTCCGAGCTTCGGCAGCTCGACGAAGACCACGTCCCCGAGTTCGTGCTGCGCATAGTCGGTGATGCCGATCGTGGCGACATCGCCCATAACTTCGATCCATTCGTGCTCTTTGCTGTAGCGGTAAGTCTTCGGATATGCCATCAAGCCACTCCTTCGATTCATTTCGATTCGTTCAGAACACGGGCGGCGCCGCCGCTTTTTTCGGCCGCTTGTAAAACGGGGTCGGAACCACCTGCGCCTTACACTTCTGTCCGCGAATCTCCACGTACAAAACCGTGCCGAGAGCGGAAAACGCGGGCGGCACATAAGCGAGGGCAATGTTTTTTCCGAGCGTGGGCGAAGGCGAGCCGCTCGTCACCACGCCGATAGCTTCACCCGCTTCATTGCAGCAGACGTATTCGTCACGCGCAATACCGCGGTCAACCATCTCGAGGCCCACCAGCGTGCGCTTCACTCCCGCCCCGTTCGCTCGCTCCAGCGCTGCGCGCCCGATGAAATCACCCTTGTCCATCTTGCAGTAGCGATGCAATCCGGCTTCCCACACATTGATCTTGTCGCTGATCTCGTGGCCATAGAGCGCCATCTTCGATTCCAGGCGCAGCGTATTCCGGCATCCCAGGCCGCAGGGAATGATTCCGAATTCGCGTCCCGCCTCGATCACGTGTCCCCATACCTTCTCGCTGGTCGCGACATCGGACGGCACATAAATCTCAAAACCATCTTCGCCGGTGTATCCCGTGCGCGCGATCAGCGTGTTCTTCAGGCCGCAGACCGTTCCATGGGTGAACCAGTAATTCTTGACGCCATTTAAATCCGCGTCGGCTAGTTTCCGCATGACATCAACAGCTCGCGGTCCCTGAATCGCCAGCTGCGTGAAGGCGTCGCTCAAATCCTCGACAACACAGTCGAAACTCTTCGTGTTCTCGCGCACCCAGTTGACGTCTTTCTCGCGCGTGCCCGCATTGATCACCAGCAGGAAGTCATCTTCGCCCAGCCGGTGCACGATCACGTCATCCACAAACGTGCCTTCAGGATAGAGCATCGCCGAGTACTGCGCCTGGCCGATGGCCAGCTTGGAAGCATCGTTCATGCTGATGTGTTGTACCGCCGCCAGCGCTCCGCCCTGCTTCTTGCCGCTGCGGATTCGAATGTCGCCCATGTGGCTGACGTCAAACACGCCCACGCTGGCGCGCACCGCCTTATGTTCCGCGATCAAACCGCCACTCGAAGCGTATTCGACGGGCATATCCCAGCCGCCGAAATTCACCATCTTTGCGCGCAGGCGGCGGTGCAGTGCGTTCAGCGGCGTCTTTCGAAGCGCGCTTATGTGAGGAGTTGTGGCGGATTCCATTCCAATTGCTCGGGCAGGAACCGATACTAGCATGCGCTTCCAAAGGGGTCAAAGAAGCCCGCCGGGACCGAATCGTCGCTCATCACAAAGGAGGTGAGCGACTCGCCGAAGCATTCCCACCTTCGCCTTGCCGCACTCTCCCATGCTCAGGTAGAGTTTTAGAGAGAGGTTTTATGCAAGGTCCCACCGTTTGCTCGCAGTGTGACTTGCCGGAAGATCGCTGCACCTGCGAAAGGTACTGCACTATCTGCAAAGGTCAGGAAGGCGTGCGCCTTTGTGCGGACGGACTCTATTACTGTCCCGATTGCCGTGAAGCCTGCGACGTCTCGCTGGCCAGCAGCCGTGACCACTGAACTCAAGATCCTCCATTTGCAGATTGACGCCGACGCGCGCCTGGCTGCGGCAGCCGGCGGCGTGGTTCGCTATCTCGCCGATGCCGCCGGGATCGAGAACTATGCCGTTGCTCAATTGCAGTCCGCCATCGTCACGGCATGCCGGGAGGCCTTCGAGCATTTGACGAGAGAGAGTCCGCACTTGGAGATCACCTTCACGCGCTTCTCGGATCGCATCGAAGTCGCTCTTTCTCATCAAGGCGGAGCCTCACCCGCAATCGGTCTCGATACGATTGCGGGTTTTGCCAATCGAATTGGCGGCAGCGCGTCTGCGCCAAGCGTTTTTGCCGGTGTTGATCGCATCCAGTACGAAACTCACGGTGCGGAAGCCGTCACTCGCTTGACGAAATACATCGGCAAGTTTGCCCCTCGCATTTAAGCGAATTGCAATTCAAAAAGAAGAAGGACCAGACAGCGCGCCTGTCTGGCCCTCCGGTTCTGCAATGAATTATCGGCGGAGTCTACATCTTGAGCGCAAAGGTGTTCTTTCGGATGAGCGAAGTCATCTGGTCATCCGTCAGGGAGATCCGCAGTGTCACGCGATCGCCCGCCGGAGTCACGCGCGCCTGATCGAGGAGCTGCGCCAGATCCGGATTGTCCTTTTGCGCTTGATACCGCTTATAGAGGAACCCCGCCTGAAGCAACTGGCCGAGTGTGTTCGCATCCTCGGTCGATCCGCACACCGCCTGGAACTTTCCGTCGACGCCGCTGCTGGCCTCCACGGTGATAATCATGTTCTGCATCCGTGAGACCAGTTTCGCCGCTTCAGGGAACTGTTCCACCTCCGGTGCAAGCTGCTGCATGGCCAGCCGCGTGTATGCAGGATTCAGTACCGCCCAGACCACCCCGCTGCCGTTCGCCTCGTTGATCAGCGGGAAGAGTTTTTCATTGCGCAACAGTCCTTCTTCGCTGCCGAACCGCACCTCGATCATCTTTTCGAGAATCGCGCGGTGTCCAAACGCCGCAGTATTCGAATCAATGAAAAAGAAGAACAGATCGTTCGATCCCGAACCTGTGCCGAACGCATAAAGCGTGTAACCCCGCGCTTTGAAAGTGGGCAGCTTCTGTTGCTTGAAAAACGCTTCCGTCGAGCTCGCGTTGTAATTCCCCAGCGCGACGCCGACGATTTCCTCCCCGGTGGGCACAGCTGCCGAGCCGGCATCCTCGGTCTTCGCGCTCATCCCCTCTGCAACCAGCCCCCACGCGAGCTCGTCGACTTGCGAATTCGGATCAACTCCCGCCGAAGCCAGGAATTTCTCGAATTGGCGGAACTTATCCGGAATCATCTGCTCCTGCAATTGCGGAAACCATTTGAGCGACCGCGCCTTTTTCAGATCCGCGTAAGCAAATTCACCCACTTCCTTTGGGAAGAGCGCGATCACGTCCGCGCCGAGCCGGCCTGCCCGCGCGGGTTTCGGCATCGCCAGGGACATCGCCACCAGAACGCCCGCGGCCACGAGCCTGCGAAAAGTAGCTCCAAACCGCGTCGGAGTCACCCTTGAATTCGTGGTCAGTCTCATGTGCTGCTCCTTTCGAAAAGGGCCCGGTGAATTTCTATTTTACGCGCTCTTCGCGCGGGGCGCGTCGCCAAGACGCTCCAGCAGCGCAGCGACCTTCCCGCGCATTGACGTGACGTACGCCGCATCCTTCAGGCCATCGAGGTTGATCTCGACGTTGGCCAATGCTCCGCGCGCGCCCGCGCCCGCCATCAACCGCGCCACTTCCAAGTCTGACCGCATGGATGCGGCAACGATAGCATCCAGTTGTCCAAGGCGTTCGAAAAGCGCAACGGCGCGCTCTGCAACCTGCAGTGGCACCTCCGCCGCGGCCTTTGTGGCCTTTTGAATTGCCTCCTCGCGCTGCCGTATTTCCTGCGCGTCCCCTTGCGGCAATTTGAACGCGGCCATCACCGCGTCGTACGATGCGGCGTCACGGTCGATGGCTTCGGCAAGTTCATCCGCCGTTTTCCGCATTTCGTCCAGAGCCGCCGAGAGCTGATCGGCAAAGCCTGCCTGCGATTTCTTCTTCCGCGAAAGCGCCGTAACCATCTGCCCCAGCGCCGCCGCCAGCGCTCCCGCGAACGCCGAGACGCTTCCTCCGCCCGGGGTTGCCGTAGGAGCGGCCACTGTATCCAGAAACGGCCGCGCCAATCCGGCGAGTTTCCCAGGTTTTGCCGTCTCCAGGGGCGCGCCGCTCAGCGTCGCCGCCAGCTTATTTTCAAACACTTGCGCGGGGGAGAAGTTCTCCAGTTGCAGGAAAAAATCCGCCGCCATCTCGATCGCTTTTTTCGGCACCAGCCCGACGATTTCGCTGCCCACCGGCATTACGCCGTAGCGCTCGGCCTCGCGCTTCACCATTTCATAGACGCGGTGCATGGGTGTTTGTTCGAAATCGGTGAGGTTGATCGACACTTGCGCCAGGTTGCGCGCTTTCAGCTCCACGCCCATCGATTTCACGTATCGCAAGCCTCCCGAAGAGAAGCGAATCGCTTTTGCGATCTTGTTTGCGACGCCGACATCGGAGGTATTCAGGTTCACGTTGTAGGCGATGAGAAACTTGCGCGCGCCGACCACCGTCACCCCGGCGGTCGGATGAAGTTTCGGCTCGCCCACGTCCGGCTGCCGGTCATGGTTCTTCTTCAACTCCTCGCGCAGCCCTTCGAACTGCCCGCGCCGCACATTTTCCAGATTGACGCGGTCCGGCCGCGTCGCCGCCGCTTCGTAAAAAAAAACCGGTATGCGGTAGCGCCCCCAGATTTCGTTGCCCACTCGCCGCGCCAGGGCCACGCAATCCTCAATCGTTATGCCGTCGATGGGAATAAACGGCACAACGTCCGTCGCGCCCACGCGCGGGTGCGCCCCCGTGTGCTTCGTCAGGTCGATCAATTCCATCGCTTTGCCGGTGCCTAGCAGCGCGGCCTCGGCCACCGCATCCGGTTCACCCGCCAGCGTGATAACGCTCCGGTTATGGTCGGC
>Ga0209648_10006177_pt1 | contig 10310 bp, 11 predicted proteins | sample GraSoi2013_115cm_FD_185830 | JGI IMG/M metagenome (GOLD analysis project Ga0209648, IMG submission 185830) | Grasslands soil microbial communities from the Angelo Coastal Reserve, California, USA - Sample 9_17_2013_115cm (SPAdes) (version 2) | ecosystem: Environmental > Terrestrial > Soil >...
CCACCTGCAGCCACAGGCCCAGATTGGGTATTGCCAGGAGTATCGTCTCTTTGATCCGGCTCACGCCTGGTCGCCACTGGATCGCGGTCTGGCCTGGCTATACGAGACATGCTTCACCTGGGCTCCCCTGCAAGCTGTAGAGACGGGCCGGTTCGCATTTCCTCTCACCATGCTGATGGCTCCCATTGCACATGCAGCGGGCGCACGCGATTATCACGGGATCAACTACTATAGCCGTGAAATGATAGGGGTGAACCGCTATTGACAAATTGACACCTATCTGGTAATCTATCCTTGTTATGAGAACAGAGAAGACCAGATTACTGCGCTCAGGAGAAGTGGCCAAACGCCTGGGATTACATCCGCTGACCGTGCGGCGATGGGTCAAAGAAGGCAAGATAGCTGCTGTTCCCATGGGGCGAGAGGCGCGTATTCCCATCACCGAAGTGGAACGGCTTTTGGGAGAGCAGCGTGCCGGGACCATCATCCTCTACGCTCGGGTGCGTGGGCATGGGCAAAAAGAGGACTTGCAGCGGCAAGTGCACCAGCTGGAGCAGTGGGCCTTAGTTGCGCGGACCGGACAGCAGACGATGACCTTGACGGATATTGGCTCTGGTCTGAATACCGAGCGCAAAAACCTCCAAAGGGTGCTGGCGCTTGTGCAGGACTATCAGGTAGCCGAAGTCGTAGTCACATGCTCTGATCGGCTCACGCGCTTTGGCCTTTCGTACCTGCAGAGCTTGTTTTCGGGATATGGCGTCACGCTCACAGTGTTACATCCGGGTGAAGAACAAACGCCTGAGCAGGAATTGACGGAAGATCTGCTAGCGCTTATCGCTTCTTTTGCGGGTCGCTTGTATGGTGTGCGCTCGCGCAAACAGAGAGCGCTCGTAGCGTGTGCGAAGCAGGTCCTCGCAGCACAGGAGGACTGAGGTGGCGAAAACCCAAATGCTCTCGTTTCCCATTCGCTTGCCCGACGCCATGCAAGCCGAGGCCCTGCGTTTACTCGACGCCAGTCGCATCGCCATTAATCAGATCATTACCGACCTCTGGCCGCAACTTGACCTTTTTGCCGCAGATCGCAGTGGGCTTGCCTGGAAGCAGGTTGAAACACATCTGCTCAAGCGCAGTGGACACGGCAATCGACAGGAACGCTGCGAGATGGAACAGGCGGGCAGAATCCTGCGGGCGCAGGCCAGTCGCAAGCAGGTCTTCCACACCATTCTGCCGCTGCTCTCTGAAGGGCTGATCCGTCCAGCAGAAGGCCAGCGGAAAGCACGCAAAGATCATCGGCAGATCAAAGAACAGGTCCGGGCGCTGCGCGCCCAGCTGCAAGAGGCGGGGGAAGATGCCGACGCCTTCATGGCGATGACCAATGTGCTGGAGCAAGCGTGTAATTGGTACCTGCAAACCGAAGCGTTCCCCACGACCTATGAAGAGCTTCAGCCCGCGCCGGTCCTGGCCAAAGGGCAGCTCACGTTTGCGGGGGATGATGGCATGCAGTCCGGGCAAACCTACCGCGCGCAGATCGAGGTTTCCCATGTCTGTGAGGTGGCGAGCCGTAAAGAACACAAGCGGGCCACGCTCATGCTCAAACTGCGTACCCCAAACGAAGAGGGCCATTGGGCCTGGGGAGAGTGGAGTCAAGCCATCCCTCTGCCTGAAACGGTGTGCACGTATCTGTGGCAGGGAGCCAAGCCCCAGGCTCCCACCTTGCGGGAGATCCGCAGCGATGACGGAAGATTCGTGGTCGTCCTGGATGTGATCCTGGAAGTGACGGCGAAGTACGTCTCTCCCCTGGAGCAGGAAAGCCGAGCTGTGGGTTTTGATTGGGGCATTCGCTCGCTCATCACCGTATCCGTGTTGGAAAAGAGCGAAGGGGATGAGCCGTACCGCCAGGTAAGTCGTCCGGTGTTTCTGGATACCGGGGGCATCGATGGTAGACAAGCCCGCCTGCGCCGCGAAATTGACCGCCTCAAAGCCTGCCGCGAGCATTACGACACGCTGATCTCGCAAGCGCTCGCCGCTCATGCGGAGCAGCACACGCCTTTACCCACGGATTTCCCGCGCTGGAAGGGGCGGGTAAGCGCCTACGAAGCACGCATCAAGCAGTGCTGGAAAAAATATGAACGGCGCAATCGCGAACTCGCCCACCTGGCCGCGAATCTGCTGATCCTGCTCGCGCTCGTGTACGATTGCCGACTCATCTGTGGAGAGAATCTGGCCACCCTCAAAACTGAAGGGCGGGGCCGTGGCGTGCGCGGACGCTTTCGGAACTGGCGCAACAACACGACGGTGCGCGGGGAGCTGTGGCGCGTGCTCAAGTACAAATGTCACCTGCTGGGAATCCGAGCGCGTCAGGTGGAACCTCGTGGCACGACGCATACCTGCCCGCGGTGTGGCAAAGCAGCCAAAACCTATCTCTCCCCAGCCACCTCTGATCGCCAGAAAGCCCTTAAATGGGCTCCCTGGCTGTGTTGTAGCGATCCTGTGTGCGGCTGGAACGGCGCACGGGATTATGCCGCCAGCCTCAATATCGCCAGGCTGGGCCTGGCTTTTCTCCTCACCTATCACCAGACCAGGCGGTACGTGTCCTACCGCGTGACTTCTGAAGAAGTCAAACCGGCTTCATACACTGGGGCCGGGGCGACGCTGCTGTTGCCGTCGCAGGGGATCACACCCCGCCCGCTTGAGGGCAAACACATCAACTATGCCGGTTGGTCCTATTCGATCGCCTTACGCACTTCTCAACCTACCGCGATACTTTCCGTGCTTTCTGCGTCTCAACTGAGAAAGCACGTGCTCAGTAGTGCGTGATGTTCGCAGAGTTATGTGTTTTTGCAACGGTTGATCCAACATCACCAGCTGAAATGTTTATACGGCGTTTTCCTCGCCCCGGTCAGATTTGAAATCTGTCATTGAAAGGTGGCTTGCTGCTCTTGATTTACTCCTGGCCGCTTAGAGTATCTGTAGAACCACGCTCACTGGTAGTCAAGCTCAGATAAGCCACCAATTAGGCTAGAAGTAGCGAACCTGTCATATGCCATAAAATAGGATTTGCTATGTTTGATATACTCAGGAAGAGTATACTGCAATAGGAGAGAGCAAGTGATAGGAGCAAGGTCTCGTTCATGGTGGCAGAAAGTAAAGCAACATCGAGTAACTATCCTGGTTGTTGCAATCATCCTGGTTGTTGCAATTGTATTGATTGTCGTAGGGTACTGGTTCGATTGGACTGGCTTCAACGGCTATAACAAAGTAACAATAGCACACACCATCAGCGGCACAAACGCTGGTACAGTCATCAGAACTGAAGAGTACCAGCCAGGGAGAACCCTTTGGGACTGGTTGCAATTGCTTATTATACCAGCGGTGCTAGCTGTAGGTGGGTTTGTAATTAACCTTACCATAAGCAGGAGTGAGCAAGAAGCCACCAGACAACGAGCACAAAGTGAGCGAGAGGCAGCAGAGAAGCATGCTGACATCGAACGCGAGATTGCACAGGATAATCAACATGGAGCGATGTTACAAGAGTACATCAACAAAATGTCCGAATTGCTTTTGCATGAAAAATTGGGTGAGTCGCAACCAGAAGAGGAGGTACGTAAAATTGCGCGTGTACTAACATTGACGGCTCTCCCTCAGCTAGATATTCATCGCAAAAGAATTGTAATCCAGTTAGTACAAGAGTCTGGCCTTATTCGCGAAGGCAAAAGTATCATTGATTTATCTGGTGCCGACCTTATCAAAGCCTTTCTAAGTGGACTTGATCTTACTAGTGCTAATCTTAGTGGAACTGACCTTATGGGTGCCAGTCTTCTAGGTGCCAATCTTGCGGATGCTAATCTCAGTAAAACTCAACTTTTCGGTGCTGACCTTACTGCTGCCAATCTTGCGGGTACTAACCTTACAAATGCCCTTATTAGCCTAAATAATGATGTAAGCAAAACTAGCCTTTACAATGCCAATCTCACCAATGCTAATCTCACTAGTGCTCGTCTTAGTGGTGCTGATCTGAGTTATGTCAATCTTACAGGGGCCAATCTTACAGAAGCTGTACTTAACAGCGCTAAGGTGACTGATGAACAATTGGCTAAAGCCAAGTCACTCAAAGGTACAATCATGCCTGATGGGTCTAAACATCCTTAGTCATTTCCTTTCGGGCAAGTCTAGGAACGTTGCCAGTACGCGGGGCAATATCGAAGTGGAAGGCACGAACGGTCTAAAACTGGGCCTGAATGCCTACCGTCCAGTGTAGTAACCATGAGCTAGGGGCATAAAAGTGTCCCTAGCATTTTTGCGTTTCAGGAGGGACAATGACAGAACAAATGATTAAAACGTACGGTGTGCTACCTATGTTTGTCATGGCGTTTTTTACAGTAGGAATAGGAGTACCTTTTGTTACTCCTAATGCCAGGTTCAAACGTGATGCTAAAAAGCTAGCAATGGACGGATGGCGAGTTACACTCATAACACGTCATACACCAAGGCTAGGCATAACAGTTGTCTATCGGCGACTTAAGCCAGAAGATAATGAGCCAGAAGACTTTGAACCATCGGACACGCCACGGAAAGGGCCAAATGACTTCTTTACGGAAATTTGAGTAGTAACCATGAGCCAGAGACATTGAGAAATGTGCTCTGGCAATTTTGCGTTTGAGGAGGGGCAATGGACATACTTCCACCAGAGGACATAGATCGTGAAACGCTCTGGCACCTGTATATTGATCTGTTTCGTGATTATGAAGTCTTGCAGGAAGAAAAGAGCCGGTTGTGGGATATCATCCAGCGCAATATGCAAAGCTACTCAGAACGTTTATACGCATTAGAGCATGCGGAGCGGCCTGATTTTGCCCAGGCAATTCTGGCAGAACAGACGAATTGACACGCTGCATTGGAAACCATCAGGCAGTTGAGTGAGCGCGTAAATAATGAGGAAAGCGGAAAGGGGAAAGCGGAAAATTTCCCCTTTCCGCTTTCTCCTGAAAGCGCACCAGTGCAACGCGCACTTGTAGCGGAAAGAGGAAAGTCACAAGGAAAATTTTCCACCAGTGTTAAAATAAAACAGGTGGTAGAGTACCACCATATGTACGCAGACAAAACACAGTTTGAGGTAGCGAAGCATTTTAATATCACTGTCCGAACGTTGCGCAATTATTTACGCAAGGCGGGAGTGACCTGGAAACAGGTGGGGGAATAGGATGCACGATTGGTATATGTTGGAGATGACGAACTCTTTGATTGGTATGCGGAGCGCGATGCGACCAGAGAGAAGGTTTTTCCTTACGCAAGAACCTATCTCAGGTGGGGGCAGGTTAGACGCATACCGATCAACCTTGTGTCAGAACTTGTGCGGTGCGATCTATGCAACCGACCAAAGGAACAGGCAAGCTATGTGTCCTGGAAGAAGGTGTTTTACTGTGAGCGGCACCTGCGAGCTAGAAACCGCAAACTTACCAAGACACTTAGATGGCAGCAGAAAGTACGGGAGATGGATCGCATTGCACGCGATCACCAGGCAGCTTTTAAGGGTCTGTAGGAGTGTCAGGTGGTTGTATATGCTTCTGTTTGAGAAAGTCCTGGTAGTCTGACTTCAGTATCCGATAATTCCTCCCGACCTTGATCGCCGGTAAGTCGCCATTCTGTATGAGCTTGACAACGGTTTTCCAGCTTACACGCAATTCTTTTGCAATTTCCCCCACAGTTAAAAACTCTCTCACAGTTTTCCTCATTACGCTTTCCTCCTAGTATATAGCTACTGTCAATGAGTTTGTCTTATAGGAAGGTATAGACATTTATCGTATCTGTAGTATATAATATCCTTCATGGGATGTACTTACCAGAGAGTCCTAGATGAAACACTCGTTAAACGAGGAAAGGAAAGCACTATGCTACAGGCTCCTATTGGCGTTACGTATGACTACCTGCTAGGCTATCATTCTGGACAGAGGCTCGTAAAATTTTCCACTTCACTCTCTGAGGTAGAAGTCAAGGCTATTGGTGGGCGACGGTGGAGAAAAGCGAATGAAGCAATCCGTGTAGATCGTACCGAGTTCACACTTGGAGTGATGGATGGCTACCACGATGAGGTAGCAGGGACAGCTCACCCTCTGCCTGTAGAGAGCGAGGAATACTAGTCAGAAAGTGGGGAGCAATGACGTACCAGTATATTGACGGTGAGTTGGATAACAGGCAGCATAGGCATAAGCAACCGCTCCCTAGACGTGATATTGCAGTAGCAGCCAGGAAACAGGCTATAGCAGAAGCAAGACAGAAGCGCACGCACCCACAGTCTATTCCCCATCAGTCAATAGCCGACGACCTCGGTTATGGAGATGAGGAAGATTGGGAGCTAGCTCGTACACCAACAGTCACCAGGCGCTATGATCTGAAGCCAAGCTACGAAGAGTATTATCATCCACAACCGTTGCGCAGATCGTATGTAGCACCCCCTCAACCACGCAGGCAGCTACAACCACACTGGCTATTGTATGTAGGAGTAGCCCTATTTTTAGTGCTTATCGGCTACATCGTGCTTACTGATCTTGGCAATTGGTGGCAGAGTCACCAGGATGATAGCACCTATGGCATGCCCCGAACTTATCAAACTGATGCAGTTGTTGGGCATAATGGCGACAGTACAGCACATCCTAGCCATTTTCAGGCCGAAAACCTGAAAGGGAAAATCATCGTCATAGAGTTTCCTGCCGGAGATATCACGAAAGCCAGAAGCTACCTTATCACCACCATTCCCGGCAATGATGCAACGGTGCCAGCAAAGGTTATTTTTCAGGACACAAACGGGGATGGTAAACTGGACATGGTGGTAGTGATCGGCGACCCAGGTTCTCAAGTCACTATCACACTGTACAATGATGGAACGCAGTTCGTGGGTAAACAGCCATAGGAGGGATATATGCACGATGATGTCATTCAAGTACACCACTACCCCGACGCAGATGTCCTTGTCAGGTTTAAGCCAGAAGAACCGATCACAGAAGTACCAAAACCACCACCGGCTTCCTCAACGTACACACTGCTGCTTGTGCTTCTTGTTGCGATGCTGCTCCCCATTGCGTGTTTGCTCATCCAAGTGTACGTTCTGCTTCACCCACTAACGGCAACCGTTAGTATTCTCACATCGCAACAGGTAGCACTCCCTGGTACCCGGTTCTTACACCCTATCACACTGAGTCAGGCACAAACAGCGCCCACAACTGGCATAGGGCATGAGAATGCCAGAGCCGCTACAGGCACCGTTACCTTTTATAATGGCCTGTTTACAGCCCAACTTATCCCACAGGGAACTGTCTTTACTGGCAGCGATGGTGTACAGGTTGCGACCGATGCAGACGTAAGCATACCGGCAGCTAACCCGCCCATGTTTGCAATCGCCAGTGTGTTTGCTCATGCACTTCTCTCAGGCACATCAGGCAACATTACAGCCGGGGATATCAATACAACCATCTCTAATGGCATCCTGGTTAGAAACTTGGGAGCGTTCTATGGCGGCAAGAATGCCAGGAACTACCATACCGTTACCAGGGAAGATATCACCACATTCTCTAATCAATTAGAGAATGTTCTGTTAACCACTGCTAACCGGTTATTTGGGAAGCAACTACAACGCGGGGAAGTCTTGACTACCCCACAGTGCAACCCCATGGTAACAGCCAATCGCCAGGTAGGGCAAGAAGCTACTCAGGTTCAGGTGACAGTGAAAGAAACCTGTAAGGCTTCTGCCTATAGCTTAGACCGTATCAAACGCTTTTTAGCAGGCAAGAACACGCAAGATGTGGTACAGTTGTTTAAAGCATTCGGGCAGGTAGCAATTAGTTTTAGCGGCTTTGGAGACGCGACCAGACTCCCTAAGAATGTTAGGGATATTCACCTCATCTTCATTGTGCTATAGCACAAGACAACAGGAGGGACACCATGGGATTTGGAAGATCATTTGCAAGAGGATTGGGGTATGGCTTAGGCAGGAGTGTTGCATATCAAGCAACACGTCGTCGTAGCCCACGTCGAAAGCCATTGACTGATAAGCAGATGTACGAGCGCGAGCAAGTGCAGGAATGGATTAATGAGGCGGTGAATGCATACAGGCTGGATGGAGTGAATAACCCATCGTTTGCTGATATCCGCTGGTATGTCAAGAAATACTTTCACTATAAGCTGACTAAGTAGCTGGCAGGGGGGACAATGAGCTATAGACAACTCAAACCACGACAGGTTATTCCCACTGAGGCGCAGGAGAGCAAGTTGAGCGATAGGCCACTTGCTCTTTATGTCCGGCAATCCAAGACCAAGCAGGTAGAAGAAAACACGGAGTCCTTAGAGCTACAGCTTGACGTGCAGCGCTTTCTCAACCAGGGATGGAATGAGGATATTATCACTGTCAGGCATGAAGGCGGCGGCAAGAAAGGCGTTTCTGGCACACTTCGCATAGATCAACGGGCAGAGCTACAGGAAACAATGATCGAAGCTAAGGCCGGTATCATTAAAGCCATAGGAGCATACTCTGTGAGTCGGCTGTTTCGTGATAAGTACGGCGTGCAGTCAGGGACGTTTATGGAGATATGCGCCAAGCATGATGTGCTCCTTATCACCCATGATAAGACCTACAACTTTAACGACTCCACTGACCGGTTTATCTTCAAAATACAGGCTGAGATGGCAGCGAAGGAAAATGAAGACCGTTCCAAGCTGATGAACGCGGCAAGGCACCGTAAGAGCTTGCGCGGCCAGTTTGACGGACGCCCGTTAGTTGTGGGATATATCGTTGACAGGGTCAAACTCTTAGCCGATGGCAAGCCCAACCCGACCTATGGGAAGTTTATTGAGTATGCACCCCATGCGAAGGTGGTAAGGCGCTTGTATGCCCGTTTCAGGGAGCTAGGCGGTCAGTTTAACTTGTTGGCAGCAGAAGTGGCCCGCATGGATATCGTATTTCCTGACTTCGAGGATTGGGTATCAGAGCTAGACGTGAGCAAGTTTCAACTCAAGAAAGTGCCCGGAGGATATCATATCAGCCGGGTTGGATTGTTTCATCTCATGACAGCCGTTGAGTACATCGGTTATTGGAAAGTAGATGGTTCACTACTTATAGATGGCAATGGCGAGCCGGTAGCGAACCATGACGCTATTGTACCTTTCATTGATTGGGAATATGCTTTTACCCACCTCTCATTTACGACGCTGGACGGGCTACCAAATCCTGATCGGACGCATGGAAGCACCTGGACGCCAGCGAACAAGCAGGAAAAGAAAGGCGCATTGCATGGCTTGCTGACCTCACCTCTTGGATTGGTAGATTGTTCATCCGGGCACTATCGGATAGCAGAGCAGCGGGAAGGGCATAGCCAGCGCTCACATACGCTGGTCATTCATGAGAGACATATTGATAGTGTCTGGTATGAACGGCTGAGCGAGAGAATGCGTGAAATAGACGACTTCAAATTTTTTAGTGAGCACCTGAAGCGACTGAAAGAGCAGCATGCCAGGGAACTGGTAACGGTGCCTGAGCAGTTAGCCGGATATTATAAACAGAGAGCAGGTATTCAGGCTTTTATTGCAGCAACGGGTGCAAGTGCTGATAAGGCAACGTTGCAGCAGTTCAACACCCAATTGCTTGATATCGCTGCTCACATCGCTGAATTGGAAGCAAAGCAGCAAACAGCAGCAGTTGAAGAGTCACGCCTTCACCGTCTACGTGATAGACTGAACACCCTGCTAGGTATTGGCGGGAGCAATGAATATAGCAGAAACTTTATCCAACTGGTCACAGACAAGATTATGTTGGATGAATATTCAGCCCACTTCTTGACCCTGACCATTGTATGGAGTGCCCCGTTTCAGCAGACAGATGTAGCCTACATCTATAGACCGGATGGATCACATCAGCAATGGAGCGATCAAGAGAAGGCTGATCTGGCACGCCTGTATCCATATTCAGATAAGTTGGAAGTGCTGCAATGCTTTCCTACAAGAACGTGGTTGTCTATTTCCTATTGCACGCAGAAGCTAGGACTGAGGCGCTACACTGAACGGGACACATCGGGGATGGTTAGTAACACCCTCTCATTGAAAGACTGGCAACTACTCCAAGAGCATGGATGGGAACTACCGGAGAAGGGGTATGGTAGGTATTGGTTATATGATATCGTTGAAAGCCCATCCCGGCTCGGTTTATGTCGATCCAAGGCCAGGACAAAATGACCTTGAGGAGGAAATCTACCCGGAAGGATTGTACAGGGTACTGAAGTCTATCTACCGGCGTACATGCGGCAATAAGCCTTTGTACATCACCG
>Ga0209648_10006178_pt1 | contig 10309 bp, 8 predicted proteins | sample GraSoi2013_115cm_FD_185830 | JGI IMG/M metagenome (GOLD analysis project Ga0209648, IMG submission 185830) | Grasslands soil microbial communities from the Angelo Coastal Reserve, California, USA - Sample 9_17_2013_115cm (SPAdes) (version 2) | ecosystem: Environmental > Terrestrial > Soil >...
GGTTGTTGCTGAGGAGGTCGGTCAGGCCTCGTCGCTCAAAATGACGATGGCAATTCTCACCAAGGCATTGGCGGCGCTCCTGCTGGAGATGGTCTGCGCGTCGGCAAAGAATGGCCAGCTCGGCCCCGCACTCGATCTAATGAGACGCCTCTATCCGGGAATCATCGAATTTCTCGAGCGTACGTTGCCTACCTACCCAGAGCACATCGGTCGCCGCGTGTTCGAACTGACAGAGGTCAGAGACTGGTTACGAGAGCTCGACCAGCTAGCAGTCATGACCGAGGGAGCGATCACCGTTCTGGAACGTCTTAGCCTCCGAGAGCTCAGTTCGAATATCGATTGGCGGTTTGAAGATCTCCTCCGCGCGATAGGAGAAAGCGACTTGCTGTCGAGCGCTGAGACAAACACCGATCGATTTAAAGACGCGAGATAGGAGTTAATCGCTGACCGTCAATGGCTTCGATCGCTCCCTCTCGATTCCCTGTTCGGTTTTCCGAAAAGGACAAATTTAACGCTACGCCTTGCCCGCGTGGATGCTGGAGCGTGATGAAGAGCCACCAGAGACTGCCATGCTGGCAGAAGGAGGTATCGAATGCGGGACCGTGAAACAATTCAGCAACTGGAGTCCATTGCTGAGGGAACTTCAAGCAGCGATAGAATCGGACCGCCAGTTCCGACCCGCTCTCCGGAATCATCTGTAGGGAATCACCGTCCGCAAATACGTGCGGGTAGGCCAGGTGAGAAGCGGCCTCGAGCACGATCCAATTCGAGCCGTCGCGTGTCCCTCTCGGTTCTGGTCCCCGTTTACAACGAGCAGTACCTCGTGGCTGAGTCGCTGGCGCGACTTGAAGTGCTCAAAAAAGATCAAACACTCTCGCGAATTGAGGTAATCGTGGTTGACGACGGTTCAGTAGACGGTACGCGCGAGGTGTTGGGCGCATTTGGCGCATCGCGCGGCGATAGTGAACGGTTTACCTGGAAATTCCTTCGTCATGAAAAGAATTCTGGCAAGGGTCGCGCGATCAGGACGGCACTCGAGCACGCTACCTGCGAGATCTCGATCATCTACGACGCCGACCTCGAATATGATCCGGCCGACATTTCGCGAATTGTGAGAGTCTTCTCGCAGCATGACGCCGACGCAGTGTTCGGATCACGGTTCGCCGGAGCCGAAGTCCGGCGAATCCTGATGTACTGGCATGAGCTGGCTAACAGATTCCTCACGTTCTTGTGCAACCTTGTTTCCGACCTCAATCTCACTGACGTGTGGACGTGCTACAAGGCGATCCGCACCCCGCTGTTTAAGTCGATTCCGCTGGTGAGCAACGATTTTCGGCTCGAGCCGGAGATCACGATCAAACTCGCCAAGCGCGAAGCGCGTCTGTTCGAGGTGCCAATCAGCTATTCTGGCCGCACCTACGCCGAAGGGAAAAAGATCGGCTGGCGGGACGCGCTGCGCGCACTTTACGCGGTACTTAGATTTGGGCTCAGCGACCACATCTACGTAGCCGACGAACATGGCAGCCAGATTCTGGCTCGTCTTGCGCGAGCGCCACGATTCAACCACTGGATGGCCGATGTGATTCGGCCGTTCTGCGGCACTCGCGTGCTCGAGATAGGAAGCGGAGTTGGCAACCTGAGCCGCGAGTTGCTACCGCGCGCAGAATACGTCGCCAGCGACGTCAACCCGCTGTACCTGCGGAAACTGGAAAGTCTTGCCGCCGACCGGCCCTACTTGAAATCCAGCTACTGCGACGTGAACGACCTGGATTCATTTCCGCCATCGGTCGGCGGCTATGACACCGTCATCTGCCTCAATGTGATCGAGCACGTAGGCGACGACTGCAAAGCGCTGATGAACATCAAGGCGGTGCTGTCAGAGACGGGTCGGGCAATCGTTCTCGTTCCCCAAGGGCCATGGAATTTCGGCACGCTCGACGAAGTCTTGGGGCATGAGCGCCGCTACACTCGGCAGACGCTGACTGATCTCGCCAGGGTATGTGGCCTGGAAATCAAAAGTCTCATCGAGTTTAACCGCACCGGCACGATTGCGTGGTTTCTGAACGGAAGGATTCTCAGACGGCGCAGTTTCGGGATTGGTCAGATCTGGATGCTGAATCTGATCACTCCCATCGTGCGGCGCTTGGACAGCCTGTTGCCGGTTCCACCGCTGAGCCTGATCGCCGTGATGGGTAGGGCGAACGTCAGCCGCCAGATTGCTGCCACACCAGACGACGCAAACGAAGTCGCACACGAGCTTGATCATAGTAGTCCTTGATCGATACTCTCACTCGGTTCCAGAATTGGAATCTTTTCCACCGGCGCCAGCGCGCCAGAAAGTGCTTGGCCTTCGAAGCCGGGAAACGCGGACTTGTCTTTGGCCGTCGATGGCTTCGATCGATCCGTCGCGATTGTAGGTATGCGTAGCCATCAGATCGCCAAACAGTGTTGGCTCCACTGTTAGGATCATGCGTTCCTCGTATTCTGAAGGGGTCAACCTAGCAACTTCGTTCAGCGCAAACGAATAGCCATACCTTATGATGCCGCTTTGACTCGGCCGAATAAGCTTACCTTCTCTTTTGAACAGGTGTCCTGCACCGCGTGCATTGCGAACGTCATATGAGATTGGGTTTGCGGGATGATACTGCCATTTTCCGGTCAAGCTCTCTGAATAGAACAAATATAACGCAACGCCGTGGCCGCGTGGGTCCTGAAGCGTGGTAAAGAACCACCAGAGGCCGTCATGGTGGCAGATAGACGTATCGAACGCAGGACCGTGAAACAAATCCGCGATCCAGCTCCATCGATCAGGGAAATTCTCGCAACGATAGAGCCGCACCACATCTTCCGCTCCGCTTTCTGGAATCATGTATAGGTCATCACGGTCTGAGAAGATGTACGGGTACGATAGATGATAACCGGCTTCTAGTACGGTCCGCACCTCGCCTACCTCGCCGCCAGTTGATACGCAGGCACACGCGATGCGTCCCCGCCTAGACTGATATTCGTAGTCCTCGAAGAAGAGCCAGTGCTGGCCCTCTCGATCAACCACGAACGGATCTGCGTAAAAGTGTCCTTTAGGAGATTCGAGCCACTGAAATCCATCGGTCATGGCATTGCCATTTGCGCCGGAAATGTATCGGCCGCCCGCTCGAATCGCTATTTGCCACCGCAACACTAGTTCCGAATTACTCAGCGCCCGTTTTCCGCGTCTGCATAGTTTCGCTGTCCCTTGTGGTACAAACCAACGAACCATTTCACTATTCGTTGGGACTCGGTAATTTTTCCTTTTTCCAAGATATACGGTAGGTGGGAGGATTCGGTCTTTAACGAAGTCCCAACCAAAAGCGTGTAACTCCCATAGCTTTTGCATCACGAGCTGGATAGAACCCCAAAAGGGCCGGGCCGCGTTGCGCCGAACAGAAAGGCCGAACTCCGTGGAGAAATGAGCCTTGGCTAAAACACGAAACGCACCTGGCTCATAACTGAAAAGCAATGTTAAGCCAGAAATCGGGTTCTGCTCGTATAGCTCCCAGAAATACGGAGGTCCTCCACGGTAGTAGTCATAATCGCCGTAGTGCAGTGACCAGATGCCGTACCTGGCAGCCTGAAGGATTGCGCTATGATTTCTTATGAAACCGAATTGCAGAATCAGGTCCAAATCCTTCGCAGGTACGGCCGTGAGAGCTTCTGATGGAGAGTGTTCTCTCTTGCCCACCCCGACCGCGACACTCAAAAGATCAACATTCTTGAGCATTGACTCACAGTTTTCCGTCGCCAGTGGGTCAATCTCCGTTATGCCAACCCGCCGCCCATCAAATCTTTTGTAGAGATTCCACAGCAGAGCTGAACGCCTTTGCTGGTATGGGAGCTTGACGGACCCATCCGGTACGCCGGACCACCGCGAAGGCTTATCGCCTCGAGTATTGCTGCAAATGACCATTTCGAGCTGCGCAAAATCGCTTCTGCATATGCCGCGAATTACACCAGCGGCTGGTCGGCTCATCCAAAAAGTATCTACCAATAAGCCGATGCGCAGCGGCGGCTTGGCCGAAGGCGAGTGCGTGTACAGATCGGAAATCAGGTTGCATGGTGGAAGCATAATATTAATTTTTTAACCAGAGCGAAGAATCACAGCCACCTCACCGTATGGTATCTTTTTTGTATAAGCCTGCGGGCTTGCCTAGCAAGTCTGCGCCGACTCGAAAGCACACTGAACGATTCATTGTTGGCCAGGTAGTTCTCTCCGACAGAAGAGTTCTCAGCAGTGTCCTCCGTTTAGGTCAATCGCACCATTGATGCACCTGTTGTTTGGGAGTTCGCAAATCTACTGCCTGGGGGCAGAGCACCGTGCCGGTCGCGAGATCATAGTGACCGAGCGCGAGTCGACGGATTTAACGTTGTGCGTCATTTGAAGCGTGCGAAGCTCGTTTCCAGGCGCTGGTGTTGCGCGCTCGGCGCGGAGATCGCGCGACTCCATCGTGCGGGATACATCCAGGGCGACCTGACGCCATGCAACTTCTTCGTCACCCTACTCGAGCCGGCGCAATTTGTTTTCATCGATCATGAACACACCCGGAGCACCTTTCTGAGCCGCTTCGGGCGGCCGCGGATGCGCAATCTCGTTTGACCGGGACATCTCGAACTCGGCGGCGTTACAAATACGGATCCGATGCGCCTGTGGCGCGGCTACTCCGCCGCTCTTTCCCCGCGGCGCCGGCGAAGGGAACAACGCGGCCTTGCCGCGATACTTCAGGCAAGAATGGGGCGGGAACGCGAAGATGCGGCGGTGTCAGCCTGCGCGTCGTCATCCTTTGGGCAACATCGGGAGGCGAGCGAGAGGTGATCGAGCAGACGAAAATTTCTGTCGTGATTCCGGTGTACAACGAAGCAGCGACGATCAGCCGCGTAATCGAGCGCGTGCTGGATTGCGGCTTCGACCAGGAGGTCATCGTCGTCGACGACGCTTCGACCGACGGCTCCACGAAGTTTCTGCGCGAGTTCAGCCATCCACGCGTGCAATGTTTTTTTCACGCCGCCAATCGCGGCAAAGGCGCTGCGCTGCGGCTTGGCTTTGCGGCGGCTAAAAATCCATACGTGTTCCTGCAGGACGCTGACCTTGAATACGACCCCAGGGACTACGCCGCGATGATTGGGCCGCTGCTCGACGGCCGTGCCGACATGGTGTACGGCTCGCGCTTTCTCTCGGGGCCGCATCGCGTCATGTTTTTCTGGCATTACGTGGCGAATCGCGCCGTGACGCTGCTCTCTAACATGGTCAGCGATCTCAATCTGACCGACATGGAAACCGGGATGAAGGCTTTCGCGCGCGAGAAGTTGATGACGCTCAAGCTCAACGCCAACCGCTTCACCTTCGAACCCGAGATAACCGCGAAGGCAGCGCGCGCGCGATGGCGAATCTACGAGGTGCCGGTGTCGTACTCGGGACGAACGTACGAAGAGGGCAAGAAGATCGGCATTCGCGATGCGCTGACCGCGGTGTGCGCAATCCTGTATTACCGATTTTTCGATTGATGCGATCAACCTGTAATGTGACGCAGACAGTTCAACATGATGACGTCATCAAAATGCCTACTGATGGCAACACCGCGGACCCGCCAGCGCTGAGCATCCTGGGCGTCGATCCCGAACCCGGCTTCGCCGGGGGCGAGACGCAGGTGCTTGGAAAACAGTGCACAATGTCGTGGCATCCCGAGCGGGGCGAAATGTTTGTCAGGTCGTTTGCGCTGGAGCCTCCGCCGATGACGCTCGAGGTGAACGAGCGGCTGGCGAATTTGTAAGTCGCCGAATTGAGCCGCCTGGGCAAGCAGCATCTCAGCGGCGATCTGGTTTAGCCCCGTACCTGCTCCCCTGTGGCGCGGAGACTCAAATCGGACCTATTACTTCGTCATCAGCTGAATAGTGGTGTATCATTTGCTCAGCCCGCTGAAAATCTGACGGCATTTGGTCAAATGCGTGCCTTCGGGAAAAATCAAGAGTCAAGAATGCTGGCCTTGGCTGCTATTGCGCTCGTATCCTTACTTGTTCGGCTTGCTCCATTAATTCGGCCCGGCATTGGTTGGGCAACAACCTCTGACTCAATCGGCTATATTCACCTGGCGAATGGCTTAGTAGCAGGTTGTGGATTCGCCAGAGCAGTGTTTGGACGTTGTCTCCAGGCAGAATTGGTGCGGACCCCAGGTTATCCGCTATATCTCGCATTGTTCCCAAGTATGCGCGCAGCGCTCGCGGTTCAGGCCGTGCTTGGTACTGCAGGGATTTTTATTAGTGCATTGTTTACATGGCGGTGGATCGGAATAACCGGGGCATTCATAGTTGCGGCGGTCCTCGGTCTTGATGTTCCTTCCATAGTGGCCAGCAATTCTTTGTTGACCGAAACCCTCTTCACGTCGCTGGTTACGGTTGCGATTTTGGTGCAGCTTGAAGCTATTCTCAGAGATGTTATCGATGCGCAAGCCATTGCGTATGTCTTCATCGCCGGGCTGTTTATTGGATTAGCGACCCTGGTACGGCCTATCGGCGAAGTCCTGATTGTGGTTGCACCATTGCCGGCGCTCTTTTTACGTGGCCTTGTTCCCACAAAACGGATTGCGCTCGCGCTACTAGCTGTCTTGGTGCCCCTTGTAATAATTGCCGGTTGGTCCTACAGGAACTGGGACCGGCGTGGCATCTGGACACTCAGCACGGTTGCGGCTCTCGACACCTATTACTACCGTGCGGCTGGCGTTCTCGCATACGAAAACGGCCGAAGCTTCGAGGAAGTTCGATCAGAGCTGCTTCAATCAACTGGTGACTCAGTAGAAACACTCTCACCCGAAATTACTGAGGATCTCAGCAGGCGGGGTCGAGCCATCTTACGAACTCATCCAGGCGCATTTTGCATTGTGGCGCTAAGAGGTTTTCTGAAATCCGCTTTTTCGGTCGATCGAGGCGGTCCGCGAATTCTTTGCGGCTATGAAACTCCGCGAGATGAAGCCGACTCAGGTTCCAGCGAGAAAATATTCTCGATTCTGTCCTTTCCCCTGCTTTCGCTTGTTTTGCTTATGGGATATTGCCTGCTGGCTTTTACCTGGGCGGGCGCGGGACTGGCGCTCTGGTGTTTAAGGAACTCACCGAGCCGAAACAACGCCCTGAGTATAATCCCGCTTACTGCAGCCGTACTGTTACTTGCAGCAGCGGCGGGTCCTGAAGGCTATGATCGCTTTCGTGTCCCCGCGATGCCACTGCTCGCAATAGTCGCCGCGTCAGGTTGGACGCGGCGATACCGTTTGATAGCCAATAGTCGAATCACGCGCACTCATGTTTGAAATGCGTCATCTGCACCATCGATGAAATGACGGTCGACGCTACCGCTTCCATCGCTATTCTTATGCCGCCCGGAGTCGCAAGCGTTCGCGCTCTAGCAGTGTCTTGAGAAACGACTCTTCGATGGGACGACGCATGGTTATGCTCTATGTAGCGGAACGAGGCCAGTCGGGTCGAGGAGGAAGAGGAAGATGCGGGGCTATGATCGGCCACAAACCAGCATGTTGACGCTGGTAAAGCCAGAAGCAGCCGTCTGACTTGCTCGCTGTGGGGAAGCGCAATGGAAAAAATCAGTTCAGTACACAAGCGGACAACGAGTCTGTTAATTCTCGTGACAATCGCCTGCCTTTCATTTGCCATTCGGATTTACCCACTGTCACACCCAGGCACCTGGACCCGTGATCCGGACTCGATTGGGTATATGCGTCTCGCTGACGGTTTTCAAACAGGCTGCGGTTTCGCGCCTCGTTGGCAGAACGGAAAGTGTGGACCGGCAGAATTGGAACGCACACCAGCGTATCCGTTATTTCTCGCAATTTCGCCGGATTTGCGTACCGTTGTCATCATTCAGGCTGTGCTTGGCGCCGCAGTATGCCTTCTAGTTGCATTCTTCGCGCGGAGCCGATGGGGCCTGGTGGCAGCAGTTATTGCAGAGTCGATTGTAGCTTTCGATCTCTCGTCGATTATCATCAACAATATCGGGACGGAAATTTTGTTCACTTCGATCATAACATCGGCGATCCTTTTGCAGTTGGTGCTCGTTAGCAGGACCGCTGTTGACGTCTGGTTCATTGCCGGCATCGTCGGGGTTGGGTGCCTTCTCGGAATAGCAGAGTTGGTGCGTCCGATTGGGCAGGTCCTGTGTCTTATCGCCCCCCTGCCGATCTTGTTTACTACTATTTCGCTTCCAAAAAAAATTGTCCTGTCACTTCTGGCGTTATCTTTTCCCCTTGCCGTGATCATGGGCTGGTCGTATCGAAACTACCAACAGCGAGGTATCTGGACATTCAGCTCGATTGGAGCGGTCGACCTATACTACTACCGTGCCGCAGGCGTTATCGCGCATGCAACCGGTCAAAGTGTCGCGCAGGTTCAGACTGCCTTACTTAGATCGGCCGGACGCGAGACCAAAGACCCTGACCTATGGAGCAAAACGTTTGACGAGGACCCGGCCGAGATGAAGAGTCGCGGCATCCACATAGTGCTTAGCCATCCGTTGTACTTCGCATTTATGACATTTAAAGCATTCGCTCGAAGTAGCGTTATGCCTTCGAATCGTCCTGATGTGAGCAGTTTCCTCGGACATAGCGCTAATCGAACAGAAACCAACGCGTTTCTCACACCAAATATTTTGTCCAGTCTTAGATCCACTTTCAAATCGTCGTGGCTCGTGACTGTTCGTGTTCTCCTTTCTTTTCAGCTCGCTCTCACGATCTTTATGTGGATTGGAGTGGGTCTGGCATTATGCCGAATACGCGGTCGGCCGCGTCCGATTGGCTGGCTGATCTTGATCCCACTCTGTGCGAGTCTTCTATTGTTGACTGCCGCAGCAGGTCCTGAGATGTATGATCGCTTTAGGGTACCAGCCGTGCCCATGTTAGCCCTGGTGGCGGCGTTTGGTTGGACAGCTAGCAGTGCGAGGAGCGCGCGGCCCGTTTAAGCCTAGCGGCATCGCCCTAATACCTTTTGCGCTATAGACTAACATCCGGTCCGCAATTGCGCTCCGTTGGTCAATGACTCGTTAACGTAATGGCCACCACCGCCTGCGCAACCTGAAGGTTCATGCAGCACCCCAGGAAATCCTCCGCTACTGACGCCGTCAATGACGTTGTTGAACGACCAGCAGCCACCGTCGTTCTCGGGGATTAGGTCGTTGCCGGTACAGCTATGCTCCGGACCTACTATTTGGCCGTTCAGCGCATCTAGAGTGCCATATTGCGTAGTGAACTTGTTATCGTACCACCATGAAGTCATGATCTGAAGCACATTGGAATCGGCCTCGTCATCGCCAGAGCAGTCCGTCAGTATATTTCCTTTAACTACGAGACCCTGCCCACCGTTAAGATGAATGCCGGGCTGCGCACAATGGTTCACGGTGTTGTTCACGATGAAGATGTTACTTGGACCTTCGGTTCCGGGAGCTCCACCGTTGCATGGACCGCTGCCATTGTTAGCCATGCCGCAGGGTGAATACGTGAGCACCGAGTCACCCTGCGCGTTGAGGAAAGTATTATTCTGAATCAGTACGTCGTCAGTATGCTGTCCTCCTGTAGAGATTTCCAACAACTCGCTGTAACCGCTGTTGCCACCCCGATAGGTCGAATAGTCTTTAGCAGTGTCAGTTCCTTGGAACGTACAGCCGACTATGCTGTTGTTTCCATTGCTAGACGGGTCGCCGTAGCCGATTTGGAACATACGGGTTCCCTTACTCTGAGTGTCGAAGAAGATCGCACCACTTTGACACGAAATATTCCTGCCTGTTGGGATACTCACATTTCCAGCGATCGCGTAAGTCGCAGGTGCGACGATGATATCACTCGCATTCAGTGCCGCTTGGATACCGGCTGTGTCGTCCGTCGTCCCGTCACCATGGATGCTATGACCCCCGAACACGCTCTTCGGTTTAACGGTTAGTGGATTCCTCAGCGCGGGAATCGGCGGAATTGCTGGCGGCGCTGGAACGCCATTCGGGATTTCCGACTGCCTGAGTGACGTCGTTGGAGTAGTCCCGAATATCGGTGGTGTCATGACCCCGCGAGCGGGCGTTGGTGTCTGCGCCCAAGCTAAGCCCGTTATGGCAAACAACCACGCCAACGGAAACGATACCCGCCGCCCGATGGCTATCAGCATATGAGACACCTGTCTCGCGCTACTTCGTTGGTCCCTCTTGCACCTGACCCGACGCGGGTCCCTCTACTATGACCCTCTATCCTTTCCGGCGCGCCCAGTGCTTCACACAAACGAGAATTAAAAACCATCTGGG
>Ga0209648_10006179_pt1 | contig 10309 bp, 11 predicted proteins | sample GraSoi2013_115cm_FD_185830 | JGI IMG/M metagenome (GOLD analysis project Ga0209648, IMG submission 185830) | Grasslands soil microbial communities from the Angelo Coastal Reserve, California, USA - Sample 9_17_2013_115cm (SPAdes) (version 2) | ecosystem: Environmental > Terrestrial > Soil >...
CCCAAGTGCTCGTTGGCTTTGGGTCTGGCAGGGCTCGACCGCTACCGGCTCGGCTGCACCAGCCTATTCGGGCCGATGCACTCCCATTAGGGTCGGGGAGAGGGCCGAGAAAGAACGCCCTAAGAATCCCGCCAGACGGGCTGGCGCTTTTCAACGAAAGCCGCAATACCCTCCTGCCCGTCGGGCGCGACAGCATTGCAAGAAATCGCCTCAGCCATGAGCCGGTAAGCCTCCTCCTGGGTGGCCTCGACCTGCTTGTAGAAACCCTCCTTACCAATGCGCAGCGCATAAGGACTCAACTTCGCAAGCTCGGCAACCAGCGCCATCACCTCGGCCTCGAGCGAAGCGAGCGGCACCGCCCGATTGATCAACCCCCATTTCTCAGCGGTGGCCGCATCGATGAACCGCCCGGTGAGCAGCATCTCCATAGCGTGCTTGCGACTCACATTGCGAGCCACGGCAACGCCAGGCGTGGAACAAAAGAGGCCGTACTTGACCCCGGAGGTGGCAAACCGGCAATCGTCACTGGCGATGGCAAGATCGCAGGTGGCGACGAGCTGACAGCCGGCCGCAGTCGTAATGCCATGCGGAGCCGCGATCACCGGCACGGGCACCGACTGAATCGTCGCCATGAGCCGGTTGCACACGGCGAAGATGTCCCGCTCCTCGTCGAGCGACCGATCCTGCATCTCTTTCAAGTCGTGCCCGGCCGAAAAAGCCCGTCCAGCGCCCTTCAAGACGATGGCCCGCACCTCAGGCCGCGCCGCCTGGCGCTCGAGCGCCGAGGTGAGCTCTTTCATGAGCCCCGTCGAAAGCGCGTTGAGGGTTTGAGGACGGTCGAGCGTGATGATCGCGGCCGGCGGCGAGTCATGAACCAAGAGGTATTCGAGCGATTCAGTCATGCAAACCTCCTTGCGCGGTTCAGTCTAGAGTGCCACCGATGGAAGTCAGGTTCGACGGCCACTGCTTCGGCTGCGGGCCGCTGAACATGGATGGTTTGCGCCTGGTTTTCACGCCCGGCCCGGACGGCTCAGTGGCGGAATACGACGTTCCGGACCGGTTCCAGAGCTGGGCGGGCATGGCTCATGGGGGAGTGGTGGCGCTGATGCTGGACGAGGCGGTCGGCTGGGCCGCCTGGCACGCCGGACACCCCGGAGTGACGGGCCGGCTGCAGGTGAGCTACCGCCGGCCCCTGAAGCTGGGCGAACCGGTCCGGATCGTAGGGAAGGTGGAGAACATCCGCCGCACCCTGGTCTACTGCAGCGCAGTGATCGAGAACCGAGAGGACCGCTCCCGGATCGCCGACGCGATGGCCACGGTGATGGCGGTCAAGACCGTGGTGGACCCGATCGGCGGGTAGAATCATCACCTTCGGTCGGGCGCGCCTCTGGGAGCGCGCCGCATTGATGTCGGGGGCTGGCGCAGTTTGGCAGCGCGCACGGTTCGGGACCGTGAGGCCCCGGGTTCAAATCCCGGGCCCCCGACCATATTTTGAGTTCAAAAGTCGGTGCTAACGACGCGCTCGATGGCGATTTTGGCCTGGGAGGTCACAGGGAGGTCACAGACCTCCGCGCGCGAGCTGGATCGGTTGCCGACTCGCGATATCTACGCCCTAGTTCTCGGCGGTTAACACTGAGGCCGGGGCGCTACGAGCGGTACTGAGCAGCGACCCGAATCGTGCTGCCGCGTTGGATCGCATCCTCGGCGTCACGTGGCCGTAGAGCTCGAGCGTGGTCTGAACGCTATCGTGCCCCAAGCGCTCGCTCACGGTCTTGACGTCGACGCCTGCCTCGAGGAGCAGCGTCGCGTGGGTGTGGCGGAGGCCATGCAGCGCGATCGCGGGCAGTGTGGCTAGATCGCGGACCCGGCGAGCGAAGTGCCGTCCGATTTTGTTCGGATCTTCAGGCGAGCCACCGGGCCGGCAGAACACAAGGTCCAGGTCAGCCCGGTAGGCCGTGCCCCACGCACGCCGGTCGAATCGTTGCCGCTCGTGCTGTTCGCGCAGCAGGGCGATCGTTTCCTCGTCTACATCAATGGTCCGGACGCTCTTCTTACTCTTTGGCGGACCGAAGCCGAGGCCGCTCCCCTGTCGCGTGAACTGCTGCCTCACCGACAGCCTGGCTCCGTCGAGGCTTATGTCACGCCACCGCAAGCCGAGCAACTCGCCCCGTCGCATCCCTGTTGCGGCAGCTAGGTGGTACAGGACGAGCTCCTGATCCTGGGCCGCGAAGGCTAGGAATGCTGCCAGTTCGTCCGCAGACCACGTCTTCATCTCCGGCCGGTCCTTCGGTTTGGCGTGAGCTCTCTCAGCAGGATTCCGACGGAGCAGGCCGTCTTCCATAGCGTCCTGCAGCGCCTTGTGGAGGCAGATGTGGACGTTGTGCACGGTCTTCTCGCTGAGCCCACTTTCTGCCAACTTGCGATACAGGCCGCGGATCTGAAGCCGGTCGAGCGACTGCAGGCGGACATTGCCCAGTCGGGGACTGATGTGCTTGTGGATGCTCACGCTGTAATCGCGAGCGGTGTTGGGACGGATGTTGCGACAGGCGGCGAGCCAGTCTGGAAGGTATTCGCCGAGGGAGCGTCGGCTGCGCTCGACGTACATGCCATCGACAAGTGCTGTCTGAATCCGGTTCATTGCTTCCACAGCCGCGGCCTTTGTTGCGAAACCGCTACCACGCCGCTGCTTTCGAATCGCCCCCACCGGGGCAAGGTCGACGCGGAACGACCAGGTAAAAGAGCGTCCGCCGCACTTCGGACATTTGGCCGCGCTTACAGCAACCCGGGATTGGCACCCGCGCCGGGTGCATCGTCGACCGACCTCTCCGGATCTCAACGGTTCGTCCCGGCCGATCGCCGCGTCGACAGTCGTTTTACTGAGGACGCAGGTCGTGTTTTTGTATGTGTGAGTTTTTCGAGGAGTTCTTTCTGAAGTTGGGCAGTGATATGGCCGCGTTGGCGAGCAAGGCTGCCGCGTCGTCGGCCGGTCTTCAGCCGTCGCTCACGTTCCTCGTCAAGGCGACGGCCCTCCCACTGCAGCTGAGCCATTGCGATCAGGTCGGGCACCGTGACCGTCGAGTTCGTCGCTTGCGAGAGATTCCGGGCAGCCTTTCGCTCTGCTTCGGTCGCGCTAGCTTCGACTCTGGGCGGCGTCACAAAGAACTCCGACTCCCGTTCCTCGAGAGGGCGGCCGCGCGCGATCTGATCCAGGGCCGCCTTGGTGACAAGCACGCCCTCGACGTCAGCGACCTCATCCTTTTCGGCAGCGAGAAGTTCCGTCAGTGGGACCTTTAGCAATGTCGGCAGCACGAGCAGTTCGGCAGCGGATACGGGTCGCCGACCGATCTCGATCGCGGTCACCGTCGAAGCCGCCCAACTAAGGCCGCGCGCCCGCGCCCTTTGAGCAAGATCCTCCTGGCGCCACCCGAGCTTCGTGCGGAGGCGCCGCAGGTTTCGCCGAATGACGGTTTGAAACTGAGTTGGCGGGGGAGACATGGGGACAGTCTACCACCGCGATTTGTCGAAATCACAGGCTTGCTCAGCATCAATCGCCTTCAAGAAATGTTTGATATGTCGAATTTGCAGGCGTTACGAGATCGCGGCATGCTCCTCAACGCGCGCGGCCAGCCATGCCTCGAGGCTGGAGCGGGGGATCCTGATGCTGCGGCCGACCTTGACGGCAGGGACGTGGTGTCTCGCGATGGCTTGGTAGAGCTGCCGGCGGCCGATGCGCAGAACTCGTCGTGCCTCGTCGACAGTAAGGACCGGTGGCAGGTCACCAAGCATAACGCTGCCTCGGTCGAGATCGTCAGTCATGGGCCCTCAGGGTCGGTTCGAGGGAAACCAGCCCGAGTCGATCAAGCGACCGGATGAATCGCTCGTCTGACGCGATGTTGATCGTCTGGTCGGCATCCCTGTCTCCGATGAGGATGCCGGATTGGTTCTCGATCCGAGCCACCAGCACGAGTTCATCGGCGAGCCGAAGGCGATTGAGGAGTCGGGTCTCGACATCGCCGCCCTCGTATACAGCGTCGTCAAGCATGGCGGCCACGAGTCCGCGGAAACTGTCGGCTTCGCATGCCCGGAGGAATGTTCCTGTGCCCACAGGCTGAAACAACATCCTCATTGGGAGTTGCTGTCGGCTTGTTGGGTTGATCCGTCGGTACATCAGGCGACCCTCCTCGCCGGCTGCCAGGCGGAGCGCTGGAACAGCCAATAGAGCTTCAGCTTGTCCTGCGGCCGAACGAAGATCGTGTCCGCGAACCGGCGGAGCAGGCCGTCATCGGAGTCAGATACCTGGCCACCCGCGTGGCTCCCGAGGCGCACGCGCTCAGTTGGGATCGCAGAGTCCGGGAGTGTCGAGGCGCGCTTGGTGATCCAGCAAGCCAGTTTGATGTTGGCCTGAAGACGAGCGGGATCGAGGCTGGAATCGAAGTAGCGGTACTCGATTGTCCGCCGGGAGTCGAGTAGGTTCCCGTAGTTGAGCCCAAAGCCATGGCTCGCTCCGACGCGGCTCGCGAGTTCGTTCATGCTCTGCGCTTCCTCGAACTGGCCGGCTCCCATCGGTCCGCACCAGCGGTAGCCATTGCCCGCTCCTCGGTGGCGCTTACCACCGCGTCCGGTTGCAGCCGCGAGGCGGTACATCAGGTCCTCCGCCCACGCGCAGGCGTTGGCGACGCGGCGGAACCGGCCGACGTCGTGGTCCATGCCCGCCGAGTCAGCACCAACGTGGACGTGGCCACCAGTTCTCGTGGTGACTGTTGCGCCGTTCTCACGCAAGATCGCGCAGGCCCTTTCCAGCTGCGCCCAGGTCTCGGGCGTGTCGCGCAATACCGGGCTCACGACCTCTCCATTCACCGTGCTGTCGTGTTCGACCACCCACTTTCCTGGCTCGCGGTAGGAGTGGTATCCCTGTAGGTTGGGCGTGGAGGCGAGACCTGCGGCGTGAAAAGCACGCGCCACCGCGTTGGCATCGGCACCGTCGAATTCGATCTCAACGCCGAAGGTCTGGTTGGGATCCCCGATCACGTTCTCCCTCTCGTACTCACCGCCGGAAGTCCGGGCGAGGTTGAGCAACTGGCGGTGCAGTTCATCGTTGGTTGTCAACGACCGCTCGCCTTCGGGCACCTCGGAGCCCTGGGCCTCGAGGAACTGCTCCCAGAGCTGCTGGGCCTCGGCCTGCTCGCGGTCGATCCGCTCGCGTTCGTCGCGGTGGCGCTCCACGGAGCGCGCGTAGACATCGGCCCACTCGGGGGTGTCTACGGGGGGGTCTTCGATGTCCGGCACAAATGCCGCGGCTGGGACCGCCTGTGCCTGTGCCGGTACCGTGGCGGCTCCGGCCGCAAATGGAGCGCCGACCACTGCCTGGATCGGCGCCGATTCCGCAAGGACGGCCTGTGTCGACGATGGTCGAACCACGACCGCGGGGCCCGCAACTGGTGCGATGGTCGCCGTCGTTGAGTGGTTCGTGGTGCGGCTAGCGCCCTTGCTTGGCATCGTTCAGCTTGCTCTCCGAAGCCGCCTGCGCAGTGTCTGCTGCAGGTGGGAGTAGAGGCTACTCAGGGTCTGCTCCGACATGCCGGGGGCGGCGTTCGCCTCCAGGCAGAGGGCCCGGCCGGTCCGCCGATCGACGATGACGTCGACGCCGGCGTAATCGAGCCCGATCCGTCGCGCGCCTTCCCGCGCAGTCGCCACGACCGCCGCCGGCAGGGTGGTGACCAGCTGATGCGTCCACTCCGGTCGAAGGTCTTCCAGATTTGCACCCGTTGGCGGCTGCTTCGCGTAGGCCGACACCACGCGACCGTTGAGGACGCTCACGCGGTATTCGGCTCGTTCGGGAATGAACTCCTGAAAGAGGTCGTAGCGAGCCCTCTCGCTCCACGGGGCGTCGGCCGCAATGACCGCCTTCCCGCTGCCCCGCGCTCCCCGACGTTGCTTGGCGACCACGCGATCGGACTCCAGTAGATGCATGTCGTCGGGTCGGAGCACCGTCCGCGGCGCGAGCTCACCAAGGCGGCGCACCGACTCCACCTGGTCAGACGCGATGCGCACCGCGTCGGGCCGATTCAGGGCCACAAGGTCCGCGGGCAGAGAGTCGCTCCCGCCCCAGTTGAGCACCAGCGGAGGCAACTCATGACCGCGGGGGATCTCGGAAGGGTCATGGACGACGTGAAGGTTTGCGCCCTGGTGTGCCACCGCCTCGACGTTGCGAACGAGCGCGTCCGATGGCAACGATCGGGGCGCCAGGATGTAGACGGGAACGTCGTTCGGCGCCGCCTGGAAGGCGATCGGCGGTAATCGCACATCGCCGGTAGGCTGCGCGGGCGCCACATCGGAACCTGCGACCAACCCAGGTGGCCTTCGCCTAGCCAGCTCCAGAAGTTGGTCGATGGCGGTTTGCCGCTGGTCCAGCTCCAGCTCGTAGCCGATCGCCAGCCCAGAACGCCGACGCTCTTCTTCGAGGCGGCGCAGCTCGTTCAGCCGGCCATCAAGGTCGTCGATGGCGGAGCGAATTCCCTCTTCGTCGCCGCGGGCGCGGGCGCGGGCCAACTGACGCAGTCGCGATTGGGCGCGGCGGAGGCGATATCGGTACAGCTCCTCCGCCTCCTCCGGAACCAACCCATCCTCGCGAGCTGCGAGCTCATTGAGCCGCTCGACGTCGATGCCGCGGCGCAGGGCTCGTCCGATTTCGGCCACCGTGAAGCCGGCCGTATCCCACTCCTCTCGCGTTCGTCCGACTGCTGGTCCCGCAACAACAGGTGGTCCGACCGCTGGGTTGGTGGTCGTCGTGCCGCGGCCGCCCTTCGATGGCATTACGCTGCCTCCAGCCCGCGCAGGATCGATGCGTAGGCGCGGTCGTTCTCGGCGCAGTTGAGAAGGAAGCACTCGCGGGCCGATCGCGCAACCGAGTCGTGGACACGTCCCAGCAGCCGGCGGCGCTGCGCCAGGCCGTATGCCATCCCGTTACATATGACGAGGTGGCGATGCGGAGCCGCGTGCCGGTAATCGACGAGTCGCTCCGCCGCGTGGATCCCACCCAGGATGAAGGTGACGTCGGGCTTCACCGCGCGGTGGAAGAGCGCGATGTCCTCGACGGTTTCGCGGTGCGCGCGCACCTCGGCGTGAATCTTGCGGCCGCCGCAGAAGATCGACACCGCCTGCAGGTCAGGCTGGCTGTTGATCCAGTCCGCCCACAGCCGGCCATCTGGCTCGAAGAAGCTGAAACCGATATCCGGGACAGCGGGGACCCCGGCTTCCACGAGCTCGTGGTAGACAGCGATTGATCTTCTCTGCTGGACGATCTGATCCCAGCGACTGGCCGCCCGCCACACAGAAAAGTTCGGCGTCAGCACCAGATCGAAGCCCATACCGGCCAGTTCGGCGATGATGCGACGCCTCGCAACCCAGAAGCCTTCGAGCACCCGGTCCTCCACGTACAGCTGCAGCGCGACCCTGGTGTCCGGTCCGAGGCGATAGACCTCGTGAACCGGCCGTCTGTGCTTCCGAGTGACCCAACGCCCGGCCGTGCCGAAGACGCGGCCGCCGTGCAGTGCGACCCAGGGCAAATCCATGGGATCGGCGTACGCCTGGACCAGGACGGGAAGGTGATCCGGCAGCTCGGGAAGAACGGGGTGGGGCACCGGTCGCGGCCACCTGAGGTCGAGGCCACCCAGGTGCTCGACAACACGGCGGCGCTCCGCCATCATCCGCTCCGCGTCAGCGCAGTCTTCGCATCGACCGCGAAGGCAGAAGTTGGGTTTCTTACCGCAACGTGCGGCGGCGGGACATGCGTCGCAGTGCAGACCGCAGGCGATCCCTGACATTCAGTGGCCCCCCGCGTTGCGCCGGAGGTAGTCGCCGAAGAGCGGCACCGTGAATTCGACACAGCCACGCTCCGGCCGGTAGAGCAGGCCCTTTTCCTCCAGCCGTGCGATCAGCGGCTGGATCCCGTGGTTGGACAGGTTCAGCAACTCCAGGAGGGATTGGATTGATGCGCCCTCGCCGTGAGCCGCGATGGCACGAAGGACGCGGCGTTCAGCGCTCGACGTCCGCGCCAGGCGGGCGTCGAAGAAGGCGTGGTCGAGGGCCCGCAGGATCGTGGGACGCTGACGCTGGAAGTCCCGCAATGTGATCGTGCGAAGCATCGGCACCGCATCCCACAGCAGGGCTCCGAAGAACTGGATGTGGAATGGATAGCCGCCCGTGTCCTTGAGGACCGCCGCGATGACATCGTCATCAGCTCGTCGATCGCCAGCTTCCAGCGGGCGAGCGAAGGCGAGTGTGGCCTCGCGCGGATGCAACGCATCCAACTTCTCGGCTTGGAACATTCGCTCCGAATAGCTCTTGGCCCGAGCGAGGTTGTCAGTCAACGTCGGCAGTCCACAGGCGACGAGCATCACTGGAAGCCCCTCGCGTTGGGCGTGCGCGACACTCGCGAGGAACAGACCGAGTGGGAAATCGCGGCGCCGGGGCGTGTCGTGGAGAACATGGGCTTCGTCGTAGCAGAGCAGCACACCTGGCCGGCGACCTTGAACAGCTCCCTCGCAGGCGAGCTCGAGGGCTTGGAACAACCGGTCCTCGAGAAGGCCCGGCTGACGGGCCGCCACAGTTATAGGCTTGACCGCCAAGGTCACGCCTTCGAGTGAGATGGTCAGGCTGCCCAGCAGGTCTAGCGCACGCCGCGCGGCGGTGCTCGATCGCACTCGCAATGCACCACTACGCGATGAATGCTCGACTGCGCGACGGCAGTCTTCGACGAGCGCCAATGCGAATGTGGACTCGCCCTGAAGGTGTTCGCTGCACTCGCGGCGAACGACGACCCAGCCCCTATCCTCGGCGAGGGCTGCGTAATGCTGCAGCAGGACGGTCTTGCCGACACCGCGAAGGCCGGTCAGTCTGACGTTGCGAGGAAAGACGGGGAATCCGGTGATGTACTGGTCAAAGCGCGCGAGTTGGGCTGTCCGGTCCGCCAGGTAGGGTGGGTCCAGTCCCATTCCGGGCCTGAATGGGTTGATGCCCGCGGCTGAATGATTACGTTTTGGCTGCATCATTTGTTATCAATCGCGGGGCGGCCAGGCCGAACTCCGCAAGGTCTCGGTCGAGCGCGCGGATCAATCCGCTGACGAGTTCGTGCTGGTCGGGCGTGATCTCGCGAGCCAGGTTTCGGAGGGAGCGCGCGAGCTGGCGGCAGAGGTCGGCCATCGTCTCCAGCCGGCTCTCGAAGGTGACCGGCTCAGGTGTCGCTGGATCGCCGGCCAGCGCACCATCAACGTCGAGCTCTCGATCCGCGAGCAGGCGATCGACGACCCGGTGGACTTGTCGATGAGTAAGCTCAGGGGCGCGCTGAATCAGATCAGCCCGCTGCTCTTTGTCCGCTAGGCGAGAAATCTGTACGGCGTGCTCCTGCGGTAGGGAACGGACGCGCTCCAGCTCCTCGGGGGCCAACCGCAGGACGCCGACCTTCGCCTTGCGCTGCGACTCGGAGATACCGAGTGCCCGCTCGGTTTCGCGCCAGTGCGCAAACGGGCCTGCGATCGGCTTGCCATCTGCGCCCTTGAGCGTGTGGGTCTTGTGCTTTACCAGCAGCTTGCGCAGGGCATCGAGGTGCTCGGCGAATTCCTCACGGTGAAGGATCCTTCTCTCGTCGAGCGGCTGGAAGGGAACCAGCGAATTGCGTAGCAGCTGTTCGGCAACGGTGATGTCGCGGATTGTTTTGTCGAGCAGGATGCAGTGCGCCTCTTCGACTAGATCGAGGTCTGCGCGCAGGCGATTCTCCTCGTATTGCTTCTCGAGCCGCTCGAGATAACCGAGGTGGGGATGGATGCGCACCAGGATCTCGAGCAGACCGGCCGCCTTCGCCGCGCGCCAGCGCTGCTCACCGCAGACGATCTGATAGCTGCCGCGCTGCCCAGGGACCGGTTCTACCTCAAGTAGCGGCTGGTGGCGCCCTGCCTTGATCGAGTCAGAGAGCTTGTCGACGAAGTCGACCGAAACGTTGACGCGAGGCTGGATCGGGCAAGGCTCGATCAGCTCGACAGGAACCACTTCGAGGCCAGCTGGAAGGCGATTCTGCTCGGTCACGCGGCGTCCCCTCCCGGGTAGCGACCTAGTGCCAAGCCTCGCTTCACGAGAACCAGGTCGATCGGCTTTGAAAGCCTCCTTGCGTAAGTCAGCTCATGCGCCGTGCCGGCGCTCTCGCCGTCCCAGAAGGCGAGGACCTGGTCCGCCGAGCGGATCATCTCCTCGTCGCGCGCGAAGTACGCTTCCTCGGCTGTCTGGTAGCGATCGGTCATTGCCGTCCACACCTCCA
>Ga0209648_10006180_pt1 | contig 10309 bp, 5 predicted proteins | sample GraSoi2013_115cm_FD_185830 | JGI IMG/M metagenome (GOLD analysis project Ga0209648, IMG submission 185830) | Grasslands soil microbial communities from the Angelo Coastal Reserve, California, USA - Sample 9_17_2013_115cm (SPAdes) (version 2) | ecosystem: Environmental > Terrestrial > Soil >...
GGAATGCTGCTCGCCATCGCTGCAACAGCTTGGGGCGGCTCGAGCGTAAAAGTTAATGGGAGCCAACTCAATGGCATAACCATCGGCATGGACTGGTTTTTGCTTGATTTGTTGTTGATGGCGCTTATCTACGTGCCACTCGAAAGAATCTGGCCACAGTATCCAGAACAAGGAACATTCAGAAAAGGGTGGACCCAGGATGTGGTTTATTTCATGTCCACGCATCTCCCTATCCAAATTTTATCTTTTCTGGTTTTATTGCCCGCTACCCAGGCCACTAAATATTTGGGTGTTCCGGTTCTTCAAGGATTTATCGCTCGAATGCCCTGGGTTTTGCAATTTTTCTTGGCCGTTGTAATTGCGGACATTGCTGAATATTTTATTCATTTGGCTCTGCATAAAGTGCCTTTTCTGTGGCGTTTTCACTCTATTCACCATTCTTCCAAGGCGCTTGATTGGATCGCGGGTTCACGCTCCCACTTTGTAGACGACACACTCGTGCGCGGATTTATCCTTGCTCCTCTCATGCTTGGATTTTCGCAATCGATCATCCTGGCGTATTTAATCTTTGTCACCCTTCACGCTACCTGGACTCATTGCAATTTCGGTCCCAATGCTAAATGGCTCGAAAAATTCTTGGTTATGCCCAGGTATCATCACTGGCACCATACTTCTCAAAAAGAGTCCATCGACAAGAACTTTGCCATTCATTTTCCATGGATTGATAAACTTTTTGGGACTTACTACTTTCCTGAGGAATGGCCGGAAAATTACGGCCTGGCCGGCGAAGAAATTTCGCCTAACTTTTTGGGGCAAACGATTGAACCGTTTATGAAAAGAAAAAGAACGCCTTAAAAATCGAGCGCGCCTAATGCAACGTCCTTGGGCAGCTCTTCACCCGTTCTCGTTGCCTTCACCAAGCCTAAATATTTCATAACTCTGACCGTTACAAATCCGAAGTCGTATTCGGATTGTTCGTGGCTTAGCCGCAAAAGACTCGGATAGTGGTGATGATTATTTTGCAAACAAGCGCTGAAGGTTGCCGTTACCGGCAGCCACTCGCCAATGTTCATGGCGTTGTCGTCTTCATCGTTGTACCGCCGGTATCCAAAATCTCGGGTGTGGGTCCAATAGTTTTGAATCATATTTACCCACAATGCAAAAATTCGTATTCCAAGCCACATCACCAGCACAAACTTCAGATCTCCAACTAATTTCCAGAAGAGATAAAAACTAAAGGCTTGTGCAAGTATTGCAAAAACCGGATTCGCAGCGACCCGAAAAGTCCGGGACTTTAAAATCTCGTCGCCTGCCAGATTGTCATTGCATCGATACGGCATTACACAGAGATATAGGGTTCGCCAAAAACCATCGCCAGAAAGTTTATTGGGATCCCCGGGATGGTCGGCATGTTTATGATGCAATCGATGGCGATTCACCCAGGCGATCGGATCTACATAGAGCGCGAAGGTGTTATTCACGACCGTGACGGCTTTCATGAACCATTCCTTATAGTCGAGTGAACGATGAGCGATTCCCAAATGAAGAACATCGGCCAGATACAAACCCCCAAGAAACCAACAAAAGATAAAGTAAACTCCGCCTATCAACATTCCCATCCAAGGTCCCAAATGAGCTGGGGCGGAGTACATACAAGCCAGCATGTAGCAAAAAATAATCAAATAGCCTGTGAGGTTGTATATTTTCATTGTGGCTCCCGTGGGGCTTATTCAAACAGAAATAGGTGCTCCTTTCAAATAACAAGTTAGCCTACTTCGTGTCTCTGAATCAGCGTCCGCTGAGTTCGGCTTTTGTACACCAAGCGCTCCTCCTTCGACCTATGCATTCAAACTTATCGGGAGTTAGGGTTGGTTCCGTTCAATGAAATAAACCGCGCACCCAGAAAGTGAGCCTCGTCCAGTGGTACTGCGCGCGATTAGAGATAGTGTCCGGCTTTGTTAGATCGGCACCACCATTCCCCGTCTGCAATGCCTGTCTGTATCCCGCAGGGAGTTCGAAGATTGAGGCATTGAGAGGCGCTTCGGAGAATTCCAGTAGTTCTACTTTGCTAATCGTCTTGTTTCCCCGCTCGGTTATGAGCGAGGTTTCTTCGATCGGATATCCTCGGGGTGCCTTACCGAGCCACTTGATTTGCAATCGATCTTGGCGGTTGCCGCTACTGGCAAAGAGCCTAGCGAAGCCACTTGATGCCTGATCTTGACATCCGAATCCTGGGATGTCGATGTACCAGCCGTCTGTCTCTTCTACGCTCGCAGGCGTTGAAGCACCAGAACTAGGTTCGACTTGGATTTTGACTCTGACGTGACGCGCGGTGTAATGCTCAAACTGGCGGCGCTCTCCCGTATCAATGGAGTCGACTGTCATCATCACGCCGGCTCCAGGCGTCTGACTTAAGCTGACTGGACGTGCTTTCTTTAGCCGCTCGGACCAATCCTCGATTTCGGAAGACGCATAGATTTTGTCTCGTTCATTAATGTTGAAAACCCGCTTTTCATCGCACTGCCGAATCACCGCCCAACTGGTCGCATCGGTTCCCGCCGGCTTCTCAACCACGGTCTCAGTCCGCTGCCGAGCACCTTTTAGGTACAGCGTATTCAGTTGTGACAACCAGTCGCCGGAAGTGCGGCGCGTTTTGATCGCGAGATCAGGGAGATTCGGGACAATGAACTTCGGAAGTCCAACTGAGGCAGCAAGCATCAGTATAAAGAAGGTGCCGGAGCAGAGCGTGACCAAGGTTCCCATTCTGGCCGTCCAAACTAGGCAAGTTTACAACATTCAGATTTCTGAGGCTTAGATATTAAGCCAGAGTACTTCGGGAAAAGAAATTGTCAATGGCCCGGCGGCTAGTGCCTGATAAACGCTGCGGGCTCAACCGGAAACTGACCCCACTACCCAGTAGGGGCGCCCGCCGAGGTGAGCTGCGCCCTAGCTTGGCCCCACTGTCCCTCCCTCGGGCGTCTTCCCGCGGCCTGAACTCCAGGCACCAGAACGGACCCCAATTTCCCTGCCTAAACCATCCTTATCAAGAATTCAATTCAGTGAATCAAAATTCTGCGTTGTACAACCACCCCCCGCCCGTTCGATAAACTGGTATGTACTTCGACGGTCGAGGCCAGAACGGTCATCACGATGCTCTGTCCCTGTCGCCTCAGGGCCGTCATCCCAATTGGGGCCACCCCGACCACGACGCCTGCGGTACCGGCTTCATCGCCCGCCTCGGTGGCGCCCCCAGCTACGACATTATCCAGTTTGCTTTGACGGCTTTAGAACGCCTCACCCACCGTGGAGGAGTTGACGCCGACGGCGCCAGCGGCGACGGCGCCGGTTTGCTCACTTCGCTTCCGCAACCATTCTTCCGTGCCCGTGCGCAGGAGCAGGGCATTGAGCTCCCCGAAATGTTCGCGGTGGGCTTCGCCTTTCTTCCTTCCTCCGTGCTCGACGAAGCCCGCGCTGCCATCGAATCCGCTGCGGACGCCGAGCGCCTCCGCGTCATTGGCTGGCGCCGCGTTCCGACAAACACGAATTCTTTGGGCCGCCGCGCCCTCGAAACGATGCCAGAGATTTGGCAGTTTTTCGTCGAACCTTTCCATCCAGCGCGCGCGGCAGCGCGCTTCGAGTTGCGACTGTCTCTCCTCAGAAAGCGCGCGGAATCGCTCTTGCCTCCGCGCTCTTACATCTGCTCGCTTTCCTCGCAGACCATCGCTTACAAGGGCCTGCTCACGCCTTGGCAGTTCCCTCAATTCTACGAAGACCTGTGCGATCCTGGGTTCGCCATCACCTTCGCCGTCTTTCATCAGCGCTATTCAACCAACACGCAGCCTTCCTGGCATCTCGCCCAACCCTTCCGCTACGTCGCACACAACGGCGAGATCAATACCATCGTCTCCAACCGCCGCTGGCTCCGCGCTAAAGCTTCCGAATTCCGCTCGCGCCTTACCGTAGGCTCGTGGTTCCCTCTTCTCGAGGAAAACGTCAGCGATTCCGCCAGTTTCGACAACGCCTTCGAACTTCGTCTCCTCGAAGGCCTCTCCTCGGAAGAAGCCATGCTCGCCATGGTTCCTCCCGCCTTTGAAAAAGATCCGCTCCTTTCGCGCGATGTCCGCAGCGCGCTGACCGCCCTTTCGCAGCAAAGCGAGCCCTGGGACGGCCCCGCCGCCCTCGTCTTTTCCGACGGCCAATTTGTCGGCGCCAAGCTCGATCGCAACGGCCTTCGCCCGCTGCGCTACACCCTCACGCACGACGGCTTGCTCATCGCCGGCTCCGAAACCGGTTTGGTCGATCTGGAAGAATCCCGTATCGCCGAACGCCAGCGCCTCGGTCCCGGGGAAATGATTCTCGCCAATCCCGCCACTGGGCTCTTTTTGCGCTGGCGCGACATCCTCAAGCGCCTCGCCATTCAGCAGGCCCGCAACGCCATTCCCCAAAGAATGCTGTCCGCCTCGGTCAGCTCGCCCTCAACTCCTATCCGTGACCCGAAGCGAGTCGCGGGCGCCGCCGGCTGGACCGAAGATCAATTCAAGATTCTTTTCTCACCGCTCACCCAGGGCCACGAAGCCAACTGGAGCATGGGAGACGACGCTCCGCCTGCTTTTCTTTCCGCGCTCCCTAGAACTTTGTGGGATTACTGCAAGCAACGCTTCGCGCAGGTTACAAACCCTCCCATCGATCCCCTGCGTGAAACCCACGTCATGTCTCTCGATGTCCACTTGAAAGACGGCATCACGCTCCCGAGTCCGGTGATTTCCGTGGGACAACTTTCGCAAGTTGCTGCGATTTTTGGTCCCGAGCATCTCATCGACATCACTTTTCCTGCCGCCGCTGGAGTCTCGGGGGCGCGCTGCGCTTTTGCTCAGCTTTCTACTACCCCTCTGAGCAGCGGCGCGCGCCCGGGGCTCCTCCTCCTTTCTGACCGCTCCATCAGCGCCGATCGAGCGCCGCTCCCAGCTCTTCTCGCGACGGCCGCGGTCTGGAAAGCCATGGTTCGCGATGGTCTGTGGGACGTGCCTCTGATTGTCGAATCGGCGCAGGTCTTTGACACGCATCACGTCGCGCTTCTTGTTGCCGCAGGCGCCAGCGCCGTCGTCCCCTATCTCGCGGATGAATTTGCCGAGTCCCTCGAACCGGGTGGCACGGAAAAAGCCCGCGCCGCCGTCAACGCCGGCCTGCGTAAAGTTCTTGCGCGGATGGGCGTCTCCACACTGGCCAGTTATCGCAACAGCCATCTCTTTGAGATCGTGGGCCTCTCCGAACATCTCTGCGCCGAAGTCTTTGAAGACGCCGCCGACTATCCCGGCCAGAAATCACTCGACGATCTCTTTTCCGATTATCTGCGCATGCACCAAGCGGCATTCTCCAGTGAATTCGACGAACTCGCTGATTCCGGCCTCTACCGTTTCCGCAAAGGCGCCGAGCTCCACGCCAGTTCGCCCGAAGTTGTCCGCCGTCTTCACGCCCATGTCCGAGCGCCCAGCGCCAAAACTTATTCAGCATTCGAAGAATTAGCCGAGCACCAGGGCCCTGTCTTTTTGCGCGATTTACTCGGCACCGTTCCGGACACGCCTGTCTCACTCGACGAAGTCGAACCACTCGAGTCCATCGTCAAGCGTTTCAGCACTCAGGCGATGTCTCTCGGCTCCCTCAGCCCTGAAGCTCATCGCACTTTGGCGCTCGCAATGAATCAGCTCGGTGGCCGCAGCAACACCGGTGAAGGCGGCGAAGATCCCCAGACCTATCGCTTCGAGCCGGCCGCGGCTAACAAAATCAAGCAGGTTGCCTCGGGCCGTTTCGGTGTCACCGCCGATTATCTCGTCCACGCCGAAGAACTCGAAATCAAGATGGCCCAGGGCTCCAAGCCCGGCGAGGGCGGCCAGTTGCCCGCGAAAAAAGTCAGCGAGTATATCGCGCGTATCCGCCATGCCACTCCTGGCACGCCGCTGATTTCGCCACCGCCGCATCACGACATTTACAGCATCGAAGACCTCGCGCAATTGATCCACGACCTTCGCGCCGTCAATCCCCGCGCCCGCATCGGCGTAAAACTCGTTTCCGGCGCCGGAGTCGGCATCATCGCCGCGGGCGTTGCCAAAGCTGGCGCCGACGTCATCACCATCAGCGGCCACAACGGCGGCACCGGCTCTTCGCCCTTGACCTCCATCAAAAATACGGGTCTTCCCTGGGAAATCGGGTTGCGCGAAGCGCACGACACGCTCGTTCGCGCGGGCCTCCGTTCACGACTCTCTCTCCGCGTGGACGGAGGCCTGAAATTTGCCCGCGACGTCGTCCTTGCCGCTATTCTCGGCGCCGACGAATTCGGTTTTGGCACCGCTTCTCTCCTCGCCATCGGGTGCGTCATGGCCCGCCAGTGCCATCTCAATACCTGCCCGGTAGGAGTCGCCACCCAGGACGAAAAGCTGCGCGCCAGGTTTCAAGGCAAGCCCGAGATGGTCATCGCCTACTTCCGTTCGCTGGCTGAGGAAGTCCGCCATCGCCTCGCCCAGCTCGGCGTCCGTTCCCTCAGCGAGCTCACCGGCTGGTACGACCGCCTGAGCGCCCGTTCCGGAGTGGATCCGCTCCTGATCGTGCCCATCTCCGCGTCGAATCGTGTTGCGCCCCAGCAAGAGCCTGCCCTCCACGTCGGGGCGCTCGAAGAATCGCTTCATTTCAACACCGCCCTCAGGCTCCAGAATGAGTCTCAGCCCATTCAGAACTCCGATCGCAGCGTTGGTACCGGGCTCAGCGGCGAACTGATGCGCCGCCGCAAGAACTGCCTCCCCGGCGATGACGAGATCAAGCAAAATTTCCATGGCTCGGCGGGCCAAAGCTTCGGCGCTTTTCTTGCCGACGGCGTAACGCTCAAGCTCAAAGGCGAAGCCAACGATTACGTTGGAAAAGGTCTTTCCGGCGGCACCATCGCTATCGCTGCGGGCCTCGCTGCTTCCAGGCGCGGTGACGTTCTTGCCGGCAACACCGTCCTCTACGGCGCCACCTCCGGCCAGCTCTTCATCGCTGGCCGTGCGGGAGAGCGCTTCGCTGTCCGCAATAGCGGCGCCCTCGCCGTCGTCGAGGGAGTCGGCCAGCACGGCTGTGAGTATATGACCGGTGGCGTTGCCGTCATCCTCGGGCCTCTCGGCCTGAATTTTGGTTCCGGCATGACCGGCGGGCTGGCTTATATCTTGCGCGCGGAAGCCGAAGACGTGCTTCACCGAGATTTCGTGACGCTCGCCGAACTCGATCTTGATGAGGAGAACTGGTTGCGTCTCGCGCTGGAGGAGCACGTTCACTTCACCGCCAGCCCTCGTGCCGCTCGCGTCCTCTCGCGGCGGGGCGCATTGCCGTTGGTCCGCGTCCAGCCCGTTCATTTTCAGGGCACCGTGGAGGCCACTTGGGCGCCCGTTCTCGCCCAGCTCCAGCGTCGCCACACGATTTTGCCGGCGCCGGTCCCCGCGCCGATTTCGCAAGCCGCGATTCACGCATGAGAGACACCATGAGGCATAGGCTCTTACGCTGTCATCCCGAGCGAAGCGAGGGATCTGCTTCTTGCGCCACGCGGCATTCCTGGTCGTTCGCAGTGTATTGGGATATCCCAGTGGAGGCTCTTCAACCTCCTGCTTGGAGAGGAAGGACATTAACTCCGCATCCGGCAACTGGAATTCGCTATAATCGCTGCCGGGCGCTCTGATTATGGACTTCGACCAGCTCACTACTTTTGTCTTCGTCGCCAAACTGAAGAGCTTTTCTCGCGCAGGCCAGAAAGTCTTCCGCTCGCAATCTGCTGTCAGTGCGCAAATTCGCCAGCTTGAGCAGGCCTACAAGGCCCGGCTCCTGGATCGCTCCGCCAAGTCAGTCGAGCTGACTCCCGCCGGTGAAGTTCTCTTCGAGTACGCGGAAAAGCTTCTCCGCATGCGCGACGAATCCATCCAGGTCGTTGCCGACCGCGGCAACGTCGTTCAGGGCCCGGTCGTCTTCGGCGCCAATGAAGCTACCTGCCTCTATCTGCTTCCCGACATTTTCGCGGAATTTCAGCGCCGCTATCCCCTGGTGCACATCAGCATTTACCGCAACTTCAGCCACAAGATTCTCCAGCGCGTCGAGGACGGCTCCGTCGACGTCGGCATCGTTACGCTGCCCATCAAGTCCCCTAATCTGAAGATGCACCACATTTACAAGGATCGCCTGCGCTTCATGGTCAGTTCGCGAAATCCTCTCGCTCATCGCTCCAAAATCACGCTCGCCGAACTCGCCGAGCAGCCCCTCATTTTCCCCCGCACCGGCTTCACTCGCCAGGTGCTCGACAAGCTCTTCCGCCCCTATCGCGCGCGCATTCACGTCGCCATGGAATTGCCCAGTATCGGCATGATCAAGCGCTTCGTCGCCGCCGATGCCGGCCTCTCCATCATCAGCGAAAGTTTTGCCAAGGACTATGTCAAAGCCGGTGAAGTGAAGCTCCTCACCGTCGAAGGTGTCGACCTCTGGCGCGAACTCGGCCTCATCTACCGCCGCGACCGCAGCCTTCCCCGCGCCGCCCAGGCCCTCATCGGCATCATCCGCGATCACCGCAAAGCCGCCGAACCTGCCGCTGAAGCCGCCGCCAGCTAGCTCCGCCATCAATAAAGACTGTGTTCACGCGGGTTTGGACGCGGCGCGTTACTCCAAAAGCACGGCGGGTGCAAATCGCCTAATCAATCTCTATCGCATCCGGGCTATCATTAGTCGCGCTTCGCAATTCGTGCCCGCGAGACTAAATCGATGCGGGCCACCGATGGATGATCGAGCGAAAGGAAGTACACGCCATGCGCGCGATTTCGTTTATTCGTTCCTTGTTGTTCGTGCTGTTCCTGCTAGGTCTTTCCGCTTCATCGTATGCTCAAGTTAGCATCGGCATTTCCGTCGGCTATGCTCCTCCTCCGCTGCCCGTCTATGAGCAACCCATCTGCCCGCAGGAGGGCTATATCTGGACTCCTGGCTATTGGGCCTGGGATGGGGATGATTATTTTTGGGTCCCCGGCACTTGGGTGCTTGCTCCGGAACCCGGTTTTTTATGGACGCCGGCCTATTGGGGTTGGAGCGGAGCTGTGTTTGTTTTCCATGAGGGTTATTGGGGCCCCCGGGTTGGTTTTTACGGCGGCGTAAATTACGGCTATGGCTATTTCGGCCGCGGCTATGAAGGCGGCCGCTGGGACCACGACCGCTTTTACTACAACCGCTCGGTGAACAACATCAATGTCACGGAAATCCACAATACCTACAACACCACAATCATCAACAACAATACGACCATAAACCGCGTCAGCTATAACGGCGGCAACGGTGGCATTAGTGCGCGACCGAGCCATGAAGAAGAGACTGCGGGACGCGAGCGACATATCCGGCCTGTCGGAGCGCAAAACCAGCACTTTCAGGAAGCACGCTCCAACCAGGAGTTGCGCGCCTCCGTAAACCACGGCAAGCCGCCGGTCGCAGCCACTTCCCGGCCCGGAGCATTTCACGACCGCAACGCCATGGCGGCGCGAGAAGCGGGAGGGCGCTACGAGCCGCCCGCCAATCGCAAAGCGAATGCCGATCGGCCGCCGAATGCGGGCCGTCCAACGCATGCCAGCGAACTCTCCCCTCACGAGCGGTTCGCTCCTCCAAACACGGGCAACCCCAAGCGCGATCAGAAGTACCAGCAGCAGCAGGACAGGCTCTACTCCAAACAGGAGCAAGAACATCAGAAACTCCAGCAAAGACAGGAACAAGAACATCAGCGTCTGGCTCAACAAAATTCAAATGAATCCAGGAGACAACAAGTAGAGCAGCGCCACCAGCAACAGACGCAGCATCTCGAGGAACGCCACGAACAACAACGACAGCAGATCCAGCAGAAACAGGAACGTCCGCAGCAATCCAAGTCTCGGCCCGACCATCCCTAGTTTCCATGGAGGTAGACGCTTACTTACCGGAGAAGTGACCCGCTCCCCGGCGGACGATTGTGTTTGAGACGCGTGCCCATATCTCCTATAATGCGAAGTTTGTCTACTGACGTGGGAGACTCATCGGATGGCGGGCGCAGATAAAAGCAAACTTGGGTATCGCATCCTTCTGGGGGCCGTGGTCCTGGTCCTGGGCGGCAGCATGCTGCTCTACCTCGTTCCGCAATCGCCGGTCAGCGGCGAGATCTCCACAGACACCGTAGCCAAGATTGGAGATGAGTCGGTTAGCCTGCAAGAGGTGCGTCAGCAGCTCAACCAGATCGAGCAGCGCAATCCCAACATGAAGCCTCTGGAATCCCTCTACGCCCAGCAGATCCTGA
>Ga0209648_10006182_pt1 | contig 10305 bp, 8 predicted proteins | sample GraSoi2013_115cm_FD_185830 | JGI IMG/M metagenome (GOLD analysis project Ga0209648, IMG submission 185830) | Grasslands soil microbial communities from the Angelo Coastal Reserve, California, USA - Sample 9_17_2013_115cm (SPAdes) (version 2) | ecosystem: Environmental > Terrestrial > Soil >...
CTTCTTTCGATGATTTTGCGAAGTCCGGCGCCGACCTTGCAGCCAACCGCCGCATGCTCGGTCTGACCTAAATCCAAACAATCAGGTGAATCGATGATCTCAGGCACAAACGCGGGTGAAGGAAAGCGCCGCATCCGACTGGGCATGGTGGGAGGCGGGCCCGGCGCGTTTATCGGCGCGGTGCATCGCATCGCCGCGCGCATGGACGATCACTACGAACTGGTGGCAGCCGCGCTCTCGTCCGATCCCGCACGCAGCCGCGCGGCGGCGCAAGACTTGCACATCGCGCCGGATCGCGCCTATGGCAGCTACACGGAGATGGCCCGCGCGGAGGCGGCGCGCCCGGATCGCATCGAAGTCGTGGCCATCGTCACGCCAAATAATCTTCACTACACGATGGCCAAAGCCTTTCTCGAGGCGGGCATTCACGTAATCTGCGACAAGCCTCTAACCACCACGGTGCAAGAAGCGCTCGATCTCGCCGCCATCGTGAAGCGCACCGGCTTGATTTTTGGACTCACGCACAATTACACCGGCTATCCGATGGTTCGCCAAGCGCGACAGATGATTGCGGACGGTCAACTCGGAAAAATTCGCGTCGTGCAAGTTGAGTACGCGCAAGATTGGCTGGCCACTCCGCTGGAAAACACGGGACAAAAGCAAGCCGCATGGCGCACCGATCCAGCGCAAAGCGGCCCCGGCGGCAGCCTCGGCGATATCGGCACGCACGCGTACAACATCGCATGCTTTGTCACCGGACTGCACTGCCGCGAAGTCGCCGCCGACGTTTCCATCTTCGTGCCCGGCCGCCGACTCGACGATAACGTGCAACTGATGCTGCGGTTCGCGGAGGGAGCAAAAGGTGCGCTCTGGGCCAGCCAAGTGGCCACGGGGAACGCCAACAATCTGCGCCTGCGCGTCTACGGCGAAAAAGCAGGCTTGGAGTGGCACCAGGAAGAGCCGAATACCTTGCAATTCGCAAAGCTCGGCGAAGCTCCGGAGACGTTGCGCCGCCCAGGACCCGGAGGCAGCTCGCCCGCGGCGCACGCCAGCCGCATTCCGGCCGGCCATCCAGAGGGATACCTGGAAGCTTTCGCGCAGCTGTACACGGATTTGGCAGAGCAAATCTACGCGCGCCGTGAAGGCCGCAGCCCGTCGCCGGCTTCGTTGCTCGTGCCCAATGTGGAGGACGGCGTGGAAGGCATGCGCTTTATCGCCGCGACGCTGGAATCCTCCAAGCGCAACGCCACCTGGGTCGATCTGCGCGCAAATGCAAAGTGATTTCAGTCTGGATGATTTTATCTAGCTTGCTGGCGCGTGAGTTGGGCAACCCGTCGCATCCAGTTCCTTCAGTTTCTTGGTAGCCAGCGCGCTTCCCTTTTTCGAAGCGACGAGTAGTAAGACGCGTGCTTGATCGCAATTCACTGGGACCCCGTCTCCACGCAAGTAGATGTCGGCAAGGGTTAACGCCGCCTGAATATTTCCGCTTTCGACGGCAGACCATAACTGCTGCGGCGACGCTACGCTCTTTTTTATGCTCTTAGTTTCCGTTTCACGCGATTGGGCAAGCACAACGGAAGGCGCAGGAGGATTTCCAGGTGAAGGTTTGTCGATAGGTTGCAGGCTATGTTTCACAGGCGTGGATCTGAAGGGATCATACGGGGAGTCGCCTGTCTGCGTTGACCGCTGTGTTTTTCCCGCAGGGAACGCGAAGGAGCCGCGCCTGGCGTCGGACACAGGTGCAGGAACCGACCCTCGCGCCTGAGGTGCGGAATTTGCTAGCGCGGTTTGTCCTGAAGCTGCCGGCGGTGGGGCCGCAACTTGTTTGGGGCTGCCGGAATACTTGATGAATGGTACAGCCACCGCGGAAGTGATCGCGACGCCCAGAACGACCCCCAAAATAAATTGCCGGCGAGTGGCAGCGCGGTATCGCTTGAGTGGAACCAGTTCCCTTGCCTGTGATGTCGGAGGGGTGACGGCCTCAGAGTTCTCCGCAGCGATGTCATCGCGTTTGGAGTTTTGGCCGATCCAGTTTCGAGGCTGACTGCGAGCAATTGGGCTGATCTCCAGAAACTTCATCCCACCAACCTTCCTTGTTGCGTCGGTCCAGGCAACAGCCGGCGATCCGTATTCATCTTTTTGAGAGCATTCTGAATCTTCGTCCCAGTCTTCCGCGTCCCGCTATCGAGAACAAGGCTGGGTTCATGAATAAAGCGAATTGGCAGGCCTCAGGGCAGGGGTGCGGCTGAGCCGTAACGTTCATAGTTTAATTGGACGCCCCCTGTTCGGAAAAGGGTTTTCCGCAAAAATAGAGTCAAAAAATAGAATCAATACCGCGCTTGCGGTTCCGTTTAGCTAATCTCGACAGCTATTTTGCCGCGCGCTTGGCTTTCGCGACGTCAGGCACTACGCCGAGCTGCTGCATGAAACCGAGAGCGTCCCAGTTTACCCACGCTTCCGCTATCTTGCCCCCGGCGAAGCGGCCAATGCTGATCCCGGAGATCGTGATCTGCTTCCCCGTGGGCGCAATCCCGCTGAGATCGCCCTTATGAGTGGCGCGGCAGGACCACCGCGCCGTAACCATATCGCCTTCGGCAATCATGTCCTCGACGGTTATTCGCAAGTCCGGGAAGGCGCTGCGGTAGAGGCTCGCGCGCTTCTTCTCGTTTTCCGGGCCCCGCCCAAAATCGGGAGTGGAAGGATCGTGGCTAACGTAGTTTGGAGCCAAGAGTTCGTCCGCCACCGAAAGATTGCCCTTGCTCCACAATTCTTCGAACAATCGACGCACGACAGCCTTATTTTGTTCTGACATGGCGTTTTCTCCTTCTTTAGAAATTCCCAAATTCGGAATCTGCCCTCGCATGAAGCAAATGAGGATCGCGTAGGGCTGGATCGCTACGGTGTTGGCGCGCACACCTGCATATCGGACAGGAAGTTAGGCCCCGCATAAGTGGAGAGAAACTGCCGAGGAGGAACTCCCCTGGATCTTACGAGGCGGGCGTCTCGCCTCAAACAGCGAAACGTCGGAAAAATCTTGTTCCCCAGAAATGCGCGTGTCAAGCGGAATCGAAAAACTCGCTCGTGCAATAGCGGCGGCATGACGCGGGGAATCGCGTCTCACCGCGCGCTGCGTAATCCTATGGCCTTAAGAAGCGAGAAATCATTTTGCCTGGGAGCTATTGGTGTCTTGGACCTGGCGCAAAATCCTTTAGATTTCAATGGGAACGTCCGAGCGAATGAAACATTGAGAATTCCATTCCAAGCAAGCAGGCTCGCCCCGGCATGCGCACTCCTTGAATCTCTTCGTATCCGGTATTGGTCACGTTCGTGCATTGGGCGAAAGGCCGCACGTGCCCGAAGTCACGCGCCGCCGATACCTCGATCAACGGATAGGCGTCAGCCTGGTAGCGGTCGGTCACGCCCGCGCGCGCGCGAAGGTGTACTCTGCCGGACACAGTTCCCTGCCAGCCGAAGCTGGCCTGGTGCACCGGATAGTCGAAGGCGTACTTCGACTGCAGTCCCGTCAACTGCTGCTGCGCGCCGTAGAGGCCCGTATACGCAAGACTGACTTCCTGAGATTCGGCTAAGTGGATGCGTGTGCTCAGCTCGATTCCGGTGAATTGCAAATTCTGAATGTTGACGGCTCGCCAGATGTCATTCGGATTGGCGCGCACATAGTCGATGACGTCATGCTCGCCACGATGGAAAAACGTGGCGCTGCCGCCAAGGCGTGCGCTCGCGGTCCATTGCAGACCACCTTCGTATCCCCATGCCGTCTCCGGCCGGAGATTCGGATTCCCTATGTTCGCCGGATCACGGTAATAAAGGTCCGTGTAAGTGGGCAGCCGAAAGGCATGCGCGACGGACCCTCGGAGCCTCAAGTGCGACGAAATTGCATAGCCTACCGCCGCGGTCGGACTGAGGTCCGCGTGCCCACCTTCGAAGACTTCCTCGCGCGCACCAGCGGAAAGCGACCATCGTCGAAGCGATCTTGCGTCGAAATCCACATATGCCGCGCCTCGATCGCGCGAGTGGTATCCGAGATTGTTGCTGGCGATACTGTCGCGATCATATTCCGCTCCATAAAAAAACGTGTTGTGGGCAGTAACCTTCTTGCGCTCGCGAACCGCGCCCTGCCAACTGTCGGTTATGTGATTGTTCTCGTAGACCTCAGGATGGTCGCGTAAGAGGATGAACTGATCCGTGTGCCGGCGGTAACCGAGAGTCAAGTGGGTGTCGGCGCCTATCTGCTGTGAGATGGCCGCGAACCATCCTTTGGTGCGTTCCCATGAATTGAAGTTCCCGTAGAACCCGTTCGCGCCGAACGGCCGGTCGCTGAGTCCGAGCAAAATATCGCTGGTGCCAAGCCCAGTCTGCAGCCGCGTTTCCGATGAACTGGCAAAATTGCGGTAGTCACGATCCGGCATGAAGCCCGACGAAAAATCTCTGGTAAAGCTCACCTGCTCCGACCATTTCTTCGCGAGATAGGAGGCCGAGCCGTTCTGAGTGTTGGTTCCGAAGGTCCCGCCGGCGGCGCCGAAGCTGATTTCGCTGGCCTCGGGTGAAGCTGTGATGAAGTTCACCGCGCCCCCAACCGCGTCGGAACCATAGAGAGTCGATCCGCTGCCGTGCAGCACCTCAATTCTCTCTATCGATTCAAATGGAATGGGAAGATCGAGGTTGTGGTGCTCCGATTGCGCATCATTGACGCGAAATCCGTCCACCAGCACGAGCGTCTGCCCGAATGAGCTGCCGCGGATCGAAAGATCGGCTTGCGTCCCTGGCGCACGTTGGCGGAGATCAATCGAGGAGTCAAGTCGCAGCGCGTCAGCCCAATTGCGAAAAAGTGTTGGGGAGTCGCTAACGTCGACGACATCGACGGAACGATCTAACTCCTCGAGAGGTGCGGGCTCATAGGTTGCCGTCACCACAATCGTGTCTTTCCTATTGGACTGCTGCGGAGTGCCCGGATCCGTAGGCGCTTGCTGCCCCACAGCAAAAGGTGCGAGTGCAAGAAAGAGACTTCCAAGGCGCAGAATCAATCGTTTGTTCCTTCCTCGCCCGGAGAGACAATTCCCGGAACGCTTCGTCCGCATCTTTCAAGAACTCTGTACGATGAAAAGCGAAGCCGACGGGCTCGTCTTCGATTCCCGACACGGTTGCTGCCGAGCGCCTCACCGAGGATGCGGATTACCGAGGTATCCGCGTGACCTTCCATCTCAACCGGGCGAAGCTCCCGATGCAGATCGCTATCGCTCTTGGCGATGCCGTCACTCCGCCGCCTGTCGAGAGTATTCCGCAGGTCGGTCGCAACGACTCTCAGTGAAATGCGAGAGCCCTTCGGACCGCCCAACACCTTCTTGGGCACCGCTCACTTCGCTTACGTTCTACACTCAGTCGGTAGAGGACTTACAGCGGAATGCGATCTCAAGGTTAGAGGAGACGATGTTCCCAAATGTTCCCAAGTTGAGAATGATCCCTGCTAATTCATTGAAAAGATTGGCTGGGAGGCCTGGACTCGAACCAGGATAGCCAGATCCAGAGTCCGGGAACCGACCAGGAAGAGGCCTACGCTATTGCGTTGGAAACATGGCTTAGACGCTCATTTTGAAGAACTTACCATCCACTGCATCGTTTGCTCGCGTTGGGCTCCGTTGGGCTCTTGTTGAATAGTTTGGGCAAAGTTTGGGCAAAGTGGAGTGACCGTCTGGCGCCTTTCAAGTTTTGTCGTGGGTCGAGAGAACGTACGTCGCGCCTGTCGGCGGATTGCTTCGCTCAATCCTGAGCCGCATTTCGAGATCGAGATCGTGTGTGTCCACAACGGCCTCCAAGGTTTCGGACATAACAGAGTCCGGCCAGAGGCGGCGGATTCTTTCGAGGTTGTCCGGAATTCCGGCCAGCGGGTCAGACGCTCTTGGCGTTCACATTCCGAGATTCGAATCTACCGGAGAGCATCTACCGTGCGCCTGTCCCCTCGTCGAGTCGTTCACTTGGAAGCGGAGTGGAGGGCAATGTGTAGCATCGCCGGGCAGAAGGATCGACAGGCCGCTGCGCAAAAGGGAACACTGCCGCTACCGCAATGAGTTTTCATATGAGTTTAATTGGCGCGGCGAGTGATTGCAGATGCGTGATGGTACAACCGCTTTGGTCTCTGGACGGCGTCTCGATCACGGATTTGCCTGAGGTTGAGGAATTGGAGTTGGGCTGTTGCCCTTTCCGACCAACCAAAAATGCGGTGAGTACAACCTCCAACCCTTTGTTTTGAAAATCCCGACGAAGTCGTCGACACTTTTGTATTCGGCTGGATGGTCTTGTGGATCAATGACGCCAAACCGATCAATCGCCACAATATGTCCAATTTTCATGTGAGGTATCTCAAAGACCAGCATGGCCCGACTGTCCTTAGGCAACGACGCTAAATCAGAAAACCACTTAGGATCCGACAGTGGCCTCATTTCAATTTCAAATCCCTCGTCCTTGAGATAGTCTTTCCACCAAGCAACGGTTTGGCCTGCGGCATTTGTCTTCAAGTATTTCTTGCTTCCTTGCAGAACTTTTTCGTAGGTGTAGGATCGTCCCATCACCATCGTCAGAACACAGGTGACGCAGTCATTCCCAGTATGTTGCGAGATTCTCTCCATCAAAGGTGGAGACTCCGCCCTCTGATAGTCGCATAAATAGAGCCGCAAGGGTTTTGGGCAAACGTCTTTGGAGCAAACGTCCGACCGCGACGATTCGATCCTGGGCAGGAACGACCTAGGCTAGGTGAATCTCGAATGAACCCGCCAGATCAAAAGTAAAGGCCGACAGGTATCGCCTACAGTAGGCATCCGCAACGTAGGAGAGATTGACCTGGAAAACTTCCGCAGCATGGATTGCATCGCGCTGTTGTTGGTCCACCAGAACGGCAACGGAGCTCGCGGCTAACTCGAGGGCGATAGGAACATACTAGTTAATTGCAATGAATCGCTGATCCTTCTTCAGTTCGCGTGCCACCGCTCATTCGATAAGTATCTGGCGAAGCAAACGCCCGAGACCTCTTCACTCAACAGGACAGGGTAGACGCGGTTGAGGTCTACGCAGAGGAACAAGGCAAATGATGAGCGCATACAAGTCGTCATAATAATATGTTCAGCCTGATTGCTCGGGACTCAAGAGGTACAAGATTTCAGTGTTCCCGGCCAAGCTTTAGTGCTTTATCTGAGGGTCAGTAGATCCCCATATAAGGATACGCGAAATCTGATCGATCTTCAGACGGGAAAGTGAGCTCAGGACGATAACTGCCATACTTTATCTCGAATTCAGGGGACTTAGCCGTGTAAGGTCAACTGAGTCATCGGCTTTTCTAGAGCGGGCGATGGGAATCGAACCCAGACACGATTCCCGCTATGTCGCTGAGGTTATTGGCTATTCTCGCCAGCCGCCGTCCAAAACCGTCCATAATCGAGTGACCGACGCGAAAAAACCTCGACAGATCAGGTCGAATAGCTGCCAATGTGATGAGAGACGAAACGCAACAGGGCGCCCACGTCCGAAGGTTGGGAAGCGTCTGTTCGATTCACGCAGCCAAGCGCAATATTATCCTTACACGCGTCTGCAAATTCTAGATAAGTGCAGCACCTCGCCTTGGGCTGAGCGCGGGTCCGTTGGTTGAACGGATCGTTATCGCACAACGGTTTAGCAAATTCCCCGTTTCACAGCCTGCTGTTCGGAAGAAAGAATTTATGTTCGGATGAATTGCCCTATTTCGGTGCAAACACCCCTGTTTGGAGCATGCCGTGGAACGATTGTGCAACTCCCTGGAGGGAATTGCTCAGCATAACATCGTGCCTCGGATTGCGATTGCGAACGTAGTGCTCGACCGAAGGAATATCGAGACTGTCGATCCCTAATCTTTGCAGACTGTCTTCGATCGAACGCCGGATCCCCGGGCCCGTATAGTCGAACACCACGTCGTTCGGCGAGGGCGAAAAGGGGAATAAGTCGCGATTGCGCGCTGTCTTGGACGCTTTCAGCAGTTTGCCGACTTTGGACGATAGGATGTATTCGCTTCTTTTCTTGTTATGAAGAAAGTAGCCGAATCTTCGCTCTGCCAGGCCTAATCCATACCAGGGAGCCATATCGTAGTAACGAACGCCGGCAGACCATGCGGCCTCCAGGATGGCGTTCGCATCTTCATCTATAACTACAGAGAATTCATTCCCCAGCGGTACGCCTCCCATACCAAACTTGAAGGGCGGCCTGTAATGACCTTGGCTGGAACTGTTCGCGCTTTGCGCGCCCTCTATCGTTCCGTCCTTGCTGGCGTCGCGTGCAACTGATGCGCCTTCGGGCATCAAAGCTGCGGCTGCGGTGAGTGCCGATCCTTTAATGGCCAAGTTCAAGAAATCTCTACGTGAAGTCATAGTCAGCGTTCCTTTCTTTGACGATGTGTGGGTTTGAATGTGTTCCGAGCGGTCCGAATAAATGCTCCCGGACGCTTTTTTTCCGCTGCGGGCCGCGCGCAACCGCGCCAACTCTGAACCGGGCGAATAGCCAAACATCCTGCACCAGTTCTCTGGGAATGAATTGGCTCACACGAAGCAGCGTCACGCCATTGGAATGACGGGCTTTGGGGTCTTCAAGGCACGACATATCCTGCGTAAACGTAAGGCCTTTTAGCAAGGCAGCGAGGCGCTGCATGTGCATCCTGCGTTCATGAGAGTTTACTTCCCACTATGTTGGATTAGATACAGAACACCTGCTATCGGTGTTCATTTGGAGCAAATTCAGCAGGATCAGCTAGAAGTACGCAGGTTTTGGCTCGACAGTCTTGTTGACGGGCAGGTAGATTGAAACCCTCAGGTACTCCCCTGAAGCAAGTACCAAATGCCCTTTCGTGAATTTGCCGGAACCGGGCGCAAAACACCTGACGACGCAACAGTAGCTATTCCCCGCGTTTGGCTTCCAAAACCTCCTGAAGCTTCTTTGCAAATACTCGTGGGTGTGTGACAAATCCGCTATGGCTGCCCGGGAACTCTTCACACGCGGCCCTTCTGCTAAGGTCCGCCTATGGATTTTCGCTGGACGCGCAGCGAACGACATTGACAATCTGGATGGGTCTGTCTCCCTTGGCTCACGGTCGATGCGACTTCATGCGGGCTAGAGGGTGCGCAGGAATGCCACCAGATCCTGCTTTTCCTGTGGTGCAAGTTTCGTGCCGAGGATCAGGTTGAAGAACTCGACCGTGTCCTCCAGCGTCAGCAGACGCTCGTCGTGCAGGTAGGGCGGGTTGTCTTTGGTGCCGCGCAGCGCAAAGGTTTTGATCAGCCCGTCGCCGATGGCCATCATGTTGTTGATCATCACCGGCTTGAAGAACCGCTCGGTGTGGAGGTTGTGCATCGAGTTGTCGGTGTAAAAGGGCGGCTGGTGGCAGTTCGCGCATTGGCCCTTGCCGAAGAAGATCTCCTGGCCACGCATCTCGGCCTGTGTCGCCTTGGCGGGATCGAGCTTGCCATAGATGTCGAGCTTGGGCGCCGGCGGAAAGTCCAGCATCTCTTCAAAATCGGCCATGAAGTCGACCGAGGTGCCGCGCGGGAGGGGGTTCGGGCCCTTCTTCGTGGCGATCACAATATCGCCGTCGAAATAGGCGGTGCGCTGCTCGAATTCGGTGAAATCCTCGATCGTCTTCAGGGCACGCTGCGAGCCGAAGAGCCTCTGAGTGTTCACGCCGCGGAGCGACACCGTCCTGATGCGGTGGCGGAACTGCTGCGGACGGGTATCGGGAGCGAGGTGCGTCGTGCCGTTTTGGTGGCCGTTCGCATGGCAATCAAAGCAGGCCGAGCCGATGCTGGGAACCGCCGAGCGGCGATCGTCGGTCGCATTGAACTGCTGCTGCGGGAAGGGCGTCAGCAACAGGCGCAGCCCTTCCAGCTGCCGCGGCGTGAGAAGGCCGTTGAACAGAGCGAAGTAATTCGTGAGCGAGACCAGCTTGCCCTGCGAGACGTCGCCCAGGTCGGGGCGGGGGGTCAGGTAGATGGCTGGAGGAAACGCGGGCAGGAAGTGATCCGGCAGATCGAAATCGATGTCGAACCGGGTCAGGTCTCGCCCATCCTGCTGCTTGATCGCGTCGATCTCGAAGTGCGGAAAGACGAAGCCGCCCTCGAGATGGTTGGGATGCGGCAAGGGGTAGAATCCCTTCGGATATAGATTCTGCGCGCGAATCTGGTCCGCACTCATCGCCGCCAGCGTCTCCCAGGTCATCCCGGCGGGCAGCTTGACTCTTACGCCTTCTTGCAGCGGTTTCCCGCGGTCCATCCTCATCCC
>Ga0209648_10006184_pt1 | contig 10305 bp, 6 predicted proteins | sample GraSoi2013_115cm_FD_185830 | JGI IMG/M metagenome (GOLD analysis project Ga0209648, IMG submission 185830) | Grasslands soil microbial communities from the Angelo Coastal Reserve, California, USA - Sample 9_17_2013_115cm (SPAdes) (version 2) | ecosystem: Environmental > Terrestrial > Soil >...
CTTCGCCCTTCGGATCTGGAATCTTGAATTCCGTCACGGCGCCGGTCTTGGGGTCGAGTTTGCCGATGTAGCCCTTGAAATTTCCAGTGAACCAGATATTTCCATCGCGATCGGCAACCAATCCGTGGGGGCCAGAGTCTTCCAGCTTTAGCGGATACTCCTTGAAGGTTCCGGTGGCTGGATCTAGACGCCCCAGCTTGTTGGCCATCTGTTCGGTGAACCACAGAGCACCGTCTGCGCCGACAGCCGGATCATGCGGATGCGCGCCTTTCGTGGGAACGTCCCATTCCCGAATGGTGACCTTCAGTTCGCTGACTTCGTTTGCGGGCGGCGCTCCGCGGGAGGCGAGAGCAAGTCCTAGCCCGAGAATCGCGACGCTCAAAATAATCTGATTTCTTTTTGTCACTTGTACCTCCTTCCCCATATCCACCTTGCGCTGGGCTGACTTACATGTATTCCTGAACGGATTGAAAAGCAAGACGAAGTCGGCCGCCGGAAACAAGTTGGAACGTTGAAAGGTTGAAGGTTGAAGCTTGGAGCGTTCAGAGCCTAGGAGGGCCCCCACCCCCCTGTTTTTTCATAAGTGTTGATTCTAAAGGGAGTTAAAGTCATTTGTTTTGATACACTTTTGCAAGTGTTGATTCTAAAGGGACTTACATTGCACAAAAATTGTGCAAAACGTGGCTCTCCGTGACAAGTGTTCATTCTAAAGGGGTTTAAGCTGTTTAGAATGAACACTTCCGCAAGTGTTGATTCTGGAGAAGTTGCAGAGGGGAGGCACACGTTTGCTGCTTGGGGAAGAAGGACCACGTGGCGGGCGAGCATGGTTTGAGGGGCACCCTCCTGCGGCGGGCAGGCTGCTTCCTACGGCGGGTGGGCTGAGGAGCGGCCGACTTAACGAAATCATTATAACATATCTAGGTAATTTGTCAATAGCCAATTATAAGTGGTTTAGATGCTACGGGATAGAGGACGGCAAGGTAGAAACTAGAAATGTGAAAGTGGAAACTGGGAGGGCCGAGAGAGTCAAACCCCGCACCCTTTTCAAAACTAACCCCCAAAGGGTGCGGCACCCAGGAGCATCTCAGCGCGTTAAGGGTTGTCCACCCGCCATTTTGGCACCGGGGTGTATACTTTGCACTGAGCATGAGCCCGAAGAATCCTCCTCCGCCTACGTTCGGGCAATTGTACGCCGAGCACTTTCGAACTCGCGGCGCGCTACTGCTCGCGGACGCGACGCTCATATTGTTTGTTTTTTTCGCGCCTGCCATCCTCTCGATCGGAATAAAAATAATGTCGACGGGAGAGGTTTCCCAGGCGTTCTTGCATTCGGCGGGAACCATCGACGGCCTCTGGCTCGTTATAGCAGTCGGAGTAATTTGTCTTGACTCCACCGGGAAGCTACTGGCGATCACCATATCCGGTTGGCGCGAGGTTCTCGGGGAAAAATCATGAACAGATTCATCGACTTTTTCCTTAAGGAACAGCAACTCAGATGGAAAGTCTACCTGGCTTCCTGTTGCATCGCATTTGGCTACGGATTCGTTAATCTCTATGCCTTTCACAGAATCGAGGAGAGGGTGAGCCTCGAAACAGTGGTTCTGCTCTTCGCGCTAGTAGCCGTCTTTGTTGCGGTCTACGTTGCAAAGGGCACAGTCTTTTTCGGAGAAACCGAAAAACCTATGAGGGCGATTCGATTGGGATGGAAGCTCGCCGTAGCCGGCACGGCCGCATTGGCTCTCTTGACGTCCACGTATCTGATAGGCATATCGAGGATTCAGGCAGCCATAGTCGATTTCAGGCTCAAGTCCTTCGCCGCGTTTCTCGATACTGTCCAGGCCGCAAATCTGTCAGATCAACAGCTTCGCGACCGTTACAAGAAAATTCAATCTGTCGTGGAGGTTTCTTCCGCGAATCAGATTCCAGTCGACCCAGCCCTCCTCCAGATGACTCAGACCGCTATATCGAGTTCTCTGAAAAAACGTTCACCCTCCGAGCAAACAAAGCAATTAGGTTGGACGACCTCCATCGAGTTGGAATCGCTGGCGTACACCAGGAAGGTTCAAACAGGCGCTATCATACCGGTTCCCGCTCGCCAAATCGCCAACACGGGCGGCTACCTAATTAATTCTCCAGTTTCTATCGATAACGGAAGCATCTACGTCCAAGGCGAGCACTCTTGGTTCGCACTGGGGCCGGGTGGGGGGCAGTTCGTTCTCAACCAGAGCACCGTTGTGTTCGACAAAATAGATTTCCTAGGTTTCTTCTCTGAGCCTGCCATCAAGCTCGTGGGCGATCGCTCGAATGCCCTGGTTCGCGACTCAATCATGCAAAACTTGGTCCAGCCCCTTGACCGAATAACGTGGATTGATGTCAGCTTCGCAAATTCACGGCCGCTCTATGCAGAGGGGGCTCCTCTCAGACTCCGCAACGTGAGCTTCAAAGACTGCGATTTATCACATCTTAGTTTTCCGTGGGTTTTCGGCCCGGTGAGCTCCGAGTTGGTAAAGCGCATCAGGGAAGCGAACGGTCAGCCCATCACTTTCACATACGAACCTGTATCCAAGTAAATCTCAAAGAGTGGCGGGTGGAGAACCCTTAACGTGCTGAGACGCTCAGCACCCCTTTGGGTTTTGGTTCATCAAAGGGTGCGGGGCTGACGCTCGTCAGGAATGCTGAGCGGGAGTTCGTGCGCGTGCGTATGTTGAAGGTAGGGAATTGGTTGGATTAAGAAGAGAGGAAGAGAGATTTCTCTCTGCGCAGGCCGACGCATTCGCAGGAGCGAATGCGGAAGAAAAAGCGTCGGCCTGCTCCGTTCGAAATGACGTGGTGGGCGGGGGGCGGCCACATGCCCGGTTTTGATCGTGAGTGGCGGCGAAGGAACGGTCATTCGGAGCGCAGGGCTTGGATGACGTCGATGCGGGCGGCGCGGGCGGCGGGCAGCCATGAGGCGACGACGGCGGCGGCCAGCAGGACGAACGCGGAGAGGATCACGGGCAAGGCGCCTGGCATCTTGACCTCGAAGAAATAACTGCCCGCCAAACGCGCCGCTACATACCCAAATGCCGCACCTGCAAGGACGCCGGCCCCCGCCATCAGGGCGCCTTCGGTGATGACACCTTTCAGGAGATGCCGCGGCTGCGATCCAAGTGCCAGCCGGATGCCGAATTCGCGCGTTCGCGCGCTGACCGAAAACGCCAGCACGCCGGCAACGCCAACCACGGCGATCGCCAACGCCACAGCCGCGAACACGCCGAACACCAGCGAGTTCAAACGGTCCGGAGCGAGCACCTCCGCGCGGACGTCTTCGAGAGTGGCAGGGTGCTCGATAGGCTGTTCGGCGGACATGTCGCGAATAATGCGCGTGACCGGAGTAACCAGCGAATAGGGATCTGCGCCTGTATGGATAAAAAGGTGGCCGCCAAAGAGTGGACCCTCTTCAAAGGTGTTATAGACAGTGAGGACGGGCTGAGGAACGATGTGTTGGTCATCAATATCGGCGGTGACGCCGATGACGCGATGCGGGGCGGCGCTAAAGGGGGCGAATTCGAGCACGGGATCCGTCCAAAAGACGTGCCGATCGACGGCATCGTGATTGGGGAACATACGCTTTGCGAGAGTCTCACTGACGATGACGACAGGCTCACTGCCCTTTTTGCCGTCCCCCTCGTTGAAATCACGGCCACTGAGGATGGGGACGCCGAGGGAGGCAAAAAATCCGGGAGAGATGACGCGCATCTCCGCGCGAGGGTCCTCTCCTGGGGTATGGACATGACCGTCGGCCGAGAATTGAAAGCCGAAGCCGGTATCGCGCCAGGGAATAACCATGCCGAAAGAGGTCTTATTCACGCCGGGTAGCGCATCAATGCGGCGAATCGATTCCCGGTAAAAATCAACCACTTGCTGAGGCGTTTTTCCGTAGGACGTGGCGGGAACATTGATGGTGAGGACGTGGCGCATGTCGAGACCGGTCTCCGCGGTTTGCAGCGCGATCAGCGTAGTGATCACCGCGCTCGCGCCGGCGAGGAGCACGAAGGATGCAGCGATTTGTGTGACTGCGAAGATGCGCTGGCGGCGGCTGGTGCTGCCGGTGATTCGCGGGGTGGCGCTCGATAGGCTATGGCCATTGGATGTGTCCGCCGACGGCAGGCGGGGAACATACGCCAGAATGACCGCGGCGACGATGGCCAGCGCCGCTCCCACCCAGAGCAGGCTGGAATCGACGGTCAAATCGAGCGCGCGGACCGAAAAGCGCGAGGCGTAGCGTGCCAGGATGGTCACGAGCGGCTGCGCGCTCCATATACCGACCGCGGCGCCAGCTCCGCAGAGCAGAAGGCTTTCGGCTAGCAGCATGCGGCGCAGCGCGCCAGTGCTTGCGCCGAGCGCCGCGCGGGTAGCCAGCTCGCCTTCGCGGCGAACAGTCCGGGTGAGAATGAGGTTGGCGACATTCGAGCACGCGATGATGAAGACCAGCGCTGACGCTGCAAGCAGCACCAGCAGCACGGTCCGGGCTCCCGAGGTGACCTGGTCGCGAAGCAGCTTGGCGCTGATCTGGTAGTTCCCTTTGGGCGGATAGGCTTCGGCATGTGCCTTGGTCATCGCTCCGTAGACGGTGCGCAGCTCAGCGCGAGCTTGATCGAGGGTGGCACCGGGAGCGAGACGGCCAAAGAGCTCGGTCATGCGATGGAGGCGGCTAGTGACCATGGTGGCAGAGAGGTGGTGCGGGCTGGTGACGATGTTGGCGATGATTTCGGTATCTTGCGGATAGGGGACGGAAGGTTCGAGGACGCCGATGATGGTGGCAGAGCGGTCGCCCATGGGACCCCAGCCGAGGCGGACCGTTTTGCCGAGAACGGAAGGATCCTTTCCAAGAGTGGTTGCCCAGAAACGATACGTGAGAACGACGACGCCGGCAGCTTTGGGACCGTCGTCTTGAGGTCCGATGAGACGGCCGAGGACCGGGTGCAGGCCCATAACTTCGAAGTAGTTGCCGCTGATGACGCCAGATTGAACTACGCGAGGCTCACCCAGACCGATGATGGTGAAATCGAGAGTCGAGAACTCGCCCAGCGCAGTCATGGTTTTAACGCTGGCGCGCAAATCCTGAATGTCGGGTACTGAGAACGCGGAGTCGTCTTCGCCGATGCCCGGAGCGCTCTGGCGGATGTAGATCAGCCGGTTCTCGTCTCGGTTGACGAGAGGCTTGAGGAGCACGCCGCGCACCAGCGTGAAGATGGCGGCGTTGGCGCCGATGCCAAGGGCCAGCGTCAGGATCACGGTGATCGCAAGCCCTTGCGTCCGCATGAGCGAGTAGAAGGCAACTCTCAGGTCGCGAAAAAATGACATATTCTGGACCTCTCTAACGTGTGGAAAGAGCACCACACGTGCCATTGCTAAGCAGCACATTGTAAATCACTTAGCGCTTAATGCGTGCGTGTGGGATGCTCGTTTTCAGGATGGCCATGTCGCGAATTCGGACACCCGCACGCTCGCTGAATAATAAAAGGACTGTTGATAGTGACGAGCGGGTCTCCGCAGGAATGTATGCAAGCTGGCCGATTTGTGGCCTGGTCCAGTCCGTGATGATCGCGGCACGCCCTCCTCTTCACGTCCTTAGTTGTATATAATCAGCGCGGCAGATAAATTTTCTTGGGAAGAAATGCGTTAGCACAGATGGGACACCCTCTACTCGACTTAACGAATAAGACTGCTGTAGTCATCGGGGGAACCAGCGGAATCGGACTGGAACTGAGCAAAGGCCTCGCCGAGGCAGGTGCTAATGTGGTCCCAACAGGTCGCCGAGAGGACCTGGTAGGAGCGGCAGTTCAACAAGTTGCGGCATTGGGCAGGCGCTCGCTGGCCTGTCCCTGCGATACGACGGATGTGACACAGGTCGAACGGCTCAGAAACGCCGTACTGGCCGAGTTCGGGAGTGTTCAGATCCTGGTGAACTGTGCGGGACGCACCAAGCGCTTGCCTACGCTGGATTTTCCAGAATCCGAGTGGAACGCAATCATGGAAACAAATCTCAATGGAACGCTGCGCGCTTGCAAGGTGTTCGGTAAGCAAATGATCGAACGAGAATATGGGCGCATCATCAATATCGCGTCATTATCCTCCTTTGTTGGCATCTTTGAGGTTGCTGCGTATTCCGCCAGTAAGGCGGGGGTTGTCGCGCTCACAAAATCTCTCGCCGTCGAGTGGGCGTTGCGGGGAGTCTGCGTCAACGCCTTGTGCCCGGGAGTATTTCGAACGGATTTGAACGCGGAGCTCTTGGACGGCACGGAACGCGGGCGAGAATTCATAATGCGAACTCCTATGCGGCGATTCGGCCGATTGGAAGAGCTGGTCGGAGCGGCTGTTTTTCTGGCATCTGACGCAGCCAGCTTTGTTACCGGCCACGTATTAGTTGTGGATGGCGGCATTTTGGCCAGTGGAGTGAACCAATAGGACTTGCACTGCAGGCTTATACGGCAGGCTGCTGGAGCAGTCAACCCGGTTGGCGGCAGTATTGGAAGTAAAGAGATGTCGGAGGCTGAATGGAATTCATCCATGATGATTTCCTACTGACGTCGAAAACGGCCCGCCGCTTATATCATGGCTATGCCGCGGCTGAACCGATCCTGGACTATCACTCTCATCTCTCGCCTGGCGATATCGCCGCTGACCGTCGTTTCCATGATTTGTTCGAGATCTGGCTTGAAGGCGACCACTACAAGTGGCGAGCGATGCGAGCCAATGGAATTCCCGAACGCTTTTGCACCGGCGATGCCCCTCCGCTTGAGAAGTTTTTGGCCTGGGCGCGAACTGTACCGTCTGCCCTGCGGAATCCGCTCTATCACTGGACGCACCTGGAACTAAAACGGTATTTCGACATTGGAGTGCTCCTGGATGAGTCTAGCGCCCATGCAGTTTGGGATCGCGCAAATACTTTGCTGCAATCTGCGAATCTGACAGGGCGCGGGATTCTCAGAAAGTTCAATGTGCGGGCGCTTTGTACGATTGATGATCCGTGTGATGACCTTAAGCATCATCAGGATATTGCCGCTTCGGAGAAGGACTTCAGCGTGTTCCCGACATTTCGTCCGGACAGGGCATTTGCTGTCGATGCCCCCGAAGAGTTCATTGCATGGCTCGGACAATTGGAAGCCGCAAGCAATATTGATATTTCATCGCTCGGTGATTTTCTGCGCGCGTTGAAACGGCGGCATGAGTATTTTCACGCGCGGGGCGGAAGGCTTTCCGATCACGGATTGAAGTACTGTTCGGGAGCACTCTGCACGGAGCAAGAAGCGTCAGCCGTCTTTGCCAAGGCACGCACCGGTGTGCCGGCAACCAAAGAAGAGGCGGAAAAGTTCGCGTCGTATCTTTTACTGTTTTTCGGCCGATTGGATGCCGAAAAAGGCTGGACCAAGCAGCTACACCTGGGTGCACTGCGAAACGTCAACACACGCCGTACGCGCGAATTGGGTGCGGACAAAGGGTACGACGGCATCGGGGACTGGAATCAAATAGAGGCGCTCTGTTCGTTTCTTGACAAACTCGACCAGGAGCATGCTCTTCCTAAAACGATTGTTTACAATCTCAATCCGTCGGATAACTACGCATTCGCGGCGGCGATTGGCAGTTTTCAGGAAGCCCCGGTCGCGGGGAAGATCCAGTTCGGAAGCGGGTGGTGGTTCCTCGATCAAAAGGAAGGCATCGAATGGCAGCTCAACGCCCTCTCGAACACCGGGCTGCTGTCTCGATTCATCGGCATGTTAACGGATTCGCGATCATTCATGTCTTTCCCGCGGCACGAATACTTTCGGCGTGTTTTTTGCAATCTGCTCGGAGGCGAGGTTGAGAATGGGGCGCTTCCCGACGATGAAGCGCTCCTTGGCACAATGGTGCAAAATGTGTGTTTTAGAAATGCAGGACAGTATTTGGGATTAGCCTTGGGGGCGAGTTCCAAGGTGCTCGGCGCTCCCGCAGCAGCGTCCTCGGATTCCGATTGACTAGTTCTAACCAATTGGCATGAAAAATTTTGCTTGACAGAAGCAAAATTCCACGCATATAGTTCGCGACACGAATTTAATATTTCTCTTTGCTGGTTTCATTTCGGGGTCGTTATTCAGCGGTGAAAGTCGGGTTGCAAACGGAGAGATGCCCGGCCATATAGTTCGAGATGCAAACTAAATGAAACGCATTGATTTCACAAATACCCAGGTGGCCTCAAGCCAAACGGCAAGAGACATCAACAGAGGTGTCGTTCTCAACCTTATTCGTCGTCGTCAGCCTATCTCTCGCGCGGATTTGGCCCGCGTGTCCGGACTTCAAAGGAGCACTGTTTCACTGATTACTGAACAGCTGATTCGAGAACGATGGGTGGTCCATGGACCGATTGGGAGGCTGCCGCGGGGTCGAAGGCCCAGGTTTCTAAGGCTGAATGACCGGAAAGCGATCCTGGTGGCAGACCTTCGGCCGGATCAAACCAAGGTTGGCGTCGCGGATGTCAATGGGAGTTTTCTCTCGCAGGAGACGATGCCCACCACAAACGACCCTCGGACCACCGCGAAAGATCTGGCCGAACGATTCCTCCACTTGATGGATGTTCATGCCGACCTGGTGTTCGAGGGAGTGGGAATCAGCCTGCCCGGCCGCATCAGTGAGAAAACGCAGCACGTCATATTTGCCCCGAATCTGAGGTGGCCGGATTTCGATTTGAAAGGCGCAATCGAAAAGGCCACTGGTCTGCGCGTGGAACTCGAAAACGCGGCGAACGCCTGTGCGCTTGCGGAGGTTTGGTTCGGCCACGCCGAGAAGATACGCGACTTCGTGGTGGTTACCATCTCGGAAGGTCTCGGCACGGGAGTCTTTGTGAACGGCCAGCTCGCCCGCGGGCGTGACGGAATGGCGGGAGAATTCGGCCACGTCCCATTGGATCCCAGTGGGCCGGCGTGCTCTTGCGGCGGGCGAGGATGCTGGGAGGTCTACGGGTCGAATCGAGCGGCGTTGCGCTACTACCACGAATTGAGCGCAACGAAGGATGAATTGAGTTTTCAAGATCTGCTGGCGTTGGCGGACTCAGGAGAGGAGTTAGCGCTCAAGGCCTTGGAGAAAGTGTTTGAAGCTATCGGCAGAGGGATGCGGATGATCGTCACGGGCTTGGCGCCGCACGAAATTGTGGTTGTCGGGGAGGTGACCCGTCAATGGCGCCGCTTCGGTTCGCTGATTGAAAAGGAAGTGGGGCTGGGCATTCTTGCAGGCCGGCCGACTCGTGTCCGTCCGGCCGAAGGGGACATGGCGCGCCTCCGCGGGACCGTCGCGCTGGTGCTTCAAAAACATTTCGGCCCCTCGGCAGGTGTGCGGGAGGAAGAAGACGAGCGTTCGCAGCGGGGTAAGGCCATTGCGTAAGGAAGAGTCTTCACAAGCAAAGTGGCGGGGTGCCATGGAGCTTGGCTTGTTTAAATCAATTGGGTGGGGGGAGTGTCATGTCCAAACGAACTGTGGTTTTAAGTGCGAATAGTTTGTGCGGCAATCATGGGCTGTTGAGAATCGCTTGCGCCGTGTTATTGATGGGACTGTGTATTTTCTCCAGCGCTGCGAAAGCGCAAGTGCTCTACGGAGTCTTGACCGGAAACGTTACCGACCCTTCAGGCGCGGCTGTGCCGGATGCTCAGGTAGAAGCGCTTAACATGGCCACTGGCGTGTCGCGCCTGACCACTAGCGACTCGGCCGGCATTTATCGATTCCCTGAGTTGCAACCGGGTGCTTACAAAGTGACGGTATCTGCCGCGAACTTTGGCACTTCGGTGACAGAGAACGTGAGCGTCGAGGCGAACAACACCCGCCGCGTTGACGTGCAGCTTCAATTGAAGGCCCAGACCGAAAGCGTAACGGTTAGCGCCGCGCCACCCGTGCTGCAGACAGACCGCGCTGACGTCCACACCGACATCAGCGGGAGAGAGATCGAGGACCTGCCAATCCTGGCTTCCAACGGGCGGAATTTCCAGAATGCCTACCGCATCATACCGGGTGTTGGCTTGCTCGGCGAAAATAACTCGGCGGCGGGGAGCCCGCAGCGCGCGCAGACCGCGAACGTCAACGGGCTTTCGATCAACAACAACAATACCCGCATTGACGGGGCTTCAGACACTTATACGTGGCTTCCTGCGAACGTCGCCTATATCCCTTCGGCGGACGCCATCGAATCAGTGAACGTGGTGACGAACAACTTTGACGCGGAGCAGGGTATGGCTGGCGGTCTGGCGGCAAACGTGACAATCAAGTCAGGCACGAATCAATTTCACGGCACCGCTTACG
>Ga0209648_10006185_pt1 | contig 10305 bp, 12 predicted proteins | sample GraSoi2013_115cm_FD_185830 | JGI IMG/M metagenome (GOLD analysis project Ga0209648, IMG submission 185830) | Grasslands soil microbial communities from the Angelo Coastal Reserve, California, USA - Sample 9_17_2013_115cm (SPAdes) (version 2) | ecosystem: Environmental > Terrestrial > Soil >...
CGTACAGCTTGTTCATGACCTCCGGGCCATTAATCACGAAGAATGCGGCGTTCGTCTCTGATGCTACCACGCGAGCTATAAGTGTTTTACCCGTACCAGGCGGGCCATACAGGAGTACTCCTTTGGGAGGTTCGACACCCAGGCGATCAAAGACCGCCGGGTATTTCAGGGGCAGCTCGATCATTTCCCGAATACGCTGGACTTCCTTCCCCAATCCGCCGATATCTTCGTAGCTCACTCGCTCCAGGCCCCCAGGCTTTGTCGCACCTCGTGCCTGTGCGCGCACGGTCGTGCCCGGCTGCACCAACACTGCCTCCGTATCCGTCACAGCTTGTGGCTGAACTGCTGCCACCAGCTCATCCAGTGCGCCTGAGGTTCGCTTGCGCACGCTATAGCTGGGAGTAGCGGGGGTAGTACCGATAATCAGAAATTCACGCGGCGCCGCCCCTGGTGTTCCTACACGTAACAGGTCACCTATTGTGATAGGCAAGCCAACCAGGTAACGGGCAATATATTGCAAATCGCTCTCCTGGATTGGCGCACCCCCACTTAGTGGCAGCAGCGTCACCTTTTCGGCATTCTTGACCTTCGCCTTGCGAACGGTAACCCGCTCACCCAGGCCCGATGCGCTATTCTGCCTCACCTGGCTATCCATCTGGATGGTTTGCTGGCCTCGCTCGATGATCGCACTTGGCACAACTTTGGCAGCGGTCGTACGAGCACCGGTAATCATGACGATATCCCCCGGCTGGCACCCTAAACGTCCCATATCGCCTGGGTCGATACGTGCCACGCCTCGCCCGACCTGAAAGCCCTCTACAACAACGAGTTGCGGGCTGTCATAAGTCCTGGCAGCCTGGTTCTGCTCTCCATTATCGCCGCTGGAAGATGTTCTATTATTCGCGGCGTTCTCCAGCGGAAGCTTGCCAGTTGTTCCCTGAGTAGCAGTTGGGTCGTTACTGCTCGTCGAAGTTGACTCCTCCATGTGCCTTCCCTCTTCATTAGTGGGTTGAAAAATGATGACTAGTATCCGAAACTATAGCGTTCTCTAGCGTTTTAGCGCGATTCATTGCACATTTCCACTTTTCTCCGGCTCGGCGAGAAGAGCTACATGAGCACCTTTTCAATTGAATAGTGTTTGCCGGTTCCGTGATAAATCGGTCTCACGGGTAAAAGCGCTACCGTAAGATAGGTTCCCCCTATCGTGCTCATGTAGACCCTTATTGGAACTATTAACTTATCACATGTACGTGAAAGAGGAGGAAAAGTTGAAGTCAGCGACCCCAGCGCTAAAACGCGGGGCTTGCACAGGTCAAGCCCCAATGCTGAGCAGCCTCCTGCTTGCTTGCAGGCAGGAGCAGTTAGGAAGGAACGTGTAGGCACCGGCAGATGGTTTTTCCAGTCTGCTGCTCTGCGGCCATCCATTAAACAGGTGAACGGGGAAGTAGAGCCAGTGTGGATGGCATTTGAAACCCTTCTATAACGCGGGCGAGGAAAACCTTACCTGTCTGGCATTCCGGTGCCGGACAGCGTTGCTCCCTTATCGGAGCCACAGATCAGGAGTCAAAGCATGTCCAGGGTCTTGGTTGTTGATGCAGCACGTCGGCCACTCATGCCCACTACCCCTGCAAGAGCACGTATACTGCTCAAAACTGGCAGGGCGGCAGTGCTGCGTCGCTTCCCGTTCATCCTCATTTTGAAAGAAGCAAAGCCCGAAGCGGTGGTCCAGCCCTTGCGCCTGAAACTTGATCCAGGCGCGAAAACCACTGGCCTGGCCGTGGTCAACGATGCTTCAGGAGAGGTCGTGTGGGCCGCAGAAATCACGCATCGCGGAGACCAGGTCCACAAAGCCCTGATCAAGCGCGCTCTTGTCCGGCGCGGTCGTCGCCAGCGACACACCCAATACCGGCAAGCGCGTTTTGCAAACCGTCGGCGCCCCAAAGGCTGGCTCACCCCCTCGCTGCTCTCACGGGTCCACAACGTGCTCACCTGGGTGTCACGTCTGCGGCGCTTCTGTCCCATTGGCGCCATCTCGTATGAGTTGGTCCGTTTTGATATGGCCCTGCTTCAAAACCCAAACATCGAGGGGATCGAGTATCAACGCGGAACGCTGTGGGGCGTGGAAGTGCGCCAGTACTTGCTTGCCAGGTGGGAGCATCAGTGCGCCTACTGTAGTGCCACTGGATTCCCCTTGGAGATTGATCACGTGATTCCACAGAGTCACGGAGGCAGCAACCGGGTGGCCAATCTGGTGATGGCCTGCCGGGCGTGTAACCTGGCGAAAGGGGACAAGCCGCTGGAAGACTTCCTGGCAGACCGTCCCGAGGTGCTCGCACGCGTCCAAGCGCAACGCAAAGCTCCACTCAAAGATGCCGCTGTGGTCAATAGTACCCGGTGGGCACTCCACAAGCGGCTGGGCGCGCTGGGCCTGCCGCTCGAAACCGGCTCTGGCGGCCTCACCAAATGGAACAGGCAGAGCAGGGAGCTTCCGAAGGGGCACTGGATCGATGCAGCCTGCTGCGGACCCTCAACTCCTCCGGTGCTGCGTCTACAAACAGTGCGTCCCTGGCTGATTGAGGCCAAGGGCCGACAAGCTCGTCAGATGGTCAACGTTGACCATCTGGGATTCCCTCGTAGCAAACCAAAAGGGCCAAGCCGGGTACGAGGATTTCGCACAGGCGATCTGGTCAAAGCCGTGGTCCCACCGCATCTCGGTGCGAAAGGCGTGCATATCGGGCGAGTCCTGGTGCGCACGCGCGGCACTTTTGACATACAGACCAGGCATGGACGAGTCAAAGATATTCCTGCACGCTATTGTCAGAGTTTGCATCAAAACGATGGGTATGTCTATCAGCTTGGGGCGGCGCTTCCTCCGCATGCCTGAAGGCAACGGTCCCCCGCGCCACAGCTTGGTGGCACATTGAAGATGATACGTACCGCGAACTGAAGGAGGGCTGGGGCTTGGAAGAGCAGCACTGGGGACGCGATCTGGCCGCGTCACGCTTCCCCTGCCTGGCTTTCAACACCGCCCAAGTCTATCATTTGTGAGCGGGAGAGCTTCTGGCAACTGTTGCCATTCTGCGCCTGCGTCGGCTCCGGCAGCCGCAACTGGGCAACGCTCCGGCTGTGATCTACGTCGCTGGAGGCTCAGGCGTCTTTGCTCTGGAAGAATTACTCAGTCTGTTGCCTGCTCTCGGAGAGACTTCTTCCTCTGATGCTCCCACCTGATCTCTTATCTCCAAATGTCTGCATACCCTGTGGAGGAATCGACAGGTTACCCAACGTGTGGTACACTGAGAGGTGGTAGGTAACTTATTCTGCGCCTTGTAGTACTTGTGAGTTACCCATACGAGGATCGTCCGATGGCAGGTCCCCGTCTTCCATTAGTCTCCGATAACCGCTTGCTCTTGCCCGATGGAGCAGAAGGACAACTGGCTCCGATCGTCGTTGGGTCGCGTGCCTGGTACAACTGGCTGACCGCTGAGTCGAATCAGTCCTTTGCGTTTAAGAACCATCTCGGTAGGTTCACCGCTCGGCGTGAGCGAAAACACCAAGGCTGGTACTGGTATGCCTATCGCAAGCGGGAGGGCAAGCTCCGCAAGGCCTACCTCGGCAAGACGGAGGAGATGACACTCGAACGGCTCAACGCGGTCGCAGTGGTGCTCGCTGGCCAAAGTACCAGCAATGACGGACCGGCGTCATATACGCATGAGCCTGTGGGGAGTGCACTATCGGTCTTTTCGGAGCCTAAAGAGAACACAGACCGTTTTCTGCTAGCTGCGCCCTCTGGCTTCGCACACCCGCATGAACCTGGGCAATCCATCAAACACAATCTGCCTGCACAACTCACCTCCCTCATTGGTCGTGAGCAGGAGGTGGCGGCGGCGTGTGCTCTACTGCGACAACCAGAGATGTGATCGTTCGATACTTGGTACCGGGAGGTCAGGCGAGAACAAGCCGTGAGGATCCCTGCTAGCTCTTGCTTGACTCTCAAGAGTCCTGCCAGCATGGCTCCGTGCTCCGCATTGAGGAAGTTGCCACACCAGGCAAGCAAGCGACTGACGCGCACCGCATGCTCCGGCACCTTGTAGCCCCGCATCGTGCGATAGCGCTCTTTGATCCACCAGCCGATGGCACGCTCCGAGGCATTGTTGGTGCCATCGAGGGTTTCCCCTTTGGGTCCTTTCCACGTGCGGTAGCGCGTCAAGCGAGACCACAAGTTCCAGCGATCCAGAAACAAGAGCCGCAGGCGATAGGCGAGGCTCTGATGCTCTCCCTCGCGCGGCGGACAGGCTTCGAGATAGCGCCGGTGCAGCGCTTCCAGTTCCGTGGCCTGCTCGCGTTGGCGACTCTTGACCAGTTCGCCTAAGCGAGTTAAGTCGGCTGCCGCCTGCTGTGGACTGACTCCAATCGCTTTGAGCGAGCCATCGGCATCTTGAGATACCAACGGCTGGCAGCGTTCAATCAACGCCTCGGTGTTACGCAACACATGCGCTTTACAGACTTGGTGCTGCACGCCTACCTCGTCAGCGACCGTCTTGAAGCCATCGGCATCATCGGTAACCAACACAGTCGCTCCCACACTCTTGGCGATCGGCTCAATCCACTCTTTGAGCGTCTGGCTATCTTCCGCGGAGAGCGCATCAATGGTCAGAGCCAGCCCACTGATTGGATCGACCGTAATGCCCAGCGGTAACGACACCCCGAGGCCTCGTGACGCTGGTCAGATCGGCTCCTAAGGCTGGCGTTTTGACCCCCGCAAACACTTGATCCCGTCTCAGGCCAGGCACTCGCTTGGAGGCTTCTTGCACCGCATCATACACCCGACTCTTACACAACGAGATCCCCAGCCCCTCTAAGGCTAAGGAGACGGCTCCATAACTCAACCCCAGCAGATACAGCATCACCGCTAGCCCTTTGACTCGCAGCGAGGTCTGCGCTCGGGTGGTTCCCTCGGGATAGACCCGGAAGGTGCAGGTGCCTCGCAAACATTGATAGCGAGGCACCTGCACCTCTTGATACACCGTATCTCGCAAAGGCTTCCTGACTTCCTGGCGTAACTGAAGCTTCCTCCCTCCACAGCCAGCATAGGCACATTGGGTGGGGACGCTGATGGCCTCCGGGTTCACTTTGGGTAACAGGATCCGTAAACGCATGGCTCTGTCTCCTTTGGCTTCTCTCTCCTTTCTATTTTACCCCAGTTTTACCGCTTTTCGAACAGTCACGAACAGGGGAACTACGCCCAGGCAGAAGTCTACCTGCAGGAAGGGCTGACCCTGGCTCGCCAAATGGGAGACCGTGAACAAATCTGTCTTCTGCTCCTCAACCTGGGAGAATTAGCAGGCGCTCAAGGGAACGACACCCAGGCGGAAGCCTACCTGCAAGAAGGGCTGACCCTGGCCCGCCAGATCGGATATCCTCAATGGATCAGTGCCCTGCTCACCAATCTCGGATCGATGACGCGGAAGCAGGGGAACTACGCCCGTGCCGAAGTGTACCTGCAAGAAAGCCTGGTCCTGGCTTGGCAGATCGGCTGGCCTCGGATGATCTCCATTGTGCTGTATGAGTATGGCTTCCTCTATCTCAATCGGCAGCAAATAGAGGCAGCTGAAGCGAGCTTTCGCGAAATGCTCACTGTCCTTCCTGCAGGAGATCAGGACCTGATCGTACTTGCGCAGTATGGCTTGGCCCGTGTTGCTGCTGCCCAGGATAACATTCAGGAGGCACGACAGCTCGGAGAAGCGAGCGTAAAAGCCCTCGAAGCGATGGGGCAGCGCCATGCGAAAGAGGTGAGAGACTGGCTGGACTCGCTGCCTGTTCCGTTTCTTCCTGTGCTGCGGCCAAATGCCGTCGTGAAATCACCACTTCCACTAACCTACCCTGATGCCTTGACCGCACGAGAGGTTGAAGTGCTACGCTTCGTGGCACAGGGGATGACGAATGAACAGGTGGCCGAGCAGCTCGTCATCAGTCCGCGCACCGTCAACACCCACCTCACGTCGATTTATAGCAAGATCAAGGTCTCCTCCCGCAGTGCCGCCACCCGCTTTGCTATGGAGCATCACCTGGTTTAATCATCTCCAGGAATACGCCCGGCTGATCTATCTCGGTCTTTTCTTCCTTTCTCTCTGCATACGTGTTCATCAGAATCTGGATGAGATGCCTGCTTGTTAGCACCCGGGTGTCGCATCCACGTCATTCTACATAGGTGGCTTCACGATTATCACCTCATAGCCCTGAACAAATACGTATCACAACACGTTCTTCTCACGATGCGCTCTGGTATTGAGCCGCGTACACTCTGAGCAGAGGTGCTCACTTGAAGGGCGAGACTAGTGGCGCGTTTTGAGAGATGCTGGAAAAGGAGAAAAGCGATGATCCCCAACATCCATATCCATGAGCGGTTGATGTTCGAGCGCTGCCAGGAACGGCAACACGCGGCAGCCCAGCAGAGGATGGCGGCAGGTCTACGTCGGGAACGCTACAAATTGCTTCGTCGTTTTCTAGCCAACATAGCAGGGGTCTTGGTCAAGCTTTGTACCAGCTTGAAACAATTGGAAGCCCATGAAAGGCAGGTGACGTATGACCGATGACGCAAGCCAGAGGGCCCATAGACAACTTCCTGAACAGGCTGAACCCGCTATCGCGAGGAGAGAAAGGGCAAGCAGCACAATGAGGAATGCAGCGCTGGCAGAGCAGTGTCTCCTGGAACTGGGAGCCTATCGTCGGGGTGAGCTGTGCGACGAGACCTATGGACTTGAACTCTTCCGCCGCGCGATCGTCGAGGGTGATACAGAGGCATGGGAATGGGGGCAGCGCTGCTTCGGCGAGATCGTGCTTGGATGGCTCCGCCGCCATCCGAGCCGAGCGGCAGCCTGTCGTCTGGAGAGCGAAGCGAACTATGTCGCGCTCGCCTTTGAGCGCTTCTGGCAGGCGACCGCCGTAACGCAACAGGTCACCTTCAAGACACTCGCGGCCGCCTTGCAGTACTTACGCGCCAGTCTACACGGGGCCATCCTGGATACGCTGCGCGCCTATTCGCGGCCGAAGGAGGTCTCGTTGCCGGAGCCGGGAGAACCGGGGGAGCCATTTGCGGAAGATCAGACTGAAGCCAGCGAGGTGTGGGAGGTTCTCCAAACAATGCTACCCAACCGGCGCGAGCTGCGGCTGGCCTACCTGCTCTACTACTGCGGGCTCAAACCCAGAGAGATCGTGCGCTTCTGCCCACAGGAGTGGAGCGACGTGCAGGAGATCTATCGTCTGCGGCGCAATATCGTCGAGCGACTGCTCCGCAGAGCGGAGCAATCCTGTTGGCGGCTGGACCCTGCTAGAGGGAGAAGAGGGACAACAGTGATGGCGGAAGGGAAAGGAGAAGAGTAACGGGAGAGAGCGCGTTTGTTGGCGATGGTCCAGGTAGGACATGAAGATCTTCTCCGTGGCCGGTAGACATGTCGGACTGCTAATCCTCAATAGTTCATAGAACAGGAGATTAAAAATAGATATAGAAACAGTGATTATCCTCATGCTGGTTACTTTCATTCTACGCCACAACATATAAAGAGGGAGCAAAAATGGATCTACACTGGTTCAAACACCACACCTGTCCCGTAGACGAAGAAGAAGCCACCCTGCTGGTCGACGTCGAGACCGAAACCATCCCCGCCACCGACGAAGACGGCAACCTGTTGTATTATTGTCCAGAGGGCCATCACATCTTTTCTGTCGACGAGGATAGCAGAACCAGCCACAACAAGAAGCAGGGGCCCAATGCATTGCACTCACCAGCGATGCCCAACCCACTTGGTTCTCATTTCCCACGGAATGTGCATCTCATGGGTCATTATCTCCCCAAGGTCTTAGCACAATAAGATGCGATTGCCCTGATCCCCACCTGGGTAATTGATAAGACCTTCTCGTAGGTTGTCACCGGGGTCGATCCACCAGCCTTCGTGCCACATGCAACCACTCCTCGGGCGTGTCATCGGGCACAGAGCAGCCATTCGCCAGGATCAACCGCAATCCTCTGGTCTGGCTGATAGCAGATATCATTTCGTTTTCAAGCTCGATCTCGCTGCCATGAGTGAGGGGACCGCGCTCCCACAGACCACCCATCAGGCATTTATCCGTGAGCGTCAGGGCCTCGCTGAGACTGGGACCAGTGATGCGATCGCTCCAGCTCATTACGGAGACGGGGTAATCTGTGAAATCCTCGAAGTAAATCTGGTCACCGCCCTGGTCAGGATCGGCATGGACATGGACAATGTTGAGCCAGCCCTTTTGTGCACCCTCTAGAGCGTGGAGATCATAAGGCCGGCCAAAACGCGCGTATTCCTCGTGGGTAAAGTCGGCAGTCGTAGCGCCCATGCAGGAGAAGAAGATACCATTTGCACCTGCCTCGATGGCAGCCTCCATCAGCTTACGTAAGTTGGCTGCTATGGTGCCCAGCCCTTCTTCAAATGGTTGGGGATCTTTGCGAGCCTCTGCGATAGCTCGTTGTTTGCCCATGAAGCGTAAAGCACAGGTCAGTGGGCTAAATACTGTCAGGATGAGGGGATAGTCGCTCCCAAGTTGTGAGCGGAGAGCGCGAATACAGACAAGTTGCTGCGCAAACATGGGCGTATCCAGTTCCAGGCGGGGTAGGAAACGCATTTGTTCAGCTTCAACAAAAGGTTGCTCTGGCGCTGGATAGGGCAAGTCCGGCATGATCTTGACGATATCCAGGTCAAATTTTTTACGGAAGAACTCCATTGTGAGTTCTGCCATGCGTTCTCCTGACCCCTCGGGTTTGAAGTGATGCCAGAAGCAGAGTGGCACGCGGTCTACGGGTTCCCCCGCGACCGCTGCCCGCACTCGCTCACCCGGCGTCATGGTATGATGCTGTGTCGTCATGAAGTTTTCCCTCGTTAATTCTGTTGTTTTGGCTGAATTGGATTGGAGCTAGCCCTTGAGCGTAGCGCGTTCTATCGCGTTCTGACCGCTCTTGTACACGCTCTGTGAGTGTGTTATCGAACCAGCGAGCTAAAAGGGTGCCGAGCACTGCCCCACCTGCCAGCGCTATCAATCTTGCTACTAATGAAGTGATGTTGCTCATGGGCTTTCCTCTCTTTCTTCGGAAGAATGCTTATGCAGCATAATAGTTCCTACAAAATATACGTTAGGCAGGCATGCTAAGGCAAGATCAAATTTTCTTTTTGCAGCGTGAAGTTTGTTCAAGGCGTCCCATTGACCGGAAAAGCGTTCCAGGTTATTTGTAATACAGAGTATACTTAACAGCAACGTCTTCATGCATAAAATAAGCCTCATAAACCCTCGACGACTTGCTGGGTTTCTGGTAGGATGTCAAACATCAGCACCAGGCGTTAACAAGTAATGTTTTTTAGATACGGAGGAAGGTGCTTCATGGACGGACTTCAACGACGCATTCGGGTTGCGCGGGGGGAGATACCGGCGGAACTGGTGCTTCGCAATGCCAGGCTCGTTAACGTGTGCAGCGGCGAATGTTACCCTGCTGATATCGCAATAGCCGATGGCCGCGTCGTCGGCATAAGCGCTCCTGGGGAGGGCTACCGGGGACACGAGGAACGAGACTTGCAAGGTCGCTGGCTGGCTCCTGGACTTATCGATGGTCATATGCATATTGAAAGCACCATGCTTGTCCTCTCCGAATTCGCGCGTATTGTCACCCCGCGTGGCGTAACCGTCGTAATACTCGATCCGCATGAATTTGCCAACGTCATGGGCGTAGCGGGCATACGCTATGTTCTCGAATCCGGGCGCGACCTTCCGCTTTCCTCCTACATCATGCTTTCCTCCTGCGTCCCTGCCTCTGCTTATGAAAGCCCCTATCGCGTGCTCATGGCTGAAGATCTCCTGCCTCTGCTAGAAGACGAGCGTGTCCTGGGTCTGGCCGAAATGATGAATATGCCCGGTGTGCTGCATGCAGATGAACAGGTACTGGCAAAGATAGTAGCCACACAAAAGCGTGGCCTGGTTGTCGATGGGCATGCTCCAGGTCTCGATGGGCCTGACCTGTGCGCATATGCCACTGCCGGCGTGATGTCCGATCATGAATGCACAACGCTCGAAGAGGCTCGCCAGCGCATTCGCCTTGGCATGTGGCTCATGATTCGCGAAGGCTCGGCAGCGCGCAACCTCGATACATTGCTCCCACTGGTCAAAGAGTTGCACCCGCCGCGTGTCTTCTTTGTCACGGATGACCGCGACCCGCAGGATTTAACCACGCGCGGGCATATTGACTCGATGGTGCGCCGCGCCGTCGAGTTGGGACTCGACCCTGTCGAGGCG
>Ga0209648_10006186_pt1 | contig 10304 bp, 6 predicted proteins | sample GraSoi2013_115cm_FD_185830 | JGI IMG/M metagenome (GOLD analysis project Ga0209648, IMG submission 185830) | Grasslands soil microbial communities from the Angelo Coastal Reserve, California, USA - Sample 9_17_2013_115cm (SPAdes) (version 2) | ecosystem: Environmental > Terrestrial > Soil >...
CGCGCAGATGGCCGCGGCGGAGATCTCTTACGACAAGGATTGGATCCGTTACCGCGTCTCCGCTTTCTACACCTCGGGCGATGCAAGTCCTCGCGACGGACGTGCGCGCGGATTTGATTCCATCGTCGATCTCCCCAATTTCGCGGGCGGCCTCTTCAGCTTTTGGAATCGCGAAGGCATTCGATTGCTTGGTTCGGGAATTTTGCTCACCACGCCGGGCAGCCTCATTCCGTCGCTCCGCGCCAGCAAGGAAGAAGGCCAGGCCAATTTCGTAAATCCTGGAATTTTTCTCGCGAATACCGGCGCGGACTTCGAGATCACTCCAAAACTACGGGGCTTCGCGAATTTCAACTACTTGCGATTCGAACGCACCGAGCCGCTGGAATTTCTTCTTTTTCAATCGCCAATCCATCACACCATCGGCGAAGACTTCGGCGTTGGCGTCGAGTACCGCCCGCCGTTGACGGAAAACATTGTCCTTACCGGCGGGGCTTCGGCCTTGCAACCCGGCCAGGGTTTCAAAGATATCTACACGAGCCGCACCCTTTTCTCGCTTTTCGCGTCGGTGAAGTTTACTTTCTAGATCGGAAGACATGAGGGACAAAGGCAACGAGCGAGGGTGGATCGCAGGCCCGCCTCAGAAGGCGGCCCCTACAAGTGGCGCCAGCTTTGGCGGGATACTTGGGCGTTGCGGATCGTTCTTTTTCTTTTTGTGCATCTTGTGCTGCTTGCTTTTACTGATTCTTGCGGAACGTCCGGGAACGGCATCGGCCGCGCAGCAAGAAGTGCCGCAAAAAAGTTCGCCACGGGGCCAATCGCAGGAAGAAGCGGGTCGCAAATCTTCAGGCTGCATCTCTTGTCACACCTCAACCGATGAACCCACGATGCATCCGACGAAAACCGTTCATCTCGGCTGCACGGATTGCCACGGCGGCAACTCTTTAATCTCATCCGCATCCGGCGACGCGCGGAATTCTCCGGAATATAATTCCGCGAAAGAAAAGGCCCACGTGCAACCGCGCGATCCGAGTTTCAAGAACCGTTCGAATCTTCCCGAACGCACTTTCACAAAGTGGCTCGCGGAATCCGCGGGATACATTAGGTTCGTGAACCCGGGCGACTTGCGCGTCGTTCCCCAAACCTGCGGTGCTACTGGCTGTCATGCTGCGGAGGCGCGCGCCGTTTCCACCAGCATGATGACTCACGCGGGAATGCTATGGGGCGCTGCGCTCTACAACAACGGCGGCTATCCAGTGAAAAATACACGGTTCGGCGAAAGCTACAACCGCCACGGATTGCCGCAATCGATCAAGACGTCTCCAAAGCCGACTCTTGAGGAAACTCGCGTCAAAGGTGTCATTCCCGAACTCGATCCTCTCTTGCGCTGGGAAACTTCCCAGCCCGGCAATGTCCTGCGTGTTTTCGAGCGCGGCGGCCATAAAAAGGCGGAGATCGGCAATCCCAATCGCGAAGAAGATCCCGGCAAACCTGACGAAAAACTGAGCGACCGCGGGTTCGGAACCGGACTGCGCACCGATCCCATCTTTCTTGGATTACAAAAAACGCGCTTGCTCGACCCGATCCTATCGCTCCCAGGGACCAACGATCATCCCGGCGACTATCGCGGCAGCGGCTGCACTGCGTGTCATGTGATCTATGCCAACGATCGCGATCCTTTACACTCCGGTGCTTACGCGCAGTTCGGGCATACCGGCTTCAGCGCTTCTTCCGATCCGACGACTCCGAAGAACGAATCCGGCCATCCCATCAAGCACGTTTTCACGCGCTCCATCCCTTCGAGCCAGTGCATGATCTGCCACATTCATCCTGGGACGAACATGGTCACGACGTATTACGGCCTCACCTGGTGGGACAACGAAATCGATGGCGACAAGATGTATCCGGTAGAACAGCGTAATCCAACCGAGGAGCAGCGCTATGAATCTCTCGAACGCAATCCGGAGGGCGCGGCGGTGCGCGGCCTCTGGAACGACGAAAAATTTCTGGAAAACGCAGGCAGTCTCGAGTTCAACAAGAAGTTGAAGACGACGCAATTCGCTGATTTCCACGGCCATGGCTGGATCTTCCGCGCCGTGTTCAATCACGACCGCAAGGGGAACTGGCTGGACAAGGACGGCAAGCAGATCGCATTCGACGATCCCGACCGTTTCGGCAAAGCCGTGCACCTCGCCGACATCCATCTCGAAAAAGGGATGCAGTGCAACGACTGCCATTTCGCGCAGGACAATCACGGCAACGGGAAGATTTACGGCGAGCCTCGCGCGGCCGTCGAAATCGACTGTATCGATTGCCATGGCACGATTCGAAAGAAAGCCACGCTAGTGACGTCAGGCCCGGCTGCGCCGGAGGGCGGCCGCCGCCTCGACGCGCTACGTACTCCCTGGGGTGTACGCCGTTTCGAATCGGGCGACGGCAAAATATTCCAGCGCTCGATGTCCGAAGAAGGCAAAGAGTGGGAAATCGTTCAGACCATCGACAGCATCACGCCCGGCAACGTGCATTTCAGCGAAAAGTCACTGCGCGCGAAGATGATGAGCAAGGATGGCGTGGTGGCTGCGCAATTACCGAGCGACGACGCCACTCTCGCCCATTCGAACAGCAGCATGACTTGCTATTCCTGCCATACCTCGTGGACGCCCACTTGCTTCGGCTGCCATCTGCAAATGACTGCTAATGCGCGCAAGCCCATGCTGCACAACGAAGGACTCCTCACAAAGAATTACACCAGCTACAACTTTCAGGTTCTGCGCGACGACATTTATATGTTGGGTGTCGACGGCACGGTGACTGGTCATCGCGTGGCCCCGGCGAGATCTTCTTGTGCCGTACTGGTCAGCTCGCAGAATGCCAATCGCGATTGGCTTTACTACACGCAACAAACGATTTCCGCGCCGGGGTTCTCCGGCCAAGCTTTCTCCACGTTCGTCCCCCACACGGTGCGCGCCAAAGAAACAAAACAGTGCAGCGATTGCCATGTCTCTGCTCAAAACGACAACAATGCCTGGATGGCGCAATTATTGCTGCAAGGCACCAACTTCATGAACTTCATGGGCCGCTACGTCTATGTAGCGACGGGAAAGAAAGGGTTCGAAGCCATCGCCGTCGCTGAACACGATGAACCTGAAGCCATTTATGGGAGCGATCTCCAGCGTATCGCCTATCCCGACAATTACAAGAGCTTTGTGGATCATCATCGCCAACTCGATCCCGCTGCCGAACACTCAGGGAATGTCCTCGACATCCAAGCTCGTGGTGAATACGCGTACGCGGCCCTCGGTCCTGGTGGCTTACGCGTCTATGACATCGCCAACATCGACAACAAAAGCTTCTCTGAGAAAATTACCACCGCGCCGGTTTCGCCGATCGGCCAAAGATTTTTTGTTCCCACGAAAAATGCAGTCGCCGTTGCGTCACCAACGACGCTTGGCGTCGATCCGTTGCGCCAGCAATTGCCTGAAAACGAAGAGCAGCCCATCCACCTGCTCTACGGTTTCCTTTACGTCGCCGACAGAGAAGAAGGCCTCGTCATCATTGGCGACCCCAATCTCAAATCGAAAAGTCCTGGCGTAGGCACGCTCCTTGACGGCAATCCCGGCAACAATTTTTTGAAGCGCGCTCTCGCGTTCAATCCGAACGGCGTCCTAACCGGCGCTCATCGCATCACTATCGCCGGAACATTTGCTTACATCCTTACCGACAAATCTCTCGTCGTCGTGGACCTCGATAATCCCCTCGCGCCCAAAGTTACCGCGACCGTCAGCGCACCGGATTTGGATGATCCGCGCGGGATTGCGGTTCAGTTCCGGTATGCGTTTGTGGTGGACCGCTACGGGCTGAAGACACTGGACGTGACGGACCTGGCGCATCCGAAGTTGACGGAGAAGGGACGGGTTTCGCTCGGAGATGCGAGAAACGTTTACGTGGCGCGGACCTACGCATACGTGGCGGACGGAAGATTTGGAGTGTCCGTCGTGGACGTTGAAAACCCGGAGAGGCCGCATTACAACCAGACGTTCGGCGGAAACGGGCAAATGAATGACGCATACGACGTGAAAATCGGAATGGTGGCGGGGAGCGCTTTTGCGTTTGTGGCGGACGGGGTGTACGGCCTCCGTATTTGGCAGATCGTTTCGCCGTGGGATGACGCCGCACACTTTTCGGGATTCAGCCCGCGCCCCAGTCCTAAGCTCATCGCCACAGCGCACACGCGCGGTCCGGCACTGGCTATTTCAAAAGGTATTGATCGCGACCGGGCAGTCGACGAATCCGGCAACCAACTCGCGGTATTCGGGCGCCGCGGCGCGCGGCCGCTCAATCGCGCCGAAATGCGCAGCCTCTACATTCACGCGGACACGGGGCAGCCGTACGCCGTCGCGGATGATGCCGACACCGCTGAAAAATCCCGATCCATGCCATCTTCACCCTCTGCAAGCTCACTCACCTCTTTGTTCTTGCGTGCGCGAGCTTGGATGAAATCTTTTCGATGAGGTCATTGCTATGAAACGTCGCAAATTTCTCTTCCATGCTATAAAAAGCGCCTCGGCGGCGTTTTGCTCTCAGTTCTTTCCACCCACCCTTCGCGACTCTCTTTTTTCACAAACTGCGGTGCCAAAAACTTCTCCCAACAATTCCGCGCGGCCCCAGCTGGCCCTCACGCTCGACGATCCGACACTCTCGCTCGGGTCCGTCCTCAAATGGCAGGAAGCCAACAGCCGCATATTGAAAGCGATTTCGGAGAAAGACGTGCGCGCCGCGCTTTTCGTTTGCGGCATGCGCGTGGATGAGGCCGACGGCGCCAAGCTGCTTTCCTCCTGGGACCAAGTGGGACACCTCATCTGCAATCATTCCTATTCGCACAAATTCTATGACGAGCAAACGAGCTACGCGGATTTCGCTGTCGATTTTCTGAAAAACGAAAAGGTGATCGCTCCCTACCGCAATCGCACCGCGCTATTCCGCTATCCTTTCTTGAAGGAAGGCGACACCGCCGACAAGCGCGATCGTTTTCGCGCTTTGCTGAAGGAGCGTGGCTACCGCGTTGGCCATGTGACGATTGACGCCTCCGACTGGTACGTGAGCCAGCGCTTTGTCGACCGGCTCAGCAAGCAGCCCAAAGCTCCCATCGCTCCGTATCGCGATTACCTGGTTGCACACCTATTGGATCGCGCGGCGTTCTATCGCCAGCTAGCACTCGACGTCCTTGGCCGCGACATTCGCCACACGTTGTTGATGCATTTCAATCCCCTGAATGCTTTTGTCCTTGCCGACGTTATGAATGCCTTTGAGGCCGCGGGGTGGCAATGGATTGATGCCTCACTCGCCTTTGAAGACCCCATTTTCCGCAGCCAGCCGCAGACACTTCCCGCCGGAGAAAGCCTGGTCTGGGCCCTCGCCAAGGAAACAGGGCGATTCGAGAATCGTCTTCGCTACCCTGGTGAGGACGACGTTTACGAAAGGCCCAAGATGGACGCTCTTGGCCTGTAAATCAGCCCCCGAAACACCGGGAAGGCTAACTCCTTCCTCCGGCAAAGAAGTGTCTTCCCAGGTCTATTTTCCCTTTTAATTCGCCCCAGCTATGTCCCTCAAGGCACTGAATTTGCGGCATTCTGTTGCGATCTGGAACATCCATCTCCTTTCCTTTTAACTGTTTATAGCTAGGCGGCATCTAATCAAGGTATAATGCATTGTTCACATCTTTAACGCATAGCACCCATCAAAATAATTCGTGGGGCAGTGTGGGGGTCGGGCAGTTAAGGTGTATCCAAAGGGTGCGGAGGCTTCCCAGAGCGGGCCCACCAAGAAAGGCAGCAAAGGAGTACTAGTACATGACTAAACAATTTCTACTGGCCAGTGACTTTGACCAGACGCTGAGTTTCAACGACTCGGGAGTCGTGCTCAGTGAACTAATCGGCTTTCACGGGTTTCATGAAAAGGTGAGCGGCCTTTCAGAGATGAATCTCGTCCAGCAAGGCGCGGAACTGAGCTATCTCATTCTTCACGACCCGGATTTCCGCAAGGTGCGCCGCGAGCATCTCGTCGAAACCGGCAAGCGCATCCGCTTGAAACACGATGTCGCGCTGTTCGCGCGCGCGCTGGACAATCTCGCTGACGGCTACAAGTTCCACTTCAACGTCATCTCCGCCGCGCCGCAGGAGATCATCGAGTCGGCGCTTGCTGGTATTGTTCCGCCCGAACACATCTTCGGCACGCGGTTCCGCTACAACGAAGCCACCGGCGAGGTGGATTCCATCATTCGCGCTTCAGCCGGTTGGGGAAAAATCACCGTGCTCGAGGAACGCCGCGCGGCGCTCGGCATCAGCCACGACCAGATCATTTATATGGGCGACGGCAGCTCCGATATTCCCGTGATGATGCATGTCAATCAGTACGACGGCCTGACGATCGCCGTCTCTGAGGCCAAGTTCATCACGCGAGTGGCCAAGCGCACCGTGGTCAGCGATAACGCCATGAGCGTCCTCGTCCCCGTGCTCGAAAAGGTTCTGCGCTGGGACTCCGCGCGCATCCGGCGCCTTTTCGCTTCCTACGGCTTGACTTTGCTCGAGTGGGATAAGGTGCGCACCGACCGGCTCACTATCCAGGATTCCACCGAGCACATGTCGGTGGCTTCGGCGCCCCAACTTAACGCGTAGTACGCGCTTCAACCTTTCTAGTCAGTTTAAAGGGCGGACAAAAATCCGCCCTTTCTTTGTTCATCCTTTCGGAGGAAAATCCTTGCTCACTCGTTTGGTTCCGGACGAGAGGAGGAAGGCCAATGCTCCGCACTTTCCTGAAATTCCTTTTCACCGCGGGTCTTTGTTTCCTTCCGGAGCCTTTGTTTGGGCAGACACAAACGCCCCCAAAGATCGATCTGACTCAGCCTCAGAACTATGTGCTCAAGCGTGTTTCGAGCGCGGACCCCACCGGAGCGAATGCTGATTTTCGCAAAATTGATCCTGGCAGCACGCTTACACTGCTAGACACAGACGGGCCTTGCCTGCTGACGCACATCTGGATCACGGTTGCTAGTCGCGAGGCTTACCACCTCAAGAAACTCGTGTTGCGAATCTATTGGGACAAGGAAACGACGCCGAGCGTCGAAGCTCCTCTAGGAGATTTTTTTGGCCTCGGCCTCGGCGAATATTATCGCTGGGAGTCGGAGCTACTCTCCGTCGGCAGTGACAAGGCCTTAAACTCATTTTTGCCCATGCCCTTTCAAAAACATGCGCGCGTCACGGTTTCCAACGAAGGTCAGCAGAGGGTGGAAGCCTTCTATTTCAATCTCGACTACCGCGCGTACTCACAGCCGCTCCCAGCGGGAACGCTATACTTTCACGCGCAGTTCCGGCAGGCCCAGCCCAATCGCGGCTGGACTTCCGATTGGCAGAGCAATGGCGATCCGAAGGTTGACGGGAAGACCAACCTCGACGGCAAAGATAATTACGTTTGGCTGGACGCCATAGGTCGCGGACATTTTGTCGGAGTTACGATGTCCGTGCTACAGAATCAAGATGGCTGGTGGGGCGAAGGTGACGACATGTTTTTCGTGGATGGGGAATCCCGGCCATCCATCAACGGTACTGGTTCGGAAGATTATTTTCTAGGCGCTTGGGATTTTGGCGGTCATCCCTTCTCCTATCGGCTGTATGGCGCTCCGCTTGTAGGTGAAGAGCGTGCTGGGGAAAAATCGTCCGTGTATCGCTTTCATGTGGATTCACCGATACCGTTTACAAAGTCGCTCCGCGCCACAATCGAGCATGGCCACGCCAATCATCGCTCGGACAACTATTATTCCGTGGCTTACTGGTACCAGACCGAGCCGCACGCCGCCTTCCCTGCACTGCCACCCGCTGACCAGAGAATTCCGCGTCCGCAAAAAGTCGGAGGCCCGGGCAATTCAGACGTGTCTGTTCCATGAGCGACTGCCGTCGGAACTAAACTATGTTGGTGTAGCCCGGGGCTTTCCCTCAGCATCCTATTTGTTTGTTACACTACAGCGCTTCGGGAGGCGGCACATGTCTAGGAAATCCATACTAATGATCATCGGCGATTACGTGGAGGACTACGAGGTGATGGTTCCATTTGAGGCGCTTCAGATGGTCGGCCACACCGTTCATGCCGTTTGTCCCGGCAAAAAATCCGGTGAGTTCGTACCCACTAGCATCCACGATTTCGAAGGTGATCAGACCTATACCGAAAAGCGCGGCCACAATTTCGCTCTCAACGCAACTTTCGATGAGGTCAAGCCTGAAGAGTATAACGCCCTGATGATTCCCGGAGGCCGTGCGCCGGAATACATTCGAACGATTCCTCGCGTCATTGAGATCGTCCACCACTTCTCAAAAGCCAATAAGCCCATCGCCGCTATCTGCCACGCTGCGCAAGTTCTTGCCGCCGCGGGAGTCCTGACGGGAAAGAAGTGCAGCGCGTATCCGGCCACCGGCCCTGACGTTACTCTGGCCGGCGGCACGTACGTCAATCTCCCCATGAACGAGGCCCTCGTGGACGGCAATCTCGTCACCGGTCCGGCCTGGCCCGCGCTCCACTCCTGGCTCGCCAAGTTCCTCGGCGTCCTCGGCACGCGCATCGAAGCCTAGTGGCAAATTCTATTGTTGTTGTTGCTGCCGCTGGTCAACATCGGTATTCGAGTTCGCGTTCGGCGATTTGAAGCGAGTTACTCCAATGCAATTTCTCGATTCAACGGATGATATTTTCGATTGCTATCGTATGTTCGCCGGATTCATGTTCTCCTCTTCCTAAAAACTCCTCCAAAGGCGATAATTTCGTGTTCAACTTCTTATGGAAGGGCGATCCTAGAGTTATGGCTAACGTCAATACGAAGCGAGGCGTCATCGGCATCCTCACTGGAGGTGGCGACGTTCCCGGTCTGAATCCCGCCATTCGCGGCGTCACCCTTCGCGCCATTCGCGAAGGTTATCAGGTTATTGGCATTCGCCACGGCTGGGCTGGTCTCGTCGACATGGTTCGCGAGAAGGATTACGACAACTCCGACAACTTCTTCCTTCTCGACGAAGAGACCGTCGATCGCGCCGGCCGCACCGGGGGCACTTTTCTCCATTCTTCCCGGACCAATCCCGGCCGCGTCGCCAAGGCGAGCGTCCCGGCGCATCTGAAAGACAAATTCACCGCCGAGAAAAACGACCTCACCGCGGAAGTCCTCAAAAACCTCGCATGGCTGGGTATCGACACTCTAATCCCCATCGGCGGCGACGATACACTTAGCTACGGTGTGCGTCTCCACAAGGAAGGCTTCAAAGTCGTCGGTATTCCCAAGACCATGGACAATGATGTCCCCGGCACCGATTACTGCATCGGTTTCAGCACCTGCGTCACGCGCACCATTCAGATGGTCAACAGCCTGCGCACCTCCGCCGGCTCCCATGAGCGTTTCATGGTTATCGAAGTCTTTGGCCGGTACGCGGGTTTTACCGCCATGCTTCCTACCATGGCCGGCGCTGCCAATCGCTGCGTCATTCCGGAGTACAAATTCAATATCGAGCATCTCACCGAACTCCTCGTCGCCGACCGCCGCAAAAATCCCAGTCGCTACTCCATCGTCCTGGTCTCGGAAGGCGCCATCTTTGAAGGGGGCGAAATGGTCTTTGAGGGAGAAGCCACCGATGCCTACGGCCACAAAAAGCTCGGAGGCATCGGCGAAATCGTCGGCGAAAAAATCAGGGAAGTTTCCGCTAAATTCAATAATGGCAAGAAAATCGACGTCATCAATCAAAAGCTCGGTTATCTCGTTCGCTGCGGCGACCCCGACGCCATTGACTCGATCGCTCCTATGGCTTACGGCAATCTAGCTCTCGATCTCCTGTTGAAAAGTGTCAGCGGCCGTCTCGTCGTACTCAAAAACGGCCACTACGACAACATCCCGCTCGAAACTGTTACCGCCACCAAAAAGGTCGTCAACGTCAAGGAGCAATACAATACTGACCGCCTCCGCCCGCAATACGCCAGCTTCGAAATGCGCCCGCTCTTCCTCATGACCAACGAAGTGCGATAGGCTTCTCTCCCAATATCTTGGGTGGGCAACGTTGGCTGTCGAGGAGGCTCTATCTACGTACTCGGTATTGACGTTGGAACGGGAGGAACGCGCGCCATCGTCATCGATGGTCACGGCCGCATCGTCTCGTCCGCCACGGAAGAGCATCAGCCCTTCGCTTCGCCGCAGATTGGGTGGGCCGAGCAGCAACCGGAAGACTGGTGGCGCGCCTCCTGCATCGCGGTTCGCAAGGTCATCGCCGGTGCCAACCTTACCT
>Ga0209648_10006187_pt1 | contig 10304 bp, 7 predicted proteins | sample GraSoi2013_115cm_FD_185830 | JGI IMG/M metagenome (GOLD analysis project Ga0209648, IMG submission 185830) | Grasslands soil microbial communities from the Angelo Coastal Reserve, California, USA - Sample 9_17_2013_115cm (SPAdes) (version 2) | ecosystem: Environmental > Terrestrial > Soil >...
AGCGCGATCTCCTTATCCTGCTGAGTGTCTCGCTGATCTGGCGGGGGGCAACTGCAGTGTTAGTCTCTCAACCAGGGTACATAGACGCAGCCTATTATTTTGATGTGGCCAAAAATCTGGCGACTGGGCACGGATTTACTGAGGATTTTATCATCACCTATCTCACCCCTGCAACAAGTGTGGTCCATCCCAGCAATCTGTACTGGATGCCACTAACCTCGATCATCATCGCCCCATTCCTGGCCTTGTTCGGTGCCAGCTGGCGTATTGCCCAGATCCCCATCTTTCTTCTATCTGCATCTCTGCCGCTCTTGGTATACTGGATCAGCTGGGATATTTTTCGGAGCCGACGCTATGCCTTTGCGATTGCTCTCTTCACGCTTGTCGGGAGTTCTATATATTCTTTTTACTTTCTAGCTACCGACAGCTTTGCCCTGTACAGCTGGATAAGTTTACTTGCCCTTGTAGGGATATATCATGGGTGGCGCGGACATCCCTGGCGGTTTGCTTTAGCAGGCATTGCTATAGGGCTAGCACATCTTGCCCGTTCTGATGGTGTGCTCCTGCTTGTTGTTGGTTGTCTGGTCTGGCTCTGTTCGCAGAAAAAGAGCAACTGTGTGCCCTTTGGGTATGGCAGAGGTCTCTTCTGGAAATCGAGTGATACTACCGAGCTTCATCCAATTCCCTGGCAAGCACTCCTGGGAATGTGTAGTTTCTATCTCTTAACCATGGTCCCCTGGTTTCTCCGCAATACAGCGCTTGTCGGTTCACCGCTTCCAATTTGGGGAACAATGACAATATGGTTCACAAGCTATAATGACTTCTTTACCTTTCACAAAGCCATTTCTGCCCAGACATACCTGAGTTGGGGATTGGGCAATATCCTGTCTTCAAAGCTGCTGGTTTTGGAAGAAAATTATCTAATTTTAAGCGGAGTAGTTTATATCCCGTTTATTTTTATCTTCTTCGGAATGTGGATTGAGCGCAAACGTGCCGAACTCCTGCCTTTTGTGATCTACCTTTTGCTCGTGTATAGCATCTTATCGCTGGTTTTTACCTTTCCCAGTATTCATGGCAGTCTCCTTCATTCAATGGTAATGTTGCATCCATTGCTGTATGGATGGGCCATAGTTGGCATAGATACAATGATTGCTTATATAATCAAGCGACTTGGAAAAAAAAAAGAAACTGGAGAAAGACTTGCAACTCTTGCACTTGCACTTGCAATAGGATTTTCAGCAATTCTATCGGGAAAAACCATAGTTGATATGAATAATACCTGGAATCAAGATTATCAACTCTACCAAAAAGTGGGAGAGGTCGTAGTAAGGGATTATAGAGAAAATAGGGGCCTTCATGGCTCCGCTCAACTCGTAGTGATGGCAGGCGACTCAGCAGATTATTACTATGCTACTGGTCAGCATGCGGTTTTACTGCCAGCTCAGGATCTTCCTACAGTACTAGATGCCGCCCGGAGATATTCCGTGTCCTACATCTTATTTGTCCCGGACCAGGGGCAAGTGGAAGGTCGACTCTGGCGGAGAACTCTCACCGATCGCAGGCTAAAACTCATTAGGACTTGGCCCTCAGGAAAGCTTTACCGCTTCGTATATTGAGTGATGGCAACTACGCTATCATCCTATTTGAGAATCTTACCTGAGGAGTGGGCGTCATCTTTTTGGCACAGATGTGGGGCAAGCAATATGAGCGTATTGCGTCCGTCTCCACAGCGTTCCACTTCGCCAGCTCTACTGAATGCTCGACGCAAGAAAATGACGCGCACCCCTACCTGAGGAGTTACTTTACAACGTATGATACTATATTAACTAGCAATAGCATGAAAAAGCAAGAAGAGAAGGTAAAAAGAAGCATGACAAATATTTCTGAGCAACTTTGTAGGGAGTTGCGTCTCATTGTTGGCGATGATGGAGTAGAGATTCAACCAAAGAATCTTGTTGATACTGCCTCTGATGCAACGTCTCAGCATACTTCAGCGAACATCGTAGTTTATCCACGCACCACTCAGCAGGTGAGTGACCTTCTGTGCTTTGCACACCGGCATACTCTGCCTGTGATTGCACGGGGAAGCGGCACGAGCCTCACTGGGAGTAACGTTCCGATTCAGGAAGAACTTGTGCTGAATCTTACACGCATGAATCACATTGTTGAGATTGATCCTCAGACCTCCACAGCGACTGTAGAGGCAGGGGTGATCAATGGAGACCTGCAGCATGCCCTTGAGCCGTTTGGATTGTTTTATCCGCCCGATCCTGCCAGCCTGATGGAGTGTTCACTTGGAGGAAATGTTGCCTGTAATGCCGGAGGACCACGTTGCCTCAAATATGGCGTCACTAAGGATTATGTGCTGGGGATGACGGTCGTGCTGGCAGATGGTCGCATTCTTCATCTGGGAGGAAAAGTGCTCAAAAGCGCGGTAGGCTATCAGCTCATTCAACTCTTCATTGGCTCCGAAGGAACGCTTGGAGTGATTACTGAGCTTATCTTGCGCTTGCTTCCACGCCCAAAGGCATACGCGACAGCAGCGGTATTCTTCGCTGATTTGGATAAAGCAAGCCAGGCTGTGACTACGCTTTTTTCCCGTGGTCTGCTCCCAACAGCTGTAGAATTGATGGATGCGGTGACGCTCCGTGCCGTTGAGTACGATCTGCCTACAGGTTTATCATCAGAAACAGGGGCCCTGCTTCTTATCGAGCAAGATGGCTATGATCAGGATGATGTCCAGCGTGCAATCCTCATGATTGAGCAGCTATGTCGTGAGAATGGAGCAGTACAGGTGCAAGTAGCAGTTGATCAGGAAGAACGGGAAAAATTATGGAAAACACGTCGTACTGCATCCGATGCATTAAATCGCATTCGTCCCAATAAATTGGGAGAGGATATCGTCGTGCCTCGCAGCCAAATTCCTGAGATGGTGCGTCGCATTAACCAGATCGCCAAGCAGTTTGGCCTGCTCATCGCTATCTTTGGGCATGCCGGGGATGGAAACCTGCACCCCAATATCCTCTTTGATCAGCAACAAGCAGGTCAGCGAGAGCTGGTAGAGCAAGCTGCTGCTGCAATCTTTCAGGCAGCACTCGACCTCGGAGGAACATTGAGTGGCGAGCACGGTATTGGCCTGCTCAAACGGGACTTTTTACATAATGCTTTAGAAGATAATGTTATTGAAATGATGAAGGGCATCAAGCAGCTCTTTGACCCTGCAGGACTGCTCAACCCAGGTAAGATCTTTCCTATGCAGGATAGTGCAGTGCAAGAGGGATGGCTGATCCAACTGTCAGCAAGAAATCATCTCGTGACAGGATAGCCGATTGCTAAATCTCAAAAACTTACAACCAGCCATTACGATAGCCCACAGCAACAGCCTGTACACGATCTTTCACACCCAATTTTTGTATAATACGATGAATATGCATCTTCACAGTATCAATGCTGACCTCTAGGCGTCTAGCAATCTCTCGATTCGTCAGGCCCTCGCTAACCAGATGGAGGATCTCATACTCGCGCTTCGTTAGTTCATTGTTAGGATTTGCCAGAGGGAAACGTGCCCTGACGGTTGTGCCTTTGCCAGGCTTGCTTTGCAGTTCCCAGTAACCACCAACCTCTTTTATACGCTCACGCATGATAGCTAAACCGAAATGTTGCTCATCTCTATCATGATGCTCGGATGCAATGAATACTTGCTCTGTCTGGAATCCAATACCGTTATCGCTCACCTCTACGACCAACCAGCCAGCAGACCTATGGAGCCGGACATGTATAGATGTGGCTTGGGCATGCTTCCACACATTTGTTAGCGCTTCCTGAATACATTGGAAGGTAGGTATTTCCAGTTTGGGAGGTAGGTGCTGCGACTCATCAAGTCCAGTAATCTTCAATACCAGCTCTATCTCTGGATGACTGCTTTTATACTCATTAATGGTCTGTCGAATCGCCTTGACCAAGGCTCCTTTTTCTACTCGTGCGGAAAGCAATGCACTCGTCGTATTGCGCAGCTCATGCAGGCCACCATTCAGGGTACTTTGAACATGCTGTAATTCGGACAAAACAAACTGTGGACAGTTCGTTTCTAGCAAACGCTGGATATACTCAAGCTTGTGAAGTACATGAGTAATCTGCTGAGTAATACCGTCGTGGAGTCCCCGAGCAATACGATTCCGCTCTTGATTAATGGCATCCTGCCGCATTCGGTTAGAGAGATCATAGTTACGCAAAAGCAAAGCTGCAACTCTACCCATGAATGCTAGCAGTAAGCCGCGTTCATCGACCAGGGTATTCTTGTCAGTAACCGAGAGCGCTACCATTCCCAGGAGTGTATCATTATATGAAAGGGTCACCAGTATGATGGACAGGTTATCTAACAGCAGCGTCGCTAGCGTTTCCCCGGGACCATGCAAAGCCTGTTGCTCCATCACTCGCCAGTCTATAGTAGCGGCCAGCTTTGCAGCGGGTAGCCTCTCTCCCAGAGAAGCAACGGGAATAAAGCGTTGCTGAACTGTATGATAGAGCAAGAGACAGGCCCCCTGAGCACAAATAGCATGGCTTAGATGTGCCAGAATATGTTCACGCAATTCCCGTAGCTCGACCTCCCCTCCCAGAACGTTGCCAATTTCATAGAGATCAGAGAGGCAGGAAAGACTATACAGTGCCTCCGGAAGCGTACTATAGCGCTGTCTAGGATAGCGATCGGCAGACGGAGAATCGGCCCTATAAGTATTCGATGAGGCCATATAGCTTTCTCCCTATAGAATTAGAATGACAAGCATGACAATTTTCTCTGCTTTATTATCTTTATTTCTATACTACAGAGAAAGAAAAAACCTGGGTAGGAGTCTGGCCACTTTCTTCGATAAGGTGCCAATAGCGCTGTCAAAATACTCACCAGTACATCACAACCCCACATTAGAAACGCTCTCCAAGTGATATAAAATGAAACATTTTATTTGACAGTGATACCCATCTGATAGTATGATAACTTTTGATACAGTTCTGAGCGCGAAACTGTGTAACGTTCTAGGTAGGAGAGCTATTAACCATTAAGCCAAAGAAAGGGAGCGTCATGGCCGCAAAGGATGAGCAGACTCCACCAAAGAAGCGTCCAGAAACTATCAACATTGGGAAACAAGATCCAATACCATTAATTTACCCCTCGGCCGAAGGAAAATCAGCCTCTCCGCGCCAGACAGACGATTTCCTTTTTGACGAGGGACTAGGAGATCCTCCACGCACGAATACATCTGTTGTGCGCCACTCCCCAGCCTTTCCGACCCGCAATACCACACAGCCCACGATGACACCTATCCCCCTACGACGTCAAAAAATAATGACTAGACAATTACGGACTCGTCCAACACAAAAAATCGAGCGAGAGCCACGGCCAAGCATAGTGCGTAAGCTGATGAGTATGCACTGGCTTTTCCTTGTTGGCCTGGGTATGATGGCGGCTCTGATTTTATGGATTATTGGCTCTGCGGTATTAGCATGGGGAATGCAGCGTTACTATGACATTCGTTATGGTACCCCTCGCACATATCAGGTGGATCAGGTAGTTGGTCAAGGAGGAGACAGTCCAGCCCACCCCAGCCACTTTATTGCCATCAACGAGAATCATGAGGCAGTCGTGATCGAATTAAGAGCTGACGACCCGGCAAAATCTATTACCTACACAACCCCGGTCTACAACGGCGATAGTGAAGCCCCCGTTACCCTGGAATTTCGCGATGTAACTGGTGATGGGAAACTAGACATGATTATGCATATTCATCTTACCACCCAGGAGCAGATTGCCGTGTTTGTTAACAATGGAGATCAGTTCATACCAGCAAGTGGGAATGACCATATTAAACTGTAAGTGTTAGCAGGAGAACAAAACCATGAGAACAAGCAGACCATTTAGTGAAACTCTTAACGAGATGCTGAAAGATCCTGAGCAAGCAGCACTCTACCTGGAAACGTGTTTGGAAGCTGGAGATATGGAGCTGTTTACTATGGCACTGAGAGATGTAGCAGATGCTCGTGGGGGTATGGTGTAAATTTTGGAATTAATTGGCTCTTGGCCGACTTTGGTGATAGATGAGGTTATCGATCCAATCTATCTCAACAGTTCATACTTGTTCATCAAGTTGAAATAGCTCATCAATTTACTGATTCACCAAACAAGGACATGAGCCATAGATATTATTGACCATAGTAGCTTCTAAGCCATTCATCTCCATGTTCTCTAAACCATGCTTCTCCTAGCTTTGTCTTTATAAACTCGAGTGCATGATTCTGTAGAAAAACTCCACCATAGTCGCTTCTAAGCCATTCATCTCCATGTTCTCTAAACCATGCTTCTCCTAGCTTTGTCTTTATAAACTCGAGTGCATGATTCTGTAGAAAAACTTGACCATAGTCGCTTCTAAGCCATTCATCTCCATGTTCTCTAAACCATGCTTCTCCTAGATTTGTCTTTATAAACTCGAGTGCATGATTCTGTAGAAAAACTCCACCATAGTCGCTTCTAAGCCATTCATCTCCATGTTCTCTAAACCATGCTTCTCCTAGCTTTGTCTTTATAAACTCGTGTGCATAATGAAGTAGAAAAGCTTGACCATTAGTGTCTCTGAGCCATTTATCTCCATATTCTCTATACCACTCTTCTCCTGGCTTTGTCTCTATAAACTTATGTGCATGCTGGCATAGAAAAGATCGACCGTTGTCACTCCTAAACCACTTAATGCCTGCTACTGATCTCACAAAAAATTGTAAAAAGTCACTAAAATTTGGCTGTTGTAGCATCTCTAAGAATTTTTTTGAGTCGAGAAATCTCTTGGCAATCAAGTCACTTAATGAAGGTACAGGGTTTTCCTCATCATTATCACTTAATGAAGGTACAGGGTTTTCCTCATCATTATCACTTTTAAGATGATAATACTCATTTAGTGATGCAATTGCCTCGAAATCAACTTTGCCCGCAGATTCACTTGAAGAGTGTTCTATAGAAAGCAAGTTAGTATGAGTACCTTCATGAGGGAGATAATCTGACTGCTCATGGTGGATTTCAGAGTCAGATCCTTCCTCTTTTCTTCGCCTTTTTCGTGGGAGTTCATCACCGAAAGAGTCCTCGCTTCTTTTTCTTTTTAAGGGAGATTGTAAGTCTTGTAGCCTAGACTCGTCTATATCATATGGATCATTATCATATTGGTCATCACTACCAGCCTCTTCAAACGGCCTCTCAGGCAGGATTGCATAATAATGCAGCGTTTCGTGGTGTCGCAGTATAGCGTATGAGGAGGAGGTGCTGTAGGATTGCTCTGACGTGATAGGCGCGATCCTCGTGGTACAACTCATTCTTCCATCGCGGAACTGGTATACAAACACAGGGCGATCGGGATCGAGTAGAGGCACTTCTTTTCCGGAATCAGGATCTGTTACCTTCGTCTCTCTCAGGTAGGAGATGAGCACGCGCCCGGTATCACCACCGGGATTTAGCATATCATCATTACCGATGTTAAAATTTTCTACATCGAATATCCCCAATTCGTTAGCTGCTCGCTCATTCGCTTCCTGACGTTCAAAACCTTTATCCACATACTCTTTTGCTTTTTCTTTGTATAATCTTGTTTTTTCTTTTAAATCTTCTACTACATACTCTTTTGCTTTTTCGCTTTCTTGTTTTATAAAATCTGGAGACCACTCGGGATGGGCTCCTTTTAATAGAGAATGAGGTACGCAATTGTTCCTCTCGCCAGAGACGAATGTAACTTCTCGATTCCAGATGTGGTTGGGCCTATTGTCTACGGGGATACCATCTCTGAGTTGGCTATGGATCGAGTCTAAGCCCACCTTACCCCGCATAAATTGTTCGTAGGTTGATACTATCTCGTGAGCTTTTGCACCTGCTTTATAACTCTCTATTATGTCATCCATTGGCCTTTCCTCGCTCATAACGACGTCATTACTAATTTCTGATTCATTCGCTGAAAGCATTTCAAACCCATTCTTAAAGTTATCACTGTCTATTCCCAATCGTTTTAAGCTATCCTTTACCCAATCCTCATTAATATCAAAATGCTTTTGAAATTTATTTTCCCAGCTAGCGCGGTTTCTAGCATCTACTAATGCTTGCTTAAGGTCTGGTAGAAACGATAGTGGATTTTTCTCGATATGCTCTTTGAATTTCCTATTAATACCTTTAAGCAGCTCAGAGTCCTCAGCAGTTAAGTCCTTCGTGTCCTTAGTAGTTAATTTTAGAGCTGAATCATTGGTAGTGGCGAGTTCTTCTGCGTCAGGTCGCTTATTCAAGTACTTGAGGTACCCACGAGTGACGGCTCTTTCAACTGCAAATGCGCGTTTAACTTCGTCCTCTGAAAAAACATCTTCAGGTTTACTTACCTCAGTTTCTTTTTGCTTCGAATCGCTCTTACGAGATGATCCATCTCTTCTATTCTCAGATAAAGATTCTTCTAGTATAGATTGTGATGCATGAACTATCACGTTCATAACACTCTGCTTTCCTTTCACACTTGATCTTTCACCAGATAGCATCTCTTTAGCTTCTTGTTCTCTCTTCCTCTCCTCATCAGTAGCCTTAGAGGTAGATGCTGTCGCTCTTCTTTTGCGAGGAGGGTCGCCTTCCATCCCCTTTTTATAGTAGTGTTCAAAATCTTTCCTTGCTTCTTCATTTTCTCTTTTCCTCTTTCTAGTAATTCGCCTTAATCCATCCCCGTTTGTCATAAAGTACCTTCCTTTCATAGTGGACTTGTTGTGTCTTCTGGTGTCAATGATACTCAATGCAGGAGGGGTTTTCCAGTGGGAAAGAGGGACAGCTTCGAGTTGCGACCCGTTGACCTGAGTGTGACCCGAACAACTAATGTTCTGAAGCAGGGCGCAATTCCCTGCCCGTGAGGTGAACGCGGACAGCATCCCTCCGCCAGTGCGACTGGACATCAATCAGGCGAAGCGAGGGAGGATATGGAGGAGAGGCATAAGCCTCATATGAAGTTCTTCCAGCTAATTGACTATGACCAGGAGACGAATGTACGTTTGAACCATCGTTAACGGGACCAAGCCTACGGAGGATAAAAGGCTTGCGGCATATGGTACTGATCGCGATGACCCCATCGCAGTGCATGAAGCCTTTCGGGGCGGCTTTATGTTCACCCATGAAAAATCCGGTGAACAGCACCCATCTAAAGGAGCGCCAAACAACCATCGGAACGGAGAAACCAGAGGAACGTTCTTGGGTGATCAGTCGATGCAACAAGTAGGTACCAACCAATACGTCCTCTGGAAAGATTGTCTAAGCAGCAAAAGCCTCTGGAAAAGCCAGAGGATAGGCAGACGTAGACACTGCTGTATGGAGAATAGGGAGTCAGTCAGATGCAACAGAGGAAAGCACCCGAGATCAGGCCACCCCCTGATCCTGAGAGTGAGGCTTGGAACAAGCTGCCCTGGCGCAAGCTCGAGCAGCATGTCTACCGCATCCAAAAGCGAATCTATCGAGCCAACAAGCCGGGCGAGTCAAGAAAAGTCCAAAAGCTTCAAAAACTGTTGATGAAATCAGAAGCGGCCCGACTGCTGGCAGTTAGACGGGTAACACAGGACAATCAAGGAAAGAAAACGGCAGGGGTAGATGGAGTGAAATCCGTCAAACCCAAGCAACGCCAGGAAATGGCAAAGGCCATCCACCCGGCAGGGTGGAACGGACAAAGAGTGAAACCTGTTCGACGGGTTTGGATACCAAAACCAGGAAAAGCAGAACAACGTCCATTAGAGATTCCTACCATGATGGAGCGCTGTAAGCAGGCACTGGTAAAAATGGCCCTGGAACCCGAATGGGAAGCCAAATTCGAAGCCAATAGCTATGGATTTCGCCCAGGACGATGCTGTCAAGACGCCATTGCGGCCATTTTCCTCAGGGCAATCGCATCTAAATTTTAAAGCAGCCTGTAGAGCGCATCTACAAAGTAGAGCTTTGAAAATTGGCTTGTTATAACATGGCTTGTAGAGCCGGTTCCCAAAATTAGATGCGATTGCCCTGGACCTCTATGACCTCTCAGGAATGAAGAGGTTCATTGATGAGGTGTAAATTTGGGAATTGTTCGGCTCATGTCCTTGTTTGGTGAATCAGTAAATTGATGAGCTATTTCAACTTGATGAACAAGTATGAACTGTTGAGATAGATTGGATCGATAACCTCATCTATCACCAAAGTCGGCCAAGAGCCGATTAATTCCAAAATTTACACAATAGGGAAGGACGATCTTGCTAGAGAGACCCATTACCTCTTTGCGTGAGGTAAC
>Ga0209648_10006190_pt1 | contig 10301 bp, 6 predicted proteins | sample GraSoi2013_115cm_FD_185830 | JGI IMG/M metagenome (GOLD analysis project Ga0209648, IMG submission 185830) | Grasslands soil microbial communities from the Angelo Coastal Reserve, California, USA - Sample 9_17_2013_115cm (SPAdes) (version 2) | ecosystem: Environmental > Terrestrial > Soil >...
GGCGTTCCCGCGGTCGACACGGCCCATGCGCAATCCCCCGGCGAACCGGGGTGGCGGCATGCGCTGTCGCTGTTCGGCGACATCAAATATCCGGCCGACTTCAAGCGCTTCGATTACGTCAATCCGGATGCGCCCAAGGGCGGTGTCGCCCGCATGATTTCAATCGGCACCTTCGACAATTTCAACATCGCCGTTGCCGGCATCAAAGGCTCTATCGCGCCCGCCGCCACCCTGATCTACGAAACGCTGATGACGCGATCGCAGGATGAGGTCGGCACGGAATACGGATTGCTCGCTGAGGCGGCGTCGCATCCGGACGATTTTGCCTGGGTGATCTATCGTCTTCGCAAGGAAGCCCGCTGGCATGATGGCAAGCCGGTAACGCCGGACGATGTAATTTTCTCGATGGATGTGCTGAAGAAGCACAGTCCGATGTACGGCTCCTATTATCGTCATGTCGTGAAAACCGAAAAGGCCGGTGAACGCGACATCAAGTTCACCTTCGACGCTCCCGGGAATCGCGAACTGCCGACCATCGTCGGCGAGTTGCCGGTGTTGCCGAAACATTTCTGGGAGGGCACCGACAGCGAAGGCCGCAAGCGCGACATCTCCGCAACGACGCTGGAGAAGCCGCTGGGCTCCGGCCCCTATCGCATCAAGGAGTTTGTCGCCGGCCGGTCGGTCAGGCTGGAGCGGGTGAAGGATTACTGGGGCGCGAACTTGCCGGTACGGATCGGCGAGAACAATTTCGACGAAATGCGCTTCGAATTCTTCCGTGACAATCTGGTCGCGCTGGAAGCCTTCAAAGCCGATCAGGCGGACTGGATTACCGAGAATTCGGCGAAGCAATGGGCGACGGCCTATGATTTTCCGGCGATCGCGGAAAAGCGCGTGGTCAAGGAAGAGTTCCCGATCAACGATTCCGGCCGGATGCAGGGCTTCGTTCTCAATCTGCGCCGCGATCAGTTCAAGGACGCACGGCTGCGCCGGGCGTTCAACTATGCCTATGATTTCGAGGAGATGAACAAGCAGCTGTTCTATGGGCAATACAAGCGCATCAACAGCTACTTCGAGGGAACGGAGCTTGCATCGTCAGGCCTGCCGGAAGGGCAGGAGCTGCAGATCCTCGAGACGGTGCGCGATAAAGTGCCCGCCGAGGTCTTCACGACGCCCTATCAAAATCCGGTCGGCGGCAACCCGGAAGCCGTGCGGGCCAATTTGCGGGAGAGCGCGCGGCTTATGAAAGAAGCCGGCTTCGAGGTGCGTGAGCGCAAGCTCGTCGATGCCGCGGGCAAGCCGGTCACCGTCGAAATTCTGGTTCAGGACCCTTCCGCCGAGCGGATCGCGCTGTTCTACAAGCCGTCGCTGGAACGCATCGGCGTGACGACGTCGATCCGCGTCGTTGATGATGCGCAGTATCAAAACCGGCTGCGCAGCTTCGATTTCGATATCATCATCGACCTTTGGGGAGAGTCGTTGTCGCCCGGCAACGAGCAGCGGGAATTCTGGGGATCGCAGACCGCGAACCAGCCCGGCTCGAAAAACACCATCGGCATCAAGAATCCTGCTATTGATGCGCTGATCGACAAGGTGATCTTCGCAAAGGATCGCGCAGGCCTGGTGGCCGCGACCAAGGCGCTCGATCGCGTTCTGCTGTGGAATTTCTACGTCGTGCCGCAATTCACCTATGGCTTTTCGCGCTATGCGCGCTGGGACCGCTTCAGCCATGCTGAACCGCTGCCGAAATACGGCAGTTCCGGTCTGCCGTCATTGTGGTGGTTCGACGCTGAGAAGGCCGCCCGGATCGGCAAGCGATCTTGAAGGATTTTCCGCGCATGGCGCAGTTTTCACGCCGGCATGTGCTCGGTCTCGGGATTGGCGCGTTGGGCGCTCCGTGGCTGCGGCCTGCGATGGCCGCCGATGCCGGCACCGAGGCTCACGGAATGTCGGTGTTCGGCGATCTGAAATATCCGGCCGACTTTCACCATTTCGACTACGTAAACGTCGCCGCGCCGAAAGGGGGAGTGTTTTCACTCATCCCGTCGGTTCGCGCCTACAACCAGTCCTATCAGACCTTCAATTCGTTCAACGCCTATATCCTGAAGGGCGAAGGCGCCCAAGGCATGGATATGACGTTCTCGCCGCTGATGGCGCGCGCCAATGACGAACCCGACGCGATGTACGGCCTCGTTGCAAAATCGGTGCGGATTTCGCCCGACAAACTGACCTATCGTTTCACGCTGCGGCCGGAGGCCAGGTTTCACGACGGCTCGAAACTGACAGCGCACGACGCCGCCTTTTCGCTGACCACGCTGAAGACCAAGGGGCACCCGCTGATTCTGCAGCAGATGCGTGACTTCGTGAAGGCGGAAGCAGCCGACGACGCGACACTCGTCGTCACCTTCGCCGAAAAGCGCGCACGCGACGTGCCGCTTTATGTCGTGAGCCTGCCGATTTTCTCGAAAACCCATTACGCGACGCGGCCGTTCGATGAATCCACGCTCGACATTCCGCTGGGATCGGGGCCGTACAAGGTCGGGAAGTTCGAAGTCAATCGCTACGTCGAGTTCGAGCGGGTCAAAGACTGGTGGGGCGCTGACCTTCCGGCTTCGCGCGGCAGTTATAATTTCGATATCGTGCGTTACGAATTCTACCGCGATCGCGACGTCGCGTTCGAGGGGTTTACCGCCAAGAGCTATCTGTTCCGCGAGGAGTTCACGGCACGGGTATGGGCGACGCGCTATGATTTCCCGGCGGTGAAGGACGGCCGCGTCAAACGCGAAACATTGCCCGACGAAACGCCGTCGGGCGCGCAGGGCTGGTTTATCAATACCCGCCGCGACAAGTTCAAGGATCCACGCGTGCGCGAAGCGCTGATCCAGGCGTTCGATTTCGAATGGACCAACAAGACCATCATGTATGGTGCCTATGCGCGCACCCATTCGCCGTTCCAGAATTCGGACATGATGGTGACCGGGCCGCCGTCGCCGGAAGAGCTCAAGCTGCTTGAGCCGTTCCGCGGCCAGGTGCCGGACGAAGTGTTCGGCATGCCGTTCGTGCCGCCGGTGTCGGACGGGTCGGGACAGGACCGGACACTGCTGCGCAAGGCCTCGCAGCTGTTGCAGGATGCCGGACTCGTCATCAAGGACGGCAAGCGGTTATTATCGAATGGCGAAGTTTTCAAAATCGAGTTTCTGGTCGACGAGCCGTCGATTCAGCCGCACCATGCGCCCTATATCAAGAACCTCGGCACGCTCGGGATCGAGGCTACCTTGCGGGTGGTCGATCCCGTGCAATACCGTGCGCGGGTGGAAGATTTCGATTTCGACATGACCATCGAACGCTTCAGCATGTCGGCGACGCCGGGCGATGGCATGCGTCCGTTCTTCTCGTCGCAGGCGGCCGCGACCAAAGGGTCGTACAACCTCGCCGGCATCGCTAACCCGGCGATCGACGCGCTGATCGAGAAGATTCTCGGCGCCGACAACCGCGCTGATCTGACGGTTGCCTGCCGCGCTTTCGATCGGGTGTTTCGCGCCGGGCGCTATTGGGTGCCGCAATGGTATCAAACCAGCCATAGGGTCGCCTATTGGGATATGTTCGCTCACCCCGAAAAGCCGCCGCGTTACGCGCAAGGTGTCGGCGCGCCGGACAACTGGTGGTTCGACGCCAACAAGGCGGCCAAGGCCGAGCAGGCGAAATAGCCCATGAGCGCCTACATCGCCCGTCGCATTCTTCTGATGCTCCCCACGCTGTTGGGAATCTTGTTCGTGTCGTTTGTCGTGGTGCAGTTTGCGCCGGGCGGACCGGTGGAGCGCGTGATCGCGCAGCTTAGCGGCGCCGATACCGGCGGCACCTCCAGGATTTCGGGAGGCGGTGGCGATTTCGGCGCGCGGGGCCAGGTTGGCGCCTCCTCCGATGCCGTCGGATCGAAGTATCGCGGCGCGCAGGGGCTCGATCCCGATTTCGTCAAGAGCCTGGAAAAGCAGTTCGGCTTCGACAAGCCGGCGCCGGAACGCTTCGCGTTGATGCTGTGGAATTTCGCGCGGTTCGATTTCGGCAAGAGCTATTTTCGCGATGTCAGCGTGCTGCAATTGATCAAGGAGAAACTGCCGGTCTCGATGTCGCTCGGGATCTGGATGACGCTGCTGACCTATCTGATCTCGATCCCACTCGGCATTCGCAAGGCTGTCATGGACGGCTCCAGGTTCGATACCTGGACCTCGGCGGTGATCATCGTCGGATTTGCGATACCGGGATTTCTGTTTGCGATCCTCTTGATCATCCTGTTCGCCGGCGGCTCGTTCTTCAATTTCTTTCCGCTGCGCGGCCTCACTTCGGACGGCTGGTCGCAATTTCCCTGGTACTGGAAAATCCTCGATTACTTCTGGCACATCACGCTGCCGCTGATTTCGATGGCGTTAGGGGCCTTCGCCACCATGACGCTGCTGACCAAAAATTCGTTCCTCGATGAAATCCGCAAGCAATATGTGATGACCGCGCGCGCCAAGGGCTGCAGCGAGCGGCAGGTGCTCTACAATCACATCTTCCGCAACGCCATGCTGATCGTCATCGCCGGCTTCCCCGGCGCGTTCATTCACGCCTTCTTCTCCGGCTCGCTGCTGATCGAAACCATCTTTTCGCTCGATGGGCTGGGTTTGCTCGGCTTCGAGAGCGTGCTGAACCGCGATTATCCGGTGGTGTTCGGAACGCTGTTCATCTTCTCGCTGGTTGGCCTCGTCGTCAATCTGATCTCCGACCTCGCTTACATGTGGATCGATCCGCGGATCGATTTCGAGGCGCGGGAGGTCTGATGACAATCATCGCGCCGCCGCCGATCGAAACTACTGTTCAGTCGCCGCTTGGCGAAATCGTGCCGATGACGCGTCACCGGTTCAGCCCGTCACCGCTCAATCGACGGCGCTGGCTAAATTTCAAGTCCAACCGCCGGGGTTACTGGTCGTTCTGGATTTTCCTGATCCTGTTCTTTGTTTCGCTGTTCGCCGAGCTGATCGCCAACGATCGTCCGTTCGTCATCAAATTCGACGGCCATCTGTATTGGCCGGCGTTCGTCAGCTATTCCGAGACTACCTTCGGCGGAGACTTCGAAACCGCCGCCGACTATCGCGATCCGTACTTGCAGAAACTGATCGCGGACAAGGGCGGCACGGTGGTCTGGCCGCTGATCCGCTATTCCTTCGATACGCACAATCTCGATCTGCCGACGCCGGCGCCGTCGAAGCCGACCTGGATGCTGACGGAAGCGCAGTGCAAGGAGGTGGTGCAGAAGAAAGGTCTGAAGAGCTGCCGCGACCTCGAATACAACTGGCTCGGCACCGACGACCAGGGCCGCGACGTGGTTGCGCGCCTGATCTATGGCTTTCGCATCTCGGTGCTGTTCGGCCTCAGCCTGACCATCATCTCGTCGATCCTCGGCGTTGCGGCCGGTGGCTTGCAGGGCTATTTCGGCGGTTGGATCGATTTGGGGTTCCAGCGTTTCATCGAAGTCTGGAGCGCCATTCCCTCGCTGTATCTCCTGCTGATTCTGTCGTCAGTGCTGGTGCCCGGCTTCTTCGTTCTGCTCGGCATTCTCCTGCTGTTCTCATGGGTGTCGCTGGTCGGTTTGGTGCGCGCGGAATTTTTGCGCGGGCGCAACTTCGAATACATCATGGCGGCGCGGGCCCTTGGCGTGTCGAATGCCGTGATCATGTTCCGGCATCTGCTGCCGAACGCCATGGTCGCGACCATGACGTTTCTGCCCTTTATTGTGTCTTCGTCGGTGATGACGCTGACCGCGCTGGACTTTCTCGGCTTCGGATTGCCGCCGGGCTCGCCGTCGCTCGGCGAGTTGCTGTCGCAGGGCAAAGCCAATGTCCAGGCGCCATGGCTCGGTTTCACCGGCTTTTTCGCGGTCGCCATCATGCTGTCGCTGTTGATTTTCATCGGCGAAGCCGTGCGCGACGCGTTCGATCCGCGCAAGACGTTTCGGTAAGGCCCCGCATGGATGCCATCAACCAGCCCCTGCTCGACATCCGCGATTTGTCGGTGGCGTTTCATCAGCCCAGCGGCGCCTCGGTCGCGGTCGATCATATTTCCTTTGAGATCAAACGTGGCGAGTGCGTGGCGCTGGTCGGAGAATCAGGCTCGGGAAAATCGGTCAGTGCTTTGTCGATCCTGAAGCTATTGCCGTATCCGACCGCTTCCCATCCGTCAGGCAGCATTCAGTTCAAGGGGCGTGAACTGCTCGATTTGTCGGAGCGCGAGATTCGCGGCATTCGCGGCAACGACATTTCGATCATCTTCCAGGAACCGATGACGTCGCTCAATCCGCTGCATACGATTGAGTCCCAGATCGGTGAAATCCTGCAGCTTCACGGCGGAATTAGCGGCGCGAGGGCGCGGGTGCGGACGCTCGAACTGCTCACCCAGGTCGGCATTCCCGAACCGGAAACGCGGCTGGCGAGCTATCCGCATCAATTATCCGGCGGCCAGCGCCAGCGCGTCATGATCGCGATGGCGCTGGCCAACGAGCCCGATCTCTTGATTGCGGACGAGCCGACCACGGCGCTCGATGTCACCGTCCAGGCGCAGATTCTCACCCTGCTGGCGGAGATTCGGGCGCGGCTCGGCATGAGTCTTTTGTTCATCACCCACGATCTCGGCATCGTTCGCCGCATCGCCGACGTGGTCTGCGTCATGAATGGCGGCAAGATCGTCGAGCAGGGACCGGTGGAGCAGGTCTTCACCGCGCCAAAACACCCCTACACCCGCGCATTGCTTGCGGCGGAGCCCAAGCCGGACCCGGCGCCGCCCCGCCCCGAGTCTCCGGAAGTGATGTCGGCCGACGATTTGAAAGTCTGGTTCCCGGTCAAGCGCGGTTTGCTGCGCAGGACGGTCGGACATATCAAGGCGGTCGATGGCGTCGGTGTCTCGGTGCGCAAGGGCGAGACGCTCGGCGTCGTCGGCGAATCCGGTTCCGGCAAGACCACGCTTGGGCTGGCGCTGCTGCGGCTGATCTCGTCCGACGGGCCGATTGTGTTTTTGGGCAGCAATATCCAAGGCCTGCGTTTCAAGGCGATGCGGCCGTTCCGCCGCGACATGCAGATCGTGTTTCAGGATCCATTCGGCGCGCTGAGCCCGCGCATGTCGGTCGGCGATATCGTTGCCGAGGGCCTCAGCGTGCATCAGCGCGCGCTTTCGCAAGCCGAGCGCGAAGCGCGCGTGATCAAGGCGCTCAGGGACGTCGGTATGGATCCGGCGACGCGGTTTCGCTATCCGCATGAATTCTCCGGCGGCCAGCGCCAGCGCATCAGCATTGCCCGCGCCGTAGTGCTGGAGCCGAATTTCGTCGTGCTGGACGAGCCGACCAGCGCGCTCGACATGCTGTTCCAGGCGCAGATGGTCGATCTCCTGCGCGAGTTGCAGCGCAAGCGCGACCTGACCTATATGTTCATTTCGCATGATTTGCGCGTGGTCGCTTCGCTTGCGAGCCATTTGATCGTGATGCGCCACGGCAAGGTGGTGGAGGAGGGGCCGGCCTCGGAACTGTTCAAAAATCCGAAGACCGACTACACGCGCGCATTGTTCGCCGCCGCGTTCCGGCTGGAGACCGCGCCCGGCGGCGCGGTGGCCGACTAAAAGGTGTTCAATTCAGCCGCTTGATCGCCGTGATCTCGCTGCCGGCGGCCTTGATGCGCGCGATGGCGTCTTTCGTGTTCTCGATCACGGTCGCCATGTGATGCGCATTGGCGTGCACGATGGTGTCGGCATCCCGTGCGATCGCCACATGGCCTTTCCAGAAAATCAGGTCGCCGCGCCGCAATTTTTCAGGTTTCGCCGGATCCAAGGCCCTGCCGAGGGCATCCTGCTGCATGTCGCTGTCGCGCGGGCAGCCGATGCCGGCCGCGTTCAACGAGACCTGGACGAGGCCGGAACAATCGATCCCAAAACTGCTCTTGCCGCCCCACAGATACGGCGTGCCGGCGAACTGCTCGGCCACCGCGACGAAATCCTCGGCGTGGTGATCGATGCCGCCGATATGTTGCCGCGGCAGATACCAGCCCTCGCGCGTCACGGCGAAGGCATCCTGTTCGCGCGGCACCGTTACCATCGCTCCCATGACAAGGGTGTCGATTGGCGGCAGTTTGATCGAGGGACCCGGAAACGCGAACGTCCTGATGGCGATGATCTTGTGCGTCGGCGGTGCGGCAGGCTTTGCCAGCGCCGAATCCGGAAGCCAACCGACATAACCATCGCTGTTCAATTGGCCCCACGCAAAACCTTCGCTGTTGCGGTCATAGATGGTGACGCGCTCGCCCTTCAGCGCCTGCGTGGAGAGTTCCGCATCAGAGGATGGTCCGCTGCGCATCGGAGCTAGCGCCTCGGCAATCTCAAATTCCTCGCCAGTGACAAAACGCGCCGCCTCGACCTTGCCTTCGAGATATTTCGCGGCCAGCTCGGGCCGCGCCGGCGTCAGGCGCGGATCATCCATAGCGTTCTCCGAGCAATTTGTAGATCGCACGCGCGGCCTGGCATTCGCCGCCTTCCGGCCGCGCCGGCTTCGCCGACGGCGTCCAGCCGTAGATATCGAGATGCAGCCAGCTTTTTGCGTCCTCGACGAAGCGCTGCAGGAACAGCGCGCAGGTGATCGAGCCGGCAAACGTGCCCGACGGCGCGTTGTTGACGTTGGCGACCTTTGAATCGAGCCAGCTATCGTAGGCTGGCCACAGCGGCAATCGCCACAACGGATCGTTCTCCTCTTTGGCGCAGCGCGCGACGTCCAGCGCCAGCGTCTCATCATTTGTGTAAAAGGGCGGTAAATCGGGACCCAGCGCCACCCGCGCCGCGCCGGTCAGGGTCCCCATATCGATCAGCAGATCGGGTTTTTCCTCGTCAGCGAGCGCAAGGGCGTCGGCCAACACCAGCCGGCCTTCGGCGTCGGTATTTCCGATTTCCACGTTAAGCCCCTTGCGCGAGGGGAAGATGTCGAGCGGGCGGAACGCATTGCCGGCAACCGCGTTCTCGACCGCGGGAATCAGGACCCTCAAGCGAACTTTGAGCTTTGTATCCATCACCATCAGCGCCAGCGCCAGCACATTGGCGGCCCCGCCCATGTCCTTCTTCATGATCAGCATGCCGCTGGACGGCTTCAGATCCAATCCGCCGGTATCGAAGCAGACCCCCTTGCCGACCAGCGTCACCTTGGGGTGAGCGGGATCGCCCCAGGTTAAATCGATCAGCCGCGGCGCGCGCGACGACGCCATCCCCACTGCATGAATCAGCGGAAAGTTCTGTCGCATCAGGTCGTCGCCGACGATGCAGTTGAAATTTGCGCCGAAGCGTCTGGCAAGATCATGCGCGGCCTGCGCCAACTGTTCCGGTCCCATGTCGTTTGCCGGCGTATTGATGAGATCGCGGGCAAGCGTAGCCGCCTCCGCCATGCGCGTGATGGCCGCAATATCAATGCCTCCAGGCGGCACCAGCCTGACATCGGGCGCATCCGCCGTGCGATAGCGGCTGAAACGATAAGAGCCGAGCGCAAATGCAAGCGCGGCGAGACGCGCATCATGCGGCGCATTGGCGAAACGATAGACGCCCGGCGGCAGCAGGCCCGGCAAAAGGCCGGGTCTGAACAGGTCGCGGGATTTGCTGGCTTCTTCCTCCAGGCCGAACACGACCTGCGCGATCTGTCCGTCCGCGGCAGGCAAAGCGAGATACGCCCCGGGCTTGGCCGCAAAGCCATTGGCCAGCGCGAACTGCCGGGCCTGCGCGGGAAGCTCGGCGCAGATCGCCTCCCACGTCGCCCTGGTCGCGAACGTAATGGCAATGGCTGATGTGGCAGGTGCGGTCTCGAACACTGAATGCATGCTTTTCTCGGTCTTCCATTGGGGCAGGGGTAGGGCGATGGCGGTGAAGGCTCAATTGACCTGACGCTGCAGGCTTTTTGCGCATGAAATGGCTTACTGTGTCAAACCAGTCTGAACCGCATCATTCAATCATTTTTCGATGTTCTGCCTTGGGATTTTGAGCGCTCTTCCAAAGTAGCGACGATGACATTGAGTTGAATGGACGCGAAAGCGTGACTTGTACCGACGCTGTTGATAATAAACCTTGCCTGTGCCTGAAGCAGGCGACAGAGAACCCCAGTGGCCCACAACCGAACCAGCTTTCGTAATATCCTGACGCGCAGTTTGGCCGTTGTGGCTATGCTCTGCATTTATGGGCTCAGCTTGATCGGCGCATCGGCGCTGTTATTGGGAGCGTCCAGCACCTCTGCCCTTGCCCGTGGCGGGGGTGGGGGC
>Ga0209648_10006195_pt1 | contig 10295 bp, 10 predicted proteins | sample GraSoi2013_115cm_FD_185830 | JGI IMG/M metagenome (GOLD analysis project Ga0209648, IMG submission 185830) | Grasslands soil microbial communities from the Angelo Coastal Reserve, California, USA - Sample 9_17_2013_115cm (SPAdes) (version 2) | ecosystem: Environmental > Terrestrial > Soil >...
CGAGTTTCTCGAGCAGGCGGAGGACGACGCGACGATCGTCGCCATCCGCGACATGGAGCGCGCGGGGATCGACATCATCACCGACGGCGAGGTGCGGCGCGAGAGCTACTCGAACCGCTTCGCGACGGCGTTAGAGGGGATGGACCTCGACAATCCGGGGACCGCGCTCGACCGGACGGGCCATCCCAATCCCGTGCCGCGGGTCGTCGGCCCGATCCGCCGCACGCGGCCGGTCGAGAAGCGCGACGTCGAATTTCTCCGCGCGAATACCGACCGCCGGATCAAGGCGACGCTGCCCGGTCCGTTCACGATGTCGCAGCAGGCGCAGGACGACCACTATCACGACGAAGAGGCTCTGGCGATGGCGCTCGCGGCGGCCGTCAATGAAGAGGTGCGCGACCTGTTCGCGGCCGGCGCCGACGTCGTGCAGCTCGACGAGCCATACCTGCAGGCGCGAGCGGAGAACGCGGAGCGATTCGCGATCAAGGCGATCAATCGAGCGCTCGAAGGAATCAGCGGGAACACCGCGCTGCACACGTGCTTCGGCTACGCGCACATCGTGCACGACCGGCCGAACGGCTATCCCTTTCTCGAGCAGCTCGCGGACACGAAGGCGAAGCAGATCTCCATGGAGTCGGCGCAGCAGAAGGTCGACCTGGGCGCGCTCAGGGCTCTAGGTGAGAAGACGCTGATCGTCGGGGTGATCGACCTGTCGGACGAGAGCGCGGTCGAGGACGTCGAGACGGTGGTAGGGCGGATCAAGAATGCCCTGCGGTTCGTCGACGCCGAGCGGCTGGTCGTCGCTCCTGACTGCGGCATGAAGTACCTGCCTCGCGACAAGGCGTTCGGCAAGCTCAGCGCGCTGGCCCAGGCGGCGGCGCGAGTGCGGGCGGAGCTGTAGGTTCCCTCAGCCCCTCCGCCGGGCTTCGCCCGGCACCTCCCCATGAATGGGGAGGACACATGTCATATGGGCCTCCCCACTTGGCGGCTTCGCCGCCGACCTCCCCGGCAAGCGGGGAGGCGAAGCTCACCGGTCTAGGCCCGACCCTGGGCCCGGCTCGCCACGTGCGTCAGCTCCTCGATAGCCTCGCGCGCGAGCCGGACGGCGCGGGCGTAGGCTGCCTTGCTCGGCGGCCTGGAGCTCCGCTTGAGCGCCGCGTCGATGTACTTCTTCGCCAGCTCTGACGATTCCTTCGCCAACTTCAGCCTCCCTTCAAGTCAGACCAGAAACGATCGATGATGAGCTCCGCAAACCACTCCGACCAGTATTTCTGCTTCAGCTTCTTTTTGGCCAGGTAGTTTCTGAACTCCGGCGTCACCTCGAGCTCCGCGATCAAAAGCGGGATCACGTCGTCCGGGCGGATCTCCTTGATGAAGCCGTGCGTCGCAATGTACGCGTGTTTTGCCTTCGCCTTCCAGCCGGCAGCGTCGTCCTGGAGGAGCGCGGTCAGGCTCGCGTCCTTCAGGTCCTGCAGCTTCTTCTGGGTCAGCGCCACAGCACCATCCGCGTCGCCCAGGCGGCCGAGGCGAACACCGCGACAAGCTGCACGGCGAACAGCCCGATCGTCCAGCCGTACAGGCCGGGCGAGCCGCCGCTGATCAGCCACAGCAGGCAGACGGCGACCGTGACGAGGCTGAACCCAAACGTGCCGAGCAGCGCGCTGCCCGTCATCCGGTACGGCTGGACCACCTGCTCCGGCACGCCGCCGGAGTACGACTGGTAGGAGGCGATGATCACGCCGAGGAAGACCAGGACGAAGCCGGCCAGCGCGGCCGACGCGGCGAGGATCGCGACCACGACGTCTTTGGGCTCGATCAAGTCCCGCCAAGGATAAGGAGAGGTCAGGTCAGCAGGCGGCGGGCGGCTTGTGGAAGAACGCGAACGGGTTCAGGTCGCCCATGAACGTGTAGCGCCCGTTTTGCGAGGTCGTGTTGGGCGAGGTGCGCATGAACCACGACAGGAACGCCTCGTCTTCGGGGTGATAGGTCCCATCGCTGAACGCGTTCTGGCCGAAGGCGTTCGTGCCTTGTGAGAAACCGATGCCCAGCACGGGATCGCCCGTCTCCAGGAGGTTGTTGCATCCGTACTGAGGAGCGATCGGCGAGAACCACGGCTGAACGGTGTTGGTGCCGAAGGGGTCATTGGCCCACTCGGAGATCTCGTGGCTCAGGCCGTGGATGTCCTGCCGCGCCCATTGCTTCTTCGGGTTGAAGAAGCCGGCCGTGAGCCATGACGACCACACGAACGTCTGGACGCGCTGGCGGCCGTCTCGATCGCCCTCGTCGTCTGGCGCGGCGGTCGTGTCGGTCGAGCCGTGCGCACCGAGCACGCAGCAGTGGGTCGGGATGTGGTCGCTGAACAGCACGACGTCCTTGGTGAGGAAGATCACCAACCGGTCGGGCTTGAGGTACCGGAGCTTTGCCGTAAGGCCCTCGATCTGCGGCTGGAACCACGAAACGTCGACGTCGCCGTACACGATCCCCACCGGGCTCGCCAGCGTGGTGCCGTCCGCGGCGGGGACGTCGAGGGTGACCGGAGCGCGTATCTGCGGGCGCTGGAGGACGAGGTGGTAGCCGGTGCCGACCTTGTCGAACTCGGACCTCATGATGGCGTCGAGCAGCTGGACGTCGTCGTTGCCGGGGGACAGGCTGCCGCCCGGACCCCTCGCTCCCGTAGCGCTGGTCGCCGCGGCGGTGGTGGAGTAGTCGCCCTCGCCGAACAACGGCGAAGCGAGCACGGCGGCCACGCTGTCGGAGCCGCTGAAGGATCTGCCCGCAATCGTCAGATCGACGGGAACGATGTCGACTCCGATGCCTGCCGAGCGGCCCGACTGCGGGTCGGCGCCGACGACGCTGTAGGTGTACGTCACGCCATTCACAGGGTTGGTGGTCTGCCCGACCCAGTGGCGGACGGTCTTAGCGGTGGGGTGAGGCGCCGTTTCCTCGAACTTCTTGGAGACCGGGTTCAGATCCGAGTCGCCAATCGGTCGCGGTGACGGGTCGGTGGCGAGCGCCGTCGACGAGAGAACCAGGACTGTTGCGGTTGCGAGCAGACCGGCGAACGACAGCCGAAACGGTCGGTTAGACATACGAAACCACGCCGCTTCCCGAGGCATCGAAAAGATGGTAGCGAGCGCTGAAACCAGCTCACGAAGTTAGGCGAAAAAGAAGAGGCCCGGTCGCCCGGGCCTCTCCGATGAGGGCCTACGCCCCCAACCCCAACCTGCTTGTCAGCAGCCGGTCGCCGGCACCCCGAATCCCGCGAAGGGGTTCAGGCTGCCCATCAGGGTGTACCGGCCGACATTGGCCGACGCCGTCTGGGTCGGTTCCGAAATGTTGTTAGGAGACGTGCGCATGAACCACGGCAGATAGACCTCGTCCTCAGGGTGGTAAAACCCGTCGGAGCTCTGCGTGCCGTTGGGGTTCTTCGCCTGGTCGAAGGTGTTGGTGCCCTTGGCGAAACCGATCGCCACGACGGGGTCGCCGGTCTCGAGGATGTTGGTGCAGCCGTACTGAGGCGCCGTCGGCGTCAGCCACGGCTGGACGAGGTTGTTGACGAAGGGGTCGTCACCCCACTCGGCGATCTCGTGGCTGAGCGGGTGGATGTCCTGTAGCGCCCAGTTGGTCCCACCGTTGGCGCGGGCGTAGAAGCCTGCCGTGACCCACGAAGCCCATGCGTAGGTGATCACGGGCTGGCTGCCGTTGCCGTGGACCGAACCGTTGCTCTTGCCCGGCACGATGCCGGCGCCATGGAAACCGATCACGCAGCAGTTGAGCGGGTTCGGCCCGATGTGCAGAAGCACGTTGTTAGTCAGGATCACCGGCAGGTGGGTCGGGTCGGAGCCCTGGATCAAGTTCTGGATCCGAGTGGCCCACCACGCGATGTTCACGTCTCCGACGGTGACACCGCGGCCGGACGTGAGAAGGGTTCCCTGCTCGCTCGGCACGTTGACTGTCGCCGCCGGGAGAACGTTGGCGTGGAGCTTGAGGTGATACCCGCTGGCCCCGGTCTTGTTGAACTGGGCCCGCATCGTCGCGTCCTCGAGCTGCAGCTGGTTGCCGGCGTCACCCTGGGAGAGCGCGCCGCCCGCACCTCGGATCCGAAGTGGAGCGTTCGGGAAGGCTCCCGCCGCGGTAGCGAAGGGTGTGGATCCGTAGTCGTTGTTGGCGAACATAGGCGAGTCGAGGATCGCCTGGATGAACGCCGGACTCGAGGCGACGTAGCTGCGCCCGCCGACGTTCACGTCGACCGGCGTGATGTCCACCTCGACGGTGGTGGAGCTGTTCAGGCTGGGGTCCGCCCCGACCATGTTGTAGCCGTAGGTGATCCCGTTGTTCGGGTTGGTCGTCGCGCCGAACCAGTGGGCGACCGTGTTGCCCGTGTTGAGCGCCGGCGCTCCGGCGACACCGCCGACGGTGGTTGACATCGCCTGCAGCTGCGCGTCGTCGACGGTCAGACCCACCGTCCCTGCCGCGCTGGCCGGCGAGAAGCTGAATGCCGCCACCACCGCGGCGATGACGGAAACCGATAGACCGAGTCTCCTATGAGTCATACACACCCCTGTTTCAAACCCCTTACGGCACACCCTTCGCGAACTCGTTTGCGCGGCCACGAAATCGTAGCCAGGACCAGGCACGAAGTGGGAGATCTTAAGTGGTTCTTACAAATCCGGGGGTCAGCCCAGTCGCGCGCGGATCCGGCCCCAGGCCTCCTGCGCAGGCAGCAGGACGTCCGCCACGCCAGTCAGGGCGCGGCCGACCTCCTGCCGGAAGCGGTCGGCCGTCGCCTCGTCGAGGGCTTCGCCCCGGGGGACGTCGAGCCACCGGAACACTGTGCCCACCCCCCGATACCAGGCCTCCAGGCCGGCGATGTGCTCCATCGGCAGCGCCGCTTCGATGGCGGGGCGGTAGCCGAGGATGAACTCCTCCGGCGATGTGCTGAACGTGGCCGGCTGCTCGACCAGGAAGTCGTACAGGTCGACGATCCCCTGCCGGGCGTGGGCACGGAGGTCCTCCAGGGCCCGCGGCGGATTGGCCTCCCAGGTGTCGATGCCGCGGATCATCCAGCCGAGCGGGCGGAAAGCCTCGGTGCCGGGCTTGCCGGTCTGCCGGGCGAGCTGGTTGTTGACCAGGTCCATCAGTCGGGCGTTGGTCCGATCGAGCATCGCTGCGCTTCCTCTCGATGCGGATAACGCGAAATGGGCAAAATCATTGGGGCGCCGCCGTAGCTCAATTGGCAGAGCAGCTGTTTTGTAAACAGCAGGTTACGGGTTCGATTCCTGTCGGCGGCTCCAGCGGCCGACCCGCCAACGCAGCGAGTGTGTGCATTCGCGTGTTTTTGGGTCCGCTTCAGAGGAGGTGGGCGGTCAGGAACTCCAGGATCCTGGTGTTGGCCGTGACCTGGTTCGGCAGTGTCGCTATGCCGTGACCCTCGTCCTCGAAGATCAGCAGCTCCGACTGGCCGACCGCTTCGGCGATCTGGATGCTCTCGCCGACCGGCACCCGTGGGTCGTTCCGGCCATGGATGACCAGCAACGGCGCGGTGATCGCGCCCGCGCGGTGGATGGGGCTGATCTCGCGGAGCAAATCGGCCTCCGCCCCGTTCGGGTCGCCGTACTCGTTGATCCGCAGGACGCCGCGCCACGGCGGCATGTTCTTGAAGAAGGTGTGCCAGTCGGCGATGCCCACGGTGTCCACGGCCGCGTCCCACAGGTCCGGGTCCTCGACCAGCACCGCCAGCGTCATGAACCCTCCGTAGGAGCCTCCCATGGCTGCGGTTCGCGTCGCCACGCCTGAGCTCTTCAGATACCGCGCGGCCTCGCACCCGTCCTTCACCGAGTCCCAGCGCAGCGCCTTGTCGTCAAGGCTCTGGTAGCGAATCCCGTACCCGGTCGAGCCGCGCACGTTCGGGAGCAGCACATTGATCCCGATCGAGGTCAGCAGCTGCGCGGCCGGCAGGTAACCGCCTCGCCACTGGCCCTCCGGCCCGCCGTGGAAGTCGACGACCGCCGGCCGAGGGGCATCGTCGACCTTGTAGAACAGCGCGGGCACGGTCAGCCCGTCGAATGTCGTGTAGGACATTTCCTCCGGCTCGACCAGGCCCTCGGGCAGGTCGGATGTGAAAGTCCAACGCTTGCCGCCCGGCCACTCGTAGATCTCGGCTGGGCGGGTGGCCAACTCCCAGCTGACGAAGAGGCGCTCTCCATCCTTGCTCCAGGACAGGTGATAGCCCGCGTCGCCCGTGTGGTCGGCGATGACCACGCCCGGGGGCAAGGCGGCGCGCGCACCGTCGACCCGGACGCTGTCGTCGATTCCTTCGTTGACGACCACCGCGACCTTGCTCATGTCGTGCGATGAGACGGCGCCCTCGACGTCGTGGTCCTCGCTCACAAGCCATCGCGAGACGACGTCCGGTTGTTTCGGATCGATCAGCGCCAGGCCGAGAAAGTCGTGGTCGAGGTCGGTCAGCACAAGGATGCCCTCCGCGCCCCACTCGACCGGGTGGACGCGCAGGGCGCGCGGGAGGAGGCGCGTCATGTCGCCGGAGCGCTCGAGGATATAGCCCTCGGTTGGCGTGCCCATGCTCTTGCTCACGACGGCCCGATCGTGACCGTCCCATGCGCCCCAAAGCCAGTAGCCGCCCGGCTCGGCCCACGGTGTCAGCTCGCCGCTTTTCAGATCCAGCTCGCCGAGGACGACGTCTGCCTGTCCGCCAGGGTTCCAGCCCAGGCCGGCGAACAGCGAGTTGGGCGGCACGGTCACCGACTGATGGATGGCCTTCTCATCGGTGGTCAGCCGCCGGTACGCGCCATTCGCGATGAGCCCGAGCTGCCAGGTCTCGTTCCCGCCCCGATCCTCGCGCACGAGCAATCCAACGGGCGTGTGCGCATGCGGCACCATTCGCGTGGGGCTCGCGAAAACCAGCTGCGGCTCGGCTCCCGGCGCGGTCTGGCGGTACACCTGCGCATGACCGCCGCGATTGGAGGCGAAGTACAGGCTGCCGTCGGGCGCGGGAAGCGGGCGCGTCGCCCGCGAAACCGAGAGGAGACGTTCGATCTTTGCGCGGTTGGCCGTGATCACCATACGATTTTCCCGTGAATGCAGAAGAGAGAGCGCGGATGATCCGGCAGTACCGCGACGGACACCGGGCGGTGACCGAGGCGCTGGAGGGAATCACCGAGGAAGAGCTCGACCGCTCTGCCGAGGGGGAATGGACCCCGCGCCAGATCGCCCACCACCTTGCGGACAGCGAGATGATGGCCGCGATCCGGATCCGCCGGCTGCTGGTTGAGCCGGAGCCCGTCCTTGATGGCTATGACGAGAAGGCTTTCGCGGAGCGCCTGACCACGGACCGCCCGATCGCCCCCTCCATCGAGGCGGTGCGCTGGGCGCGCGAGACATGCTCCCAGCTGCTCGACCGCATGACGGAGGATGACTGGCGCGTCGTGGGCACCCACACCGAGAGCGGCCGTTATGGGGCGGAGGACTGGCTGCGGATCTATGCCGCCCACGCCCACGACCATGCGGCGCAGATCAAGCGCGCGCGGGGCAAGTCCTAGACATGGCGACGGCGCAGCCCCTGCTCGACGCCGCGGTCGGCCTCGCGCAGTCGCGGCGCAAGGCAGACCTCGACGACCTGATCGAGGAGCTCCGCATCCCGTCGATCAGCACGCTGCCGGAGCGCCGCGAGGACTGCCTGCGCAACGCACGCTGGCTGCGCGACCGCTTCGACGCGCTGGGCATGAAGACGCAGATCGTCGACGTGATGGAAGGCGGCCTTCCGGTCGTCGTCGCCGACTGGCAGGGCCGGCCCGGCAAGCCTCACCTCACGATGTACGGCCACTACGACGTCCAGCCGGTGGATCCCATCGACGAATGGAAGTCGCCGCCTTTCGAGCCCGCAGTCCACGACGGCGAGCTGTGGGCTCGCGGCGCCGCGGACAACAAGGGCAATCACATGGTGTGCGTGAAGGCGGTCGAGCACCTCCACGCCGCGGGCGGCCTCCCCATCAACGTCCGGTTCGTCATCGAAGGCGAGGAGGAGATCACCGGCCAGTCGCTGCCGCGCTACCTCCGCGCACACGGCGCGGAGCTGAAGACGGACGCAGTGCTCATCTGGGACAGCGGGATGGACGAGCAGGGACGGCCGACCCTGGCGACGGCGCTGCGCGGCCTGCTTTATACGGAGCTCCACGCGAGGGGCCCGGCGGTCGACCTTCACTCAGGGACGTTCGGCGGTGTCGCGCCCAACCCGATCAACACGCTGGCGCGCGTCATCGGCGAGCTGAAAGACCGCCATGGCCACGTCACCGTCCCGGGCTTCTACGACGCCGTCCGGCCGCCCAGCGCCGATGAGCTGGCGGCATGGAAGAAGAATGAGGCGAGCTACATCGAGAAGATCAAGCGCATGACCGGCGCGAAGGAGCTGGAAGGCGAGGAGGGGTTCCTCGCGCTCGAGAGGACCGGCAGCCGCCCAACGCTCGACGTCAACGGCTTCGTCGGCGGATTTGTGGGCAAGGGCGCAAAGACCGTAATCCCGGCGGAGGCCACGGCAAAGGTGAGCATGCGGCTCGTCCCCGACCAGGACTGGCACACGATCCTGGACTCGTTCAAGAAGCGGGTGAACGAGCTGACGACGCCAGGCGTCGACATCAGCGTCTCGGTCCTGGGATCGGCGCCTCCCGTCACCTGCGGCGTCGACCACGCCGCCGCGCGTGTCCTGCGCGCCGCGTACAGGCAGGCGTTCGACAGCGAGACCGCGCTGATCCGCGTCGGCGGATCGATCCCGGTCGCGGTCGATTTCCAGGAGGCGGTGGGCGCGCCGATTGTGATCAGCGGAATCGCGCAGGCCGACTCCGCGATCCACTCGCCGAACGAACACCTCGTGATCGACAACTACCACCGCGGCATCGAGGCGGTGATCCGTTTCATCTGCGGGCTGGCTTCGTAGTCGCCCCTCCGGCCCTGCCCCTCCGGCCCTCCGGGCCACCTCCCCATGAATGGGGAGGACGTGGGGTCACCCGTCGATTGGCAGCAGCCCGAAGGTCGCCTGTTCGCCTGGGGTCAGCGGCTCGTCCGGCTTTGACGGCTTGACCGTGTAGCCGTACTTCTTGACCAGGAGCTCAGAGGTGGCGCGCGCCTCAGACGGGTCGGTCACGCGCCGCGGCTTGACCTTTATCTTTCGGCCGCCGAGCTCGAGGATCGCCTCGCCACGAGCGACCAGGTTTTGTGGCCAGTCGCGGGTCATGCCGCGACCGGACCGGACATAGAGGTGCTCGCCGTCGGTGGAGATCCAGATTGTCACCCGGACCGGCTTGCCGGTCTTGCGGCCGTAGGTTGTGAGGTTGGCCTCCTTCTGTGTGGCCGCCGCGTCGACGACGTCGCGTTCGAAGGCGGGCGCCATGGGCTACGATCCCCCAGCCATGCGGCGCGTGCTCATCGCGGCCATCGCAGTCTCCCTCGCGGTGGGGTCTGTGGCATTCCTCTTCAACCCCGCGACGCCAGGCTCCAATTCCGTGGCGCCGGGCGCACTGGGCGCCGCCATGCGCGTCGCCCCGGCGGTGGACAACCAGGACCACCTGTACGTCCTCGATGGATGGGGCGGCGTGCATCCGGTTGGCGCGTCGCCGCAGCTCGCGACGAGCGTCGCCTGGCCGAACAAGGACATCGCCTACAGCCTGGCCCTGTTCCCGGACGCCAGCGGCGGCTATGTGCTGGACGGCTGGGGCGGCCTGCACCCGGTGGGCATGGCGCCGGCCATGGACAGCCACGTGTACTGGCCGAACTGGATCGGCGCCCGCGAGGTCGTGATGGCCCCCTGGTCGTCGACCATCAACCCGGCGGGCTATGTGCTCGATGCGGACGGCGGCATCCACCCGTTCGGTGGCGCGCCTGAGGTGTCGGGCAACGCGATTTGGGCCGGCGAGGGCACCGCGCGGGGAATGGTGCTCACGTCCGACAGCACGCCGTCGGCCGTTGCCGGGTACACGCTGGACGGGTTCGGCGGCGTCCATCCGTTTGGCGGGGCGAGGGCGGTGTTCGGTGCGGCGCATTTCGACACCGACATCGCGCGCGGCCTGGCCTTGATCGACGGCGGCGGCGGCCTGCTGGTGAGCGGCTACACGCTGGACTACTCGGGCGGGATCCATCCGTTCGGCGCGGCGCCGGTCGTGACGCCGCCGGCGCAGTGGCCGGACCAGGACATGGCGGACTCACTGCTGACGTGGAACCGGGCGCCAGCGGGATCGCCCGGCGGCTGGGTGCTGGACCGTCATGGCGAGGTGCACGCGTGGGGC
>Ga0209648_10006196_pt1 | contig 10290 bp, 11 predicted proteins | sample GraSoi2013_115cm_FD_185830 | JGI IMG/M metagenome (GOLD analysis project Ga0209648, IMG submission 185830) | Grasslands soil microbial communities from the Angelo Coastal Reserve, California, USA - Sample 9_17_2013_115cm (SPAdes) (version 2) | ecosystem: Environmental > Terrestrial > Soil >...
TCGCCACACATCTACTGGAAGCAGGCGCGGATCTGCGAACCATCCAGATGTTGCTAGGACATCGCGATCTGGAAGAAACCACCATCTACCTCCATCTCTCTGAACGTCACCTCAGTGCGACCGGGAGTCCTCTGGACTCGCTGGAGCTAAAAGACCGTCCACCACAGGACGAGTAGATGGACCGGCCACCCCTCGAGGTGGCCGATCTGGCCCGCGCTGCGGGAGACGCATTCATCGAACGAAGCCGTAAGTGGATCAGCTGGAAGCACGTCAAAGTGCTGCTGGCCATTGCGCGGTGTCGCACCGCCGCGCTCGGCGGACATCTCGATGAGTGCACGCGCTGCGGACATCGCGCCATCTCCTTCAATTCCTGTAGAAATCGACACTGCCCGAAGTGTCAGGCAGGAGCTCGCGAACGTTGGCTGGGAAAGCGTCGTCGGGAACTTCTTCCGACGCAGTACGTGCATGTGGTCTTCACGCTGCCTCGTCATTTGGCTCCGTTGGTTTTGCAGAACAAGAAAATCGTCTACGATCTCCTGTTCCGAACCAGTGCAGAAACACTCCTCGAAGTTGCCCGCGATCCCAAACATCTTGGCGCAGAGATCGGCTTCTTCAGCGTGCTGCATACCTGGAGTCAAAAACTCGAACTTCACCCGCATGTACATTGCGTGGTGCCCGCCGGCGGCCTGTCTGTCGATCACACCCGCTGGATCAAACCACGCTACGACTTCTTTCTTCCCGTCGAGGTGCTCAGTCGCGTCTTTCGCGGCAAGTTCCATGAAGCGCTCAAGCGTGCCTTTCGTGACGGCAAGCTCACCTTTCATGGAGACTTGAAGCTCCTCGCTCAGCCGAAAACCTTTGCCGCGTGGCTCAGACCACCGTTCCGAAAGGACTGGGTGGTCTACGCGAAACGTCCGTTCGGAGGCCCAGAGCATGTGCTCCGTTATCTGGGCCGTTACACCCATCGCGTGGCCATCTCCAACCGTCGCCTGGTCTGGTTTGCTGACGGAACGGTTACGTTTCGTTGGCGCGATTCCGCACACAGCAACGAACAGAAATTGATGACCCTATCTCTCGATGAGTTCTTGCGCCGCTTCCTGTTGCACCTGCTCCCGGAAGGTTTCGTGCGCATCCGCAACTTCGGCTTCCTGGCCAACCGCAAACGTGCCACCACCTTGCCACTTTCCTTCCAACTGCTCGGCGGGGCACCGCAAACCCAGCAAGAGGCCTCCACCGCCGGTCCGAGCGATCTTTGGTCTTGTCCCAAGTGTGGTGGGCCGATGATGGTCGTCGAAAGACTCACCGCTTCTGAAATCCAACTTCGTTCTCCACCGTTGGTCACGGCTGCGGCATGAAGCGACTCTCTCCAATTCGAAAGCGTTTTTCCACGCGCTCCGTACCTCTGTGCCTTCGCTCAGAACGGACGTTCTTTTCCAGCTCTTCGACCACGCTACTCACGATCCTTTTTCGCATTCGACCAGCTTCCGGCCTCATACAGTCACGTGTCGCGCTCTGCAGCACAGCCTCGGCACCACTCGACGACGCTCCTTCCCACCATTGAATTTGCATAGGGCCCGCGTCCGCCGCAAATCGCGGGCGGCTTCCTTCAAGTCGTTGTATCGAAAGCGCGCGAACACACCGCGCTCGTGCAGGCGCATTGCCCTTCGCGCTTCCGATACAACCCTAAGACTTATGACTCGAAGCGATGCTCGCACTCTCCTTTTCCGACATGTCTGGTGTCCTAAAAGCTTTGGCGCTTCTCTTCTCTATGTAGGTGGATTCGCGCCCCAGTTGAAGTGGTTAATCTGCAGGGAAGCTCAGCCTCAAAGGAGGCTGGGTAGCTAATGCGGCAGGACGCCTGAAACGGAATTCGACGGAAGTCCGGCGCGACGCACGAGGTCTTGGAAGCGCGGATCGGCGCGAATTGGGTCCCACTCAGGGTCAACATTCAACCAGGCCATTGGCTCGCGCTCAGCGAACGCTTTTTCGAGCGCTTGCACTGCCAAGTCCTTCTCTCCCAATGCGGCGTACGTCCGGGCAAAGCGCGAAAAAGAAACATAAGAGCCTTCAGATCGCCGATGTTGGTCGTACGTCAGCCGGGCCTTCAATGCACCTTTGTACCCGCCACGCGCATAAGCAATCTTTATGCCCTCGGCCACCTCAGGTGTTCCAGCAAGCATTGCCTCTTGCTCCAACTCGGAGATGCTCTCTTCTTCCATGCCTTTGCCTTTGTAGGCGAAAGCCAATCCTTGGTGCGCGTCAACGAAATTGGGATCCATGTCGAGCACAATGCGATACTGTGCAATCGCCTTGTCGTATTGCCGCGAAACCAGGAAGTGATCCCCAAGGTCCATGATAAGAACTAAGTCGAGAGGGTCGAGTTCTCGAGCAATCTGGTGCTCTTGAATGGCTTCTTCAAAGCGCCCCATGGAATCGAGGTACCGGGCATAGATTCCGTGAGACAGGGCGTGGCCAGGACTAAGTTGAATCGCGCGGCGAAACTCGCTTTCCGCACCGGGCCAGTCCCAGTAATAAGCCCACCTCACCCAGCCGAGGGCGCCATGGGCAACCGCGACATTATCATCCAGTCGCAAAGCCTTTTGAGAAGTTTCCTCTGACTTTGGCATCAAATCTTTACGGTCTCCGACGAACCTGCCTAACTGACCATACGTATTCGCCAACCACGCGTATCCAAGGGCGTTGGAGGGGTCTTTCTGCACCGATTTTTCAAAGTACTCCTGTGCCTGTCTCATGCCTGGCTCGGTGAATTTGTGCCAGAAGTACATGCCGCGGAGGTAGTCATCATAGGCCTCGGGATCAACCTGACGGTTTTGCGCCTGACGCAGATTTTCCTGGGGCGTCAGCTTGGCCTGGATTTCGTGGGCAATGCTGTCCGCGACGTCCTGCTGAAGAGACATAATTTCGCTCGTGTCGCGGTCGTAGGCTTTGGCCCACAAGTGACGGTCTGAACGGGCCTCGAGCAGTTGCACATTGATCCGCACGCGCTTGCCGGCGCGGGTCACACTGCCTTCGACGATCGCGTCCACGTTCAACTCTCGTGCGATTGCTGGCAAGGCTTGGCGTGACCCCTTGTAATGCATAGCAGACGTGCGCGAGATGACTCGCAAGGAGCTGACTTGCGCCAGGTCGGTGATGAGAGCGTCCGTCATCCCATCGGCAAAATATTCCTGATTAGGGTCTCCTGAAAGATTCTCCAACGGCAGAACGACAATAGAATGAATCTGTGACACGCTTCGAGCGAAAACACGGCTACGAATTCCAGCAAGATTAAACGCAAAGACAGCGGCGATGAATGCCGTCACTCCCAGGGCGGGAACCCATGCATGCCTCCAGAGAAAGCTGGTCGGCGCTCGCCCTAAAGCACCTTGCTCGGGGGCAGGCGAACCGACAGTTTCGAGCACGCGTTCGACCGAGGCAACGAACCTGTAGCCCTTGCCTAAGGAGGTTTCCACAAAGAGCGGATGTTCGGCGCTGTCATTCAGCGCGGACCGAATTTTGCGAATGGCATTATTGACTCCGTTCTCGGCGTCGAAAAAGAAGTCCTTGCCCCAGATTTTCTCGATAATTTCTTCACGCTTGACAAGGTGACCCTGGTTTTCAGCCAGCAGGATCAGCAATTCCATGGGCTTACGTTCCAAACGGAGGCGATGGCCGGCACGACATAGCTCGAACCCATCAGGATCGAGCAGGTAATCCCGGAAGCGCAGTTTTGCCGAGGACATAGAAACTTCCTGCGAGGACTAGAGAGAGTATAGCTCCGTCCTCCGACCCAGAGAACAGGCGAATTAGCCCAATCCACTCAAGCAGTTATACCGATAGGTAGAAGTGATAAAGGCACAAGGCGCGCGCGATTGACTTCCCCCGGCATCTCGCTCCAATCTCAGGCCCGCGCAGATTGACGAACGAAGCCGGAGCCGGAAACAAGGAACTGAATGTCAGTCACCCAATCAAAAAGCCGATTCAACAAGGTAATGGAGATCTTTCTCTGGGTTGTCGCGCTGGGCGTGCTCGCCGAAAACATTTTCCTTTTCCTTCAGAACCGGCGTCTGAACGAAGCCCTTGCTCCGCAAATCACTGCGGGAACACAGCTGAAGATGCTTTCGGGCGTCGCGTTTGATGGCCGTCTGGAACCAGTGTCCCTTCCTGCTGCCGGGTCCAAGCTCATCATCATAACTTTTTCTCCAGGGTGTCCGGCTTGCCAGGCAAATCAAGACGGCTGGATGAGGCTGGCAAGCGCAATTGAACAAAAAGGCGTTCGCGTGCTCTGGGTGAGCCGTGACCCACTTGAAATCACCAGAGACTACTGCGTGAAGCACGGCATTCGTCTCTCCGACACGCTGGCCGAGCCGCCCTACAGAACTTTTGCCCAGCTTGGGCTCGCGCGCGTTCCCAACACTTTGTTGGTGGGAGCCGAGGGAAGAGTGGAGAAGGTGTGGGCCGGACGCCTGGATCAAACAGGCTGGAACACAATGTTTTCCTATTTTGGCGAACGGCAAGAGATGTCTTCTCCTCTCCGAAGTCAGGTTGGCGCCAACCAATCCGGCTGCGGGTCGGAGTTGTCCCAAACGTCCGCCAAGAGCTGTAAGTAAACACAGTTCACAAGAAGGCAAGAAGGAAGGAGAAAAAGAAATGTTAAGGCGAATACCGAAAGTGCTTCTGCTCGTGGCGCTCCTGGCAGCCTTCGCGTCGAGCATCGCCCCGGCTTTTGGGAGGTCACATACATGCAGCTGTTATCGCTCGGGCGACAGACAACTTCTGCCTCAGGTAGGATGTCATTTCGATCCAAAAACGTCCCAGTGCGTCAATACTGGCTGCCCGGGAACTTGCTATTAATCTTCTCTCAGAGCATGCGGTCCAGGGTCCGCTGGCAGAGGGTTCACCTTGGATCGAAACAATTTTCTTAGGAGGACTTAGATCATGGACAGACTAAGAAAGCGGTTTGTGATGCTCGTTGTTCCAGTGGCACTGATTTTGTTCGGATCGTTCCTTGCGGCGCAGGGGCCGCCCGGATGTGCGAATGTGTGTTGGCAGAAGTATACGAGCGATGTGAAGGCCTGTCACGGCGATCCGACGTGCCTAGCCAAAGCACGTGCAGACGCTCTGGCTTGCGTCCAGGGTTGCGGCCTGCCGCCACGGTAATCTGCCCTGTTTGGCCGATGCACCTGCGGCATTTGAGCAGCGCATAGGGCGAGGGACGGGTAGGGCGAGGATGTTCAGTTTCCCCACAGTTTATAAGCGCGTCATCGCTCATTGGCGCGCGATCACGTTGCTGATGATCCTTGCTCTTGCCGCATTCCTGATTGCGCACGCCGAATTTTTCGGTTTGTTCGTCATCGCCCTGTTCCTGATCTTTATCGCTAGTCAGATTTTCTGGATCAGACGCATCATTGATGTCGGCGAGCGGCTCCTTCCCGGTCAGCCCGGCCGTGCCCGGGTCGCGATCATCGTCGACCTTGCGTACCTGTTCGTCATCGCTTACAGCTTCCCAACCACACTCGGCCAAGGCCACACTTTCCGCGTCGACTTCTACCGGCTGCCCAACACAGTGGTCGAAGCGGTGTTCTGGTGGTGGTTCGTGGGATCGATGTTGGCTTTCGGATTAGTGATTGTGTTCGGGATAGTTGACCGTGCTGCCCGTGCCGCTGTCTGGATGTACCGTAAAGCACGCCAGACTGCGCAACGGCATGTCACCGCTGATTCCGAGGCCGCTGCACCTTCGCCCAGCCGCCGCCACTTCCTTCAACAGGCTGCGGTCTTGGTCAGCGCCACGCCGTTCCTAGCAGCAGGCTACGGACTTCTCTACGAGCGGTTCGACGTAGAGGTCGTTCGCCAGCGCATCCGCCTGGCACGGCTGCCTAAAGCCTTTGAGGGTTTTCGCATCGCCCAGCTTTCCGACATCCACATGGGTCCTTTCACTACTGCGGGCTACATTCGCCGGTGCGTCGCGATCACCAACGGATTGAAACCTGACTTGATTGTGCTGACCGGAGACTACATTGCCTGGGATCCAGGCGCCGCAAAGGAAGTGGTTCATGCACTGGCGGGTCTGCGTGCGCCTCACGGGGTTTTCGCTTGCTTGGGGAATCATGAGTCCGAGAGCGAGACAGAACAATTCATCACCGGGTTATTCACCGAGCAGGACATCCGCGTCATGCGCCAGGAGCGCAAGCCGATTCAATTGGGCGGCGAAGAGCTTAATCTGATCGGGATAGACGGCCCGCGAGGCGAGAGTGAAGCAGAATGGAAACGTGATGTCTACCGGCGCCTGCACCAAGGGCTGGTGATGCAGGGCACCGTCAACCTTCTGCTGGCACATGAGCCTTCCGTTTTGATGTTCGATCGCGCCGCCGACCTCGGCGTCGACTTGACGCTGGCCGGACACACTCATGGTGGGCAGTTGTCTCTCAACTTCATCGACCGCAGTCTCAACCTCAGCCATCTCATATATCACTACACCAGCGGATGGTACGAAAAGCGCGGAGCGCAGCTCTACGTCAACCGCGGCATCGGGATCACCGGTTTCCCCATCCGGCTCGGCGCCCGACCGGAGATTACGGTATTTGAACTGACGCGCGGGGTTTGAGGCGCGGGACTCTGGAATATCTCGTCCAAGTGCATGGGTTTCTCTCCGGGAATCCCAGCTGACGTAAGATCGCCATTACACTCAGAACTCAGATAGGATTCCTCAGTTGGTGAGTCGTCGGCAACTCTTCCCTAATCCGATTCCGGAAGAGTACCCTGTCATCCGTCCGAATCGGCGGCAAACGCTAATAGCGTTTTCAGTCCAACTTCGGTCCAATTCAAGGGCGAGATAAATGACGCGCTCCCTCGTAAGCGACACCAGAAGCGGCACCTAGAGTTTTGTAATGCGTAGCTTCTAAGTGGACGCAAACTCAATCTAAGTCGTTGCGACGGTTGCGCTTATGAGCTTCGAGCCATCCTTGGCCTGCTCCAAAGTTACTCCAAGATTCACCACCCTAAGTTAACCGTTAGTTAACTCACATTTTCTCTTGTTGAGACCGCTCTGGAACTCGCAATCTGGCGAGGCCGCGCAGCGACAGGAGTACAACCTAGAGGCGTTCAATCCAATGCTCTATCGCAATGGTGCGGCGATCGACTTCTAAGGGTCACTTGGTCCCTACATTCACTTCCACTATCAGGGGTACGTGGTCGCTGACTTTTGCCCATTCCCGGTATTCTCTGACCTCGACCTTCTCAGTTCGCGTGGCCCATTATTTAGGCCAAAATACATAGTCGATGTGGTAGCCACGATTCTTCTGGTGATAGAAGTAGTGAGTCGGTTGCTTTTCTTCACCTTACGGATTTCGTCTAGCCATGCGTTTCCCTCCGGCCTAACGCAATCAGTGACGTGGCCTCCTCCGGTCGTCTCGCAGTCGCCGCGTGTGTGAATTTTAAAGCTTTGAAACTACGCTGTTATCGGTATTCGTCACCCAGATGTTGGCCCCATCAAAGGCCAACCCATGGCACTGCGCCTCCGGAAGCGTCCCCAGCACGCTGCCGTCCAAGGCGCGCAGCTTGGTCACGGTGCTGCCGAAGCTATCGGCCACCCAAATGTTGAAGCTGTCAAAGGCCACACCGACGGGCCCAGGTCCCGCGGCAAACGTCCCCAACGGCGTGCCGTCGCTGGCGCGCAGCTTTGTCACAGTGTTGCTGGACTGATTCGTCACCCAGACGTTGGCAGAACCAAAACCGTGCAAGCGTTTCGCCCACCAGAAGGCTTGGACAACAGCTTTCGAAAAGTACCTCCCCAAGTGTGAAGCCTGCCAAGCGGTCATCGCCTACCTTGTCCGTGAGTCCGAATTCAACTTGTACGTGCGTAGGCATCGAAACTGATGCGGTGTTCGCTATATAGTCCAGGCACGTTACCATGACTGGACCCTGGCATCGCATCCCAGGCCCCGACTTTTGGACTGTTGTGCCACACCGAGGGAGTCCCATCCCGGTCTAGACCACGGTGGACCGCAATTTCCTCATTTTGTGTAATGTCTTTCCTACACCGCCTTATCCGAGACCCTGGTTCGCTCAAGGGCATAAGCCTTTTGTTTGGTATTGGATGGTGCGTGCCTCGGAATTGAAATGTCTTGGAAACTCGCGTGCTCTCTGCAATGGTGCCCACTGCCCCGATTGGGGTCTGGAGTTTGCGGATGCGGCTACCTTTTTGCATCCTGAATGTCCTCGGCGATGTGCTCAACGACGGAGAGCTACGTTTCGTAGAGGCGGCGCGAACCCTCGAAGACGCCACACGGCGTGTCAAAGCGCTGGCAAGGCTATGCCCAGGCCAGTACGTCATTTATGACGGGCAAACGGGAGAACGGGTGTCCATTATCGCAGGGGCGGAACGACGAACTTTGCTTTCGAAGGCGAGATTCGGGAAAACCATTCACGGCACAATCTAATGTAAGGTTCCGCGCCAGGTTTGCGTCGGTTCCTGTGATGGAATCATTTCCCCCGTACGGTTGTCGAAGACGCGGTATTCGCCGGGGGAATCTTGAAAAAGCTCCGCGACGAGAGCTGCCGCCGTGTGCAACTGACCTACTGCCGCAATCCAAGTCAGGGTTCCGTCTTTTTCTTTCTTGAAAATGTCGAGGGGATTGTCCATCGCAGCACCTCACTCGGATGGGGCGGCGCTCAACCGGCTAAGTAGAGATTGAAGGGTCAATATTCTCAGGCTACAAAAAGGCTAAGGGCGCACCAGCCGTTAAGCTTTGCGCCCTCTTAAACTGAGCCGTAAAGTTTTTAAGCTTACCCCGCTGCTCAATCTAGCGTAAAAATAGTCCTTCTGGTACGCGTCGTCAATTAAATTCTCGCTGAATTCTTGTGCAAATCTGTACAAGCTGTGCAAAATTAGCCTTACTGTTTACCCTTCGCCTTCGCTGCTCTAAACTTCGCCCACCGCTCATTTGTTGCCTTCGAAATCTTCGATCTCGCAGCGGCAGACATCACCCGTTTCTTCCTGGCAGTCGTTTTACCGCTGCTGGCTACTCCGCGGCCTAGAATCTTCATCGCTGCACGTGCGTAGGCATCGAAACTGAGCGAGTACGCCATTCAAAATTGGCGTTATACTCCCACTGTTGTGAGGAGCAGGCCGATGCGTTATGAGCGTCAGCAAACGATCCGGAAGGAGTTGGAGCGAATCCCACGCGGGTTAAAGGGAAGCCCACAGAACCAAGTCAGGCAAATCGTCACCTCCCAATACCAGCACGGAAAGAGTTTTGACGAAAGCGTTGAGATCGCTGTGACTTTTGTCCGCCAGAGCTGTCCGAATTTTACACCGAAAATCTTGCCGCCTCCTGGTAAGTCCGTACGAGTTTAGGGTCGCTTTCTAAAGCGAAGCTGAATGGCATTTCGATTAGTCACAACGTAGGTTTGATAAAACGCTGCATCCTTCTCAAGTTGCACGCCGACAAGAAACCCGCTAGCTCCAACCTCCTCGCCCTGTTCGGCGGCCTGTAGGATGGGATAGAGATAGACCGAACAATTCTGGATTTCGTCGGGAATTCTCGGCACAGCTACTCTCGGACGGCCTTAGGCTATAACCACGGACGGCACGTCGCTAGGCTCGCTTGCAGCTCGTGGTACCGCTGAGTCTGGGCGTACTGGCCGAACTTGCTTACGAGCAGCGCGGCGGCAAGTCTTGTGTTGAATTCGATCATGCCCAGGACCCACTTCAGATTCTTCTCTCCATCGAGATACGCTTGCATTGAGCCAAAAACCCGTCTTTTCACTACTTCTTAAATGGGCGTCACCGCAATCATAAGTTCTCCTCGTGAGCTGGCGTTTGTCATTATACTCCGCACATGGCCGGTCTGCCGCGTGGCGCATGCACGGCGTCGTGGGAGGGTCTAGGGGCAATTTACTTCTTTTTATAGTTGCCTTAGATGAAACGGAAGGCCACACTGGACAAGCGTGGGACAGGAACCCGGACATGGGGACAATTCCCACACAACACCACTTGCTCGATCTGATTTGCCCACACTGCCAAAAGAAGAATTTGCTCGCGGTTGTTCCAGCTCAAGGGACAAGTATCTACAGTGAACGAGCAGTCGAATGCGCCCATTGCAAGAAAGTCTGGAAGCCGTCACTTCCTGGGCCAGTTATGGCCGGACCTTTTCCCAAGTGATTTTTTCTTAAAGAACTCCGTATGAAGGACTACAGCGAAAGACCAGAAGATGTTATCAATGCCGTGCGATCACTGAGACGCAGCGGAATGGATGTTGGCATGCCGTGCCAGACCCCTGAAGGAACGAT
>Ga0209648_10006197_pt1 | contig 10290 bp, 9 predicted proteins | sample GraSoi2013_115cm_FD_185830 | JGI IMG/M metagenome (GOLD analysis project Ga0209648, IMG submission 185830) | Grasslands soil microbial communities from the Angelo Coastal Reserve, California, USA - Sample 9_17_2013_115cm (SPAdes) (version 2) | ecosystem: Environmental > Terrestrial > Soil >...
CAATTCCCTGGATGCGGTTGCGCGTCGTCTGCGGTTTGGAGGTGACAATCGCGATCTTCTGCCCGACCAGGCGATTCACGAGCGTGGACTTCCCGGCATTGGGCCGTCCTACGATGGCCACAAATCCCGACCGAAATCCCCGCTTTTCAGCGCTGTTATTGCTTGCATCCATCAAGGTTTCACGACCGGAAGCTCGAGCGCGCTGGCATGCTCCCGATCGTGCACCAGCGTGATATGCGCAGTCCTAGCATCCTTCCCCCTCTCTGCCGCGACCACGCCGCCACTGTTGTAATTCTTTTCGGAGCCAGGAGAGTTAATGCTGCGCACCACCAGCCGCAATCGGCTCCCTGTTCCGACTCGCCGCGCGAAGAACATGAAATTATCGAACACGTATTTTTCATTCTTTCCTGCCACCACCGGCTTCGCTTCCCGCAGTGACTCGCGGTATCTCGCTCGCATCGTTGCGCTCGTCAGTGCCACCGATTCGCCGTCCGGCAAAATTTCGTAGAGATCCGCTTCCAAATCCGTATCGGGGACATCCATCTTGAGCCACACACTCAGCTTCGGGAATCCGGCGATCTCAATGGCTTCCGAGAGTGGCTCAGTGTGGTAGATCACTCCCTCGCCAAACAGATTCAATACCGCGCGCTGCGAAGTAAGCGAATTGCTATTGTCTTCGGACTCCGCGCTGCCCGACCTCGTATTCAGCGGGTCGTACGTCCAAGAATCCATCGCTGCTGATGTGCTGGGCTTCCCCTCCATCAACGACCCAGATCGAAACACGTCGCTGGCGTCTCCATTCGAGACGAGAAGCAGCGTCTTTGTGGCATTCGAGATGCTTTCGAGAGTGTCCGCATACTTCCACTCCTCCGCTCCAATCAGGTAATAGGCGACCCGTTTCTTCAAAAATTCCGGCCTAGCCCCGCCCTTCATGGCCCAGTCGTACCATTCCGTGTGCAACTTGTTCAGGTCGAGGAGGCTCGCTTGGCCAAATTTCAGTCCACCCACTTCCGCTTTCGGTGTCCGCGTTCCCGGATGATCCCACGGTCCAATGATCAAGTAGTGATTCGCCTTCGCTTCCGCCGTCCCGTACTGCATGTGCCGCTTGTAAAACGTGAATGCGTCCGGCTGATCTCCATCGTAATGTCCTGTGATGGTCAGGATCGGCACAGTTATCCGTTTGTACTGCTGAGGGCTCGGCACCATCGCGTCGTAATAAGCATCCGGAGTCGGATGCTTCAGCCATTTCTGAAATACGGTTGAAGTGTTCCCAACCAGCTTGTCATAGTCCTGAAACGCCGTGTGCGTCTTATACATCTCGCGTGACTTTGACGACCAGAACACGCTGCTCCCGAAAAGATTCGCGTTTCCCGTCACCCCGCTCGTAAAACTCAGCCATTGCATGTCGTAGGGGTAAAAAATGTTGTATTGGAATGGAAAATCCACTCCCGGATGCGCCGCCGCCGCCGGAACGATCGTCGCGAGGTGCGGAGGAAATTCCTTCAAAACCGTCCACTGGTCGAATCCGGCGTATGAGCCACCCCACATCGTCACTTTGCCGTTGCAATACGGCTGCTTCGCCAGCCATTCCACCACATCGTACCCGTCCTTGCCCTCATTCGCGAACGGCTCGAACTCGCCACCGGAATTCCCGCGTCCTCGCACGTCCACCAGCGCGTACACGTAGCCGTGCTTCGCGAAATACACGGCGCGGTCCGTGTACGAATCTCCGATGTACGGTGTAAATGTAAAGATGACCGGCAGCGGCTCTTTCTGACTGTGCGGCGTGAACACTGTCGCGTTCAGCTTCACGCCGTCTCGCGCCGGGATCTTCACCGCCCATTGCATGTCAATGTCTGGTTCATCGGCGACAGGCTTTTGTTGCGCACTCGCCATGGCCGTTCCCAACACCATGGGCAGCGTCAATCTGGCTGCTGCCGTACAAGCCTTTTTCAACACCTCACCGAGCATCTCTTCCTCCCTGCACTCCAATGGATTGTCTTTGCTTAATAGTCAGAAACCCAAAATCCAGAATGTCTACCGCTTTGTGGGAACGGCCTTCATCTGCTTGCGAATCCGCACGCGCAATACTTTTCGCTGGTTCGCTTCGACGACTTCGAATCGATGGTCCGCCAGGTCGATCTTGTCGCCGGGCGCTGGCACTTTGCCAGAAACATGACTCAGCAAGCCTGCGAGCGTGGTTACCGCCTCATCCGTCTTATCGCCGAATCTCACACCCAGTAATTCCTCCACATCGCCGATGGGCATGCTGCCGCGCATAACCAGGCCGCCATCCGGTTCCCGGACGACATCCGGCGCTGGAGGCTTTCCGTCGTTTCTGCTTTCGCCGACGATCTCTTCGACCAAGTCTTCCACGGTGGCGATGCCCGCCACCGTTCCATGCTCGTCGATGACCACCGCCAACGGCTGCCCCTTCTGGCGCATTTCTCGGAGCAAATCGGAACCAACCTTTGTCTCCGGGATGAAGAGAACGGGTTTGACCAGCTCACGCACCTTGCGCTTCAGCAAATCCTGGTCCGCGATTTGCAAAAGGTCCTGCGAATAGACGACGCCGAAAATGTCATCAAGCGATTTCTCATACACGGGAATCTTGTTCAACTTGGTCTCGACAACTTTAGCGTGCAAGTCTTCGAGCGTCGCGTCCGCTGGCAAGGCCACAATGTCCGGACGCGGCGTCATCACTTCGCGCACGCGTTTGTCGCTGAATTCGACGACTTGTTCGATCAAATCCGCCTGCTCCGGCTCGATGATGCCTTCTTCTTCCGCGGCTTCCACCAGCGCTTCGATTCCCTCTTCCGTGCGCTCCTCTTCGGTTTTCTCGACCTCATGTTCCGAAATTCGCGCGAGCGATTCCGCGCCCTCAAGGAACACGCGCACCGGCCAGACGAACCACTCCACTCCGCGAATCAGCGGCAAAAGGGGTAGCAGCCAGCGCCCCGTCGTGCGGTACAGCAGCATGTCCGGAATAAAGTGCATGGCGAGGACAACTTCGAGCACCACAAAAACGCAAAACTCGACGAAAGACTCCCAGGTGCCCGGCACGAAGTACACCACGCCTCGCGTCGTCTCCAGCACCAGAAACGCCAGCCAGAAGTGCCCGATGATCCGGAAGGTTCGCCCGCCACTGCGGCGGTTGATCCTCAGTTTTGGCTCGATCTCCGCTTCAAAAATTTCCAGATGTTCGTGGACTCGGCCCGTCGTCATTCGGCCCAGTTCGCGATAAATCAAAGTCAGGTAGGAGAAAATCGGCAGGGTAAAACCTACCAGCACGACGCTCAGAGCGTAGAGCCAGCCTAAATTCATCACGCCAGTCCGAACCGTTTTCGCAGCTTCCGCTCAAACCGGTCCATTTCGCCGCGATCGGTTTCGTGATCGTAGCCCAGCAAGTGCAAGACACCATGAAGAATCAGCACTTGAAGTTCACTCGAGAGCTTCCGTCCCTTGTTCTTCGCATAGCGGCGCGCCGTCGCCGGAGAGATGGCAATATCGCCGAGATATTCGCCGCTCTTTATCGCCTTCGGTCCCCGCTGCGGCCGCACTGGACGTTGCCGCGCCGTCACGGGGAAGGAAAGCACGTCGGTAGAACCCTTCTTCTTGCGAAACGTCTCATTCATTCGCGCGATGTCTGCATCGCTTACAAGGCAAACCGTCAGGCTCGCTTCGTCCAACCCCAGTTCGTGTTTCACGCGGCGCAGAAACGATTCGAGTGGAGGCCGCGCCAGGCGCACCACCCGCTGGCGGTTCAGAATCATCCTTTTTGTGTTTCTTTTTCCCGTTCTTTTCTGGGTTCTCTTGCCGGCGCTCCCGCTTTGCCATTTGCAAAGTTTCCGCCGCGCTGCGGTTGAGCTACATCATACTCTTCATAGGCGCGGATGATCTGCTGCACCAGGTTGTGCCGCACCACGTCCTTCTCTCCAAACTGCACCACGCCGATCCCATCGATCTTCCCGCAAACTTCCAGCGCCTCAATCAAACCGGACTTCCTCCCTTGCGGCAGGTCGATTTGCGTCACGTCGCCAGTGATCACCGCCTTGGAGTTGAACCCCAGCCGCGTGAGGAACATCTTCATTTGCTCGCTCGTCGTGTTTTGTGCTTCGTCGAGTATGACGAAAGAATCATTCAGCGTGCGCCCACGCATGAACGCCAGCGGCGCAACCTCGATGATGCCCTTTTCCAAGAAGCGCTCCAACTTGTCCGCGTCCAGCATGTCGTACAGGGCGTCGTACAACGGCCGCATATATGGATCGATTTTCTGCTGCAGTGTGCCCGGCAAAAATCCCAGCCGCTCGCCCGCTTCCACCGCCGGCCGCGCCAGGATGATGCGGTTCACTTGCTTCGTGAGCAGCGCGCTCACGGCCATGGCTACGGCGATGTAAGTTTTCCCCGTGCCGCCCGGGCCAATGCCAAACATCATGTCGTGCTTCTCGATCTCTTCCATGTAGCGCTTCTGGCTGGCGTTTTTCGGCGTGACTTGTTTTTTGCCAAAGGAGCGCGTCCGGCTGTGCTCAAACATCCCGCGCGGCGATTCGTGCGGCTCCTCCGTCGCCACGCGCATCAGCGACTTAACTTCCGCGGCGGACAGCGTGCGCCCATGTCGCGTCAGGTGGTTGTACTCCTCCACGATTTTCACCGCCTGGTCGACGCAGTCCTGCTCTCCTTCTATGGTCAGCCGTGTGTCGTGCAGATGCGTGCGCACGCGCAGCGAATCCTCAAGCAGGCGCATATTTTCGTCCAGCGTGCCGAAGAAGGGTTCAATTTGTCCGGAGATGTGAACAGTACGTCGCATCCAATTGGAAGGTCTTCCAGCTACAGGAACCGGGTGGCCGATGGGATTCCTCCTGGTTGTGCGTGGCCGCTTCGTGAACCACTCAGGGAGAAACTCTTTACACCCTAGCGCAGCACTCCCCCGCGGTCAAGTTACGTGTTCATGTAAAAATAAGTCGTGTTGAATACGAGGGATAAAAACGAAGGAACGTCAAAACCCGCACACGCCCCGACCGGGTCGGGGTAGACGCCACCGGCGTATGCGGCACCCGAATCTTTCCGGAGGCTCGGTCTATGGCCTACCCGCCTACGGGCCCGTCACGCTCCGGTTTTATCGTTTTTTTTTTGTTACGTCTGTTGACCTCGCATATACTCCCACTTCATGAAAAAGAAGAAGGTCCTTGCGACCGCATTGCTATTGGCCTCTGCTTTTTTGCCGTTAGCCCGGGGAGCGGCATCTCGCCTGCTTTTGCCGGAACGAGTTGGGCAGACACAAGCACCCTCGCTTGCCGAACTGCGCAAGCGCGCCGAAGCCGGTGACGCTGAAGCGCAATATTCGCTTTTTCTGCAATACCAAGAAGGAAAAAGCCCTGTCGAAGCGAGAGCGGAAGCCGTCGGCTGGCTTCGTAAAGCCGCAGAGGCAGGACACGGGACAGCCCAGGTCAGCCTTGGCCTCCTTTACAGAGAGGGTAAACGGGGAGTCGCAAGGAATCCGGAGGAAGCCGTCCAGTGGTTCCGAAAATCGGCTGAGCAGGGGAACGCCTCGGGGGAAAGCGAACTCGGTCTCATGTATGAAAGGGGAGAGGGAGTCGCGAAAGACGAGACCGAAGCGGTCCGATGGTATACCCGTGCCGCGGACCACGGACTGCCCATCGCGAAGTTTGACCTCGCCTTCATGTATGAGCAAGGCCACGGCGTCCCGGTCGACGTTGACAAGGCCATCGCGCTTTATGAAGAATCGGCTTTCAGTATTCCCACCGCTCGCAGAAACCTGGCCATCCTTTACCACGATGGCAAACTCCGGCCGAAGGACCTGGCCTCAGCCTACAAGTGGGCTCTCCTTGATGTTTCCGCCGAAGAGAGGAGAGCCTTCAGAGAGGGGATGGGAGAGGGCGAAGACTTTGATCCCAAGCCCAGCCTCGGGTACGCCCTCGTCCTTCTTGAAGACTTTGCCAAAGGTATGAGCAAGAGAGAAAAGGAAAACGGGCTCCGGATGGCCCAGGATTGGATTCGGAGTAATGCCGCGCACCTCGGGGATGAGCCGCGGACGTTCCCCGAAACACTTAAGCACACAAAAAAGAAGTAATGTGCGCGCTTCTCGGATAGTGCTCTAAATCCAGTGCCGCTCATTGCCGGGTGCGGCGCCACCTCTCCTCTCGCGACGCTAAGGCCGTCCGACCCGCCCCAAAAGGTTCCAGTCGAGAGCGTGACCCACCCGCCCGCCTCCGTGTTTCACGGTGCTTGCGGACCTTCGGCGTAGAAGTAACGGCGCGGTTGGAAAGTCATCTTCTGCAATGATCCATTCTCGTCGTGCTCCATAGTTTCGACGGTAAAATGCGGCGTGGTATCCTCCTCAATACTGTCACTCTTTGAAACCACGCTTACAAGTTGTGCCTTTTCCGGCCCCATAATGAATCGTTCTGAATTTGCGGCGATGTTGAAGTTGATCACCCGAACCTTCTCTTTGCTGATTTTTCGGTAGCTGAAGGAATTCCCGATGTCCCCGAGGCGCAGACAAAACCGGTACGTCAAAGGAAAGTATTTGACCGCTCCAGGGACAGCAAACCCCACATCCTTCGTGCCACTCGGCGGCACAACCACAATGGGGTTATCGCAGATGATGAAGCTTGTCTGCGGTGGGGCCAGGAGAATTTGCCAGTCAAGACCCTGGATAACTTTTCGTAGATTGTCAGCATGGCGAAACATGCTTTGGAGAAAGGGTACTTCCGTCGCGACGATCTCAAGACCATCGCTCTTCACGGCCTCAACCATCGACTCTGCCGAAACATTGACAGATTTGCCCGTCTCCAGGCTGTAACGTTCAAGCACGGATCTCATCCGGCCAACATTGGCGGCCATAAGGCGCATCATTTCCCTGGCGCCCTTAACGTAGACTGACCCTATGAATTTACCGACCGATGGCAGCCGATTGAACTGGACGCCGATGAAGTAAGCCAGCGTTGCAAGAATCTCGCCGCTTGCGTTGCCAGATAGGAGTTCACGGATTGCTCGCGCACCAACCTCATCGACAAGTTTCAGGCATACGGACTCGACGCGGCGCTCCCAGGGTGCGTTCTCTCGCTTCAGTGTGTACAGATCTTTCTCGAAGCAGATCGACAGGGGATGAAGCTCTTTGTAAGTCTTTAGTCGACGATCATAGACCCACAACAGGCCATGTGAATTCACGAAGTTCTTTTGATAGAAGACAGGAACGTAATGGTGCTTGCGGGATTCGCTCATGCTTTATTTGAACGGTCTTTCTCCGTTCCTCGTTGATTTTGCTTCATGCTAACATTTACAAGACTAGCTGGCCGCCATCAGACCGACAAATCTAGGGGTTTTTATCGGGGATGTCGCAGAGAATGAGAATTTTAGGCTCGGCGATACTAATCAAGTGGTGGGACGGGCCGCCGGTTCTGGTGATTGTCCCGTCGGAGCGAGCTATACAACTCCGCACTAAGCGCGCAAGCGGCTATCCTGTTATTCAAGTACCACGTGGTCCTGTAGAGGCGCGAACCCTAGAGGAGAAAGAGAAGCAATTCTTGGTGGCCAGGGGGATGCCGAGCAGTCTCGTTAAGAGTGGACGGGTATTGGCAATCAGCCAGGAGGTGGCGAATCGGTTTGAGGGAGAAAGAGAGGCGATGGCCAAACTTGCGAAACGTTTGGGCCTTACCAAGCGTGACCTGATGCGGCTAACAAACGCCAAGTACGAACTGAATCGTTTCCGTCCCGTAACTTATGGTGAGAGAAAAGCCGCCCAGGGCCTACGTGCGCTCCTCGGCTGTGAACTTCCCAAGAAACCGGGGCGTCCAGGACGGGTTGAGATGCAGGATCACTCTGAGATACGCAAGGATGCCGATCAGCTTAGGCAAGAAGGTAAGAACACCGACCAAATAGTGCGAACGCTGTCCCAGAGATACTCATTGAGCTATTCTTATACGAAGCGGATTCTCGAAGATCGTAGTACGGCGGCGCAATCGACCCACTAATTTTCACCCTCTTCGCTCGCCACAAGCGGCACCTTTGCGCCGCGCTTCAAGAACCAGATGGTATCGAGCACCACAGGTTTGCCCGGCCACAGTGACCGCAAGAAATCCTGCCATGCTAAATAGATCTCTTTGTTCATTCCGAGCGAGAATTCGTTACCGAGGAGAGCCCGGCCAATCATGCGGGGAGTAGCACCTGACACCTGCTTAGGAAGTCGCTGCGCAGCGCGCTCAGTGAGCTGTCGCCGCAAGCGCGCGATCCGTGCGTCGTATTCTTCGCGGAACTCTTGGGCAAAAAATCTCATCACAATACTGTCGAGCGGAACGTGTAAAAGCGGCGTGAGCTTCTTAGCAAATTCCGGGTCGGGGCGCCTTGCCCAATCCACATATACCTTTAGAAAGACATTCCAGGGCTTTTGAGCCTGTCCATACGATAGACTCTTGCCCTTATTTGTCTTGAATGATGCGAGAATTCTCTCGCAGGTTTGAGCGTGAATCGTGTCAAAGTGCTCTCGCGTCACTAGCCCGTAGAACTTCGGCATCATTTCAACCACTAAGTCAGCAAACTTGCCAACACCGCCTGCCTCCAAGACACGGCCAATGGATGGAATGTAGGCCATCAGCGCCATCGTACGGGTGATGGCTTCCGGCTCTTTCCCTGAGAGAAGACTAACGAGTTCTAGCTTGTCCATTCATCGAGAATACATGCATCAAGGCCTGTGCGCACTCGCTGGCCGGCGGGTGGGGCAGGCTTTTGAATTGGCTGGCGCAGCGGTTAGGAGGAAGTGGCCCCTCGCAAAAGCCGGTCGGGGTGAACGAGTGGAACGTCAGTCCGCGGTTCATTCAAGAGAACCTGTAGGTTCGAAGAAAGAAGTGGCGAGTGGCGAGCAAAGAAATCCGAAAACGCCGGGCTTCCCGGGCAGAAACGTGCCGCACCTCTGGCGCTCTGAGTTTTGTCTACCACGCACCCAGCGCTTACGCGCTAGGCTAAAGTATGCCGCGCCTCCGGCGCTTCAAAAAAGAGAGAGACGGCTAGAAGCCGGCGGTACAAGTGGCGGCCGGGGTAAAGCCAGAGCAGCGGGGTAAACCCGCTGCTACACACCGGCAGGGCGGAGGTTGCCGGCGGCGAGATCGTTGAGAGACTGGAGACCGCGAATCAGCTCGGCGCCGGTTACACGGCCCTCACGGTAGAGAGAGCGCAAAAAATCGGCGGCGGGGCGCTCGCCCTTGCGGGAGTTGCATTCGCGGCAGCAAGAGACCAGGTTGCGGTAAGAGTTGGGACCGAGCTGGGCGCGAGGTATGACGTGGTCGAGGCACTGCATTTGCGGGCCGATGCGGCGGAGGCAGTAAAAGCAGACGCCCCCTTCGCGGGCGTGGATGGCCTGGCGGAGTTCGGGGGTGCGCATAAAATCGGTTTCCTCGAGGTTGCCGCCGTGAGGCGAGGGAACGGCCGCGCGTGTTTGGGCTGTGCTTCGGCGAGCGCCGGGAACCTCTTCCGGCAGCCGAACGTCCATCACGTGACCGGCTTTGCTGCGCTCGATTAATCGCAATGCGCGGTGTTGCACGAGCCGACGCAGCGCGGCGCGCACGGTGTCCTCGGTGAGACCAAGATTCCGCGCCAGCCAAATAATGGAAAAATGAAGGCGAGACTTGCCTTCAAAGCAGCTGTGCCGGAGAAGGTGGTAATAAACGGCCCGGTCGGTGGTGGAGAGGCGCAGACGAGGGGCAAGAGCGTCCTCGAACTGCTTGCAGACGAGTTCGGCGTTGGGCTTTTTGGCTTTCATGATGAGATCCGAGAGATGGAATGGAGTGCGAAGCGCAGACAAAGACGCAACTCAGGAAACGCAGAGGCCCGAGCACAGAGAGCACGGAGAAAGAAGCTGACAGTCGACGGCCGGAACTGGGAAATCACGGAAGAAAAAGCGCCCGTAAGGATGCCCTTCCTAACTCAAGGCAAGCGGGCGCTGCAAAATGGGCTCAATACCGGGCTGCAGGGAATCCGGGATACCGCGGGCAAAAAAAACGCCCCGACAGGATCGGGGCGCACTTTTCTACGAGAACTATTGTATCACACTAATACGTATTGTCAAGAGCATTTTTGCACTTTTTTAAGGTTTTTTTAATCCTTTGTTTTCAGTGAGGTCGAGGCCTCAACAAATTTTGACCCACACGCCTAATTCGCGATCCACTCCCCATCTCGGCCCTTTACGATTGGCTTACACTTCTTCCCCGATCGATGGCATCGCTTCAGCCGCCCAGCTACAATGTTTGTATGAAGTGCCCCGGCTGCGGAAACGAA
>Ga0209648_10006198_pt1 | contig 10289 bp, 10 predicted proteins | sample GraSoi2013_115cm_FD_185830 | JGI IMG/M metagenome (GOLD analysis project Ga0209648, IMG submission 185830) | Grasslands soil microbial communities from the Angelo Coastal Reserve, California, USA - Sample 9_17_2013_115cm (SPAdes) (version 2) | ecosystem: Environmental > Terrestrial > Soil >...
CCCCGTGTCCATCAGCGTCGTGATCCCGGAATAAAGCATGGCGTTGAGATACCGCTGGTATCCCAGCAGGTCAATGCTAATTCCATCCCAACCTCCCTGCAGGTGGACGTGCATGTCCGCCAGGCCGGGCATGACGCTCTTCCCCTTCCCGTCAATGATCTGCGCGTCGCGCGGGATGGCTGCCGCGCCACTCGGTCCGGCATATTCGATCTTGCCGCCTCGCAGAATCACTGCGCCATCTTCGGTAGGTTGCCCGCCGACACCATCAATAATCCTGGCGTGAACTATCGCGATGGGCTTCTCTTGTGCTGCCAGCCCCTGAAACGAACACAGCATGACACTCCCAATCGCCAGCAATGCGCTTCGCCAATTCATCGCGATTTCTCCTCAACATTTCGAATGACGTGCCTTAATTCCCTATGTCGGTTCGGCATTTCAATTCGAACCTCCATGCGACACCTCTCGCATGATCGCGAACTCGAAAACTATCCCAACGCCTTGTGGGTACTCTTTTGAAATCGGCGGTCACTTGGCTGTGTAGTCGCGAATCCCGATATCCGCCCTTCCAATACTTCACTTCTCCGATTAACTGCGTTTATCGCCCAAGTTGGGAAGAAATCTGCTCACGTCCTAAGGACCGCAACGATTGGCAGCTTGCGTTCTTCGCATTGATCGACCGCTGCAATTCCGCGAACGAATCCTTGGTTTTGTTCAGCAAACCAGGGTGGGCTCGTCACAATGGAGAAACCACCGGTCGAGGATAACGCGGCGGGAGAACCACTGGTTTGCCAGGAGAATTCGAGCGAGGGAACTCACCAGCCGCGTTGGTAGATGACGGCCAATGTTGAAGGCCCATTCTTCCTGCGCCTTTCCGAATCGCTGCGCGAGCAGGCTGCGATATGTTTCTGAAAGTGCCGGACTGTTGGCTCCTCCGGCGGCCAGCATGGCCTTCGCCGCAAGGAGTCCCGACTCGATCGCTGGCCGTATGCCTTCGCCGCTCTGAGAATACGCCAAGCCGGCGGCATCACCGATCAGCAGTATACCGTCTCCTGCCACATTTCGTTTGGCATGTCCGTACAGAAGGTAGGAATGGCCCGCCATCTTCGCCGGCAGATCAAAAGCGATTTTTTTCGCTCTTTTCAGGAAGACGCCGAAGGCCGCAAGGTGATTGGGCAGGGCATGGGGATCGAGTCTTCCCAGCCCGATATTGAGAAAGTTCTTTTTACGCACGCACCAACCGTAACCCTTCATGTCAGGACAAAAATAAAGCTCTGGAATCTCAGGCCGGATAGAACATTGCTCGCGCTGGGTTTCTGACATCTCGAATTCAATTTCTTGCGCGGCAACGCTGGTTTCACGGCGAGCGTTGGCCCCGCGCAATCGGGCAACGGGACAAAAATGCCCGCCGGCCCCGACCACGATTCGGGTTTTGAACTGGCTGTTGACAATCCAGCGATCGCCCGATTGTTCCAGGCGGGCAAGAGGAACGCCCTGGTGAATGTCCGCGCGGCAGCGCTTTAATAGATAATCATCGAACTCGCAGCGGCGTATTCCGTAGCTGATTGGTCGGCCATAATCCGTCTCCGCTTCGCGGCTACCCATCTGGCTGGTGCGAAAACCCTGGATGTTCTGCAAAATGTGGCCGCGTGAATATTCTTCCAGATCAATTTCGAGTTCTTCGACGACGGGCGGCGTGATCCATCCTCCGCATACTTTGTCCCGGGGAAAGGCCTGCCGGTCCAGGATCATGACACTCAAGCCCGAATCGCGCAGTTTCCAGGCGCAGGAACTTCCGGCGGGTCCGCCTCCAACGATCAGGACGTCGCATGCATCCATTTGGTCTCCGGATTTTCCTGCTGTTCTTTTGTATACAGGTGCGCGCGGGTCCATGGAATTTGCTGGCAGGCAGTTCGCGCAAAAACGATTTGAAACAGTTGAAGCGTTCCGGCATGAAATCCGGCGACAGCTCCAGCGAGGTACAGCCGCCAGGCTCTCGTGAATTCCAGGCCGAACATTCTGGATATCTCCTGCTCGGACTTCTCGAATCGCGCTAGCCAGTCTTCTAGTGTTCTTGCATAGTGGGGCCTTAAGTTCTCAACATCCAGGACGGACAAATCCCATGGTTCAAAGACTTGCATGACCTCACCCAGCGCGGGTGCGTAGGCGCCGGGAAAAATGCGTTTTCTGGTCCACGTACTGAAGGGAAGCGGATGATTGCGCCCTATGAAGTGGAGGAGTCCGCGCCCGGTTTTGGCTAGCGAGCTGTCGATGATACTCCCCAGCGCTCCGTAGTGTTCTCGTCCGACGTGTTCCAACATTCCTACGGAGACAAACGCATCACACTCGCCGGAGATGTTTCGATAATCGTCTTCGAGGAATTCCACTCGCTGGCTGAGTCCCAGTTCCTTTGCTCGCCCGCGGGCGAACAAAATTTGCTCGCGTGAAATATTGAACGCCCGGACCGTTACTCCATAGTTTTTTGCCATGTGCAGGGCCAAGGCTCCCCAGCCGCAGCCTGCCTCAACGACGCGCTCCCCGGGCTGCAATTGCACCTTGCGGCATACGTAATCCAATTTCGCGGCTTGTGCTTCCTCCAGCGTTGCGCCAGGTGACAGGTAATAAGCGCAGGTATAGACGAGTTGTGGGTCGAGCCACAGCCGGTAGAAATCGGTATTCAGATCGTAGTGTCGGTGGATATTACGGCGCGAGCCGCGCAAGGAGTTGCGCTGAACATAGTCCATGCACTTCGAGACGAGTTTGACGTACCACCTTTGATGTTCGGCTTCCGGCAGCGAGCGATAAAGGACTTCGAGTGCGGAGACGAGATCTCCCTCGAGGGTGATTCGCCCATCGCTGTACGCATCGCCGAACTCAGCTTCCGGATCAAGAAGCAAACGCAAGAGAGTTTTTCGGTCCTGTATGACGATCTTGGCCACGGCAAGCGCAGATCTTGGAGAAACTTCGGCGCCATTTCGGAGCCTGAGCTGGACTGCGGGTTGACCCGCCGCTCGATAGATCTCTTGCAGCAGCCACTTTTCGATTCGAGAGGGCTTGTTTTGAGCAGGCATGGCGAGCCCCTCCTGGCCGGCTGCTGGAGTTCGCATGGACTACACGATCATACCTCAGCAAACGGGACGCGAGCGGCGAGCGCCAGCGACCTTACTGGACTGCGCGCCGTCCAAGCTGCTCCCAACGACACCCCGCTTCCGCACTCATCCAGATGAGCGTCAGCGCCTCATCCTCAGCACGCGCTGCAACACTTCCGCTGCCGTGGCGTTCTCTTCAGCAAACATTTCGATATTATGATTATGCGCCGCCCCTTGTAGCGGCGGGCTTTCCCCCGTTGTGTGGGGGGTCCCGACGATTCATGTCGGGAAGCCCGCCATCTTCGCCTCTTGCCTTTGTAGGGGCGGACGGAATTTATCCCGACCCGGTCGGGAGTCCGCCCTCTCTTCGCTTTTCCTTTTTCAAATTTCTACTTTCTGATTTCAATTTTCTGTCCGAGTGCCACATCATTGCACAGCCCGCGCGGATGGGGGAACCTGGTCGCCCGCCGTAAATTCCACCTTACACATTTTGGGCAACACATCTCGCTTTGGTTAGTCGTAGTCTTTATTTTTCATTTTCCATTTTCAATGTAGCGGGTTGACAACGCGGACCGAACCGTAAGTCTGCCCTTCTCCCAAGTCTTCCGAGTAGAGGACCGTAGCGCCTGCACTCCCTGCAGCTTGAAGGATCAGCGCATCCCAAAACGAAATCTTATAGCGCAATTCAATCGTCAGCGCTTGCAGGACGGATTCGGCTGTGTTGACTACCACGTCCCAGCTCGAATAGTCCTCGACCAACCGCCTTGTCTCCTCGACCGACAGCGGGCGGGCCGCTTTGCGGCGCAGATTGATGCACAGTTCCTGAAGAACCTGCGTGCTTAGCACGCCGTCCCCGGAACTCCAGAGTTTTTCAATCAACGTTCGCGCCCGCTCGTGTTTGGCTCCGGTGCCAAAGTCATGCGCGTACACCAGTATGTTGGTGTCCACGAAGCATTTATCGCTCATGAAGTTCGTCCCGCGAACGAGCAGGCTTCCAGCCGAGATCCAAGCCTGTGCGCAGCCGCGCCAACGCGCGCGTTCGTGCCCGGTCGTACCCCTTGCGTTCTCGCACCAGTTCCTCGAGTTTCGCGGCGAGCAGGCCACTGATTGAGCTGCCCTCTTCGGCCGCCAGTATCCGCGCCTCCCGCAAAACCTCCGCGTCTAGTTTCAATGTGATATTCGTTTTCATCCGGAGCACGCAAATACGTGCAGCACCATTTTACGTGCTTGGCGATCTGCCGTCAATCCCTCACGTCTACGTTGGACTGCCTTGCCAATAGCGGGTGGGCCAGCCTCCATATAGCCAGAGGTATTCCCGAACGACTTTCCCTGCGCCAGCCGCTATCATGGAACCTCGCCTCCCGTTCTAGTACTAGTAAGTTATACTTGACACAGTTAATCTTTCGTGTTATCCTTCCGTGTGAATCAGCAATTCCACTTTACCCTGAGCGTCTTTTGCGAAGGGTCCCGTCTGCCCCGTAAGTCCCGTTTACCCAGAGCGCTCTGTGCGATCGGAGATTCCGGCCCTGCCGGAAAGGGCTCTACCCGTCCTTTCCGCTCCGCTTCCTTTATTTCCTGGACCTCCTCTAACTCCTTTCCTTGCCACACTTCCGAAAATTCGCCTGTAAGTCCAACCATTGCCACAGATTCGAAAACGCACCCTTCCAAGTCCTGTGTTTGCCACACATCCGAGACCCCCGGGGGAGCAGTCGGCTCGTCACGCCTGCCCCGGCCCTGTCGGGGACTTTGTCGGGACTGTCAAGCTCCTTGCACGAGTCACGAGACACGGATCACGGCCCACGTCATTGGCTTTCCTCCACCCCATCCGATAAAATCGCCTCACCGCCCACACCCTGCCAGCGCATGGACCGGGCAAGCGAGGAATTACTATGAGTAAGACCACTGACGCCAACGACCGCATGAACCGGCCCCTGGACTCCGTCGATCCGCAAATTGCGGATCTCCTGCGCGAGGAAGCCAGGCGCCAGGCCACTGGCCTCGAGCTCATTCCTTCGGAGAACCTCGTTTCGGAAGCAGTGCTCGAAGCGATGGGAGGGATTTTTACCAACAAATACGCCGAGGGTTATCCGGGAAAACGCTACTACGGCGGTTGCGAGTACGCCGACAAGGTCGAGCAACTGGCGATCGATCGCGCGAAGGAACTCTTCGGCGCGGAGCACGCCAACGTGCAGGCTCACTCTGGCACTTCCGCTAATGTGGCCGTCTATATGTCCACGCTCCAGAAGGACGACGTGGTTCTGGGAATGAATCTCTCCCATGGCGGCCACCTGACGCATGGGCATCCGCTAAATTTCTCCGGCCGCATGTACAAATTCGTCGCCTATGGCGTGAAAAAGGAAGACGAGCGCATTGATTACGACGAAATCGAGAAGCTCGCCGCCGAGCACAAGCCGAAGATGATCGTCGCTGGCGCAAGCGCCTATTCGCGCATCATCGATTTCGAGCGCATGGCCAAAGCCGCGAAGTCCGTCGGCGCGCTCTTTTTTGTGGACATGGCGCACATTGCAGGACTCATCGCCACTGGACTTCATCCCAGCCCCGTGCCGCACGCGGATATCGTTTCAACCACAACGCACAAGACGCTCCGCGGGCCACGCGGCGGCTTGGTCCTGTGCAAGGCAGCGTTCGCCAAGGAACTGGACAAGCTGACGTTCCCCGGTACGCAGGGCGGTCCGCTGGTGCACACCATCGCCGCAAAAGCAGTCTGCCTGAAGGAAGCTATGGAGCCGTCCTTCAAGGAGTATCAGAAGCAAGTCGTGGTCAACACCAGAGCCATGGCCGCGGCTGTAGCCAAGCATGGCTTTCGCATCGTCACCGGCGGCACGGACAACCACCTGTTCTTGATCGAAGTGCACCCGCGCGGCATCACTGGAACCGATGCCGAAAAAGCCCTTGACCGCGCCGGCATCACTGTCAATAAGAATTCGATTCCGTTCGATCCCCTCCCGCCCATGAAGGGTGGCGGAATCCGCCTGGGCGGCCCTTCGGTCACAACACGCGGTATGCGCGAACCGGAAATGGAGCAAATCGGCGGCTGGATCGCGGAAATTCTCTCGAACATCGGCAACTCCGAGGTCGAGCAGCGCGTGCGCAAGCAAGTAGCGGAACTTGCCGAGAGATTCCCTATTTACGGCGCTCGCCTGCGCGGCGGCTCAGGGCGAACCGAACACGCCCATGTTTAGCCCAGCGGAGAATACTAAGGGCTGACATGAATATCCTTAAAGCAACAGCCGATTTCGAGCGCTGGTTGTCCGCGCAGCTCCCCGTCATTCGGCAGGATCTCGCCCTCAAGCATCAGCACATGGCGGAAGCCGCCTTCCCTTTTTTTCGCGCCACCTTCTATCGCTGGCTGCAGCTCTGGCCGGAAATTTGCCCTCATTTGGTGACCGGCCCGGCCGTGTTGGGTGTAGGCGATCTGCACATCGAAAACTTTGGGACATGGCGGGATGAAGAAGGACGCCTGATTTGGGGCGTCAACGATCTGGATGAAGCATGGCCCGCGGCGTACACCCTCGATCTGGTTCGTTTAACTACCAGCGTCTATGTTGCGATCGGGGAAGAACACCTGAGCCTCGCAAAGCGCGTCGCTGCCGAAGCGATCGAGGAGGGATATCGAGACGCCCTAACCGCAGGTGGCAAAGCGTTTATCCTGGCGGAGGACCATCGCTGGCTGCGCTTGCTCGCCCTCGGCAAATTGCGTGACCCCGTGCAATTCTGGAATAAGCTGGAACACCTGCCGCCGTACACCGCCAAGCCACCCGCAGAAGTGCGCCGGTTGCTGGAAAATTCACTTCCTTCCCCGCAAAAAGTATATCTATTGAAAAGAAGAATCGCGGGACTGGGCAGCCTGGGACACCCCAGGATTCTGGCCTTATCCAGATGGCGGGGCGCGTTCATCGCGCGGGAAGCGAAGGCGATTCGGCCTTCGGCGTGGGTATGGACAAAGAAGACCTCATCCACGAAAATTTATTGCGACAAGCTCGTGCAGCGCTCGATTCGCGTGCCGGATCCCTGTGTGCGTTTCCATGGCCGCTGGGTGGTGCGGCGTCTCGCGCCGGACTGCTCGCGAATTGAGCTTGCTTCCCTTTCGAAGGATCGCGACGAAGCGCGGCTGCTTTATTCGATGGGCTGGGAAACAGCAAACATGCACTTCTCCACGCCACAAGCGATCGCCAAAGTGAAGCGTGACCTTGCAGCGCGGCGGGGCCGCTGGCTCCATAAAGCGGCAAAGGCCATGCTTGCCGCCACCATGAAAGATTGGGAAAAATGGCGCGGCGATTGGAAAAAGGTGCGGAATAACAGGGGAAATTAACGCGCACGGAATGTGCCGGTTGAAGAGAACTGGCGTCTGAATCTCCCCAAAAAGTACGGATTACCTAGGACCAAAGACCCATAAAGTACTACCTGTCCTCACTCTTTCGATTCCAACTCCAGTCCCGCTGGCCCAAGACTGTCCTCCGGGTCAGTAGATTCTCAACCTGACTGCGCGTAGCTTAAAAAAGCACTGGGATGGGAAGCCTACTCGCGACCGTGTTCCTTGCTGTTCCGCTCATCGCCTGGCTGTGCGGGGCGCTACTACTTGATGATTCGCAACCGCGGTTGGCGCGATTTTCCCACGCGCCGCGCGGGATCTTCCCAAACTACCGGAAGTCCAATTTCTTGCGCAGCCGTGCATTCGAATCTCCATCCGGCCCCGGCGCGCTGGACGAGGTGAAGCCATGATGGATACGGAAGCCTTCCGTGAATTCAAGACCGGTTTGACTTTCCTGCGAGACAATTACGCCACAAAAGCTCTACCGCATATGCGCCGCGCCGTGGACCTGGATAAGAACAATCCTTATTACATGTCCTACCTGGGCGTGGTGCTTGCGCTCTCGGAGAAAAAATGGGGCGAAGCAGAGCGGCTGTGCGATTCCGCCGTTCGAATGAAGCGGAATCAGGCGCAACTCTACTTGAATCTCGCGGAAGTATACGCCTGCGCCGGACGCCGCGATGACGCCGTTGACGCCCTGCAGAGCGGGCTGAAATACGCGCGCCGCGATATCCGGCTGACGATTGCGATGAACAAACTGGCGGAGCGCCGGCCTCCGGTCTTAGGGTTCCTGGGCCGCAGACACCCGCTCAACCGGCAATTAGGAATTCTGAGGCACCGCGCCCTGAGCTTGTTCGGGCAGCCCTCTTAGATCGATCTCTCCACCCCCCAAACACAAGAGCGGGCGTCCCGGTCATCCGGGGCGCCCGCTCTTGCTTTTATCAGCTTGGCGGAGTGGATTAAAGTCTCGCAAACTAACGCGACTTGCCAGCGCCAAAGTTGTAAGAGTGCTGGATTCCCATTTCCATGAGGATCTTGAATCCGACGCCGAACATGCCGTTCGGGAGAGCTTCCATTCGAACGACTTCCGCGAGGTACTCGCGCGCCATGGAAGCCGGATCTTGTGAATACGGCATGGTGACGAAAAGCCGCATACCAACTGCATAACCAGATTCACTGGTCTGAAAAAAAACACCGGAGCGGGAAACGCTGACGGAGCCGCGCAAGTCTTCGAAGTGGTCTTTCTCCGGGTCCGAAGGACGGATGCGCATCAACTGCGTAATCTTACAGCGGCGGTTGCCACGGCGTTCCGTCTGCGAAAACGGCTGCTTTGGGAAACTTCCTGTTGGGGGTTTTTTCGTCATCGGATCGTGCTGGATCGCCAAGGGGAAACCATCTTTCCGGAAAATCGGCGTTATCAATCCGGGAAGAGTGTACTCCGAGGGCGCCAACTAAACCTATGGTGAAGACGTACCCGGAAGGAAGTACGACGCTCCGAGGAAATATTAGTACGAAAGTACCAGGAAAGAAAGGGAGGGAATACGAAAAAAAAACGGTGCGGCGCGGGTGCAGAAGAGGGAGGAGAGAAATCTAACCGCCATTCGAACAGTTCGGACGGCCGCGCCGACCGCCCAGATTTTGCTGCCCGGTGTCGCCAGCACAGAATCGGAATTCTTGCGTTGCCTGAGGCAGGAGTACGCGGCTATCAATCTTGAGCTGTCAAATTTCGACTTTCCCTTCCTTGAGTATACAATCGGAGAGAAGTCACATGACCGACCAGCCCCCATCGGACCGCTTCAAATCGGAAATGCCGCAAGTTCCCGGCGTTTCCGGATCTGGCTTACGGTCATCGGCGGCGTCGAATCCAGCCGGCAACCTTGTCATCGGACTTCTCGCCGTGCTCCTCGTCGTGTTTCTGGGAGCACGCTGGGCTCTTCGCCCGAAGCACGCGGAGCCGCAGTCCGCTGAACTGCAACCGCAGATCGAAGTTCCTTCACCCGCGCCCGATCCGAGCACGCTGCTCCCTCATGCGACCGATACTGAGCCTGGAATCGCCGACGTGAATGAATTGGCCAAGCCGTGGTCCTCGAAAGAGTTTTATTTTCGCAACCGCCTGACCGGCGAAAATATCCCCGCACTGCTCGTTCGCTTGCCGACAGGCTCTCCCTCCCAGGCAAATGGCTACTGGGCCTTTTCGCTGAACTCGCCCTTCGGGAACTGCAAGCTCGAATATGTCAGCGATTTGAATAAACTAAAAAACGACTACGGCTTCCGCACCGCCAAGCATCCCATGGCCGGAAATCCCTGCAGCCGCACGCTGTTTGACCCGCTCAATTTGACGAATCTTCCAGGGGGCGTTTGGGTACGCGGAAGTATCGTGCAGGGATCCGATCTGCGCCCGCCCCTAGGAGTCGAAATAAAAGTTGAGGGCAAGAGAATCCTCGCCGTGAGGACCGAGTAGCTCTGGCATTTCCAGCCCGACTGCAAGTGCCTGGGCGTGGCGCGCCAAACAAAACTCTTGGAAGTTGGTTCGCCACTCCTGCGGCGGAGTTCGGCACATTCAGAAATTCAGATTCTTAACTCCCACCCATCATTCTCTCGCCGGTGGCGTTGCGGGTCCTTGTGCTTCCCCCTCTACGTATTTCCGTATACGGGATTGGGTGAAGCTCCAAAAATCTGGATATTTTGGCTTCATTAAGTTCAAGTAAACTTGTAAGTTATAGATAAGATTGACGTTTATTCGGCTCTTACATTGGAAGGCGATCTGCACTTCGCTCTGCCGGGTCCGGGGGGCATTGTCTGGACTGAACCCACATTTTCTTGAGAGCTTCAAGCGTCAGCGAGTGGGACGCAACTCGAATTATTTCATA
>Ga0209648_10006199_pt1 | contig 10288 bp, 9 predicted proteins | sample GraSoi2013_115cm_FD_185830 | JGI IMG/M metagenome (GOLD analysis project Ga0209648, IMG submission 185830) | Grasslands soil microbial communities from the Angelo Coastal Reserve, California, USA - Sample 9_17_2013_115cm (SPAdes) (version 2) | ecosystem: Environmental > Terrestrial > Soil >...
ATCAGCCTACACCTGGGAATCGGTGGCCGCCAACCTGCGGTCTACGTTACTCGACTTGTACAGCTTCGACCGTCGGGAACTCGGTCAGAGCGCATTTTTGAGCGAGGCCGTCAGCACGATGCAAGCCGTCGCCGGCGTGCAGTACGTCGATACGCAGAAGTTCGATTCTGTTTCCGAATCGGTCACAGCGGCGCAGTTGGCAAGCTTAGCGAGCACTTTAACGCTGAACAGTTTTGTCGAAGCGGAGCTGGCGCACGTAGATCCAACTGAGGTCGATCCCACAAAACGAATCAAGCCAGCGGAGTTAGTCATTCTGACGCCCGACATCCCCGACACCCTGATCCTGACGGAGATCACGACATGAGCAGCCCTAACGCCGATCGACTTTACGAGCTGCTTCCAGCCGTCTATCGTTTGCGCGATGCAGATCGCGGCTATCCGCTGCGCGCCTTGCTCCAGGTGATTTCGGAACAGGTCAACATTGTGGACGCCGACATTGCCCAGCTCTACGAGAACTGGTTTGTGGAAACCTGCCAGGACTGGGCGGTTCCCTACATCGGGGATCTGGTGGGATACACGCCGTTGTTCGACATTGGAGAGCCCAGTGGAGTGCAAAAGCCGCGGGCGCTGGCGCGGGAACGGATTCTTATTCCGCGCCGCGAGGTCGCGAACACGGTGCGGTTCCGGCGGCGCAAGGGCACGGTCGCCATCCTTGAGGACCTGGCCGCTGCCGTTGCGGGCTGGCCAGGGAGGGCGGTCGAGTTTTACCGACTGCTGAGCTTCACGCAGAACATCAACTACCTGCGGCTGGACCGTGGCGGTACCGTAGATCTGCGCGATGGCGATGCGCTCGACGATCTGGGCACCGCCTTCGAAGAAGTTGCGCATATCGTGGACGTCCGGTGCATCGGCGCGCGGCATTTTCCGGAGTTCTACAACATTCCGAGTGTAGGAGTGTTCGTCTGGCGTTTGAAAACGTATTCGGTCACGCAGGCCCCAGCCTATTGCGAGGAGCAGGAGAGCCCAAACTGTTTCCTGTTCAGCGTGCTGGGCAATGACACACCCCTGTACAACCGACCCCAAAGTACTTCGGCGCATCCCCCTGGAAAGCTCAACCTCCCCACGCTGATTACGCGCCGGGGCCTTGAGTGCTTTGAGAGCCACGAGGCGACCGAGACCGAGACCAGCGGCATTCCTTATTACTATGGAGAGGGTAAGAGCTTCGAGATATGGACGGGCTCGGGCTCGCAGCGGACTCCGGTTGACCCAGGTTCGATTGTGGTCGCTGACCTTACGGATTGGACCTACCGTCCGCTGCCCAAGCAAGTTGCGGTCGACCCCGTACTTGGGCGCATCGCATTTCCGCCGACACAGACTCGTCGCCAGGGCGTTTGGGTCACTTACAATTACGCGTTCAGCGCCGACATGGGCGGAGGCGAATACGAGCGCACGCTGTCGCAACCTGCGGTTTACAGCCTCTACCTGGTCGGCGAGGGGGAAAACTTCACACGTATCAACGATGCTCTCACCCGCTGGCAGAACGACAACCCCGCCAACGCCGTCATCGAAATCACCGACAGCGGAGCGTATGTCGAACCCATCGACATCACGCTGAAGCCTGGTCAGACTCTGCAGCTGCGCGCCGCCAACCGCAGACGTCCGGTGATTCGCCTGCTGAACTGGCAGACATCGGCGCCTGACAATTTGACCATCAACGGTCTAGCGAACGCAGACACTCCGACTGCCGAGCCAACCAATTGGTTCACGCTCGACGGAATCGTCGTGACCGGGCGTGGAGTTCAGGTGCAAGGGGATGTGGCGGGAGTCACTATTCGCCACTCGACCCTGGTGCCGGGCTGGGGCCTCGACTGCAACTGCGAGCCGACGCGCCCTACCGAACCCAGCCTCGAACTCGACGACGCGCCAAACTGCGTCCGCATTGAACACAGCATCATCGGCGCGATCCAAGTCAATCGCGACGAAGTTCGCGAGGATCCCTGCCGGATCTACATCTGCGACAGCATTGTCGACGCCACCAGCGCCGACGCTATAGCGGTGGGCGCTCCCGAAAAACTGTGCGCCTTCTCAATTCTGGACATTCGCCGTTGTACGGTCTTTGGACAAGTGCAAACCCATGCTATTGAACTGGCGGAGAACTGCATTTTTATGGGTGTGATAACAGATTGCCGCCGGCAGCAGGGGTGCATGCGGTTCTGTTATGTCACGTCCGGCTCGCGGACGCCGAAACGTTACGAGTGTCAGCCCGACCTCGTAGAGCGAGCCGTTCTGGCATTGGCGCAGCAGGACAATGTCCCAAATGCGCAGCGAAACGCGCTGCTGGTGCAGGAGCGGGCGCGCGTCGAGCCTGAGTTTAACAGCACACGTTATGGCACGCCCACCTACTGTCAGCTATCCGATCATTGCGCGCCGGAAATCACGAGCGGCGCCGATGACCAGTCGGAGATGGGCGTGTTTCACGATTTGTATCAACCCCAGCGGGCGGCGAATCTTCATGCCCGTCTGGACGAGTACACTCCGGCAGGCATGACCGCCGGAATCATTTACGCCAGCTAGGGAGGACCGCATGAAAGCTGATCTAACACGGGATACATTTCATCCCCTGAAGCACTACGCTCGTGTGCTCACGCAGCAAGGTAGAGTTCAGCTCGACGCCGACATGAACGAGCAGGCGGCGATTCTGCTGCGGTACTTACACACTCTGGCGGCCGATCTGATTGGCCCGGCCGGCGGTCCCAAGGACAACTGGGGATTTAACATCAGTCGGCTGACACCCACTCCCACCCCGCTTGATTTTCAGATTGGCTTTGGCAACTACTATGTGAAGGGGTTGCTCTGTCAGGCGGACTTCACTCCGATCGCCTTCTTTCCCACCACCACGGCGAACGTCTTTCAGGTGATCAATTGGAGTTCAGATTTCGAGCTGGCGACGATTCCATACTTCGAAGTGTTCGACGATACTCCTCCCTTTCAAACCCCCTCTGTCCCAGTTCAGATCACGAATCCCCAGAAAGCGCAGAACCAAATCACAATTCAGGCCACTGGGGCCTCTTTCTCTTTGTTTGTCAATCCTAAGCTGCGACGTGTCATCACGTATCTGCATCAGCCGGACTACGTGTTTTCAACGGCGCCGAATGCTGTCAGTCCTCCACCCCTGCCATCCAGCGCCGGTACAACCTTCCTGCAGATCTACCTGGATGTGTGGGAGCGCGCCATTACTTACGCGGAGGATGAGAGCATTCGCGAGGTGGCGTTGGGTGGCCCTGACACGGCAGCCCGCAGCAAGCTAGTGTGGCAGGTGAAATTTATGCAAGCAACTGGGGTCGATCAGCCTCCCTGCGCAACGCCGCCGCCACCGCCCCCTCGAGGCTGGCTGCAGGCGATGGCAAAGCAAAGCTCTCAATCTACAAATCCTTGCATCATTAATCCAAACGCCGCCTATACCGGGCCGGAGAACCAGTTGTACCGGGTCGAAATCAATCGCAGTGGCACTGCCGGTACCACTTCTGGGAGTTCAGCCACTTTCAAGTGGTCGCGGGAGAACGGATCTGTCATCTACCCGATTGCCAGCGGTGGGGGCACCACTGCAGTCGTCGTTGAGAGTCTCGGTCGCGACGACCGCTTCGGCCTTGTGGAAGGAAACTTGGTCGAAGTGCAGGACGACCGCTCCGTTCTGCTCAACAATGCCGGCAACTTATTGTCCGTGCAGGCGATTGATTCGACAACGATGACCGTGACGCTCAATGGCACACCGGACCCGGGCCTGGGAAGTGACGAAACTCTGCACCCCCTTCTGCGACGCTGGGATCAGACGAACGGCGATCCAGCCGAGGGCGGACTTACGCTTGACACCGACAACGCCGCCTTTGTCCAGGAGGGTGTCTGGCTGACTTTGGAGGATGGCGTTCAAATCCGATTCCAGCCGGCAGACCCAGTGCAGTCGCCACCTTCCACTCCAACTCCGCCGGTGAATCAATACATCACAGGAGATTACTGGCTGATTCCGGCCAGAACTGCCACAGGAGACGTTGAGTGGCCAAAAGTGATAGGTGCCGATGGCCATCTTGAAACTGACGCCCAGGGGAATATCATCCCGATCGCTCTGCCGCCGCACGGTATCACGCACTACTATGCCCCGCTCGCAGTCGTACGAGTTGGTCCCAACGGAATCGTGCCCCCAGTTAAGGACTGCCGCAGCCCGTTTGACTCCGCGGTTCTCTTGACGACGCTCGTGAAAGGGTAGTCGTCCAATGCTGTCTCAGCCCCTCCTGGTAGCATCACTCTGGATCAAGAGGGCAAATAAAAGCTGTCTTGTCCCCAGGTTCCTTTCTCGCCCTGGGACATCCTTTCCCATGAGATGCCCACGCCGAGGTCGCCAAATCGCAATCTTGCAGGCCGCAGGCCGCAATCGGAAACCTTGTGTTCTTTATCCCTTTCGGAGCATCAACCGGCCTCCGAAAAAGGAGTTTCGCCATGCTGAAGTCCGTCGACATACTCATCGGCCTATCCGTGGTCATGCTGGTGGTGAGCATGGCTGTCACACTTCTGACGCACCTTGTTATCACGTTGCTCAACACACGCGGCGGACATCTAATGCGTGGCCTCAGGGATCTGTTGCAGCAACTTGACCCCGCTCTAAGCGGCAAGATTTCGAAGGAAATCGTCAAGAAAGTTCTTAAGCATCCTCTCATCAGTGACGCCGGGAACCGCCTGGGCACGGTTATCCACCGCGAAGAGTTCATCAAAATGCTGCTTGACCTGGCGGCTGAAAATGGTCCGCAGCAGCTGCAGACGGACGCACTCAATGCCCTGAAAAAGGCCCTGAAGAGCAACGGTATCGCCAACCCGGTCGCGGCTATCGAAAACGTTCGGTCATTCTCGTTGACTCTCGAAAAATCGAACCCGGATCTCGCCAACAACGTGCGTTTGAACATGGCCATCATCCACGAAGCCGGCAGCCAGTTCGTCGCCAAGATTCACGGCTGGTTCGACCAGACCATTGATCGCGTCGGGGGCCGCTTTACCGCCAGCACCCGTGTGGTCACCATTGGCGTCGCGCTGATGGTTGCGTTTGCGATTCAGCTGGATACTATTGCTCTGGTCAACCGTCTTTCGACGGATACTCAGCTGCGCCAATCCCTCATCGAGGCCGCGAAGAAGGTCGATCAGGGGAAACCGTCCGGTGGCGTATCGTCGCAATCTTCAAACGAAGCGGCTGGCGTTAAATCCGGAGAAGACCAGAAGGGAGGCCCGGGCAATACGTTGAACAAATCACCCGCGCCGAACCCGGCCATTAATCCCAATGACGCGGCGCCGAAAGCGGGGAAGTCCGCTTCAGAAAATTCAAACAAACCGATTAATGACACAGGAAACAAGCAAGATGCAGCGGCACAGTCCCCCAGCGATGCCACAAAGAATCCAGCCGTCCCGAGCCGTGTCGTCTCCGATGTGGATTCCATCCTTGGTAGTACGGGGCTGATGTCCGCACCGGATTGGAGTTCCCTCAGCATGCAAAAGGTCCTGGGCATTTTGCTTTCGGCGATGCTGCTCAGCGTGGGAGCCCCCTTCTGGTACAACATGTTGAAAACAGGCGTGCGACTGCGGGCGGCCATCGCTGACAAAGATGATTCACAGCGGCTAGAAAGGCAAAGTACACAACCTTCAGCGCCGCAGCCATCGGCGGTGAAAGCAGGCATGACCACTGCTGGGGGTGCCCTGGCCGGCGAGCGCGGCGATTTGGGCGCCATCGGATGACCGGGCGCGGAGGACTTATCGATGAATCGAGAATGGATAGGATGTGCGCCGCATAATTTCCGCCCGGGCCGCCCCGTCGGGTATCATCCGGAACTAATCGTCATCCACGTGATCGTCGGGTCGCTACTGAGCGCAGACCGATGGTTCAACAATCCTGCGGCCTCGGTTTCGGCGCATTATGGAGTCGGGTGTGACGGCCAGGTCCACCAATACGTCGCCGAAACCGATACGGCATTTCACGCGGGTATAGTCGTAAATCCCGATTGTGAACTCGTGATGAGCCGGCCGAATATGAATCCAAACTACTACTCAATTGGGATTGAGCACGAGGGCCAACCCGGCGATCCCTGGACAGATCAGCAGGCGGCTGCGAGCGCCGCGCTCATCGCCGAAATAGCGCAGCGCTGGAATATCCCGATCGACGACCAACACGTCATACAGCATCACGAGATCCGCGCTTCGAAAACGTGTCCTGGTGGCCAGCAAAAAGTGAATGTTCTTATTGCAGGCGCCCAGACCGTACCTGCTCAAGATATTCTTGTCGCGCCCGCACAGGCGGCGCCAGTTCAACCTGTTCTTATTACACCCGCCCCAGCCGCACCTATTCAACCTGTTTCTGCTGAGCAGAGCGGCGTTCGGACAGTGGCGAACATTCGCGTTCGCAAAGGTGCTCCAAGTACAGCCGCTCCTGAGTTAAATGTGCTCCAGATCCACACACTCTTCAGGCCCACTGGCGCTGTAATCGGGGAGAGCGTTCAGGGAAATGCTGCATGGTATCGCGACGCTGACGGCAATTTCATTTGGGCCGGCGGTACCGATGCGCCGCATCCCTCAACATGAACGCAAGAGCTCCGTATTTCTGGCTAGCGACGCTGACATTCATTTTGAGCCCCTCCTGGACAGCACAGAAGCGACTGCACTCTTAAGAATCCATCCGAAGACGCTTCAACGGCTCGCCTGTAACGGCGAGATCGCAGCGTTACAGATCGGAAAGTTGTAGCGATTTCGCGCTGCCGTGGTGAATTCTTGGCTTCTCAAAAGGGCGCGGCGGTGATTCCTTGCCGTTCAGGCAATGCATGAAGGGGCAGCTACGTTAATGTCCATAGTACTCCCTCTCCAAGCCGCGAGATCCGCGGACCGGACCCGGTCCGCACAGGGAATGGTGACGACTAGTAAGTCTGCTGTCGGTACGTGACAAGAAGGCTCGCGTTCGGGGTTTCCTTGCCCAAAGTCCGCAGTTTGAGGAGCGGCGCGTGCGGCATCAATTGAGGAAGCCCGCCTTCAACAAGCTTACGAAGCGATGCTGAAGGCTTCCTTGGGGTTCGTGTTCATCCACGGGTTCCGCGCCAGGACCCAGCCACGGGATCACATCGCGATCATTGAGTTTGCCCGAGCTCGCATCGGCAAAAAAATATTTTAGCCTGGTGACCGTCTTCGACCCATGAACGCTCTCACGAATTCATGGCAGTGATTCGCACTGATATCACTACGCGAAAGCCTTGACTGAACCTGATTGCTTCAGCATTCCTCGCTCCGCAGGCGACTCTAAGGCCGTTGTCTCTCCGGTTTTCGCCGAAGAAGCCTATGGTTTCGGCGCGCACCTTTTTGCTTTTCCGGGAACGCGCCGAAGTTGCCCCCGCTCCTGTGCTGAGAGAAAAGTTAGTAGCGAGGGTATATTTATGGATCGTACTTCGCTCCCGCCGAAGCGCGTTTCGCGACGTGCTCACACCGCGTGAACGCCTTCAAGAAATGCTCCCAACTTGGCCGTCGCCTGGAAATGCGGAATGGCGTCCAGTTCCTTGAACGCCGAGGTGAACGCGCCTTCGAAAGGCTCCACATGGTTCGCGGCGCGAACTCCTCATGTTGGGGATCGAAGTAGCGATCATGCACGACACGGGCCAAGTGCCTGGGTACCTCAAGTTCTCGTTCGATGAAGGCTCGATAGATGATGAGCTTCGCGACCTCGTCAGAAAGCTGTCTTTGCACGCCAATCCTCGACCTGCCGGCGCATCGGTTCGAAGTTGCGCTGCATGCGGTCGACGCCAATTGAGAGGCCATCCTGCAGCGAGAAGTTTTTGCTGTGTTTCGCTAAAACGGGAGTGTAGTCCCCCTGAAATGCAAGGTTCTGACACACGAACACGCGCAGGCCGACCGTGCAAGACAGGCGAAAGCGTTTGCTATTTGCGTTCCTGATGCCGATCGCAAACCGGCATCCCTCGAAGGTCGTCTCCAAGTCGAGGACTCCAAACATCTCCAGACCATCGCTTGAGACCGCGAAATCCTCACCCACGACGCCGATGTGACGAAGGTTCAGAGTCCCGATTAGTTTTTCCACCACCTCAAGGTGAGGGATCGGGACATGGGTTGGTGTTGCCGGCGGCGTTGGTATTTGCGCCAATTCCGCCTTGCTGATCTTTCCCGAATACGAAATGAGTGTACTTGTTTCTGACATCTGCTTGCTCTCTTTTTTTTCTGTATTTAATTCAGACCCCACGATCGAGGTGTTGATCGCGCTAGACCTGAAAGCCGAACCTCCCCGACGGGAGGTGTCTATGAAAACCATCCAGGCCGCTCTTTACGCGCGTGTCTCCAGCGAACAGCAGGCGGCCGCGCACACGATTGAAAGTCAACTTGCCGCGCTAACCGAACGCGCTCGGGGCGACGGCACACCCGTTCCCGTGGAACGACAGTTCGTCGATGAGGGATTCAGCGGCGCCACGCTCGTGCGTCCGGCGCTGGATCGCTTGCGAGATCTGACTTCCACCGGCGTGATCAACCGTATCTACGTCCATTCACCTGACCGACTCGCGCGCAACTACGCCTATCAGGTCCTCCTCATCGACGAGTGGCGTCGAACCGGCGTCGAGGTTGTGTTCTTAAACCGGCCCCTCGGCCAGAGCCCGGAAGACGACCTGCTACTTCAAGTGCAAGGGATTGTGGCCGAATACGAGCGGGCCAAAATCATGGAACGTAGCCCCGCGGTAAGAAGCACGCGGCTCAGCGTGGTTCTCTGAACGTTATGTCGTGCGCCCCGTTCGGATATCGGTACGTCAGCGTTCACGACGGCGGAGGCCAAGCACGATTCGAGCCCATTCCAGAGCAGGCGCGAGTGGTCAAGCAGGTATTCGAATGGATTGTTAAGGATCGCTGTAGTCTCGGCCAAGTATGCCGACCTCTTCAGGAAAACGGCGAGCGAACGCAATCCGGCAAATCCATCTGGTCGCGGCAGGCCGTTTGGCACATACTGCAGAACCCTGCCTATTACGGCAAGGCTGCATTTGGAAAGACCCGCATGATGCCGAGGGCAAAGGGTGCGCGACTGCGGCCACCTCGCGGGCGTCCGACACAACCCCGAAGAACCTATGTTCCAACAGACGCTGACCAGGAGGAGTGGGTGTTCATACCGGTTCCACCCCTGATCGAGCCTGCCCTATTCCACGCAGCTCACCGACAGCTAAATGAAAACCGCACTCGCGCCCAAATGGGTATAAGGAGGCCGGGCTATTTGCTTCAAGGCCTTCTGAGCTGCGCTGAATGCCGATATGCTTTTTACGGCAAAACGACTCGTCAAAGAGGCGCAGGCGGTCGCCTCAGAGATTTTACCTACTATCGCTGCTCCGGCACGGATGGTTATCGCTTCGGAGGGGAGCGAATCTGCAACAATTCGCAAATCAGAGGTGAATTCATTGAAGCATCCGTCTGGGCGGAAGTATGCAGGCTGTTGAAAAGTCCACAAAGGGTGGAGCAGGAGCTTCTGCAGAGGCTCGCTGGTGGCAGGAGCCCCGAGGATCTCAAAAGCTTGAAAGCGCAGCTTGGCAAGCTGCAGCGTGGCATGGAGAGGCTGATTGACAGTTACTCGGAAGGTGTGATTGACAAGGAGCAGTTCATGCCTCGACTGAGTCGAACCAAAAGTCGCATCGCGGAGCTTGAAGCGAGAATTCACGCAAACGCTGAGGGCGCTGATCGCCGACAAGAATTACGCCTTCTTGTGAATCATTTCCAAAAGCTTTCGGTCAACCTCGGACCTGGCCTCGATGGCGCGGATTGGAACCGAAGGCGCGAGATTATTCGCAGCCTGGTCGAGAGAATTGAAATAGGACGCGCAGGCATCGCCATCGTTTTCCACCTGCCTCACGGCATCGCTGTCTCAAACAAGAATCGTATTATGGTGACATTGTCACGGGCGTGAAATCGCCATGGAACGCCATGTTGTCGCACACCAGCACCCTGTAACCCACGGTGAGGGCAAGCCTCATGGACTTGTCGTTGGAGTTTCGGACGCCGATTGAGAATCGGCATCCGTCGAAGGTGGTTTCGAGGTCGAGGACTCCGAACATCTTCATGCCGTCGCCTGTAACTGCGTATTCCTCCCGCACCACCGAGATCTTTCGGAAGCTGAGCGTTTCGACTAGTGCCCCGACAATCTCGAAGTGGGGAAGGGGTTGATGGGTTGCGCTCCCTGCGGGCGTCGGGATCACCTTCAATTCTTCTCTGGTGATTTTCGAACTGCCGCAGT
>Ga0209648_10006201_pt1 | contig 10287 bp, 8 predicted proteins | sample GraSoi2013_115cm_FD_185830 | JGI IMG/M metagenome (GOLD analysis project Ga0209648, IMG submission 185830) | Grasslands soil microbial communities from the Angelo Coastal Reserve, California, USA - Sample 9_17_2013_115cm (SPAdes) (version 2) | ecosystem: Environmental > Terrestrial > Soil >...
CCAGCATCCTCACGGCGGCGCACGACGGCGGCGTGGACGTCACCGCCACCTGCGGCGGCCGGGGCCGCTGCACCTCCTGCCGCGTCAAGTTCATCGAGGGCACGATCCCGCCGCCCACGATCATGGACGAGATCCAGCTCGGCGACGACCTCGTGCGTGAGGGCTACCGGCTCTCCTGCCAGTGCACGGTCACCGAGCCCATCACCGTCCAGGTCGCGCCGCCGCTCGAGGAGCACGCGTTCCAGATCCTCGGCGCGGGGCCCGGGGTCGGTGGACTCGGCGTGCGCATCGATGCCGGAATCGCCAAGGAGCTGGTGAAGGTCTCGCTGCCACGGGAGGAGCACCACCAGACGTCCGACCTCGAGCAGCTCGCGGCCGCCGTCGGCGTGGCGCCCGAGAGCGTGGGGCCGAGCATCCTGGCGGGGCTGCCGCAGGCGCTGCGCGACGATCCGGCCGGCGTCACCGTCACGACCTTTGTCTCCGGCAGCGTCTCGGGCAGCGGCCCCGGCGGCGCGGCGCGAACGGTCGTCGCCGTCGAGCGCGGCGACACGACGGTCATGAAGTTCGGCCTCGCCATCGACGTCGGCACCACGAGCGTGGTCACCACGCTGATCGAGCTCGAGTCCGGCGAGCAGCTGGCGTCGGTGTCGAGCCTGAATCCGCAGGCGGTCTTCGGTGGCGATCTCATGTCCCGCATCGCGTTCGCGCAGTTCAACCCGACCAACCTCCGCAAGCTCCAGATGCGGATCGTCGGCCTGCTGAACCAGCACGTGGCCGAGGTCTGTCGCACGTCGGGTGTGCTGCCGAAGTGGATCTACAAGGCGGTCGTGGTCGGCAACACCTGCATGCACCATCTCCTGCTCGGCATCGATCCCTCCCACGTCGGCCTGGCGCCCTACGCGCCGGTGATGCGGCACGCCGCGGTCCTGCCCGCGCGCGAGCTGCCCCTGAAGATCGCGCCCGAGGCGCGCGTCTGCCTGCTCCCACTCGTCGCCGGGTTCGTCGGTGCCGACGCCGTCGCGGTCGCGCTCGCGACGCGGCTGGCCGACTCGCCCGCGCTGCGCGTGGCTGTCGACATCGGCACCAACGGGGAGGTCCTGCTCGGCTCGCGCGAGCGCCTGCTCGCCTGCTCGGCGCCCGCCGGCCCCGCGCTGGAAGGCGCCCAGATCCGCCACGGCATGCGCGGGGCTCAGGGCGCGATCGACAAGGTCACGATCGATCACGACGTCCATATCCACACCATCGGCGAGACACCGGCGCTCGGCATCTGCGGCTCCGGGCTCATCGATCTGCTCGCCGGGCTGCTGGACGCCGGCGTCGTCGACTGGACCGGCCTCATCCAGGTCGAGGCGCGCGACAGCCTGCCGCCCGCGCTGTGCGACCGCGTGGCGATGCGGGGCGAGGAGCGCGTGTTCGTCGTGTTGCGACCGGGCGAGGCGGGTGCGCGCGCCGAGATCGTGCTCACCCAGGACGACGTGCGGCAGGTCCAGTCGACCAAGGGCGCCATCGCCTCCGGCATCGCGATGCTGCTGCACGTCGCGGCGGTGCCGCTCGAGCGCGTCGAGGAGCTGCTGCTGGCCGGCGGCTTCGGCAACTACCTGTCGATCCTCAGCGCGATCCGGATCGGCCTCATCCCCGCCTTGCCCATCGGCCGCGTGCGCTACGTCGGCAACGCGGCGTCGCTCGGGGCCCAGCTCTGCCTGCTGTCCGAGGCCGAGCGCGCGCGCGCCGACATCATCGCCTCGCGCATCGAGCACGTCTCGTTGGCCGCCCATCCCGACTTCGAGCAGATCTTCGTCGACGCCATGAACTTCCCACGCGGCTGATGGCGACACCGACGCTCGACACCGCCCGGCTCGCCGGCCAGAAGGTGGGCCCGACCGCGGTCACCGTGGACGCGCGCTGGTTCATGGCCTACGCGGCGGCGCTCGGCGAGACCGATCCGCGCTACTACGACACGCAGGCGCCTGGCGGGCCCGTGGCACATCCCCTGTTCCCCGTCTGCTACGAGTGGCCGCTCGCCCAGGCGCTGCGCGCGAAGAGTATGGACGAGACGGTCGCCCACCGGGGCGTTCACGCCTTTCACAACCTCGTCGTTCACCGGGCGCCGCGGGCGGGCGAGGGGCTGCGCGTCAGGGCGAGCGTCGTGAGCGTCCAAACGCTGCGCGCCGGGACCCTCGTCGTCATCCGGTTCTCGACCACGGACCGCACCGGCGTCGCCGTCACGACGACCGACCATGGCTCGATCTACCGCGGCATCGAGCTGAGGGGCGTCGAGGTGGCGCCGGCGCCGCCGCCCCCGCCGCCCCCGCTCGCGGCGGCGACCGTGGACAGCGCCATTCGCTGGCAGATGCCGGTCGAGGTCCCGGTGCAGATGGCGCATGTCTACACGGAGTGCGCGCGCATCTACAATCCGATCCACACGGATGCCGCGCTCGCGCAGGCCGCGGGCCTGCCCGCCATCATCCTGCACGGTACCGCGACGCTGGCGCTGGCCGTCTCCCGCGTCGTCGCCCGCGACCTCGGCGGCGACCCGAGCCGCGTGCGGGGCGTCGGCGTGCGCTTCACGGGCATGGTCACGCTGCCATCGCGGCTGACGGTCCGCGGCCGCGCCCCCCGCACGTGCGGCATCGGCTTCGACGCCGTCGGCCCCGATGGCGCGCCGATCCTGACCGAAGGATGCGTGACGTCATGAAGCAGATGACGCGACGCGAGCGGATCAGCGCCGCGGTCGAGCGCGCGCCGGTGGACCGGGTACCCTACGCCGTCTGGCGCCACTTTCCGGCCGTCGATCGCTCGCCGGCCGGCCTCGCCCAGGCAACGCTCCGCTTCCACGACCACTACGGCTCGGACTTCTTGAAGATCACGCCGCGCGGCGGCTATTGCGTGGAGGCCTGGGGCTGCGTCGAGTCCGAGCACGTGCTGCCGACGGGCAACCGGCCGTGCGCGTCGTGCGCGGTGAAGACCGGGGACGACTGGAAGCGCATCCGGCGCCTCGATCCCGCCAGCGCCGAGGGATGGGTCGAGCAGCTCGAGACGATCGTGCGCCTGGGCTTCGACCGGCGGATCGGCGACGCCCCGGTGCTGGCCACGGTCTTCTCGCCGCTCTCGATCGCGCGCAAGCTCTCGGGCGACCGCCTCGCCACCGATCTGCGCGAGCGGCCCGACGCGGTCGCGGGCGCCGTGGACGGCATCGGCGAGACCGTGCTGCGCTTCAACGAGCTGGCGCTGGCGGAGGGAATTGGCGGCATCTTCTACTCGATCCAGGCGGCGAGCGGCAGCGTGGTCGACGAGGAGACCTACGCGCGCTTCGGCGAGCCGTGGGACCGGCGGGTGCTGGAAGCGCTCCGGCCACGGTCGTTCCTGACGGTCGTCCACTGCCACGGCGATCGCCTCATGTTCGACCGGCTGGCGCGGCTGCCCGGTCATGTCTGGAACTGGGACGATCGCGCGGCCGGCCCGGCGCTCGCCCCCGGCGCGGCCCGGGTCGGCGGCGCCGTCTGCGGCGGACTCGATCAGTGGCGGACGCTGCGCGAGGGGACACCCGACGCGGCCGCCGCGGAGGCCAAGGACGCGGTGTCGCAGACGACCGGGCGGGGACTGATTGTGGGCCCGGGATGCGTGCTGATAGCCAACACGCCGGACGCCAACGTCGCGGCCGTGGTGAAGGCACTCGGTGGCCCGCTCAAACCGATCCCGGGCTTGAAGCCCGAGCTCTAGGCCGCGCGGCGATGCGTCGCCGGCTGCGCCCTCTTCACGTCGCCCTGAACACCCGGCCGGAGCCGGGACGTCGCCAGGCGCGCTTCCCGCCACCGATCGACGCAGGCGACCGCGCACCCCAGGACGAGGGCAAAAGCACACGCCGCGAACATGAACCCAAGGCTCATGCTCACTCTCGCGGCATTCGCCGTGCCAGCGGGCAGCAGCGAAATCGGCGTGTAAAGACTGGAAGGCAGAGCAACGCCCTACCGTGACCGGCGAAACTTTTCGCCAGTCGAGACGAGCGCGCGGCGGCTACTTGGCCACGTTGAATCTGAAGTGACAGATCTCCCCGTCTCGAACGATGTAGTCCTTGCCCTCGAGCCTGAGCTGTCCCTTGGCCCGGAGGTCTGCGAAGGCGCCCCCGGCGGCCACGAGCTCGTCGTAGCCATTCACTTCGGCGCGGATGAATCCGCGCGCGATGTCCGAGTGAACGACCCCGGCGGCATCCTGGGCGCGCGTGCCCTCCGGGATCGGCCAGGCTCGCACCTCGTCCTCGCCGACGGTGAAGAAGGAGACGAGCCCGAGCAGCGCGTAGCACTCGCGTAGCACCCGCCGGATGGCGGGCTCGGCCAGGCCAAGATCCGCCAGGAACGCCTGCTGCTCCTCGCCCTCCAGCCGCGCGATCTCCGTCTCGATGACGGCGGAGACCCAGCCCAGGCTCGTACGGACCCGCCGAGCCGTGCCACGCAAGCCCTCCACCACCCGCTCGCCGTCGGCGATCGCCTTCTCGTCGCGGTTGACGATGTGGAAGATCGGCTTCGCGCTGAGGAACGTGAAGCCGCGGAGCAGCTTGTCCTCGTCCGCCGTGAGCGTCTCGGCTCGCAGCGGGCGCTCCGACTCCAGCCCCGCCTTGAGTCGGACGAGGAGGTCGCGCTCCTTGACCTCGGGCTCCTTGCGCTGCTTGCCGATCGAGGCGTCCAGCCGCTCGAGGCGCCGCTCGACGACCTCGAGGTCCGCCAGCAGCAGCTCGGTCTCGAGGTCCTCGATGTCGCGCCGGGGATCGGCGGCGCCCAGGGCCTCGTCGGCAAACGCGCGCACCACATGCAGCAGCGCGTCGGCGTTGCGGAACTCCTTGGTCTCGAGCCCGGCGCGCTCGCCCTTGGCGATGCCGGCCAGATCCACAACCTCGAAGCTCGCGTACGTCGTCTTCTTCGGGTTGAACAGTGAGCGCAGCACATCCACGCGCGAATCAGGCACGCGTGCGACGCCGGTGTGCAGCTCGGCGCGGCCGGTGTCGTAGCGCGCGGTGGCGACGGAGGAGCCGGTGAGCAGGTTGAACAGCGTCGTCTTGCCGCTCTTGGGGAGACCGACGAGCCCGATCTTCATAGGCTCGATTATAGTGGAGCGCCCGTGACCGAACGCCGAGACCTCGATCTGTCCGCCGCGCTGCTCGCGCTCTTGCTGTCGCTCTTCTGGGGCGGCAATCCCGTGGCGATCAAGCTGGGGCTCGAGGACGCGCCACCGTTGCGCCTGGCCTGGATGCGCTTCGTCGTCGGCGGCGTCGTGATCGTGCTCTGGGCGTGGGTGACCGGCCGCTTCGCGGGCTTCCGGCTGCGGCGCGCGGACGTGAGACCGCTGCTAGTGGTGACGCTCCTCTTCGTCGCCCAGGTCGGCAGCATGAACGTCGGCACCTCGCTGACGAGCGCGGCGCACGCGGCGATCATCCTCAACCTCTACGCCGTCCATACGGTCGTGCTCTCGCATTTCCTCATCCCGGGCGACCGGCTCACGCTCCGCAAGGTTACGAGTGTCGCCGTCGCCTATGCAGGCATCGTCCTGCTCTTCGCGCGTCAGGCCTCGTCGGGCCCGTCGAGCCTGCTCGGCGACGCGATCATGCTCGTGAGCGGCTTCGTGCTGGCCGAGCGCACCGTCTATCTCGCCCGCATCGTTCAGGAGCTCGACCCGGTCAAGCTGTTGCTGGCGCAGGCGACGGTCGGCTCGGCCGTCTTCATCGTGGCCTCCGCGCTCATCGAGCACACGCCCACGGCGTGGACGCTGCGGCTGGCCGGCGCGCTCGCCTACCAGGGCGTTCTCATCGCGGGATTCAACTTCGTCGCGAACCTCTGGCTGCTGGGCCGCTACCGACCGTCGAGCCTCGCCGGCTTCTTCCTGACCCAGCCGATCTTCGGGGTCGTGATCGCCGCGCTCGTCACCGGCGATCGCCTGACGGGCGATCTCCTCCTGGCCTGCGCCGCCGTGGCCGTGGGCATCGGACTGACGGCGCGTTGACGGTACAATCGGCCATGCCCACCAAGCCCGCACGGACGCTCGAGGCGGTGGCGAACCCGCATCCCGACCGTGACTACGAGGTCGCGATGGCGCTCCCCGAGTTCACCTGCCTGTGTCCGATCACGGGACAGCCAGACTTCGCGACCATCCGGATCCGCTACGTGCCCGACCAGCACCTGGTGGAGCTGAAGTCGCTGAAGGTCTACATGTGGTCCTATCGCGACGAAGGCGCCTTCCACGAGGACGTGACCAACCGGATCCTCAACGACCTGGTGGTCGCGATCCGTCCCCGGTGGGCCGAGGTGACGGGCGATTTCAACGTCCGCGGCGGCATCAAGACCGACGTGCGCGCGGCCTACGGCAAGCGTCCCGAAATCGGCTGAATCGCGCCTTCAGATCGCACGTTTCGTGCTATAAATTTCGCGTGCGTGAGGCCCTCAGCTGGCTGCTGGTCAGCACGCTGGTCGTCGGCTCGATCCCGCTGGCGGCCTCCGCTCAGACGACCGAAGCCGATGTGTACGTCGCGCAGGCCATCCTCGACTTCGACGACAAGAAATATCAGGACGCCATCCACAACCTCGAGGAGGCGCTCAAGCGCGAGCCCGACCACGTGGAGGCGCTCTACTACATGGGCGTCGTCAACATGGCGCTCCGACGGCCCGAGCAGGCCGTCGCGTACCTGACCCGCGCCCAGGCCAAGTCGCCGCAGGACAACTCCGTCGCCTTCCAGCTCGCCCTGGCGTACTTCGCGCAGCAGCAGTACGACCGGGCCGAGCCGCTGTTCGAGCGCGTGTTCAAGGCCGATCCCACGATCGATGGGCTCGGCTACTATGTCGGCTTCATCCGCTATCGCAAGAAGGACTACCGCGGAGCCCTCGAGGCGTTCCGGCGCGGCCGTACGACCGACCCACAACTGCAGCAGCTCACGAAGTTCTACACGGGGCTCTCGTTGGCCGTGCTGGGCCTGCCCGCGCAGGCCTCGGCCGAAGTCGAGCAGGCGCTGAAGCTGGCGCCCGGCTCGCCGCTGACCGGGCCCGCCGAACGCCTGCGCGACACGATCAAGACTGCCGCGCGGGCGGGCCGCCAGCTGAGCGCGTCGGTCAGCCTCGGCTTCCTCTACGACGACAACGTCATCGTGCGACCGGCGCCGAACTCGCACGAACCGCTCGTGTCGGCGCTGCGCGCGAAGAAAGAAGATTCCCCCGGTGAGACCGCCAACGCCCGGTTCGACTACACATGGCTGCGCGGGCCGCTGTTCGGCTGGGTGCCCCGCGAGGGCGACAGCTTCGAGTCGTCGTTCGGCTACTCGTTCTTCGGCACGTACTACAACGACCTGACGTCGTTCAACATCACCGACCACATGGTGAACGGCTCGTTCGCGTACAGGACGGCACTGTTCAACATGCCGGCCCAGTTCGCCCTCTCCTACGCATGGGACATGCTCTACCTGCGCGAGGCGGAGTTCCTGCGCCGCAACACGGCGACGCTCTCGGGCGTCCTCGTCGAGAAGGAGCCCGGTGCCTCCGACACCTTGGGAGACGCGGTCCGCAACATGGGCCACCTGACCCAGTCCTTCTTCCGCTTCCAGAACAAGGAATTCTTCGAGTCGAATCCGCGCCCGATCGGCGACGAGTTCCGCGATGCCGACAACTACGCGATAGGCATCCTGCACCTGCTGCGCTTCGCGGGAGACAAGCACCTCGTCAAGGCCGGCTACCAGGTCGACTGGGAAGACGCGCAGGGCCGCAACTACCGCTACGTCGGCCACCGCTTGCTGGCCGGTGTGCAGTACACGCTCGATCTGCCGGCGGCGTTGCGCACGAGCTGGAACCCGGCGCCGCAGCTTCGGCTGTCCTACGACTTCGACGTCCACCTGCGCGACTACGGCAACAAGAACTCCCTGCTACCGAGCCCGAACCCGGGCAGCAAATGGCGGCAGGACGAGGAGTACAACAATACGGTTCGAGCGGAGGCGCCGTTCGACGGACCGAGAATCCTGGGCGAGCCGACCAGGATGTCGCTGGCGCTCGCCTACCAGAACACCGTCGCGAACTCGAACATCGCCGTCTTCAACTACACCCGCAACGTCTACTCGCTCACGCTGACCTGGTCCTATTAGCTGACCTGGTCCTATTAATAGGGGAGGCCCCCGGGTCTCTTGATCGCCGTCGTGGTGACGGCGGTGTCGTGGTGATGGCGATAATGGCGGTAATCGCGGTAATCGCACGGCGGCGGCTGCATCGCCGGCAGCGGCGGCGTCACCGGCGGTGACGCTGGCGGCGGTGGCTTGATGAGCGTGTTGCCCGGCAGGATCGGCGCGCCGTTCATGACCACCGGCGGCGGCGGCACGACGTTCCCCGCGACCGATCCGACGCCGGTGAACGAGTTCGCGAGCGCGATCGCGGCGTTGACTCCGTTCTCCTTCGCCTGCCCGTCACTGCCCTGCGTGTGCGGCAGCTGGCCCGTCGAGAGACCCTGGAGGATCTGCGCCATCTGGCCGGGCAGGATGTTGGTGACGTTCCCACCTCGGAACTGTTGTAGCGCGCCCACCAGAACGGGATTGCCCGGCTGGTTGGGCAAGAAGGCCTCGATCTGTCCCTTCAGGACCCAGAGCGTCCCGGTCGGCCCGACGGCGCCCCCGGCCTGGGCCGAGGCACTGGAGACCTCCGCCACGACCACGGTGCCACGGATGCCGGCCACCGCGTTCGCGGCACGGATCTCGATGGACTCGCCGGGACGCATCTTGTCCTTGGCGACGGCGAGCGCGATCTTGCCCGCCTGGAGATCGATGGTGGCCTTGCCCGGCACTTCTGTGATCGTCAGTGTGGAGCGCTCGCGCACCGTGACCACGGCCTTGCCGCCCAGCAGCATGCGCGCGATCGACTGATCGCCCGTCGTCACCTTGTCGTCGACGAAGACGTCGTCCTTGAACTTGAGTGACTGCGGCCCCAGCGTGACGCGCGTGACGGTGACATGACCCTCGAGCGTCGTGACGACGCCCGCCTTCGTGGCCTGCGCGAACGCGAGCGGCGGCCAAAACGCGATGAGAGAAATCAGTACGGCGGCGAGGCGGGCAATACTCAACATGTTGCGCTCCGGGCCAGCAAATTCCGGTCATCAGACCGGGACCGCGCGAGGTGCCGAGTGGCGACGATCATTACCGACTCGAGACAACCCGTCAACCGGAATTGTCAAAATCGCAACGAGCTGCGCCAATTCGACACCGGCGATACTGGCTCCGTGCAACGCGTCGAGTCGGATCGGCTTTCGGAGCCCTACCTCGGACAACCCTTTCCCACTCTGGCACCGTAACTCGTTGATATCAAAGTGCGGCACTGGCCTTGCAACCTTCGCCCGGGCGGAGGTGACGACCATGCCGCGCGTCTCGACCACCGTCATCATCGGCTTCTCGCTCGGACTCCTGCTCGGTGCTCTCCCCGTACGCGCGTTCGCCGGGCCTGCCGCCGAGCAACTCGCCTCGCAGATCGACCGCGTGCTGGCCGTCCTCGGCGACCCCGAGTTCAAGGGCGACGCGCAGATCGGACCGCGCCGGCAGGCCGTCCGTCGCGTGACGGACGAGCTCATCGATTGGGACGAGATGGGCCGCCGTACGCTCGGCGCGCACTGGCAGACGCTCGGCGAGGACGAGCGGCGTGCGTTCGTCACCCTCTTCAGCGAGCTGCTCAACCGCGCGTATCTCAGGAACCTCGACCGCTACGAGGGCGAGAAGATCGTCGTGACCGGTGACGCGGTGGACGGCGACCGCGCCGTCGTTCAGGCGAAGGTCGTCAAAAACGATGGTCAGGGCATGCCGCTCGACTTCGCCATGGTGCGTGACGGTGAACGCTGGCGCGTGTGGGACATCCGTATGATGGGCACGAGCATGGTCGGCGGCTACAAGGCGCAGTTCACGCGGCTGCTCCAGACCGAATCGTACGACTCGGTGCTGCGGCGCCTGCGCGAACGCGTCGACGCGCTGCAGCCCTAGCCGTTCGCCGCGCTCCCGCGGTAGGCTTGTCCGTGGGAGGTCGCCATGGAGCTCATCAGCCGCATCCTCGACGGCTCGATCCCGGAGAGCCTGCGCGCGTCTCTGCCGCCGTCGGGGTCGTTCGGGGGGCGTGTCACCCAGGACGACAAGATCGCCCGCCTCGAAGAGGTGACGCTGCTCGAGGAGTGCTCGCGCAAGCAGCTGAAGGCGGTGGCCAAGATCACCGAGGTGATCGAGGTGCCGGCGGGCACCGTGCTGGCGCGCAAGGGCGATCCCGGCAACGAGTTCTATCTCATCATGGACGGTTC
>Ga0209648_10006202_pt1 | contig 10287 bp, 9 predicted proteins | sample GraSoi2013_115cm_FD_185830 | JGI IMG/M metagenome (GOLD analysis project Ga0209648, IMG submission 185830) | Grasslands soil microbial communities from the Angelo Coastal Reserve, California, USA - Sample 9_17_2013_115cm (SPAdes) (version 2) | ecosystem: Environmental > Terrestrial > Soil >...
GGTTCTCAATGTCTCGGCGCTAATCCATCCGATAAAGAGCCACGCCAAAGGCGCGACTGAGTAAAGCGTAAACGTCAATCCAAAAATGCTGTTGAGAATCAACGCCGGCATTAGCGCGGCCACGATACGCCGCGTGATAATATTGCCGCCGTCAGATCGCGGTTGGCGTGCGGTAACGATCGAAAGCCAGGTGGCGCGGCCGAGAATCCAAACGAACAACAGCGCGCCGGGAATTCCGCAGGCAATTGCAACCACCAGGATGAAGCTATCGATCGCCGGTAGACCTGATTCTGACTGAAACCGCACCTCGCCCAACGAGCCCGCGCCCAGCCCTGCGCCCAACGGCCGGTAGGGAATGACTTTCGTCGCCAGGTAGCCCCAATTCTCGAGACGCACCTGAAAGCTTTCTTCGCCGGCTGGCTTCAGTGTGCCTCGCTGAGTGTGCGACAGCAGGGTACCCACGGTTTCGTTGTCGCCTTTGCTCCACATCTCGTCGTCAGTGGGCGGCGAAACGAAGGCGACCACCAGCACTACCGGCAGCAATAGTAGACCGAGCCGCATGAGCGCGCGCGGCAAACTGGTGGCGCCGAGCATCACTAACGTGCCGACGCCAATCATTAGCCCAAAGACCGCACTCCGTTGTCCGGTTAGCAACACTGCGCCCAGCAGAGCGATGCCGCACAATAACCATCCGGCACGTTGCGCGATTCGTTTGACGCCGGCCGCGAACCCGAACGCGGCAATGGCGCCAATTTGCACATAACGACCCCATTCCTCGGCGCTGCTGAACGTGGCCAGTGCCCGGCGGACGTGTCCGACATTGATCGAGTCATAAAAGTCGGTGTTGTCCAGCCAGTATTGTTCAAAACCAGGGTAGCCATAGACAAGCTGATAGATGCCGTACAGCGAAGTGAGCAATCCCAGTACGACGACCACTCGCAAGACCTTCGTGATGAAATCTTCGTTGACTGACTGTCCGAAGTAAAACCAAATCAACGGCACCAGCATGAAGAGTGCACCGGCGAGGCCTACGAAAAGACCACCCTGGAGCGGATTGAAGATTTCAATCACGTAGATCAAACCCAGCACTGAGACTGACAAGGCCAATGGTGTCGAGGAGAATATCTCCAGACGACGCGACCTGAGCAGCAGTACAAACGCCAACAACGTGACAATGGGCGTCAGGACGTGGATTGGATCCTGGCTGGCATAACTGACAAAAAGGTATTGCGCGCGTCGAATCAAGCCACGCAGCGGCTCAAATAACATCATTGCGACCAGACCCGCTTCGAGGCTTACAAAAAGCGGATCCAGGTCCTAAGCATCTGACCGCCGGTGGTAATCGCGATCACGGTAAAGACCGCCGCGGCCTGAATAGGTAGAAACCAAATCAAAGCTGAGCGCTGCGACGGTCTGGACTGTGCTTGAACGACGCTACTCATAAATAATCAGATCGTCGGGCTCTCACAACGCCTCTTCGGCGCCTTCAGTAACTTTGGCAAAACCAAAACCGCGCAACACTCTCCAATTCGGCAGGAACAGGTCACGCTTTCGGGGACGCAAACAACTCCACAGGCCAAGTTGACGCCTTCTCATGAATCCAAACAGCGCAATGACCAGCATCACGCTATAGCCGATCAGCGAAGCGATGGCCGCGCCGGTGATCCCTCGTCGGGGCAGAAGGATTAGCAATGCGACTGCTGTGACAACGGCGGCTGAAAAGCGCGCCACGGTGCTCAAGCCCGGATAGCCGAAACCGCGCAGGCCGCTAATTACTATCGAACCCAGACTCCACACCGCCGCCGCAATCAATAACCAGCGAAAGGCTGCGGTGGCGGGAACAAAATTTTCACCGAATAGGGTCTTCAAAACGAAAGGCCCGCTCAGCCACAGGAGAGGCAAAAGAATCACGTGCATGTATATGGCCAGCCGCAGGCTGCGAGCCCAAAGCAGTTCGGCTCGATCGCTCGACTTTGACGCCGCCACTTCGGGCATCAGCGCATCCGCTATCGCGTCCGCCACCAACGTCGTCATTTCCGACAACCGAACCGCGATCACGTACAAGCCGATGGCCACGTTCGAAGCCATCGCGCCCAGCATCAACTGATCAAGCCTGAGCGTGGTGAAGTCAGCGACTCCGCCCGGGTAATCGCGCAAGCCGTACTTCATGGAAGTTTTGAACTCAGACCAGCTAGGCCGCCAGCGCGGCTGTAATTCTTTCCAAACCGCGATCAAGGCCATCAGCATCGATGCCGTCTGCGCCGTAATCATGGTCACCGTCGCCGTCGTAACGGTTAGCCGGCCGAAGGACCACAGGCCGGCGAAACCCAGACCCTGTACGCCAAAGAAAATCAGGCGCGCGATGCCGGCCCAGCCAAAGCGCCGTGTTCCTTCCAGCAGCCCGCGCATCAAATCAAGGAACAGCGCGGCGGGAATATTTATCTGATAGATACGTAGTAAGGTACGGACTTGCGGGCTGCGGTCGCCAACCAGGTGCGGCACGATTAGATCAGCCAGGGCTACGCTGATTATCCCGACGACCGCTGTATAAATCACGGCGTTCGTGAAGAGCTGCGAGACTTTCTCTGGCTCTCTGGCCATCCAATATCGATAAGCCGAAGGCAGCCCCAGTCCGGCCAGCATGGCGACCACAGGCGGCCAAAGAACGACGACCAGCAAATCTCCGCGACCTGCCGGCCCCAACGCGCGCGCGCCCAGAAGACTCGAAACGACCGTGGAAAGCAGGATCGTGACGTCGGTAATGAGGATCAGTCTGGCGTTGCGGGCAATCACTGTTTACTCAATTCTTCAGGTTACAAGCGGGTGCTCAAAAGACTCAGCTGGCGCCGCGCGCCAGTACGATCGCGGGTATGGTGCGCAGCAGAATCGACGCGTCCAGGCCGAGAGACCAGTGATCGATATACTCGAGATCCAACTGCATCCATTGTTCGAAGGAAAGATTGCTGCGACCTGATACCTGCCACAGACAAGTGAGTCCTGGCTTGACGCTGAAGCGGCGCTTCTGCCAGGCCAATTCCATTCGCAGCGCATCGCGCAATGATAGCGGCCGCGGACCAACGATACTCATATCGCCCAGCAGCACGTTGATAAGTTGCGGTAGCTCGTCAACGCTGGTCTTCCGCAACCAACGACCCACGCGCGTAACTCGCGGGTCGTTGCGAATCTTGAAAATCGGACCGGTTTTTTCGTTGAGGTGCTCGATCTCTTTCATCCGGCTTTCGGCGTCCGCGGACATCGTGCGGAACTTAATCATGCGAAAACGCCGCTTGTTCAGTCCGATGCGTTCCTGAACGAAGAACGCCGGCCCGGCCGAATCCAATTTAATCGCAATCGCCGCCAGCAAAAGTACCGGCGCGGCAAAGAGGAGCAAGAGAGCAGCGCCGGTGAGATCGATAATGCGTTTCGCTTCAGTGCGCCAGCTAAACCTTGGCGTACTGTCCAGCGTCACAATTGGAAGACCGTTAAAGTCACTCGGATGCGATCTTGCCAGCTTTTGCGGAAACAGATCCGACAGCAGATGGGTTGTAATTCCCTGCTCTTCCAGTAAGGCAACAGCCGTTTCTATCTGTGTATAGTGAGATTTGATTGGCAGAGCGATCGTCACTTCGTCGATTACCTCGTTCGCCACGATCCGCGGCAGGTCCGCAATTTGTCCCAGCCAGGGTACCCCCGCGAGTTCATCGCCCGCAAAAGCAAGATCGGTATCGACATATCCTATCAACTTGTAGCCCAGGTCCTGACGCCGCTTGAGTTGCGCCGCAAACCGCCGGCCACGGGCGCCGCCGCCTACCAGCAAGAGCGATTTGACGTTGTGGCCGCGCGCACGCAGGCGCCGCAAATTCAATCGCAGGGCAAAACGTACGCAGGCAATCAACGTAAAGGCAAGGAGACTGAACTCAGCCACCGTGATCGCATTGATCGTCGGCCAGTTGCCGAGTTGCGCGGCAACCAGTAAAGCGCCCGACGAAATCATGACGGCGGTCGCAATTTCCTTCAGCTCTTCGGCCATCGAGCTGAGGCGATGGGAAACGTACAGTCCCTGCGCCGCAAACGCGGCATACCACGAAAGCAAAAGCGCGAAACCCAGAATTGCATTCGCTACTTTTACTCGCTGTGAAAGATAGTCAATGACAAAGGTAGGATTCTGCGCGGGTGAATATCGATAGACGATCGTCAAGCCGAGTGAAGTCAACACCAGCGAAAGGTCGCTTAGCTTTAGGCAAAAGTCGGAAATTGATCCGTGACGAGTAACCATTGAATATTTTAGAGTCAGGCCACTGCCCGACGAGTTCCCTTTTCGCTGTGGGTTTAAAGTCGGGGCGCCATAAACGCAACGACGCTGGCCAGTTTCATGAAGCGCTCAATTTTAGAAATCTTATCGCGCGGAACGAACACCATGTCACCCGGCTGTAACGTCAGATCGTTCTCCAAATCGCCGGTGCGCTTGATGCTCTTGAGGTTCAACAGCTTAACTTCCGCCATATCTGAATTGATTTTGCGAAACACGATTACCTGCGATGATCTCGCGCCTTCCTTCATTCCGCCGGCAAGCATGATTGCCTGAATCGCGGTGACCCGTTCGCGCATTTCGATCTTGCCCGGCTGGGTCACTTCGCCGGCCACCACAAAGTATGGCTTCTGGAACTCTTTCAGCAGCACAGTCGCAACTGGATCCTGTAAACGCGCGCCCGCTTTCCTTAAAATCATGCGGCGGGTGTCTTCAACCGTCAGGCCGGCGACTTTCAGATCGCCGCCAATTTCGAGCGAGATGTACCCATCCGGTTGGACCGTTACTGTCTGATTGAACTCTGGGGAGTAGCGAAACTGAACTTCGATGACGTCGCCGGGCTGCAGCCGATACCGTTCTTCGGTCACCGTCGTCAACCGCGGCGGTCTTTGGCCCTGGGCGCGCGCAACGAAAGGAAGCGCGAGAATTAAGATGATGATAGCTAAAGTTAAGTTACGTTTCATCGGCACTCCCTGGATGTTCGACAAGCTTCAGCTTGTCGCCGTCTGAGCAATACGACAAACTGAAGTTTGCCGGACAAATATCAGAGTCTTCGATATAGCCACTCGGGCACCGGATAGCGGCGCTTATTCAAAACGAATCCGAGAAAATTTCCTCCGGCCGTCTCGATCGTTCGTTGGGCGTTCAGGATTTCATCGCGCCTGGCCTGGCCGGCTTCGACCACGATCACCACGCCATCGACGCTGGACGCGAGTACCGCCGCGTCGGAAGAGTTTCGCACTGAGCGGCAATCAATCAGGATGTTGTCAAAAGCCACCCGCAGGGCATCCACTGAATCCAGGCCGGTGTCGATTTCTTCACCGTGCTTGGCGACGCGCATCAGAAATGATCGCTTCGGAGGTTCCTGGGGCTCGTTATCATCGTAGTCAGCGGTTCCGTTTCGTTTGCGCGATTTTTTCGTCGGCAGCATCCAGACGTTTTCAACGTTCGTCTGATGACAGTTCCAGGGCATCTGCAAATAGTCTTCGACGCCGAGACGCTGCAATCGCTCGGCGCCGATGATCAGTGTGCGGCGGCCTGTGTAACGCGCCATTTCAACCGCGAACAGTTGCGTGACGTGGCTGACTCCCTCGCCCAGCGAAGCCGATGTGAATGCTATGGCCGCGCCCTCGCGCAGTCTTTGCGCGCCGTTCTGCAGACTGGCCAGCAACAGTTGCAGGTTGTGCCGCCGATTACCGTTCACGCGGCTGCGAGCCGGCGGCATTGGGGTCTCAATGATTTGATCTTCAACTTGCACTCGTTTTCCACCTGTTAGCTTTGTAGCTCGGCGATTGGCCTGGTTTCGATCTCGATTGGTTCGCGGCTGTTGCGCATAATCATTCGCCGGCTGTTCTCCGGAACGGTCGCCAGCACCTGCGCGCCGGTGAGCGCTTCGAGCTGCCTTGGCGTATGAATCGCATCGCTGAGCATTTCGGCTGAGAAGACACTACCTAGGCTTAGAAACGCCGCCAGAAACACTCCGAGCACCAGATTCAAGCCTCGATTTGGCGACGACGGAATCTGTGGCGCTGTGGCCGCCTCAGCGATCGACACGTTGGTGATCTTCTGCCGATCCAGTTCGTCGGCAATCCGCGCTTCTTCCCGTTTCTTCGCGTAGAGCTGATAGTTGTCCTCGGCTTCTTTTACCTGGCGCTGCAGGTCGTTGTGCTTGGTCGTGTCGCCCTCAAGTTTCTTGAGCGCGGTTTCGTATTGCTGCAATTGTCCAGTGAGCGTGTCACGCCGGGCGCGCGCTCCAGCCTGGTCGAGGCGAGCCCGCGACAGTTCTGTTTCCAGCGTCTGTCGCAAGGGATTCAGATCGGTGTTCTCTTCGACGGCGGTCTTTTGTTCGGCTTTCGCTAAAGCCTCTCTGGTCGTGCGAATCTGTTCGTCGACCTCGCGCACCAGGCGATCTTCAGGACGAAACTTGGTTAACAATTGCGTGCGCCGGTTCTGCAGCTCGACCATCATGGTGTTCAGACGCTCGGCGGAATACTGATTCGGAAGCTGCCGGTTCTGGGTAACGATACGCTTGGGCACAGCCGCCAGTTGCTGCTCGACACGCGCAATCCGATTCGTCGTTTCGTTGAGCGCGGTTTCACTTTCGAGCAGTTTCGATTTGGCATCGGCCGTTTTTTGCAACGTCAATTCTTTCTGCTGGCTGAGCACCACCAGGTTGTTGCTCTGCTGAAAGTTAGTCATTTGCTGCTCGGCCTGCCGCAGTTGCGTTTGGTATTCGTCGGCCTGTTGAGTAAAGAAATCAGAAGCACCCGGCGGATGATTCAGCTTCAGGTGCTTTTCCAGATACAGCTCGCCAAGTTTCCGGAGCACGGCCGCTGAAACTTGCGGCGAGTTAGACGAGTAGCTGATGGTGATGACGTTCGCTTTGCGGACCGGCGTAATAACCAAATCTTTGGTGAGGCGGTTGACGGCCGTCTCGACCATGACAGCCTGCGGTGGCGCCGAGCGCCAGAACCAGCTCTTTTCGGTGTTGGCGAGACCGCAATCGGTGACGACTTGCATCAGCAGATCCTTGCTGGTGAGTAACTCGATTTCGGAATTGATCTGATTCTCGCTGACTTCATTCTCGACGGTCGGAGCGGCCGCGCCTGAGGTTTTTTCCGCTGTGATGGCGACGTCAACGCGCTGGTTCTTGACCAGAATTTTCATGCGCGCGTCGTATTTGTTGGGCAAGAGAAACGTGACTACGGCGGTGCCCAGCACCACCGCTGCAAAGATGAATACGACCAGACCTTTGCGCCGAAACAAAGCTCCCGCGCCGTCGCGCAGGCTTAATGAATTACCACCCAATCGCGTAGTTAGCTGGCCCTTCATAAACTAACCTTCCCGAAGCATTTAAAGGCTGAATTCATTGAAAATTCCAAGGATTAGGCGGGTTTGGGCAAGGTGGATTCGGATAATCGTCAAGGTTTAGGGCGCCGCATTCGGCAAATCTGGTGAAACTCCTAAGCCCGTTGACGTTCCAGTGGGAACCGGCCAGCAACCTCCTACTGCTATTATCTCGCCCATGTTCCTCATTAACTCGCCCATGTTCCTCATTAAGAGGCCAACCAATGAAGCCGTTCGGGGCTTTCTCGCTGGTCAACAAAGGATCGGAGCGTCGCGTCTGGTCGTGCCGGACGGATATAACATGGACCACAATCGACTTAAGCTTGGCGAAGGCCGCGAGACGTTTGCTAAAGCTGTCGAGGCCCTCAAGCACTGGAAGATGTTTGAAATGGACTGGATCGAAATCGCCCCAGGGGACGCGCCGATTATGAGGGGATCTTGTGTCGCCATTACGGTGCGGCACTTCGGCTTTTGGTCGTTAAATGCCTCTCGAATCGTTTATGTAATCGACGAGCATGGTGCTCCGGAAAGATTCGGTTTTGCTTATGGCACACTTCCCGGACATGTCGAACAGGGTGAAGAAAGGTTTAGTGTGGAATATCATCCTGCGGACAAATCAGTCTGGTACGACGTGTTTGCTTTTTCCCGGCCGCGACATATTCTTGCCAGACTCGGATATCCGATTAGCCGCCATTTGCAAAAACGATTCGCCAGGGATTCGCTGAAAGCGATGGAGAGGGCTGTAAACCGATGAAGATTTTGATTGTGAATCACGACGAGGTTGTTCAACTACTGCCGATGACAGAATGTATTGAAGTCATGTCTGCGGCGTTGAGTGCGTTGGCTCGCGGCGAGGTTTCCCAACCACTCCGGACGATCCTAAAACCGTCAGAGGTTAAGGGCGTGCTGGCCATGATGCCGGCGTTTCGCGCTGGTGCCAAACCGATGTTTGGCTTGAAAGCGATTTGTGTTTTTCCCGGAAACGCGGCCATTGGCAAAGACGCGCACCAGGGTGGCGTGCTGCTTTTCAGCGGCGAAACAGGAGAGCCATTGGCGATGGTGAATGCTTCCGCGATTACTTCGATTCGCACTGCAGCAGTGAGCGCTGTTGCCACGCGCTCGCTGGCGAGAGAAGGCGCGAGCGAGCTGGCAATTATCGGAGCGGGCATTCAGGCGCGTTCGCACCTGGAAGCAATCGCCTGCGCTCGTTCAATCAGGAGGGCCCGGATCGCCAGTTCACGTTTTGATCGGGCTCGCCAGTTCACCCGTGAGATGCAACCACGATTTGCGTTTCCGATTGAAGCTGTTGAGACGCCGGAAGCAGCGGTAAGAGGCGCGGATTTGATCGTCACGGCCACCACGTCGCGCGAACCGGTAATTCGTCACGAGTGGATTTTACCTGGCGCGCACATCAATGCAGTTGGAACTTATTCGCCGGCGGCGCGAGAGATTGATACGGCGACGATGGCGGCAGCGAGTTTATTTGTGGATCGACGCGAGTCGGCTTTGAATGAAGCTGGAGATTACTTGATTGCAGCAAAGGAAGGCGCCATCGGCCCAGAACACATTCGCGCGGAACTTGGCGAAGTTCTGATTGGGGCTGAGGCCGGCCGCACCTCGCCTGACGAGATCACAATCTTCAAATCCCTCGGCCTGGCGATCGAAGACCTCGCCGCCGCGGAACATGTCTATCGAAAGGCTCAGCACCAGAGCGGCGGGACTTGGCTTGAATTTTGAGACACAGAGCCACTCTTCGGTTCACGCACGGCCTCGCGTTAGTTCCAAACCACCCTTGTAGACAAAAGGAAACTGATATGTTTCTTGTCCGGTTTTCCGTATGACCGTTCGCCTGAAGAGACCTATTGACAGTGTGAAGTCTTCATCGTTTGTGATCGAGAGGCTGGCACAATATATGTGTAGAGGATTTATCCCCAAGCGCTAAGAAACGCAACGGTGTTTCGCATTGTTTCGGCTGGCTTCATTTCTACGAGGCGTAATAACCGGCGCATTTGTTCGCCGACTGAGTAGCGTTGCTGCTGTGCGAGAACTATTCCTGCGTGGTCCTTTGCCGAGGTCAGATAAGAGACGTGAAGCGCCATGAAGTCGCTCACGTTAAAGGAATAAAGAACACGCCCGTTCTCAGCAGCCCAGGACAAATGTTTTTCATCGGGTAACGCGATCAATCCAACGTCATACGCGGTGATGACTTCTATTCCACGAACGCGCAAAGCTCGCACAAGGTCGCTATCCATGGGCGTCTTCGTCAAAATACAAACGGATACGCATCAGGCCACTTGCTCGCCACTAAGAAACTCCTTTTCGATGTCGGCGGCATCAGTTTCATCAGCCGCAACCTCGGCGTCGATTTCCTGCTTGTTTGCGAAATAGTACGCCAACGCGGCGTGGACGCCGGCAATCGTCAGATGTTCATACTTGCGGACAATCTCTTCGGGGTTGTGGCCCAGATTGTGGAGAATAGCGATGCGATGCACACTGATGCCCGTGCCGCGAATGCAGGGCCTGCCGTCACGGATTTCCGGAGAAGAAGTCAATAACGTTCCCACTTCCATGCTCATCGTCGTCGGCCTCCCTTATGAGTTAAATATTACCGCGGTCGGCTGTGGTTTTGACAATCGAGCGGCACTAACACCAGAGGTTCATCCTCACCTCGTTAACTTTATCATCGGCAAACCTGCCGCGCCCAGCTCCTGATTTATTGCCGCAATATCCTGGTTTCTTATGAGCTGCCAACTCTCTTGAAGTGCACGCGACTCTTCGCGGACAACCGGGACCGCAGCGGCGGCTGCCGGCGTCGGCGCGGCGTCCACACCCTCAAACAAATTGAAGAGTGTCCTCACTCTACCCGTGACCGAAGCGATCGTGGGTCGCGCGGGCGTTCCTGCAGGCGGTGG
>Ga0209648_10006203_pt1 | contig 10286 bp, 10 predicted proteins | sample GraSoi2013_115cm_FD_185830 | JGI IMG/M metagenome (GOLD analysis project Ga0209648, IMG submission 185830) | Grasslands soil microbial communities from the Angelo Coastal Reserve, California, USA - Sample 9_17_2013_115cm (SPAdes) (version 2) | ecosystem: Environmental > Terrestrial > Soil >...
ATCCGCCGGCCTTTGGCTGCAGTTCCAGGATATCGCCGGCGCCGAAATCGTGGACCGCCGCCACCGTGCCGATCTCGGCGCCGTCGGCGGTGACGGCGCAAAGTCCGATCAGATCGGCGTGGTAGAACTCGCCGGCCGCGGGCGGCGGCAAACGCTCACGCGGCACGAACAGCCTGAGATTGGCGAGCCGCTCTGCCGCGTCGCGATCGCCGATGCCGCGAAAGCGCGCGACCAGATGGCCTTTGGCTGGGCGCAGCGTTTCGATCTCGAAGCTCGCCGAGCCGTCTTCCGCCGTGAGCGGCCCGTAGTTCTTGACCGCCATGGGATCGGCGGTGAACGATTTGAGCTTCACTTCGCCGCGGAGCCCGTGTGCCCCGCCGATCTGGGCAACGCAGATGCGCTCCGCCACGTCCGATGATCCGGCGCAAGCGCGCGTCAGCTCGCCGGCGCGCCGCCGGCGGGAGCCGCGGTTTTGGCCGCTGCCGCGGCCTTGGCGGCCTCCTCGGCCTGCGCTTTGCGCTGCTTGCGCGGGATCGCGCGGGTCGGATTGTTGCGCTTCTCGCGCTTCATCACCCCCGCCTGGTCGAGAAAGCGCAGCACCCGGTCGGTCGGCAACGCGCCCTTGGCGAGCCAAGCCTTGACCTTGTCGAGGTCGAGCTTGAGGCGCTCGGGCTTGTCCTTCGGCAACAGCGGGTTGAAATAACCGAGCCGCTCGATGAAGCGGCCGTCGCGCGGCGAACGGCTGTCCGCGATCACGATGTGATAGACCGGCCGCTTCTTCGTCCCGGCGCGGGCGAGCCGGATTTTCAGAGACATCTGCTGGTTCCTTTCTGGTCAATGACTCTCATCGTCGACGGACGCATGAGATGCTCACTTCTTCTTCCCCAAACCTGGAAACCCGCCGAGCCCCGGCGGCTTGCCGCCAAGCCCCGGCAGCAACGGACCTCCGGGAAGTTGCGGCGGCACACCGGGCATGGTGGGGGGAAGGCTGGGAGCACCCGGCGCGCCGCCCGGCAATCCGGGCAATCCGCCCGGGAGTTTCTCCGCCAGCTTTTGCATCTCTTGCGCGCTCGGCATGCCGCCCCCCAGCCCGAGCATATTGGCAAACCCCGCCATCGGCCCGCGCTTGCCCGAGCCCATCGCCTTCATCACGTCGGCCATACTGCGGTGCATTTTGAGCATGCGGTTGACGTCCTCGACTCGGGTGCCGGAGCCCGCGGCGATGCGTTTCTTGCGGCTCGCCTTGAGCACGTCGGGGTTCCTGCGCTCCTGCGGCGTCATCGAATCGATGATCGCCACCTGGCGCTTGAGCACGCGTTCGTCGAGGTTCGCCGATGCGAGCTGATTCTTCATCTTGGCGATACCGGGCAGCATCCCCATCAGCCCGGCCATGCCGCCCATCTGCTGCATCTGCGCGAGCTGGTCGCGCAAGTCCGCGAGATCGAAGGCGCCCTTGCGCATCTTCTCGGCGACGCGCATGGCTTTCTCGGCATCGATCGTCGCCGCGGCCTTCTCGACCAGGGTGATGATGTCGCCCATGCCGAGGATGCGATCGGCGATGCGTGCGGGATAAAAATCCTCGAGCGCATCCATTTTCTCGCCGGTGCCGAGGAGCTTGATCGGCTTGCCCGTCACCGCGCGCATGGAGAGCGCGGCGCCGCCGCGCCCGTCGCCGTCGACCCGCGTGAGCACGATCCCGGTCAAGCCGACGCGATCGTTGAAGGCGCGCGCGAGGTTGACCGCGTCTTGGCCGGTCAGCGCGTCGGCGACGAGCAGTATCTCGTGCGGATTGGCGGCGCGCTTGACGTCGGCGGCCTCCGCCATCATCGCTTCATCGAGCGTGGTGCGGCCGGCGGTATCGAGGATGACCGCGTCGTAGCCGCCGAGGCGGCCCGCTTGCAAGGCGCGCTCGGCAATCTGCGCCGGCTGCTGGCCCGCGACGATCGGCAGCGTGTCGACGTTGACCTGCTGCCCCAACACGGCGAGCTGTTCCATCGCCGCCGGACGGCGCACGTCGAGCGAGGCCATGAGCACCTTGCGCCGCGCCTGCTCGACGAGGCGCTTGGCGAGCTTGGCGGTGGTGGTGGTCTTGCCCGAGCCCTGCAGGCCGACCATCATGATCGGCACCGGCGGCGGAGCATTGAGATCGATCGGCTCGCCGCGCGTGCCGAGGGTGTCGATCAGCTGGTCGTGAACGATCTTCACCACCATCTGGCCCGGCGTCACCGATTTGATGACCTCGACCCCGACGGCGTGGCTCTTCACCTTGTCGACGAAGGCGCGCACCACGTCGAGCGCCACGTCGGCTTCGAGCAAGGCGTGCCGCACTTCGCGCAGCGCGGCATCGACGTCCGCCTCGGTGAGCGCGCCGCGCCGCGTCAGGCGGTCGAGGATGCCGCCGAGCCTCTCGGAGAGCGAATCGAACATCGTGCCGTTGTCCTACGCCCTCGTCCTTCGAGACGCGCCCCTCGCGCGCTCCTCAGGATGAGGCTTACCAAACACCTACGGCGCCCGAGGGCGCATTGCGCTGTCGGGCGGTGGCCTCCGGCCTCCAGGGCCGGTCGGCGGGTTTCACTTCGGCTCTTGGCGAGAGCGCGCGGAACCTATGGATGGGGCCCGGCGAAGTCAAGGACGCCGAGCTTTGTGGGATGGCCTCCTGCGTCCCCGCGGCCGCTTACTCGCCGATCCGTCTTCCGTTACTCTCGATGCGCGAACTCGCAAGTTGCCCGCCGGCAATGGAAGGACCGCCCATGCAAATCACGCGGGTGCTGTTCATCGCGTTTGCAGCGACCGGCGTTTCCGCCGATCAGGCATGGTCGCAGCCGTCGGCTGCGGATTATCCCAACCGTCAGGTCAATCTCGTCGTGCCGTTCGCCCCCGGCGGCGGCACCGACATCCTCGGGCGATTGATCGGCCAAAAGCTCTCCGACCGCTTCGGCAAGCCGTTCGTGGTCGAGAACCGCCCCGGCGCCGGCACGGTAACAGCCGCGGTCCAAGTCGCGAAAAGCCCGCCCGATGGCTACACCATCATGATGGCGACGAGCGGGACCATGGCGATGAATACGACGCTCTACAAGAAGCTCCCCTATGATCCGGGAAAGGATCTCGTTCTCGTCGCGCTCGTTTGCAACGTGCCCTTCGTGCTCGTGGTCAACCCGGCGCTGCCGGTCAACTCCGTCGCCGATCTCGTCAAGCTCGCGAAGGCGCAGCCGCTGAGCTACGGTTCGGGCGGCGCCGGCGCCTTCCATCACCTCATGGGCGAGTTGTTCAAGACTACGCTCGACATCCCGATGACCCATGTGCCGTACAAGGGAACTTTGCCCGCGCTCAATGACGTCATCGCCGGGCATATTCAGTTGATGTTCAGCGATCTCGCGCCGGCTTATGCGCTGATCCAAGCGGGCAAGGTGCGCGCACTCGGCGTGACGACGGCGCAGCGCACCGCCGCCGCGCCGGACATCCCGCCGCTCGCCGAAGTCGGCGTCCCAGGCTTCGACTGGGCGGCCTGGCAATCGGTCGCAGCGCCGGGCGGAACGCCGACGGAGATCGTCGCCAAACTCAACGGCGCAGTGAACGCGGCCGTCGCCGAGCCCGAGGTCGAAAAGCAACTTATCGGCCTTCAGTTCATGCCGCTCGGCAAAGGCTCGCCCGAGGAGCTCGACCGTTTCGTCAAGTCGGAAACGGTGCGCTGGGCCAAGGTCCTGCAACAGGCCGGAGTCGCGGGCTCGGAGTGACGGCAGGTTGCGAGCGCGGTTGGTTCAATTCCCCGCCATCACGCGCCTTGCGATCGGCGTCCATCTGGCGATCTCGCTCGCCACGAAGGTTGTGAACTCGTCCGAGGTCATGACGCGTGTCTCAACGGCGTCGCGGTCGAGGCGCTTACGCACATCCGGTAGCTCCAGCATCTTGGCTATCGCCGCATTGAGGCGCTGCGTGATATCGTTCGGCAAGCCCGCCGGCCCCGACAGAGCGAACCACGTCACCGCCGTGAGCTCGTCGTAGCCGAGGTCGTTGAACGTCGGCAGATCGGGGAACTCGGGGAGCCGCGCGCTCGCCGTCACAGCGATCGGGATAACCTTCCCGGCGCGGATTTGCGCCAGCGCCGAGGTCCAGGTCATGGTACCGACGTTCACGTTGCCGCTGATGAGGTCCATCATCGCCTGCGAGCCGCCCTTGGTCATGATCTGCTGCAGCTTGATGCCGGCCTTCTGCGCGAAGACTTCCGCCGTCAGATGTCCGAGCGTGCCGACGCCGGGCGAAACGTAATCGATCGCCGCCCCGCGCCGCCCCAACGCCACCAGCTCCGCAAGCGAGCGCACGTTGAGCGCGGGATTCACCACGAAAACATTGGGCGGCCCGCCGATATAGGCGATGTGGGTGAAGTCCTTCATGGGATCAAAGCCGGGATTGGGGCTGATCGCCGGCGCGATCACGTTGTAAGCGATGCTCGACGTCGCGAGCGTATAGCCGTCGGGCGCCGCTTGCGCCGCCGCTACCATCCCGATCAATCCGCCGGCGCCCGCCCGGTTCTCCACGAAGCAGCGTTCATGAAACGCCTCGCTGAAGTGATCGCAGACGAGGCGGCCGAACATGTCGGCCGCACCGCCAGGTGTCGAGGGCGCGATGATGCGCAGCGGCCGCGTCGGCCAGTCGGCCGCGCTTGCCGGTCCGATCGAGCTGCCGGCGATGGCGAGAACGAGCGCGGCGGCAAGACGACATGGTGTGCTCATGAGGATCAATGATGCGGGCGTTGCGACGCGCCCGCAAGCGGCGGTCGACACGACGGAGGTAGGCCCGTTGCGGGGGTTTGCGATTTCCGCTTAGGTACCGGCGTCGATGTTTCGCCGCATCGGCGCTGGAGATCGCGCATGGACGCGGATTTGCTGGAGGCGGGAGATGACACGATCGAGCTCAAAGGCTCGTCCATCATCGCCGCGATCAAAGCGAGCAGCGTCGAGTTCATCCTTTCGGTGCCCGATATCGTGACCAGCGGCGGCCTGCTGCGGCCCATTGCGCGCGATCCGGCATTCAAGCTCATCCGGGTGTGCAAGGAGGACGAATGCATCGGCATCGCCTCCGGCCTCTCGTATTGCGACAAGCGCGCGTTGACGCTCATCCAATACACGGGCTTTCTCGACTCCATCAACGCCATCCGCGGCGTCGCGGTCGAGTATCGCCAGCCGATCTGCATGATGATCGGGCTGCTCGGACACGATCCCTCGACGACGCCTCGCAATTCGCCGCGCTATGGCGTGCGCATAATCGAGCCGATCCTCGACGCCATGGGCATCCCGCATCACCTGATCAATGAAGACGCCGACGTCGCGAAAATCCGTCCCGCGATCGAGGATGCCTACGCGGCCTCGCATCCGGTTGCGCTCCTGATCGGCCGCAGGCCTTCCGCGTCATGATGAAGCGAGACGAGTGCTTCCGCGCGCTCGCGCGGCACGTGACCGACGAAGTCGCGGTCGCGACCTACAGTTCCGCCGTCGACTGGCTCGCACTCGGCGAGCGCGTGCTCAATTACTTTTCAGTGGGCGCGATGGGGCTTGATTCCTCGCACGCGCTCGGACTGGCGCTGGGCCGGCCGGACAAGCGCATCATCTGTCTGCAGGGCGACGGCAGTCTGCTGATGAACCTCGGATGCCTGGTGACCATCGCGGCGGCGGCGCCCAAGAACCTCGTCCATATGGTCGTGCAGAACGGAACCTACGAGGCGAACGGCTCCCATCCGATCCCGAACACCAAGGTCGAATTCGCTGCGATGGCGCGCTCGGCCGGCTACGCGCACGTGCATGAGTTTTCGGAACTGGCCAATTTCGAGCAGCAGGCCGCGCACGTCCTCAAGCAGGACGGCCCGGTGTTCGCGACGCTCCATGTGGAGCGATCGAAGCCGCTCACTTACGACTATGCAAACCTCTACGATCCGGCACGGCGCGTCGCGCTCAAAGCGGCGCTGCGGGCCTCATAGAGGGGCAAAAAAGCACCGCCCATACCATTGTTGCCGAGCCGGCGGGCTATCAGCTCCCGCGTCGCACCGGCGCCTTCCTGTAAACAACAGGGGAAAATACAGGCGGGAGCGCAGATCCCCCCGTATTTACGGGCTTTGTTCGAGGCCGGTGCGGCAAATAACAGGACGATAACAGGACACGAACAGGAAAAAGGCGGCGCGTCAGTCATTTTTTTTCGCGGATCACCAACGCGCGATAAAAAGCCCGCAGCGGTATGTCGCGCGGGCCGTCATGCGCAGTTTTGATGAATATTCTTTTGTGGAAGATTCTCGTTACGCGAGTCAACAAAAATCCGCAGGGCTTGCTTAGTTCGCCGCCGCGACCTGGCTCGCTCCCTCCGGCACGACCAGGCGATAGCCGACCCCGAGCTCGGTCAAGAGTATCCGCGGCTGCGTCGGGTCGACCTCGATCTTCTGCCGGAGCTTGCGCACGAAGATGCGCAGATAATGCGTGTCGTGCAGGTGCGGCGAGCCCCAGACTTCCTTGAGCAGGAACTGGTGGGTGACGACGTTGCCGGCGTGCTGCGCCAACAACTGCAGCAGCCGATATTCCTTCGGGGTGAGCATCACGCGGGCACCGTTGATGGTCACGATGCGTGCGGCGAGGTCGATCGCGAGCGGTCCCACCTTGACCACCGGCTCGCCGGTGGAGACGCGCACGTGCCGGCGCATAGCGGCGTGCGCGCGCGCCAGAAGCTCCGCCATGCCGAACGGCTTGACCACATAATCGTCGGCGCCGCTCTCCAGCAGGCGCACCTTCTCCGCTTCGTTGGAACGCACCGACAGCACGATGAGCGGAACGCTCGACCAGGCCCGCAGGCGCTCGAGCACCTCGGACCCGTCCATATCCGGCAATCCGAGATCGAGAATCACGAGGTCGGGCGGCTTGAGCGTCGCCCAGCGCAGTGCATCGGCGCCGGTCTCGGCGTCCTGCACGGAAAAGCCGTCGAGCTCGAGCCCGGCTCGCAGAAAGCGGCGAATCTGCACTTCGTCGTCGACAACCAGGACAACGGGATTGGCTTCAGTCATCGGGACCGACCTCGGGTTGGCTCGCGGGCGTTGCAAAGGGCAGATGGATCGACACCGTGGTGCCTTGATCGGCGCCTGCGCTTGCAGCCTCGATCTTGCCGCCGTTGGCGGTGACGAAGGCCTTCGCGATCCACAGGCCAAGACCCGACCCCGAGGTCGTGGCCGCGTGGCGGGCGCCGCGGAAGAATCGCTCGCCGAGCTGCGCGTTCTCCTGCGCCGTCAGCCCGACACCTTCGTCATGGACCGAAAGCACGACGTCGCGGCCGTTGCGCTTGGCGGCGACGGTGATCGGCGAGCCCGGCGGCGAATATTTCGCCGCGTTGTCGACGATTTGTCCGAATGCCTGCTCGACCAACACGGGATCCACATAGATGAACGGCAGATTCGAGTCCACGTCGAGCGAGAGGGTATGCGCGGAGAGCCGCCGACGCCGGCGCTCGAGCGCGGAATTGACGATATCCTGCGGCTCGATCCATTCCTGCCGCGGCCTGATCTGTGCGCGGCTGATCCGGGTCGCATCGAGGAGATTCTGGATATCGTTATTGAGGCGATCCGCCTCGTCACGCACGACGCCGGCGAGCGAGGTGAGCCGCTCGTCCTTGGCGATCACCGCGGATTTGCTCAACACCGTCGCGGCGCCGAGGATCGAGGCCAGCGGCGTGCGCAGTTCGTGCGAGACCGAGCCGATCAGCGCCTCGCGCAGCAGCTCGGTCTCGGAACGCATTTTCGCGTCGTTGAGCGCGCGCGCGACGTCGAGCCGCTCGAGCGTGGCCGCGGCGTCCGACAGCACGTCGTCGACGCGCTTGCGTACCTCGTCGATGTCACTCGGCCGGACGCTGCCGAGATCGATGGCGATGACGCCGAAGTCGGTATTTTTCTGCGATACGCGACGCACCAGCCAGATGTCGCCGGCGCCGTCGTCCACCGTGGTCGCGAGCGTGCGGCCGGCTTGAACCTCCGCAATCGCGGAATGCACGCGCTGCGACAACGCGCCCTGGTCGGGTTTGGCATCGCGATCGCCGCCGGAGCCCGTTCCGAACAACACCACCTTGCGCTGGACGAGGCTCGCCAGGTGCTGCTCGATCGCGAGATAGATGTCCGCGGCGGATGACGCCGCCGCCAGTCGGCGCGAGAAGGCGTAGAGATCGCCCATTTCCTTTTCGCGTTTGCGGGCGATTTCGGTTTGCATCTTCATCGAGTTCGCAAGGTGGCTGGTGACCCCGGCGACCACCATGAACAACACGAGATTGAGGATTTCGTTCGGCCGCGCGAGGTAGAAGCTGTAGTACGGCGAAAAGAAAAAGTATCCCGACCAGAGCACGCCCGCGACCGCCGCAACCAGCGCCGGGATCAGGCCGAGGTGCCAGCCCGCGAGCAGCACCGGCAGCAGATAGATGACGGAGCCGCGGCGTACCTCCAGCGATTGGGTCAGCGCATAGACCACGACCGTGGTCACGGCCACCATCACCAGGGCGATGGCGCTGCCGCGCAATTCGCGTCGAACCGCGTCCATTCCAACCACGGACCATCCTCCTGCGCCGCGACGGCGCGCTGGGATGAGCCAAAGATAGTACTCCCGCCCCGGACGGTCATCCCTCAGCCAGCTTGCTGGTTAAGGGGGCTTTGCGTTGGCGGAATGGGCGGTCCGACGGCCGAGCGGGTTTATACGCACCGTTTATGCGCGGTTGCCTTGTCTGTCGGCGCGCGCGCAATATGCTTCAAGCCAGACGCGCTGCGAGATGACGGGCGACAAGTCCCGAACGCCGATCTTCCGTCATCTGACGGGGGAGCTTGCTCATGATCTGCATCGACGGAAATTGGCGCGCGGCAGCGGCCGCCTTGCTGCTGGCGACGGGAGGAAGCGCAATGGCGGGATCGCTCGGCGGGCCGTTGGAGCTGCAAGATGAAGGCAGCTTCTTCGTCAACGGCCAACTCACCCAGTCGACGCATCCCGGCACCGCGGTCGGCGGCATCTCCCAACCCGGCACGATCACCGTCAACCAGATGTACGTCCAATACCGCATCCCGAAGACGGTCAGCGGGCCGGCGATCGTCATGGTGCACGGGTCGGGCCATACCGGCGCCACCTATGAGACCGCCCCGGACGGGCGCGAGGGCTGGGCGACCTATTTCGCACGCAAGGGGTTCCCGGTTTACGTCGTCGACCATTCCGGGCGCGGGCGCTCCGGCTTCAACCCGACGGTGATCAACCGCGCGCGTGCCGAATCCAATGCCGCTTTGCTACCCGACATCCAGATCGCGCCGCGTGAGCGCGCCTGGTATTTCTTCCGCATCGGCGCGACCTATCCGACCCCCTTCCCCGGCTCGCAGTTTCCGATCGAGGCGTTCGACCAATACACTGCGCAGCTCGTGCCCAACGCGGAGGCGACGCTGCCCGGCGCCGGCGCCAATACCGTGCAGGCGCTCGGCGCGCTCTTGGACAAGATCGGGCCCGCCGTCGTTATGGTGCATTCGCAGTCCGGCGCCTACGGCATGGACCTCGTGCGCGCCCGCGCCGTCAAGATGCTGGGCCTCGTCAATGTCGAGGGCAATTGCGCGCCGGTGACGGCGGACGAAGTGGTGAAGATCTTTTCCAAGGTTCCGCTGCTGTCGGTGTGGGGCGACAACAGCCGGGGCGCGCCCGGGCCGAACGGAGACGAGCGCCGCGACGGCTGTGCCGCGACCGTCAACGCCATCAAGTCGGTTGGCGGCTCGGCCAAGTTCCTGCTGCTGCCCGAGGCCGGCCACAAGGGCAACAGCCACATGCTGATGATGGACAAGAACAACCTCGAGATCGCCGATTTGATCATCGGCTGGCTCGGCGAGAACGCGGCCGCGCGCCAGTCCGAGACGCCTCGCTAAGGTCTTCCGCCGTGTCCCTGCGATCGACGCCACGATGACCCGCCCCGGACGACAGGCCGTTCTTGTTTAACCGTCTCGCGTTGGATACATAGCCGCCGACCGACAGGATGTTTGCGCCTTCTGCGGCCACGGAGAGGTGGCTGAGTGGTTGAAAGCACCGCACTCGAAATGCGGCATACGGGTAACCGTATCGGGGGTTCGAATCCCTCCCTCTCCGCCAGTAATCTGTGTTAAGTACATGAAATATTAGACATTTTCTCAGAAAACGGTTTGCGATCCCTACTCTGATCCCCAACTCACATCCCCTTCGAGCGGAGTCGTCGGTTAGCCGAGAGTATGTGGTCTCAGGGACGACGCGTGTCGTGAATGGGAGAACTGTGAATGG
>Ga0209648_10006205_pt1 | contig 10286 bp, 11 predicted proteins | sample GraSoi2013_115cm_FD_185830 | JGI IMG/M metagenome (GOLD analysis project Ga0209648, IMG submission 185830) | Grasslands soil microbial communities from the Angelo Coastal Reserve, California, USA - Sample 9_17_2013_115cm (SPAdes) (version 2) | ecosystem: Environmental > Terrestrial > Soil >...
CCCAGCCGTTCCTCGAGCGCGCGGACGTGGTTGGTGACCATCGCCGGCGACACGTTGAGCCGCTGCGCCGCCGCCGCGAAGCTGCCGCTGGCAACGACGGTGGTGAAGGTGGTCATGCTGGTGATGCGGTCCATCACTTACCTCCGAGCTGCCCGTCATGATAACGCGAAATTGCCCGAGCGATCAGACTCATCGCGCGCCCCAGCTTTAGCGATCGCTGTGCGTGTGGCGTCCCGATTGGAGCCGGAATGCCTGTGCTCGCCCATACCTCATCGAAAAGCGGTCGGGCCAACGATTCGCGCGCTGTCACTGACCTATTCGTTGGGCCCGTGCAGATCTCTGGGGTGCCGCAAGATGCGGTACCGGAATTTCTCGCCGCGGTACAAAGGCAGGTTCACAACATCTGCGGGGCCGCAGCGGACATTCTGCAAAGTCTACGTGCCGAAATACTCTGCGTATTTCCGCTTCACGTCCTCGTTGGCGCGCTCCTGCTCGAGCGGGTCGGCCTTGAGCAGCTTGATCGCGGCGAGCGGCGTCCGCCCCGGCTTCTCGCGCACGTCCGGATGGAACGAGCGCAATCCGCCGGCATCGCTCATGAGCTGCTGCCCGTCGCGCGAGAAGACGAAGCTGATGAACAGCCGCGCCGCGTTGGGGTGCGGCGCCGCTTTCATCACCGCCGCGCTGCCGACGACCAGCGGCGTCCCCTCGGCGGGATAGACGATGGCGACGGGATTGCCGGACGACTCCAGGTCGAACATGACATATTCGCTGCCATCGGCCATGACCGGACGCTCGCCCAGCGCGAGCTTCTTGGGCGGGTCGGTGGCGGATTGCACCTGCATTACCTTCTGCCGCGCCAGGCGATCGAAATAGCCCCAGCCCAGCGCCTGGCTCTGCTCGAAGGTCGCGGTCATGATGGTGCCGCTGTAGCCCGGATGCGCCTTGACGATCTTGCCGGCCCATTGGGGCTCGAGCAGGTCGGCGAAGCTCTTCGGCGCCTCCTCCGGCTTCACCAGGCGCGTGTTGTAGCCGATGACCGAGAGCGTGGCGCGGTCGGCAGCGAAGCAGCCGTCGGGATCGCGCGCATCGGCCGGCCAGCGCTCGACATCCGCGGGCACGAAAGGCGCCAGCAGCGCGGCGCGCTTCCACGCCACCGCATGGCCGACATCGGAGGATTCGACCACGTCGGCGGCGTGGACATTGCTCTCCTCCTCTTGCGCCACGCGCTGGAAAATGCGCTCGGCGCCGGAGCGCTCGACCTGGACGGCGATGCCGGGATAGCGCGCCTCGAATTCCTTGCCCATGCGCTCGGCGAGGCGCAGCTCGATGCTGGTGTAGAAGACGACGCGCCCCTCCTTCTGCGCGGCGGCGACGAGCTCGGGCGTGACCGCCTCGGGTGCCGGCGCCGCCGCCCGCGCCGGCAGCGCCAGCAGCAGCAGCGCGACGGCGGCGACGCGTCTAATGATGCGCGCCGTGATCATGGCCGTGCGGCGCCTGTGCTTGCGCCGCGCCGGGCGGGCTGGGGATCGCGATGAGGCACAGCGCGATCAGCGCTGAGCCGAGGATGAAGAGGATGACGCCGACAGCGAAGGACATTTCACGGACTCCCTGTGCATTTGCTGGCGAGATCGTGCGACTGTCCCACTCGCCCTTCGAGACGACCGCTTCGCGGTCTCCTCAGGGTGAGGAGAAAAAAGCACCTCCGCTTCGCGGTCTCCTCAGGGTGAGGAGAAAAAAGCACCTCACCCTGAGGAGCGGTGCGCAGCACCGCGTCTCGAAGGGCTCACCGTTGCGAGGTCAGCCAGGCCATCATGATGCGGTTGAAGACATCGGCCTGCTCGACATTGGGGAAGTGGCGGGCGTTGGCGATCTCCTCGTAGCGGCCGTGCGGGATGAGCTCGGCGAGGCGCTTGTTGCCGGCGGGCGGCGTGCCCGGATCCTCGGCGCCGCACACCACCAGCGTCGGCGTCTTGATGGTCGGCAGCTTCGGCAGGAAATCGAAATTCTGAATCGCCGCGGCGCAGCCGAGATAGCCCGCGGGCGTGGTGCCGGCGACGGTGTCGCGGATCTCCTTCCAGCGGCCCGGCTTTCGCGGCTTGAAGGCGTCGGTGAACCAGCGCTCCATGGTGGGATCGGCCAAGGGCGCCACCGAATTCGCCTCGCGCACCATCTTGACGCGCGGCGCCCACGCCGCCTTCGCGTCGGGCGGCGTCTGGGGCATGGTATCGCACAGCATCATCGATTTGAGCTTGGCGCCGTGGTTGAGCGCGAAGGCCTGGCCGAGCATGCCGCCGATGGAGAGGCCGATATAGTGCACTTGGCGAAAGCCCAGCGCGTCCACCACCGCCGCCGTGTCGCCGGCGAGCTGCTCCATGGTGTAGTCGCCCGCCACCGCATCGCTGCCGCCATGGCCGCGCATGTCGACGCGCAGCACGCGGAACCCGGCCGCCAAGAGCGGCGGCACCTGCTCCGCCCACATGCCGCCATCCGACGCCAGCGAATGGGTGAAGCACACCACCGGCCCGTTCTCCGGCCCCATGAGGTCATAGGCAAGGCGGCGGTTCTGAAGCGGCAGCAGCATGGCGCGTCTCCCTGGAGGCGGTTGGTTTGGCACAGGTTAGTACATCGCCGGCGCGCGCTCCAGGGCCAGAGCCCGGAAGCGATGGCGTTCCGATTATCGCGGGCGCTCGCGCGCCGTCCGCAGCACGTCGGGGTTCACCACGTTGATCGGCGTGCCCGCCGCGTAGGCGGTGATCTGGTCGAAGATGTCGGCGAACTGGATCTCGTACTCGTCGCGCGAGACGTAGCCGATATGCGGCGTGGCGACGACGTTGTCCATGACGAGCAGGGGCTGGCGCGGGTCGCGCACCGGCTCCTCCTCGAAGACGTCCACCGCGGCCATGCCGGGCCGCCCGGCGCGCAGCGCGCTCACCAAGGCGCCGGGCTCGATCAGCGGCGCCCGGCTGGTGTTCACCAGGAGCGCGGTCGGCTTCATGCGCGCGAGGTCGGCGGCGGTGACGATGCCGCGGGTCGCCGCGACCAGGCGCATATGCAGCGACAGGACATCGCTTTCCTCGAACAGCGCCGCCTTGCTGCCGGCCGTCGCATAGCCGTCGGCGCGCGCCCGGGCCAGCGAGGCCTCGCGCGCCCATACCAGCACGATCATGCCGAACGCCCGGCCATACCCGGCGACGACGCTGCCGATCCGGCCGTAGCCGAAGATGCCGAGCGTCTTGTCGCGCAGCGTGCTGCCGATGCCGATCTGCCATTGCCCCGCCTTGAGCGCGGCCATCTGCTGCGGGATCTGCCGCATCGCCGCAAGGACCAGCCCCCAGCTCAGCTCCGCCGCCGCATAGGAGGGCGTGCCCGGGTGCTGGCTCGACGACACGATCACGCCGAGGCGCGAACAGGCATCGACGTCGATGTGCGGATAGACGCTGCGTTGGCTGATGAGCCGGAGATGGGGCAGACGATCGAGCAGCGGCGCGCGGATCTGCGTCCGCTCGCGGATCAGCACCAGGATCTCGGTGTCGCGCAGGCGCTCGGCCAGCGCGTCGACGTCCTGGACGTGATCGTTCCAGATCGCGACTTCGTGCCCGCCGAGCTTGCCGAAGCAGCGCAGGGTGCGCAGCGTGTCGTGATAATCGTCCAGAATGGCGATTTTCATGCGCCGCCGCCCCTCCCCCGCTTCAGCCCGAAATTCCCGGATCGGCCAGGCAAGACAGTATAGGACGGCGTAGGATTTTCCGCGCCCTGCCCAGCGGCGGGCGATGTCGGGCTATGAGCCTGGCGGCAGGTCGGGCTTTGGTTGCGGGACGGGCGGCGGTGCCGCTTCCGCCTTTTGTTCCGCCGCGGCTTGCTCCGACACGCAGGCCTTGTACGCCTTGCTGTCGTGATTCATGTAGGCGCAACGATCGTAGGGCTTAGCCGGCTCGGCGCTGGCCGAAGGCGACGCGACGGTCGCGAGAGCAAGACCTGCACCTGCGGCGAAGGAAGCCGCAAACCACCGGCCCCATACGGAATAGGAATTATGCCTCAGCAAAGGACCGACTCCCTCGGATTTCTGGAAAGATCCACCCGCAGCGCCAGGCGTTCTACCGATTTCCCCTAGATCTCCTCGGCGTACACGTCGGGCACCATCGTCCCACGAACGCGCCCGGTCGCACTCGAGAAGCGGGTTATGCGCGCGCGTACCGCTCGCCCGTCGACAGCGATCTCGAACTTCTGGCCGGAGCCTGGGGCTCGTCGCAGCCGCCGGACGCCGAGCGGACGCGCGACGGCTTCATCCTTCATGCTCAAAAAAAGCTGCACCTTCGTGATCATGTCTTACCCCTTGCAACCGGAACGACGATCGCAGACCGACCCAAGCCCTGGTGGCCCGCCTTCGAGAACCTCCGATCCTACTCCCGACGGTCGCTATAGTCTTCCCGTCGTTCGGCCTCGTTCCTTCGCGCCGCCGCTCGGCGTGCCGCTTCGCTCATTGCCGCCAACCGCGTCCGCGCCGCCGCCGCCCGCACCTTGAACTCGCGCCCGAGCCGCATCAGGCTTTCACGATCAATGTGCGGCTGGACCGAAATTCGGGCTTGGCGAAAGCTTTGCGCCGCCATGCGCCGGAAATAGGATATCGACATTCGCCTCCTTTCGGGCCGCCCGACGGTAACCCGTGATCACGCCGCGCGTCCGGAGCCTTCAGTCGGTCGACGTTGCGACCCGCCAAGCTTATGCATCACCGCCGCTTTGTGCGGCGCTCACACCGCGAGCTTGCTCGCACAGGCGCTCGCCACGCCCGATGGCGGCTCGGTGGCGCCCGGCATGATCGACCATTTCTTCGCCAATTCGTACCGCGCATCCCAGCCAAGCTTGTCGGGCGCGGGTACATCCACCCGCGCGCGCGCCTCGCAGAAGAGCGCCTGCTGCTCGACGATCCCGGCGCGCATGTCGGCCTGAGCGGCGCGGCTCGTGACCTGCCAGCCGATATAGTTGGAGACCAAAGGCCCGGTGATCAGGCCGACGGCAAAGGCGAATACCAGCGGCTTGGCTGTTTCCCATTTAGATTTGATCGGCTGCATCGACGCCATGAGACTCTTCCTTCCCATTCATGTTGGTTGTGGGCCCTGGGGGCGACGCGCTCCCGGGGATGGCTGCCGCGGTGTTCCGCTGGTCGAGAGCGACGGTCTCGTTGTCTTGGAGTAGCTTGCAGTAATCGAAGAAATTGCCGTCGCGATTACATATGGGGACAAAATATTTTTTTACAACCGGTCAAAAACTCGCACGAAAACAACAATCTCCGATGCGCAATGAAGACGACCGACGGCATTAATTGACGAGTATTTTGCGCCGCGAATTCGCGGGCTCTCAGGCCGCCGCCCTGCCCCGATGCCGGGAGCTCCATGCCGGAACCTGCGTGTCGCGGGCGCTGTTCGGAGGCGCCGTTGCAAGGGTGGCGCGGCGCGCCTGCCTTACTCGGCGTTGGCCGGCGGCATCGGCAGGAAATGCCGCGGGTTCGCCAGGGCCGCGATGGCGTACACCTTGGTATGGCTGCTGTCGCTGAGGTCGACGATCCGCGCATAATCGAGCCGGTCGACCCGGCTGCGAAAAAGCGCCTGAACCTCATAGGCGCCGGTCGGCTTGCCGGTGACGCCGATCGACCGGAATCTCTGGCCGATCTCGATCTTCGCACTGTCCTTCATGGCGGGATTGTCTCCGAGGCGCCGGGCTGCCCGAGATCCCGGCTTCCCCTATAGTGAAGCATCAACCATCGGTTTCCCATCGCGCAAATCGTTCCTGCGTAGGTATGTCAAAAAAGGGGCGGGCGCGTGCGGGACGGAGGGCTGCCGAGGCCGTAAAATCGTTCGGCGAAGGCCCACGCCACCGCCATGGAGGAGAAACCCCGCCGCGACGTTGAAGCAAGAGAGAGCGAACAGCATCGGGGATCCGCCATGCCCGGCCTCGCCAAGTATCTCTTCGTTGCCGCCGCGTTCTTCGCCGCGCCCGCCCATGCCGCCGATTGGCTGGAGCAGGCGTGGAGCGCCGAGAGCGTCGCCAGGACCGGGACGCCCGCGATCACGCTGGGCGCGTCCGCCGTCCTGCTCGTGCTCCCCGCGGCGACGCTCGCGGCAGCCCATGCCGCCGGGGTGAGCACGCCCGAGGCGGTGCGTCTCTTCGTTGGGCGCTATGGGCAGCGCTGCTCCGCCGGCCTCGATCTCGACCGCCCGCATCCGCATCTGCGGGTGCAGCTCTTGCTGCAGACGCCGGTGGCGCTCGAGGACGCGGGCGAGCGCGTGCAGGGCGAGATCCTCGACGCGCTCGAATCGGCCAAGACCAAGCCCCTGCCCCGCGTCGAGCGCCTCTTCGCCGTGACGGATGCGCCCGCCGAGGTCTTCATCGACTACGTGCCGCAGCGCCACGCCCGCTGCGTCAGGCCCGGCGACGCGGTGTCGTAAGGCGATCGCGGCCGGCCATCACCGCCGCAGGAATGCCTCGATGCTGGTGGCGAGCGCCACCGGCGTCTCGTTCATGGGGTAATGGCCGGCATTGGCCATCACCTCGAGCTCGGCGTTGGGATAAGAGGCAAGATAGGTCGCGCGCATGATCTCGGCGGTGAGCGCCTGGTCGTGCGCGCCGACGATGACCTTGATCGGCACGGGATTGCCCTTGATGGCGGCGCTGAAATCGGTCTTGGCCCAGCTCTGCAGATAGGCCGCGAACGCCTCGACCGTGGCGCCCTCGGCGGAGTGGTGGGCGATGCGGTCGATCCAGCTCCGCGACAGCCTGCCGCCCGTCGAGAAATCAATAATAGCGCGGCGGTTGTCGAGGCTCTTGGCGGCACCGTCGAACAGCTTCCAGGTCTCGGGGTCGAACGGCACGCCCGAGGCCGGTACCGGCGCGATGGCGACGATCTTGCGCACCGCCATGCCGCCCATCGAATGGCCGACCAAGCTGAAGACGTCCCATTCGAGCGCGTCGGCGAGGTCGAGCGCGTCGGCGGCGATCTCGGCCATCGAATAATCGCCGCGCTGCTGGCGCGACGCGCCATAGCCGCGATAGGCCATGACGGCGTAGGTGAACTCGCCGAGGCTGAGCGCGTCCTGCATCGGCGCGAAGCTCGTCTCGTCCCCGAACCAACCATGCAGCATCAGCACCTTGTGCTCGCCGCCACCCAGGCTCTTGTAGCCGATCGTCATGCCGCCCCCTCTGCCTGCGGACCATAGCACATCGCCCGGTCAGGTTGCCGCGGCGCCCGTCGCTCCCGCGCCCGCCGGCGCCGGCCCCAGGCACGCCCGCAACCATGGACGCCCGCAGGGGGCCTCGGCTAAGCTTGCGTAAGCGCCGGGAAATACTCGAACAATCGGCGCGCCGAAGGCGGGAGGGGCGATCATGACACGCATATTGGCAGCGTCGGCAATTTGCGCAGCCGCGCTGGCGGCGCTCGTGCCGCAGCGCGGCACCGCAGCGGAGGCGCGGCATTTCAGCTTCGCCTATGACCAGCCGCACACCACCGGCTACGGCGTGGCCGGCGATACCTTCGACAAGAAGCTGCAGGAGCTGAGCCATGGCACGATGGCGATCGACCAGTTCCCGGGCGCGCAGCTCGGCCAGGAGCCGCAGGCGCTGCAGAAGATCCGCACCGGCGATATCGATTTCATCATCACATCGACGGCGAACGCGGCGACGGTGCAGCCGGAATCCGGCGTGTTCTCCATTCATTTCGTCTTCCGCTCGGAAGACCATCTGAAGAAGTGCCTGGCCGATCCCGGCGTGTCGGCCGCGTTCAAGGAGATGATGAACGCCAAGGTTCAGGGTGCGCACGTGCTGGCGTTAGCGACCTTGGGCTTGCGCGACCTCTACGGCAAGCGCGAGATCCACCGCGTCGAGGATCTGAAGAACGTCAAGGTGCGCGTCCAGGCGACGGCGACCGAGGACACGATGTTCCCGGCCTATGGCGCGCAGACCGTGCACATGCCGTTCGGCGACGTCTACACCTCGCTCCAGACCGGCGTCGTCGACATGGCCGAGAACGGCATCAACGTCTATCTCTCGAACAAGCACTACGAAGTCGCGCCGATCATGTCGGTGACCGAGCACGAGGCCAACAACAGCCTGGTCTGGGTGAGCGACAAGGTGTGGAACAGTCTCAGCGCCGAGCAGCAGCAATGGGTGCAGGCGGCAGCCGACGAGGTGGCGAGGACGCAGCCCGAGAAGGCGTTCGCGCTCGAGCATGAATCGATGGCCAAGCTCGAGAAGATCGGCGTCAAATTCGTCAAGGACGTCGACAAGTCGGGCTTCGTCAAGATCGCGCAGCCGATCCAGGACCAGCTGGCGGAGCAGCTCGGCCCCAACGCGGTCAAAGTCCTGCAACTCGTGCGCAACGTGAAATAGCCGGTCGCGCTGAGCCGCCCGCATGAGCGGCGGCCACTCGCTGGTGCTGGAGAGCCAACGCCATCTCAAATGGCGGCGGCTCGACGCGCTGGAGCAGGGCCTGATGATCCTCTGCGGCGTGGCGCTCGCCGGCTTCACCACGACGGTGTTCTTCGACGTCGTCACGCGCATCCTCGGCCATCCCTGGCTGTGGCTGCAGGAGGTGACGACGACCTTCTTCGTCTATGGCGTGTTCATCGGCACGGCGGTCGCGACCAGGCGCAACGACCACCTCTATCTCTCCGCCGTCACCGAGGCGATGCACGCGCCTCTTCTTCGAGACCTTCAACCGCCTCGTCATCCTCGGCGCGGCGCTGTGCATGGTGGTGTTCGGTTACATCAATTTCCGGCAGGGCTTCGGCAATTTCCGCATGCCCTCGATGACGCCGTTGGCCTCGCTCTATGCGGCGATCCCGCTCTCCGGCGCGCTGGTCGCGCTCTTCGCCGTCGAGCAGATCGTCAATGGCTGGCGCCACGGCTTCGCCGACGGCGCCGGCGATCCCGCGGCCAAGGTACGCGCGCCCCTATGACGAGCAACGGACTCATCGTCTGCCTCATGGCGGCGCTCTTCCTGGTGTTCGGCTATCTCGGCGTGCCCGTCGCCTTCGCGCTCATCGCCGGCGTCGTGATCGGCACCCTGTTCACGCCGGTGAGCCTGCCTTCGATCATCGCTCAGCTCTTCAACGGCATCGATACCGAGGCGCTGATGGCCGTGCCGTTCTTCCTGCTGGTCGGCGAGCTCATGACCTCGGCCAACGTCGTCATCCGCATCGCCAACCTGTCGCAGGCGCTGGTCGGACATGTGCGCGGCGGCCTGGCGCAGGTCGTCACCGTCTTCAGCATGTTCTTCTCCGGCATGTCCGGCTCGACTTCGGCCGACGTCGCCGTGTTGAGCCGCACCATGGCGAAGCCGATGGCGCGCGAGGGCTACGACGCGGCCTTCGTCGCCGCGCTGATCGCCGCGGCGGCGACCATCGCGGCACTGGTGCCGCCGAGCATCATGGCCGTGGTCTATGGCGCGATCGGCAATGTCTCGATCGCCGGATTGTTCCTCGGCGGCGTCGCGCCCGGCCTCATGATCGGCATCGGCCTGATGATCTACTGCTACTTCTTCGGCCCCACGGGCTTGCGCCGCCCGCGCTCCTCACTCGGGCAACTGTCGCGGGCGACCCAGGAGGCGCTGCTGCCGCTGATGATTCCGGTCATCCTGCTCGGCGGAATATTGACGGGCTGGTTCACGCCGACCGAGGCGGGCGTCGTCGCCATCGCCTACATCCTCGTCGTCGTCATCCCGCTGCTCAATGTCGCGCATTTGCGCGCCTTGCCGCGCGATTTCTGCCATGCGGGCCTCATCTACTCGCTGCCGCTCATCACCATCGGCGCCGCCTCCGCCTTCGGCTGGATGCTGGCCTATCTGCGCGGGCCGATCGTCGTATCCGGGTGGATCTCCGGCCTCGCCGGCAATGACCCCTATCGCATCATGTTCCTGCTGGTCGCGCTCTTCACCGTGGTCGGCGATTTCATCGAGCCGATCCCCTGCATCGTCATCTTCATGCCCATCGTCGCCGCGCTCGCCGAGGCCGGCGGCATCAACGCCGTCCATATGGGCGTGGTGCTCATCGTCACGCTCGCCTTCGGCCTGATCACGCCGCCCTATGGGCTCGCCTTGCTGATGGCGTCGAAATTCGTGGGCGTGCGCTTCTCGCTGGCGCTCAAGGCCTCGCTCTCGATCTATGTCGTGTTTCTCGTCACCATCGCCGCCTGCATCTTCTTCCCCGATCTCGTGCTGTGGCTGCCCAAGCATGCCTTCCCGGAATCGGTCGGCTGCTTCAAGAACCCCAGCGGTGCCGGCTACATCTGCCCGTCCT